>LAZR01000148.1_pt1 | contig 88703 bp, 64 predicted proteins | sample 329461 | NCBI WGS metagenome assembly LAZR01 (sample SAMN03002196, study PRJNA259156) | marine sediment metagenome | biome: sea floor; feature: Hydrothermal impacted sediments; material: marine sediment; isolation source: Loki non-amplified sample from Loki's castle hydrothermal vent sediment ... | reverse complement strand
AGCTGGCCGAAGGCGGTCTTCATCAGCGCCAGGTCCGTGCCGTCTACGAAACCGTCCAGATTGAAGTCGCCTCGCCTAGTACCCACCCGGCCCGAGCCGTCCTGCAACTCGACCATGGTCTCGATCATGTAGATCATGTCGTCTTCATCGACCGTGCCGCTGTCGTCCAGATCATAGGTGGCCACGTCGCCGCCCATGTTCGCACAGAGGATGTCGATGTCGTCGGCGTCGACGTCGCCGTCGTTGTCCAGGTCGGCGCGGCTTGGCCCGGGGCCAATGACCGTGTTGCCGTCAAAGCCGTCGGGATCATAGACGATGGTCCCGTTGGGTCCATCAAGGTGAATGAGCCGAAGGGTCATCTCCAGTTGGCTGCCGGTCCAGTCTTGGCTGTCGACGGTGAAGTAGCGGAAGTACAAGCCGTCGTAGGCGTCGCCGCCGGCGACGGTCCGGACCTGTCCGCCCATCCAGGAGTTTCCTGCACCGGCGACGTACTCGCTGGGAGCATGCCACCGATTGACGATCCCATGCGTGGCCGCATGGACCGGATCGTACCCCCGCCCCCCCCAGTAGGCGGGATTGCCCCAGTCGTTCTGGATGATCTCGCTTTCGCTCGGGTGGACCCACCAAACGTCGTCGCCGTCGCCTTCGCCGTAGGACGGATAGTGCGGCGACTGATAGGTCCCCGGGTCGAAGTTGGTGACCCAACTTTCGTAGCCGGCGGCCCAGCCTTCCCACTTGTCCCAGAACGCGCCCTCGTAGAGGTTCAGGATGCCGGTGGCGTCAAAGCCCTTCAGATGGAAGTCATTGTATGGGGTGCCGTAGATGTCGTAGATGTATTCGTAGGCGTCTTGGCCCTGCCAGTTGATCGGGTTCACCTCGAGCAGGACCATGTCCCATTCGTAGGCCCCGGCCGAAGCAGCAACAGCCATAATTACGCCGACCAGGACAACCAGCGACAGCAATTTCACCATGGCGTGTCTTTTCATCGTGCGTCTCCTTGATCTGTGACGGTGTTCGCGCAGATTCTCAGACCTCTCCCGATGAGCCGCCGGCATTGCGAGATGAACTGGCTTAACCCTCGTGCCAGCGGCGACGAGCGGACATCCAGTCAACACTTCAGTGTACTGCCAATTGCGACGGAATTCAACAAACACAGCGCGAATCCATCTCAGGAATAGAGGGACGCCAGCCACACTTTAGCCTCGTTTTCGCGGAGGGACACCGAGTCGTGGCCGTATGGGGGAGTGGCCATGTTGGCGAGAGTTAGTGGAATGGGGTGAGCGGACATTGCTGGGAGAGATGCACATAAGCAGCGGCAACCAACGCGCGGGCCTCTGTTGAATGTCTGAGGGCCTGTCGCCCCGCCGGAGCTCTTCGACCCGCCACGGCGGATCTTCGAGTTTCGGCCGATCTACGGCCCGCCACGGCGGGTCTACGACCCACCACGGCGGGTCTACGACTTTCTGCGCCGCAGCATCGCCAGACCGCCCAGGGCCAGCAGACCAATGGTTACAGGCTCTGGTACTGCGGGGTCGGCGATGAAGCCGAAGTTGATCTTCAGGATCGCCAGGTCCGTACCGTCGACGAAGTCGTCGCAGTTGGCGTTGCCGTCGGCATAGTCCATGAGCGGCTGGCCGAAGGCGGTCTTCATCAGCGCCAGGTCCGTCCCGTCTACGAAACCGTCCAGATTGAAGTCGCCTCGCTTGGTGCCCACGCGAACGCCATCGGTCAGCTCGACGAGATTCTGGATGAGGTAGATCATGTCGTCTTCATCGGCGTCGTCGTCGCCGTCCACGTCGTAGGCCGGATCACCCATGTTGTCGCACAGCAAGTTGATGTCGTCGGTGTCGACATCGCGATCGCCATCGAAGTCGCCGGGGACCGGCGGGAGGGGGATGGTGAAGTCCCCGAGAATGTCGTAGTCTATGGTAGTGTTAAGACTCCAGCCGATCGTCGCAGGATCAATCACCTCGTCATAGACAATTCGAAGTGTAAAGGTCAGGCCGGGCGTACCGGGGGGAGACCAGTACGTGCCTCCGGCTATGTAGATAGTGTCCTGAGCCGGGGGGGTTACGCCGACTTGCGTGTTCCACCAGTGCAGGGGTTGGCCGGGCCCTGTGAGCTCAGCTTTCCAGATTTCGAACGGCCAGCTGCTGAAAGGCACATAGTCGCCGGATGCGTGTGGATTGTCCGTGCTGGACCCGGCATAGCCAAGGCCCGAGTCCGTCCAGCCGCCACTGCCGTCATCGTAGGATGTCCTGGAAACATCAAAGGCTGTTGCCGAGGCCAAATCGTCGTTCCTGTCTTCGTCCCAGAAGTCCAACAGTCGGCCGGTCGCCGCGGGCCACTCCTCATAGATGTTCGGACCTTCCCAGAGGTCGCGGTCGCCCCATCGCTGGGTCTTGAAAACACCGGCGTCGGGCCTGATGGTCTGGGCGTTGGCAATCTTGCTGTTGTCCAGCCCGACCAGGTGCAAGACGTAGAATGTGCTGCCACCCCCGTTGGCGAGAGTGTACATATCGAAAAAGTACTCGTACTTGCCGGCGTAGATGCCACCGACTATCTGGGTTGGGTCTTGAGCAAGCTCCATGTACATAGAGTTGAAACCGCCGAGCGCCGCCTTGGCGGGATCGTATCCATAGACATACCCTGAAGCGGTCCCAACGCCGTTGGTCAGCACGACGGCCATCGCCAACATTGCTGCGATTCGTAGATGTGTCTTCATTTCGCGTCTCCTTCGTTCGTAGCCTGCAATCGAATGATCAGCTGCATCGTTTCCAGGCACCGCCCTTCCGGAATCATCCGGGCCGTTGTGCGACCATCGCTTCTCTATGTAGGGCCTAACTCGGTCTTCGCATCATCGACGATAAGCAGACGATAAGCGCACTCCTACCTAAGAAGGAATATACGGCAGACGGCCTCGAAAATCAAGAGCAATATGGCAAACCGTGCACGCGGGTAATGGACATCTTACGTCGTGGCGATGGAGCAGTGGCTACCGGCGCCGGAGACATGGTCTGATATGAAGTCTTTGCGCCAACGGCAATTGGAGAGGGAGCAGTCCTGTTGCTTTGTGGTTATGGTTGTCGCAAGGACATGGACAGCTCTGTGCAATCCGGGCCCAAATAAAGCCACGAAAGCAAAGCGGACGAAGCTCCGAAGAGCTTCGCTCGCTGAGCAGGTAACAGACCAACCGAGATAGCTATCGCCGTTTACGCCGCAACAGCCCCAGCCCGCCCAGGGACAGCAAGCCAATGGTGACAGGCTCTGGCACAGCGCCGCCTGTGAGGGCGATGAAGCCGAAGTTGGTCTTCAGGATCGCCAGGTCCGTACCGTCGACGAAGGCGTCGCAGTTGGCGTTGCCGTCGGCATAGTCCATGAGCGGCTGGCCGAAGGCGGTCTTCATCAGCGCCAGGTCCGTGCCGTCTACGAAACCGTCCAGATTGAAGTCGCCTCGCCTGGTGCCCACGCGAACGCCATCGGTCAGCTCGACGAGGGTCTCGATCAGGACGATCATGTCGTCTTCATCGGCGTCGCCGTCGCCGTCGAGGTCGTAGGCCGGATCACCCAGGTTGGCGCAAAGCTCAGTGACATCATCGGCGTCCACGTCGCCGTCACCGTCGAAATCGCCGGGTATGCCGACGTCGGCGCCCGGAGCCGCAAGGCGGAAGCCCGTTCTCCGGTCGTTCTGCTGATCGTGGTTGGTGTGGATATACGCGTAGGGCGTTGAGCCACTTGGCGCGACCCAAGCGTTACCCATCATCATCGAGATTCCCTCACCAAACATGGTGACGGTCGTCTCGATGTATTCGTTGACATTGCCGGCCATGTCGAAGGCGCCGTAAGGGCTCGTCGTGCCGGTCAGCGTGCCCGGCGCGATCGGGAGGGTGGCCCCGGAGCCGCCCAGAACGGCCAGGTTCGACCCAGCGCCGCTAACGGCTGGCGTTGGGGCCGTATCCGAACTCGTGGGGTAGTCGTAGAAGGTGTCCGTACCGGCGCCATAGTAGGCGGCCTTGACCCACTCATCGAGCGAGGGAAGGAAGAACGCGGCGTCCGCCTCCCGGCCAGCCAATGCCACAGCGGCAAGGTCGGCGTCAGTGATCGCGCCGTTAATGGTGTAGGCGCCGGTCTCGGTGGCGCCGGCGAGTTGGCCGTTGTGCATCCAGTTGGCGAAACGAGCCGCTTGACCCCAACTGACGTAGTTGATTGCCACATCCGGACGGGCTGCCACGTACACGGCGCCGGACAGTGTGATGCCGGCGCTATCGGCATTGGCCATCTGCGAACTGAGAAGCTCGTAGGCGACAACGGTGCCGATGTTGGAGTTCATGAACTCGACGTACTGACTGGCTGTGATCTCTTTCTCGCCCATCTCGTACGTGTAGTCCACGGCCCCGGCCGAAGGATCCGGCCAATAGAAATGGGCGTTGTTGTCAACGACCATCGTACTGGTGTTGGGGTCGCCGACCGTGAGCATGTCGATCGTCACGACGGCCTGCGCTGCCCCTGTCGCCAGCAACATCGCTGCCAGCACGACTGCAAATTTTGCATACCTCATAACGCTTGTCCCTCTCTCCTAATCCGTCCCGTCAAACGGGAATTGTGTTGCCCTCCACTGGGCAACGCTCCACAAAGAAAGGAGCTGCGAGCAGCCACCACACTTGCTCGGGTTCACCCATTCCGTTGCCGGCCTGACGGCGGCCGACGGCCATCACAGCGCATACTCCCAATTCCAAGAGCATTGTCTCACATCTCACGTAACTTTCACAAGAATAATTCACCAGACATACAAAAAAGCTTTAGAGCCCCGGTTAATTGCTGGATAATCGTATTCCCGTGCTGTACTATCTGTTTGTTGATCGTAGATTGTCGTAGGAAGGGCGGTTGCATCAGTCCCCATTGATTTTCAATCGGTACTTCCGTCCTTCCTGACCCGTATTTTGGCGAGCCGATCAGATAGGATTTCCCGCATTATACCTGTCTCCATCGTGGATGTAGCCAAGGCCGCCGGTGTTTCCCACATGACCGTTTCGCGCGTGCTGAACCACAGTCGGGGTGTTCGGCCGGAGAACGTAGCGGCCGTCATGAAGGCCGCTGAGGAATTGGGCTACGTGGCCCCCCTTCGAAAGCCCGGGCCCAAACCGAAGGCCCGCCGGAACCACAAGAAGAGCAAGAAGGTCCTGCTGCTGATTCCTTCCCATCCTACCCAGCAGGTGGACCCGAGCAAGGCGTTCCTCGATTCCCCCTATGGCAAAGACGTGTTCTCCGGCATCATCCAAGCTGCCGACAGTCATCGCGTCGAGGTCGAGGTCATATCTCCCGCGCTCGGTGGCGACCCGATTGACACGCAGGGCGCCGATGGAATCATCCTGCTCTGCGCCGCCGGGGATCCCGCCCAGTCGCTTCCCGGCGTCGAGGCCGGCTTTCCACTGGTCATGATGCCCCAGAGGACCCCTTTTCGGCTGAGGTGCGACTGCGTCGTGCCCAACGAACGCATGATCGGCGAGCTGGCCGTTGAGCATCTGCTCAAACATGGGTGCACCAGGCTTGCTCTCGTTACCAGCGACCCTGACGAAGAGATGCCGCGCGATCTGTTCTATGCGTTCAAGGAGACGGCCAACCACAACGATGTCCCCAGCCACTATGTCGGCCCGCTCATGTCCCATGCCAACGGCCCTGACGAAGCTCCCGTTGTCGATGGGTCCCCCAACGCCTTGGTCGATCAACTTCTGGCCCTGCCGTGAATGCCGGACGGGCTGGCGATGGGAGTCACGTCGGTCAACGACATGTACGACGAATTGCGCAGCAGAGGGATCGAACCGGTCCGGAAGGACCCGAGGCCGGGCAAGTCGGTCGTCGTGATCACGCCCGCGACGGTCAAGCTGTGGATGAATCCCGTCAAGCCCATGCCCTACCTGATTCGCTACGTGGGCGTCGCGGAAGGCGAACGCCTCATCGAGCAGTTGCTGCGACGAATCGCACGCCCCGACGATCCGATAACCCACCTTCTGATCGCCCCGACCGTGCTGGACTGATCCGTTCTCCCTGGGGCAACAGGTTGCCGCGCAAGAAAAGGACCCCGGTCTGCCTGCGCGAACCGGGGCCTGATGATCCTGCGTGGGGACCTATGCCTCCCGACGCCTCAGCAGTGTTCAGGCTCCGTCTTACCCGGCATAGCCATGGCGTCGCCGGGAGCGGCGCCCCGAAGGGATCTTCGACCCCTAGGGGATCTTCGACCTGCGGCGAAGGAGGCCCAAGCCGCCGACGCCCAGCAGACCGATCGTCATCGGCTCGGGCACGCCGCCTGGGCTTGGGGGGGCGATGTAGCCGAAGTTGGTCTTCAGGATCGCCAGGTCCGTGCCGTCGACGAACGCGTCGCAGTTGGCGTTGCCGTCGGCATAGGTCTGGCCCGGCTGGCCGAAGGCGGTCTTCATCAGCGCCAGATCCGTGCCGTCGATCAGGCCGTCGAGGTTGAAGTCGCCGCGCTCGGTGCCCACGCGAACGCCATCGGTCAACTCGACGAGGGTCTCGATCAGGACGATCATGTCGTCCTCATCGGCGTCGCCGTCGCCGTCGAGGTCGTAGGCCGGATCACCCAGGTTGGCGCAAAGCTCCGTGACATCGTCGGCGTCGACGTCGCCGTCGCCGTCGAAGTCGCCCGGGATGTTCGGGACAAAGAAGTTGCCCAAGACCGGATAAACGCCGTAGTTCTCATGAAAGACGTCGTTGTTGCCGTCGCCGTCGAAGTCCACGCCGGCGTCGGCGAGCCCGTCTTGGCCGGCCCGGGCGTCCGACTCATCGAGAATGCCGTCGCCGACGCCGTATCCAACGTCGCCGGGGGCCGCGGCGCGCTTCTGCATGTATTCGTCGTCAGTGTCGGGCGTGCCGTCGGGATCGATCAGTTCGATGATGGTGGTGTTCCAGTCCGTCTGGGTATCGAGCAGGTCAATGCCGTCTTCGTGCTCGGCCCAGACACTACCGGTGCCCGTCCAGGTGCGAAGATACTCATCGCCGTTGCCCGGTATGCCATCGGGGTCGACTACTTCCGAATGCGGGCGGGGGTCCCAGTTGATACCGGCGCCGTAATCGGGTAGGGACCACTCAAGCGACTCCAGCGGCTCACTGACAACGATGCGAACCGTAAACCACAGGCCCGCCGCGTGCCCCCAACCCCAGCTGGTGTTCATCACCTGCACCAAGTCCTGCCCGAGCGTCCGGCCGTAAACCGGCCAGACATTGCCGGCGTCCTTGCGCAGGGTGGTGTGGTTGCGTTCCCGCCCACCGACGTATTCGCTGGGTAGGTGCCAGGGGTTATCCATCTCCCAGTCGTGCCCGGTCAGCTCCCAGACGTCGTCGCCGTTGGTGTCCATGGATGGATGCTTCAGGAACGAATCCTGCGCGCCGCTCGCGGCGTAGTGGTCCCAATACTGCATGATCAGGTCCTGGGTTCCCCAACCCCACGAGGCGCCCTCGTCGAGATTGAGCATGTTCTCGTAGAGATCCGCAGGCCCCCAGATGCCGTACCGCTGCCCGCCGCCGCCGTTGGTGTAGGCGTCGACGATATATTCCCAGCCGGGCGTGCCCCGTTCGATGACTGGGGTCGGATCCTGGGCCAGTTCAAAGTAGGCCGCCCACTGGACCTTATCGGGGTCGTAGACGGCCGAAGCCGGAGCAAGCATCAGCCCCCAAGCCACAACAACGGCAACGATAGCGCCGACGGTGGTCCCTGTCATTCTCATGTGCCGTCTCCTCCTCAATCTGCCGAGCCACCGACAGACCACCAGTGTCCTATGGCAGCGATTATAAGGCCGTCGAGCCCGATTCGCCAGCCTTACTTGGCCGCCAGGGGCTCGTTCCGCGAAACGTTGCCCCAGGGACGCTGCACAGCAGCCACATCCTTGAACTGGCCAACGAACTCCTTGACCAGGGCCTCGATATGGTAGGTAAAGTCGCCCTCGGCGACATCGGAGTCCATGTTATAGGTGGCCGGATCGCCATTAAACACAACGGAAAGTGGAACGCCATCTCGTCTGGGCGAGCGGAAGCTCGCGCTGAAGACGGCCGGGGCTGCCTTGGGCTGAGCGGCAGCGTCCCAAGTGTCTTGTTGCACGGCGTGGTGAATAGTGGCTATATATAGATTGGTGAAACAGGCCACGGCTGGTCATATGCCGTCCATTGAAATCTGAGCTCCATCAGGGATTCACCCTGTCTGAATCCCATAATACCTGTAGAGACTGCCTCGATTTTCAGGCAGACGGTCGGTGCGGATTGGGAGGCACCGAGATGGCTTACGGGATAAGAGACCAGGGCGGCTCGGTCGCCCATGCGCTTGATGGGGCCTGGTTTTCGGGCCCCGCGAGAGAGAGACGACGCCGACGCCGCCAGCAAAACGTCGAAGCATCGCGCCGCCCCTCTGTCTTCGAGACTCTCGAGCCGCGCCTCCTCATGTCATCCGACCTGCTAGGCGCCGCTGCCGTCCAGGCCAACTTCACGAGCATGCAATGGGGCGACAGCGTCGCTCAAGTCGTCTCTCAGCAGTGGGTGGTGCGATTCACCGCCGAGAAGGTCGGTACTGACTTCGTAGCCGATAGCCTCAGCGCCTACGGATTCTCCGATGCCGAATTCCAAGGTCTCGGCGGCGACGGTTTCGGGGCCATCTCCGTTGCGGGCGCCACCTATGAAGATCTCACCGCATGGGCGGATTCGACGGCCGGCGTAATGTACATCGAGCCCAATTTTGTCCACACGATGGGCGATGTCATCGAGTCGACCATGCCGAATGACGGCGGGTTCTCGTCCTTGTGGGGGCTGAATAACACCGGCCAGACAGGCGGGCTCGCCGACGCCGACATCGACGCCCCGGAAGCGTGGGACCTGACGACCGGATCCGCCGACGTGGTGATCGCCATTGTTGATACGGGCATCGACTATACGCATCCGGACCTCGCTGCCAATATGTGGGTCAATCCCGGAGAGATCGCCGGCGACGGGATCGACAATGACGGCAACGGGTACATCGACGATATCTACGGGTACGACTTCATCAACGGTGACAGCGATCCCTACGACGACCATAGCCACGGCACGCACGTCGCCGGGACGATCGGAGCCGTCGGCAACGATGCGGCCGGTGTTGCGGGCGTCAACTGGACCACGAAGCTGATGGCGATGAAGTTCCTCTCCGCAGGCGGCTATGGCTCGACGGCCGGCGCCATCCAGGCCATTAACTATGTGACGATGATGAGACGCGACTTCGGCATCAACGTCATCGCCACCAATAACAGTTGGGGAGGCGGCGGATACTCCTCGGCCCTGGCCGATGCGATTTCCTCGGCCGATCAAGCGGGCGTCTTGTTCATCGCCGCCGCAGGCAACAGCGGCTCCAACAACGACGTGGGCAGCCACTATCCCTCCAACTACGCCTACGATAACGTCATTGCCGTTGCAGCCACCGACCACAACGACAATCTGGCATACTTCTCCAGCTACGGAGCGACCACCGTTGATCTCGGTGCGCCGGGCGTGTCGATCTACTCGACCGTGCCCGGAAACAGTTACTCCTGGTACAGCGGAACGTCCATGGCGACGCCCCACGTGGCGGGTGTGGCGGGCCTGCTTGCGGCGATGACCCCCCAGGCGACCGCCGCAGAAATAAAAGCCGCCATCCTCGACGGCGCCGACCCCATCAGTTCGCTGACCGGCCGCACGGTTACCGGCGCACGCCTCAACGCCTATGCATCTCTCCAACTGATCGATGGCGCGGACCGTCGCGGGCCCACCGTCGAGTCGGTCTCCCCGAGCGGCTTGAGCGCCACCGGCAACACAATTGCCATCGTCTTCAGCGAGGATATCCTTCCTGAGTCCGTTCTCGGGGCGAACTTCCTCTTGCGGGGCTCCGGGCCCGACGGCGGGTTCGATGCCCTAGACGATGTTATCTTCTCCATCCCGACATCGTGGCTCACGCAGACTCACTCCAACCGTATCACAATTACTCTGGATGCTGACCTGCCCTACGACAACTATCGCCTGACGATCCTGGGGACCGGGGCCACGCCGATAAGGGATATGGCGGGCAATGCACTGAATGACGGTGTCAATACCGTCCACCTCTTCCAGATCGCCAATATCCAGACATCGGCCGAACCGGACGACACCCTCGCCCAAGCCAACGCGACCGGACTGAGCGGCCCAGCATTGGCCTACTTCTCCGGCCAGGTGGGTAACGGCGCCAATGGCACGCGCGATGTGGACCTCTACCGGGTGCAAGCATCGGCGGACACCGTGCTTCAGGCCAAGGTTATCGCTGCCTCCAATGGGTCCACACTCGACTCGGTATTGCGGATCTTCGATGCAAGCGGCAATGAGTTGACCTTCAATGACGATGCCGCCACGTCCGACAGTTTCATCGAAACGAAATTGGCCCAGGCCGGCACCTACTACATTGGCGTCTCGGGATACGGCAATTTCTCCTATGACCCGTTATCTGCCGCAAGCGGCAGTGCAGGATCAACGGGCCAGTACGTCCTCTCGCTGACACTGGCTGCCGACACGAGAAGCTCTGTGCCGGTGCTGGGGCCCGACGCGGGAGGATATTCAGCAAGGCCTGTTCTGTTCGCCTTCGAAGACATCGCTTCGTTCGGCAACATGGGATTGTCCTACACCGATGACTGGTACTTCCAGATCGAAACATCCTCGCTGCCGGGCTTCGATTTCGACTTCTACGGCCGGGATCAAGGGAACGTCTACGTTTCAAGCAACGGCATTATCACGTTCGGGAGCGGCTTTACGAACTGGTCCAACCAGAACCTGACGAGCTCGCCCTCGCAGGCGGCCATTTCTCCGTTCTGGGACGACCTTTTCATCGACACCCCTGCATCGGTCTATTGGAGCCTGCGGGGCGGCGGCGATAACCAGCGACTCATCATTCAGTGGGACAACGCGCGGTTCTGGGGCGGCTATGGCCAGGGGCGCGTCACCTTCCAGGCGGTGTTGTATGAGGACGGCAACGACATCCAGTTCAACTACTCGGATCTGGATGTGTCCAATTATCACAGTGGCGGCGCTTCGGCCAGCGTTGGGATCAAGGATATCGGCGTCCAAGGCGTCGGCGACAGCTTGCTGCAGATTTCCATCAACGACGGCCCGAACCAGTTTGTGGGCACGGGCCTGAGCACGCGGATCAGCACCAACCGCGCGCCGGCTATCGCCACTATCGCAGATCAGCAGATGTCGCGCAGCGACGGGACCCGAACACTGACGATATCGGCCTCCGATGCGGACGGCGATGCGGTCACGCTGAGCGCAACAGCGATGATGGGCAACGCCGCCGAACGGCTGCAGGCGCGTCTGAATCTGACGAATCACGTTGGCATCTACGACAATTACCGCGGGTGGGGAGAGATGTATCTGGTCAGCGCGTCGGACAATTGGTACTACATGCTGCCCAACGGCGACATCTACCGATGGGTGGGCCTCGAGTCGCGCACCGGCAATGCACTGGAAGGCACGGTATCGGCCGACTACACGGATCCGGCCATACTGCTGGCTGCTGAGCCCGCAGTATCCGCCGATGACGCGGTGAGCCTCGTGGGCGATCAGCTCACGATTACTCCGCTATCCGGTTATGTAGGCGACATCGAGGTGACCGTGACGGCCTCGGACGGCTCGGCGACGACAACACAGACCTTCATCGTCACCGTGACCAACTCCGCTCCCGTGATCGCGGCAATCGCAGACCAGCAGATGTCGCACAATGATGCGAGCCAAACGCTAACGCTGTCGGTATCCGATCCGGACGGGGATACGGTCACGCTGAGCGCGACAGCGCTGATGGGCAACGCCGCCGAACGGCTGCAGGCGCGCCTGAATCTGACGACTCACGCCAGTATCTACGACAATTACCGTGGGTGGGGCGAGGTGTACCTGGTCAGCGCATCGAACAATTGGTACTACATGCTGTCCAACGGTGATGTCTACCGATGGGTGGGCCTTGAGCTGCGAACCGGCAATGTGCTGGAAGGCACGGTGTCGGCCGACTACACGGATCCGGCCAAACTGCTTGCTGCTGAGCCCCCGGCATCTGCCGACGGCGTGGTGAGCCTCGTGGGTGACCAACTCACAATTGCCCCGCCATCCGGTTTTGTTGGCGACATCGAGGTAACCGTGACCGCCTCGGACGGCTCGGCGACGACAACACAGACCTTCACCGTCACCGTGACCAACGCCGCTCCCGTGTTGGCGGCAATCGCAGATCAGCAGATGTCCCCCAATGACGGGAGCCGAACGCTGACGCTGTCGGCCTCCGATGCCGACGGCGATGCGGTCACGCTCAGCGCGACGGCGCTGGTGGGCAACGCCGCCCAACGGCTGCAGGCGCGTTTGAATCTGACGACTCACGTTAGTATCTACGACAATTACCGCGGGGGAGGCGAGAAGTACCTGGTAAGTGAGTCGGGCGATTGGTTCATCATACTGCCCAATGGTGACGCCTACCGGTGGATGGCGGTCGAGCGGCTTGAGGGCAATGCCTTCGAAGGCACCGTGCCGATCAGCTACTACGAGGATCCGGCGACACTGTTCGCCGCCGAGCCCCCGGCATCTGCCGACGGCGTGGTGAGCCTCGTGGGCGATCAGCTCACCATCACGCCGCCGTCCGGTTTCTCCGGCGAGTTTCAGGTGACCGTGACGGCCTCGGACGGCTCGGCGACGACAACACAGACCCTCACCGTCACCGTGACCAACACCGCTCCTGTGCTGACGACGATCGCAGATCAGCAGATGGCCACCAATGAGTCTCGAACGCTGACGCTGTCGGTTTCCGATGCGGACGGCGATGCAGTCACGCTAAGCGCCACGGCGCTGATGGGCAACGCGGCCGAACAGCTGCAGGCGCGTCTGAATCTGACGACTCACGTTAGTATCTACGACAATTACCGTGGGGGGGGCGAGAAGTACCTGGTGAGCGAGTCGGGCGATTGGTTCATCATACTGCCCAATGGTGACGTCTACCGGTGGATGGCGGTCGAGCGACTTGAGGGCAATGCGTTCGAAGGCACCGTGCCGGTCAGCTACTACGAGGATCCGGCGACACTGCTGGCCACCGAGCCCCCCGCCTCTGCCGACGGCGTGGTGAGCCTCGTGGGCGATCAGTTGACGATCACGCCGCCGTCCGGTTTCTCGGGCGAGTTTCAGGTGACCGTGACGGCCTCGGACGGCTCGGCCACGACAACACAGACCTTCACCGTCACCGTGACCAACACCGCTCCTGCACTGGCGACGATCGCAGATCAGCAGATCTCGACCAATGAGTCTCGAACGCTGACGCTGTCGGTCTCCGATGCGAACGGCGATGCCGTTACGCTCAGCGCGACGGCGCTGACGGGCAACGCCGCCGAACAGTTGCAGGCGCGCCTGAATCTGACGACTCACGTTAGCATCTACGACAACTATCGCGGGTGGGGCGAGGTGTATATGATCGGCGCCTCGGGCGATTGGTACTACATGCTGCCCAACGGCGACATCTACCGATGGGTCGGCATCGAGTCGCGAACCGGCAATGTGCTGGAGGGCACGGCGCCGGTCCACTACAGGGACCCGGCCACACTGCTGGCCACTGAGCCTGCCGTATCCGCCGATGGCGCCGTGAGCATCGTGGGCAATCAGTTGACGATCACCCCGCCGACGGACTTTGAAGGCCTCCTCAATGTGACGGTCACAGCATCGGACGGGATCACAACGGTGCAGCGGACCTTCACCGTCACCGTCTCCTGACTTGCCCGCAACATCCCCAAGCTCGCCTGGACATCACACCCCGCCATCCGGATTCCGCGCAGCTTCGCCCTGGCAGCGCCGCTCGACCCCGGCCTCCTTGAGTTGGTCCAGAAACGTCTCCCCGAATGTCTCTCGGATAATCTGCTCGATGCCCTCGTCAAGCGCCCCTCGCGCAGGCCGCCGCCGGTTGCAGGGGAACGAAAAGGCGCTTTCCTGTACGCCCAGCGCCGGCCGACGCCCGTCGGACACGGCCAGCGGCCAGATCGCGCAGGCTTGGGGCTTTGTCCGGTAGGGATTGAGCTTCAGCCGCAAGGCCACCGAGTGAAGGTAACAGCGGAGACCGTGACGGCTTCGATACGCCAGCACACATCGCATGTCCTCGTCGACGGCCAGGCTGAAGACGCCTCCCTCGCCCTCCTCGAAGAACTCCTGGCAGCGGCTGTGGCTGTTAAGCCCGGCGTAAAACCCCTTCCCCGCCTCCACCATGCCGATGATGCATGAAAGCTCTTTTTGCGTCACGGAGACATCGTAGACTTCACAGCAACACTTCATCTTCTTGCACAGCTCAGCCCGGCAGCAATGCGCTATCCCCCATAGGGCGTCAATATCCACACGGAACGCACCGACACTGTGAATCCTTCGATCGCTTCGTTCTCCTTTTCCAACAGACACCGTGACGACTCCTTGCAATGGCTGTCATCGGGAGGCGTTTGGGACCTCTGCGTAGCCTCAGCGAAGCAGAAAGCGGCCGAAGGGATTCGCTGCGCGGCGCCTCCGCCACGCTGCGGCGAAACCGGGAGGGCCCGAATGACTTGCCCGATATAGTACAGGATCAGCCCGCCGCTGCGCGGCGGACTGACCCTGTAAGCGGGCGAAGGGATTCGAACCCTCGACGTCCAGCTTGGGAAGCTGGCATTCTACCACTGAATTACGCCCGCACCTTGTGATCCCAAGACGCCCTGCTCGTTCACTCCTGTTGAGGCCGGGCGTCTTGGCAGCGCTCTGGCAGCAGCCCTGGCCGATCTGCGCCTTACCGGCCTAGCCGAACTGTCCGCCATTAGCGGCATTATGCCCCTGCTCTCCCGACCCGTCAAGGCCCGACGCCCCTGCTTTGGGCCCACGGCGATCTTGCCTCGTTACTTCCTGGCCTTGGCGCGGATGTCCAGCAGCGTCTTCATCACGTCGTACAGCTTGCCGCTGCCGGCGGGCGTGCCCAATGCGTCGTGCATGGTCCGGTAGAGCTTGTAGAGCTGGCCGTAGACGGCGTGGGCCTTGCGGTCGGGGGCGTAGACCTTGGGCTTGAGGCCCGTCATGGCCTTCTGGGCGGGGCGGAAGCTCGAATACCCACCCGCCCTGCGGCCTGCGACCACCGCCCCGGCGATCGCCGAGCCCAACGCGCACGTCTGGGCCGATCGGGAGACCTTCATCGGCCGGCCCAGAACGTCGGCGTAGATTTGCATCACGAGCGGGTTCTTCTCGGCGATGCCGCCGCAGTTGACCACCTGGCGGACCTTGACGCCGTATTCTTCGAAGCGGTTGATGATCGTCAGCGCCCCAAAGGCGGTCGCCTCGATCAGCGCCCGGTATATCTCCGCCGGGGTCGTGTAGAGCGTCTGGCCCATCAGCAAGCCCGTCAGCCGCTGGTCGACCAGGATCGTGCGGTTGCCGTTGTTCCAGTCCAGTGCAAGTAGGCCCGAGGCCCCCGGGGCGATCTTGGCGGCCTGTCGGGTCAGGGCCTCGTGCGTGCCGCCCTTGCCGCCCGGTTGGATGTAGTTGACGAACCAGTTGAAGATATCCCCGACGGCCGACTGACCCGCCTCGAGGCCGAAGTGGCCGGGCAGAACGCTGCCGGGCACGATGCCGCACAACCCCGGAATGTCCGCCAGCGGTCTGCCGGCCGGGTGCACCATCATGTCGCACGTGCTCGTACCGATGATCTTCACCAGCGTCCCCGGGCCGATGCCGGCCCCGACGGCGCCCAGGTGAGCGTCGAACGCCCCCACCGCCACCGGAATGCCCGCCGGCAGTCCCGTCTTCTTCGCCCACTCGCCCGTCAGCGCGCCGACGGCCTTGGAGATGTCCGCCGCGGTGTCCTTCAGCCAGCGGCGAAGCTGCCCCAGCTTGGGATCGAGACTGCCAAGAAACCTCGCGTCGGGATAGCCGCCCCAGGCGTCGTTGAACATCGCCTTGTGGCCGGCGGCGCAGATGCCCACCGTCAGCTTGTCCGGCCTCTGCGTGCCGGTCAGCATCGCCGGGATCCAGTCGGCGATTTCCACCCAGGTGTGGGCGGCCTCGAACACCTTGGGCGCGGTCCGAAGGCAGTGCAGGATCTTGCTGAAGAACCATTCGCTGCTGTATGTCCCGCCGCATTTGGCCAGGTAATGGGGCCGACGTTTACGGGCCAGGTCGGTGATCTCCGCCGCCTCGGCCACCGAGGTATGGTCTTTCCACAGCCAGGCCATCGCCGCCGGGTCGCGGGCGAAGGTCTTGTCCATCGCCAGCGACAACCCGTCGGCGTCCACCGGTAGCGGCGTGCTGCCGGTGGTGTCCACGCCGATACCGATCACCTGATCGGCCCGGAAGCCTCGGACGCTCCTACGCGCGGCGGCCAGCGCTTTGGTGACCGTGATCTCCGTCCCCTGAAGATAATCCGCCGGATGCTGGCGGGCCAGGTTGGGGTCGCGACCCAGAATGACGCCCTCACTGCCGTGGGCGTAGTTCCACACGGCCGTGCCGACCTCCCGGCCGTTGCCGACGTTGACGACGATCGCCCGAACGGAGTTGGTTCCGTAATCCAGACCAATGGTATAGACGGCCATAGACGCTCGCTTTCGAAGTTCAGGTCAGTTCGAAGGGATTCTCGCCGGCGTACAGCGCCGTCGGGGGCAACGGCGTGTTGATGTCCTCGATGCCCAGCATGGCCGCCGCGTCGTACAGGACCTTGCCGCACTGGCTGAACGCGACCGCCCCGTGGTGGGGGAACTGCTTGCCGATCAGCACGTGTCGGTAGAAGCGGGCGAAGTTGGGGATCGCGACAATGCCGATGCCGCCGAAGCTACGGGGATCGATATCCAGGATGTTGCCCTCGGCGACATAACTGGTCAGACCGCCATCGGCCGCGCCCTGAATCCGGAAAAAGCTGATCGGCCCGGCCCGCAATTGGCCTTCCAGCGTGCCGCGGGTGATGTCGGGCTCGTTGGCCGGGTCCTCCATCAGCCGATTCATGATCAACTGGTATTTCATCGAGCAGCTCTTCATGTGGCAACTCGGGGTGTTGCCGCAATGGAAGCCCATGAACAGGTCCTCGGCCTTGGCGCCCTTGAGGTTGGTCTTCTTGCCGATCATGTCGGGCGGTACGGTGTTGTTGATATCCAGCAACGTCGCGGGCGCCTCGCTGGCGAGGTAGCACAGATACTCACTCAGCGCGCCGTAGATATCCACCTCGCACGCCACCGGCATGCCGCGCGTGGACAGCCGGCTGTTGACATAGCACGGCACGAAGCCAAACGCCTTCTCGAACGCGGGCCAGCACTTGTTGGCGAAGATCGCGTACTGCCGCGAGCCGAGGTTGGCCTCGGCGAACCGCTCCAACGCCACCTCGAACCGGGCCAGCCTCGGCAGCAGTTGTGGATACGTGTTGCCCTCGCCCAACTCAGCCGCCATCTTGCGGGCGGCCCGTTTGACGGCGGGGTCCTTCTCATCCACCGCTTCAAAGAGCCCCAGCAGATCCAACTCCGAGTTTTCCATCACCTCCGCGCCCATGTCGTACAACTGGCCGATCGGGGCGTTGCAGGCGTAGAAGTCGTGCGGCCTCGGGCCGAAGGAGAATATCTTCAGACCCACGACGCCCAGCAGGACCCGCGCGAGACGCTGGAAGTGCGCGATCCTGGGGACCAGTTCATCCGCCGTGCCCGCCGGCATCTGCGGGATGTAGACGGGCACGTCGCGCAGGTCGAAGTTGATGGCGGCATTGAGCATGCCGCAGAAGGCGTCGCCGCGGCCGTCGATGAGATTCTCGCCCGTCTCCTCGGCGGCTGCGCACGCCATCACCGGCCCGTCGAAGTACTCGGCGAAAATCGACAACGGCCCTTCCGGCCCGAAGTTGCCGAGGTAGATGACGGCCGCATTGCAGCCGGCCTGATCGACCTCGGTCAGGGCCGCCATCGCGTCGGTCTCGTTCTCGATGACCGTCTTGCAGGCGGTCACCTTCAGGCCCTCCTTGCGGCAGGCCTTGGCCAGCGCCGCCAGGCGGGTCCTGGTCAGTTCGATCGGAAAACAATCGCGGCTGACGCCGACAAGGGCCAGCGACACCTGCGGGGCGTTCGGTAGCTTGCTCATGGGAGTCTCTCAATGCTGGTAGGGGCGATTGACTCGAAGGACGGACCCCCAGTGTCCCAAAACTCATCGTCCGCTTCAAGCCGGCCTGCGATTGCGATATTTCAGCGGCCGGCCAACCGGCATGGCCCGATGGGCATCTCAGAGAGAGTTATCGGTGGGCGATGTGGACAACCGAGTCCGAAAGTGAGGAATCAGCGGGCGTTTGGAGATGATGGCGGATCAATACTTGTTGTACTGCACGCCGGCGGCGTCGACTTCGTCATCGTCACAATTCGCTCGGATCGTGCCAGCGGCCTCGTCATAGATCCAGCCGACCATGGGCCCGTCGCTCTCTGCAATGCCGACGTTCCCCTTGCGGCGTCCAACAGGCAGAGGCGGCGGCGGCATACGCAGATAGGGCCCAAAATAGCACTTGTCCGTCTTCAGCCCGCTGAAGGCCGTCCCGGCCTCGTTCGAGTACGCGGTCAGCGACGCAGTGATGAACTGGATCTGGGGCAGTTGGCCGCCGTGCTCGGCGACGTAAAGGTCCAAGGCGTTCCGCGCAACGACAAGGGTCTGCATCAGTGCGGCCTCCGCGGCCCCCTGCGACCCGCGGCTCAGCCGTGGAACAGCAATCGCGGCCACGATCCCCAGGATGATGATGACGATGACCAACTCCAGCATGCTGAAGCCGCCGACGCGCCTCTGTTGATAAGGCGCCGTGCGTCTGCTGGTTTGTACGGCCACCTCTCAACCTCCGCGCAAGGACTGTCCTCTCACTTGATCGTCACAATCGGCCTCTCTCTTGACTAGCTTGATGAAACAGAAAATGATAGCCAAGCCATGCCTGACAGCCCCCCCTGCCTCTGGCGCACTCAGGCTGGTACGCCGATTCCAGAAGTGATCTGGACCTATGTGCAGCAGTGTCCATTCACGCGACCCGAACGCACGACGGAAAGGCGCTCCATCAATGCAGATCCCCGTTTGTCGGCGTGATGGCTATCGACGGTGGCGCTGGGTGGGTCAGGAAGAAGCTCGACCGCTCGGCGCGCTGGGGGAACTGCCGGTGATAGGCCGCCGCCCAGCGGCCCAGGAATTGCTCGCCATGGTCTTCGTCCACCAGCGCCCAGACACTGCCGCCGAAGCCCGCCCCAAAGGCCGACGCAGCAACAGCCCCGAGCTCGCGGGCGGCCCGGGCGAGGTCGATCTGCTCGGCGACCTGATTCTTCAGCAGCGTCTCAGTCAGGTGCTGCGAACGATCCACCAACTCGCCGAAACGATCCATGTCCCCCGCGGCGATCGCATCGCCGGCGGCGGGGATAATCTCGACGCTCTCGGCATGGAACTGCTCGAAACGCTCCAGCAGTTCGTCGCCGGTGAACTCGGCATGCTTGGCCGAGGCGACCACGCGGCGGACCTCCTCCACCCCGCCGCCGGCGACGGCGGCCGCCATGTGCGGGTCGTCGCGCCCGCTCGCCGATCGCCACACCTCCGCCACAGCCACGGTCAGCCGCGAGAGACGGTTGTACTTCTCGCGCGCGTCGCCGGTCTTCTCGGCGGCGACCCCGCTGGACCCGACCGCAAACACATACCCCTGCGGCAGCGACACGTGACGTTCGGCCACGACCGGGCAGAATGAATACTGGCTCAGATGCCCCGCCCGACAGCACAGCATGGCCGTATGATCCTCGCTGCCGCCGAACGTGCCGACCCCCGCGTCGCCGGCCAGCGAGCCGAACGTCTGACCGTTCTCGACCGTGCCGAGATAGCCGGCCAGGTCTTCCGGCGAGTGGATATTGGCCGCGTATTCCGGCCGATCGGCCAGGCCGTTGATGTCGGCGAGCGTCAGGAACACCGTCACCATCAGCGCGCTGGAGCTGCTCATGCCCGAGGCGATCGGCAGGTCCGAGGCGACGGCCATCTCGGCCCCGTGCAGCCGGCCCAAAAAGTTGCGGGCGATGCGGCGGGCGACCGTCATCGGATAGTTCGACCAGTGGCCGACCGTGGGCTGAAGGTCCGGGTCGATCCGGAAGGTCACCTCCTCGCCCAGGCGGGCGTCGGCGAACCAGACGGTCCGGTCATCGCGCGGGGCCGCCACCATGCAAAAGCCCCGCTCGACGGTCGCCAGCAAGCTTCGGCCGCCCGCGTAGTCGGTGTGCTTGCCCAGCACCTCGATCCGGCCGGGCACGAAACGCGCCAGCACGACCGCATCGTCGTCGATGCCGCGCCGTTTCAGCGTCTCCGCCGACGCGACAAACAACTCCGCCCGCATCGCAGCCGCCCCAGCCGAAAAACCGGCAGCGGCAAGCAATTCAGCCACCACGCCATCGGCGCGCGAGGCCACGTCCTTCAAGCGAAGCTCACTCATCATGGCGGCCATTGAACACACCGACACCCCTGTTGGCAAGGGACGATAGACACCCCCACCAGCAACGCAAGCGGGCGACGGCCTCGGAAAGACCGCCGCCCGTCTTATGAACATCGATCGCTCAACGGATTATGAGGGCCTGCGGCGCCCGCCCTCGCCTGGCCAGACCTGCCGCTACAGCCGGACCTGAACGTTTTGGAGCGCCTGTTGGACCGATCCGATATCGGTTCGGCTGGACAGATCCAGCACCGGCGCGCGGAACGTGGGCGCGGCAAAACGCTCGCCGAGTTGGCTGATGGCGTGCTGGACGGCGTCGGTGATTTCCAGTTCGCCGCGCGGGGAAGGCTCGATCGCGCGGCAGGCGTCGAAGATCTTCGGGCCAAAGCGCCAGCAGTTCATGCTGACGCAGATCGGCTCGGGCAGTGCGCCGATCTGCTCGTCGGTGGGCTTTTCGATGATGCGGGTCATGGCGCCGTCGGCGATTTCGATGACGGCAAACTTGTTGATCCGCTCGGGGGGGATGTTGCTGCTTTCGATCAGCGTGCTGCGCTCGAAGGCGGCCAGGCCTGAGGTCTCAAGCGTCCGCAGCGTTTGGAACGCTTCGAGGGGATAGTAATTGTCGGAGTTGATCACGAGGATGTGCCCGCCGGCGGCGAACGCCTCGGCCGAGGCGACGGCGTCGGCCGTGCCGAGCGGTTCGTGCTGGACGGCAAACTCCACGGTCACGCGCGTCGGGGCGAGCGTGTCGTAATACTCGCGGACGGCGTCGTGCTCGGGGCCGATGACCAGGCACACGCGGGTGTAGCCGGCGTCGGCCAGTTGGCTCAGGACATAATCGATAAAGGGCCTCTCGCCATCGATGGGGATCATGGCCTTGATGCCCTTGGCGGCGGCGGCTGCTTCCTTATCGCTCAGCGCGACGGAATCGTCGGCCTCTTGCATCCGCGTGCCCAGACCGCGGGCGAGAATGACAGCTTTGTTCATGGGGTGGTCATCTCGTTGATTCATTCACTGGTTAACGTTCTTCACAGGCAAGAAGCTGCCGGCCTTGTGAGACGGATCATTCGGTCGGGTAGTCGGCCTGCATCTGGCGGGCCACGGTTTCGGCGCATTGGAGAGGCCAGCGGGTGAAGGCTTCGACGCCGGCGTATTGCGGCAGGCCCAGCGCGTCGTAGGTGGCGGCGGTGTGGCGGTTGCGGTCCTCGGCCCGCTGCCAGAACTCTCGGCTGTCATAGGGCCCGGGGAACATCGCACGGTCCTTCTGGCTTTCGTGGCGGAAGATGCCAAACCGTTTTCGCCGCATCTCGTCCGGCGACATGGGCGAGGCCATCTCGATCTGGGCGGCCGGCCATTCCTCCCACGCCCCGCGGTACAGCCACAACTCGGGCTTGTTCTTGCGGCGGCAGTTGTACTGCTTCAACGCAGCCAGGAGGGCCTGGAGACACTGGCGATGCGTGCCGTGCGGGTCGGACATGTCGCCGGCGGCGAAGATCATGTGGGGCTTGGTCGCCTTGAGCATGTCCAGCACGCCGGCGATATCCGCCTCGCCGATGGGGAGCTTCTGGACCTTGCCGGTCTCGTAGAACGGCAGGTCCATGAAATGGATGTGCTCGTCCGACAGGCCGCAGTAGCGGGCGGCATTGATCGCCTCGCAACGGCGGATCAGGGCTTTGATGCCCTGGATGTCCTGTGTGTCGACTTCGCCGGGCTTCTTGTCGGCCAGGAAGGTCTCGATGCGGCTGTCGATGTCCTCGACGTGGCGGGCGCCCAGGGCGAATAGCTCGTGGAAGGCCTTGACGAACTCGCAGTACCGCCGCACGTCCTGATCGAAAACGCTCAACGAGCCGGACACCATGTAGGCGACGTGGACATTGTGGCCCTGCTCCGCCAGCCGCATCAGCGTCGAGCCCATGCAGATCACATCGTCGTCGGGATGGGGACTGAAGATCACCACGTTGCGGCGCTGGCCCTTGCCGGCCGGCCAGCCGGTGATGGTGTTCATCATGTGGCGGAAGATCTTCAGGTTCAGGTCATACGCCCCGCCGCCGGCCCGAAGCAGCTCGGCCAGGCCCCACTCGGCGTAGTCCTCGGCGGTCAGCATGAGAATGGGTTTATCGGCCTGGCGGGCGAGCCAGATGACGGCCTGGCGCTGGAGACACTCGTCCCAGACGCATCGCCCGACCTGCCACGGCGTGGCGATGCGGGTGAGCGAGGCGGCGGCCGCCTCGTCCAGATAGACACACGCCCGCCGGTGGTCCTGCAGAAAGCTGGCCGTCACCTCCAGGCTGACGGGCTCTTCGACAGCGCGGCGGACGATGGGGGCCTTGTGCTCGCCGAACGCCATCAGGGCGACCTCGCGGGCGGCCAGGATCGTACCGACGCCCATCGTGATGGCCATCTCGGGGACATTCTCCTCGCCGAAGAAATCGCTCGCCGCGTCCAGACGCGTGATCTTATCGAGCACGATTCGGCGCGTGAGGCTCTCGCGCGACGAGCCGGGCTCGTTAAAGCCGATATGCCCGCTCCGCCCGACGCCCAGGATCTGGAAGTCGATCCCACCGGCCTCGGCGATGGCGTCTTCGTAGTCGCTGCAGTGGCCGTCGATATCGTCCTCACCGATGGTGCCGGAGGGAATGTGGATGTTCTCCCGGCGAATATTGACGTGCTTGAAGAAGTTCTCGTGCATCCACAGGTGATACGATTGGATCGCGGTCGGCTCGATGGGCCAATATTCGTCGAGGTTGAACGTCACCACGTGGGCCAGGTCCAGCCCGTCCCGGCGGTGCAGGCGGATCAGCTCGCGATAGACGTTGATCGGCGTATGCCCGGTGGCCAGGCCCAGCACGCAGGGCTTGCCTTCAGCGGCCCGGCTGCGGATCAGCTCGGCGATGCGGCGGGCGACGGCGACGGCGGCCTGGCTGCTGGCTGGGAATATCTGGACCGCAACGCGCTCGCGGGTGGTGACGGTGATGTTCATCGATTGCGGTCTCCTTCGCCGCTGGCTGGGGTGCGGTGGCAGGCCAGCCGCCCGGCCTGATCCGTTCGCTGAAAAACTCAAACGGCCACAGTGTATCCAGCCCAGCCGACGCTGCAAGCGCCCAGGCGCTCGCCGGGCGGTTAGTAATGCGGAGTGATGTTCGCGCCCGGGTAGTAAAAGCCAAGGATCTCTTGGCTGGTCCAACCGCGCTGGGCCTTGCCCTCGGCGCCCCACTGGCACATCCCCACACCGTGGCCATTGCCTCGGCCGTCGGAGAATTCGATCTGCTTGCCCAGGTCGCGCAGGCGGCAGTTCATCGAGTACAGCGTCTTGACGCCGGTTCGCAGCAAGGCCAGGCGAAGGTCTTCGCCGCGGATCGTCAGTTTCTTGCGGTTGGGGCCGATCACATCGATCCACATGATCCGGCCGTAGGGCGTCCTGGACTTGATCCGGACCGTCGCCACGCCGCCCAGGTCCCGGGCGGAAGGATACACCGCTTGCAGGGCCTCGTAGATGTGCGTCTTGGAGATCCGGGTGGTGGGCCAGCGGTAGCGGGGCGACGGACGGCAGTCGCTGCAGGTCTGGCCCCCTCGTAGCGGTTCGATATCGTTGGCCGGACGAATCACGCCGGCCCCGTTCACCACGCCCCCACAGGACGAGGAGTATTGGACCAGGAAGACCTTCTCCTGGCCCGGCGCGCCATACGTCAACACCTGCCCGTGTGTCTGGCGGACGGCCGACCACGATGTGTCCGTCTCGGCGTCCATGCCGCCGTAAACCTGCGACGCCTCGCCGGCGCCCAGATCATACGGACGTCGCGGTCCGAACCTCGCCCGGTGAAATAGCGCGAAGCTGCGGGCGGCGACGGCCTGGGCGCGATAGGTCGCCAGCGACCACCCGCCGTACAGTTCCTTCGGCAGCACGCCGGCGAGGTAGCTCTCGGTGTCGACATGGTTGACCACCTGTATGCGATCCTCATCCACCGGAAGCAGATGAAGCTCGCCGCGATATCGGGTGCGACCGAAACGGACGAAGCTGTCGCCGCTGACCTTCAGGGCCAGTTGCCGGGCGGGCACGGTTTGCCGGCCGACGCGCCAGCGATCGCCTTTGCGGGTGATCTTGAGGGACGGCAGCGCCCCTTTCGACTGGCTGATCGTCCGCCCGTCGGCTAGCAGATGATAGTCGTCCCCCGCAGCAATGGTCGCCGAGACCGCGGGCTTGGCCGTCAGAAGAACACGAACAACAGGCACCCCCTGGTGCGAAAGCGGCTGGCGCGGGGCGAGCGTCTTGTCCTCGCCGCAGCCGAGCTGGCCCAGCAGCCAAGCCGCCATCCCGACCGCAACGAGTCTCCCCCGGACCGACGGGCGGTCCGGCCGACGGCGGCGATGGCGGGCGGTCGCATCCATTCGGCCTGCCTTCCTGTTCTCTGGGCCCGGCCTAGCGCCCCTCGGCCAACTGCAATCCGTGTTCGCTAAGTTTGGCGTAAACTTCGTTCAGGCTGGTCTGGCCGAAGTTGCTGCACCCCAGCAGATCGGCCTCCGTCTTGGCCGCCAGATCCGCCAGCGTCTGGATCCCCATCTCCTCCAGGGCCCGACGCACACGCACCGAGAACGCCACCTGGGCGACCGAGACATCATTGCCGCCAGCGGCCTCTGGAGCATCGTCGTCGTTCGCATCTCCGCCGGTCAGCATCGCCAACAGGTCTCTACCGCCGGCTGGCAGGTCCTGCTCGGCGGCCTGCCCCAGCGACAAGCCCTTGGCTGCCAACATCTCTTTGATTTCGTGCAGCGACGTCTCGCCGAAGTTCTTGTAGCTCATGAGCGTCGCTTCGGTGGTCATGACCAGGTCGCCCAGCGTGCGGATGTCCATCTTCTTGAGGCAGTTCCGCGCACGCACGGACAACTCGAAGTCCGTAACGGGCGTGTCGAGGATGGCATTGTGGTGGGCGAGCCGCCGGGCTTGTTCCTCGTCGTAGTACATGACCTTCGACGCTTCGGCGTCCTTGAGGATCATCCTGGCTCGCGGGTGCGTGGGGTTGATCGCCAGCACGCGCTTGGCCATGGCAATCGCATCGTCGTAATGGCCCGCGTCGTCATAGAGAACGGCCAGGTTCAGCAGCGCGTTCGCCCGGACCGGCGGATGGGCCACACACTCCCGGTACAATTCGATCGCTTCGTCTTCGTCGCCGTGAAGGTCCAGGTAATAGGCCAGGCGGAAAGTCGCTTCGGCGCACGCCGGATCCAGCGTACGGGCCTGCTCGTAGGCATCGGCCGCTTCGGCGCCAAACCCCTGCAACTCGCGCACCAACCCGCGCACGTAGTGGAACATGGCCACGTCGCTCAGGCGTTTTTCGAGCCGGCCGACGATCTTGGCGGCCGAATCCAGATCGCCACCCAGCGCCTGGGCCTCGGCGATTCTTAGATCCATCGCGCCGGCGTCGGCATCGCGGGCCTTGGCTCGCTCGAACTCCTCGGCCGCCTCGGCGTAATCCCGCAGGTGCAGCCGGCACAGTCCCTGGAACAGGTGGCGGTCCTTGTTGTCCGTCGCCCCCGCCAGAACATCCAACGCCTCGCGGAACCGGCAGACCATGTATCGGCCGATCCCGATCTTCAGCGCCGCGGCGCCTTTGGGGGCGGGGGTGTCGGCCTCCAACTTGGCCAGAAAGTCCCGAAACTTATTGGCGGCGTTGACCGTCTGAAAGAGCGTCTGCAACAACTCATCGTGGTCTTCGACGGACCAGCTTTCCTTTTCAGCCAGGTCGACCAGCCGTTGACGCGTATTCTCTTGCATATTTGTCTCTCCTGCCGGCGGTATCTGTTAAACCGGCAAAACGTCCCATTGGCCTGTGAAAGATAGATCGGATATTATAGCTACCAATCGGCCGGCTGCAATCCTTCTGCGCCAACCGATAGCACAGCTATGGCAAACATCGATTCGGCCAAACCGGTACACCTGATCCTCAACCCTCACAGCGGCTATGGCGGGTCCAAGCGCCTCGCCGGCGATCTGCGAGCATTATTGCGATCGGCCGGGTGGCGCGTCCGCGAACATCGCACCCGCTGGCCCGGAGACGCCACCGATTACGCCGCATCGGCCGCCGCCGACGCCGCCGCCATCATCGTCTGGGGCGGCGACGGGACCATCAACGAGGTCACCAACGCCCTCGTCGGCACGGGTGTGCCGATGCTGCCCTGCCCCGCCGGCACGGAAAACCTCCTGTGCAAGGAGCTTCGCATCCCGCTGCACACCGGACGCCTGGCCGACGCCCTGCGAACAGGCAACGTAATCGACTGCGACGTCGGCAAGATCAACGGGCGAAACTTCCTGCTCATTATCGGCGTCGGCTTCGACGGCGAGGTCGTCCGCCGCCTGACGGCCACCCGCACCGGGCACACCTCGCACCTGAGCTACTTCTGGCCCATCTGGCGGACATTCTGGGAGCACGACTTCCCGAAGATGCGGGTGGTGGCCGACGGGCAGGAGATCTTCGACGACTTCGGCCTGGCCTTTATCGGTAATATCTCCCGCTATGCCGTCGGGCTGCGAATCTGCCACCACGCAAGCTTGGACGACGGCAAGTTGGACCTGGTGATCTTTCGCTGCCGCGAGCAGACGGGCCTGCTGCTGCACGCCGCCTGGACGCTGCTGCGACGGCATCCGCTCAAGGGCGACGTGCTGTACCGCCAGGTCCGATCGATCCGCATCGAAACCGACCCGCCCGTAGCCTGCCAGGTCGATGGCGATCTGGGCCCCAAGACGCCCATCGAAGTCAGCGTCGTCCCCCGAGGGATTAAGTTGCTGATTCCTCAACAGCCGCGACGCGCCGGATTCTGGCCCTGGAGAGGAGAGCTGCCCCTATGACCCACACCTGCCGGATCGGACCCGTTGAAATCGGCGCCGGCGACCTGGTCGTCATCGCCGGCCCATGCGTGGCTGAGGACGAATCCCTCTGCCTGACCGTCGCCGAAACGCTCGCCGATGTGTGCGGCCGGTTGGGTGTGGGATACGTCTTCAAGGCCAGCTTCGATAAGGCCAACCGCACCAGTGCCGCCAGCTACCGCGGGCCCGGTGTCGAGGAGGGACTGGCCTATCTGCGAAAGGTCCGCGACACACTTTCCGTGCCGGTCCTGACCGACATCCACACGGCCGACCAGGCCCAGCCGGTCGCCGAGGTGGCGGACTGTCTGCAGATCCCGGCCTTTCTGTGTCGCCAGACCGATCTGCTGGTCGCCGCCGCCAAGACCGGCAAGGGCGTCAATATCAAGAAGGGCCAGTTCATGGCCCCATGGGACATGGCCGGCGCCGTCGAGAAGGTCCGATCGGCCGGCAACGACAACGTGATGCTGACCGAACGCGGCACGTCGTTCGGCTACAACCGTCTGGTGACTGATTTTCGCGCTATCCCGCAGATGCAGTCGCTGGCGCCGGTGATCTTCGACGCCACCCACTCCATCCAGGAGCCCTCCGGACTCGGCGGGTCCTCCGGCGGGCAGCGCCACTTCGCTCCGCTGCTGGCCAAGGCGGCGATGGCCGTCGGCGCCGACGCGCTGTTTATCGAAACGCACGTCGACCCCGATCATGCCAAGTCCGACCCCGCCTGCCAACTGCCGCTAGACCAGATCGCCGACGTGCTGGCCGAGTGCAAGCGAATCTTCCAGGCTGCTCGTGAGCAGTGATCCAGTGGCCCTGCGGCTCGACATCCTCCAGACCGACGGCCGGGCGCGCCGCGGCGAATTGACAACGCCCCGCGGCGCCGTCCAGACGCCGCTATTCATGCCCGTCGGCACGGCCGGCAGCGTCAAGGGTGTCACCCCCGACCAGTTGCACGCCCTCGGCGCGCAGGTGCTGCTGGCCAACACCTACCACCTGATGCTTCGCCCCGGCGCTGACACCGTCGCTCGCCTGGGCGGCCTGCACAGAATGATGGCCTGGGACGGCCCGATCCTCACCGACAGCGGCGGGTACCAGGTCTTTTCGCTCGCCCACATGCGAACGCTGGACGACGAGGGCGTGACGTTTCAATCTCACATCGACGGTGCCCAGGTCACACTGACCCCTCAAAGCGCCGTCGACATCCAACGAGCCCTCGGCGCCGATATCATCATGCAGCTCGACGAATGCCCGCCCGGCGACGCTCCCAAATCAAAGGTCGCCGGCGCGGTCGCGCGATCGGCGGTGTGGGCCCAGCGATGCAAACAGCGATGGCTCGAAACCGACGCGCCCGCCCAGGCCCTGTTCGCCATCCAGCAAGGCGGCGTGCACGTCGACCTGCGGGCCGAGTCGGCCGAGCGGATCGTCGCGCTGGACCTGCCGGGCTACGCCGTCGGCGGCCTGTCCGTCGGCGAGGGCCACGACGCGATGCTGGGCGTGCTGGAGCATATCGACGGGCAACTGCCCGCCGGCAAGCCCCGCTATCTGATGGGCGTCGGCGAGCCGCGCGACATCCTGGCGGCCGTGCAGGCCGGTATCGATATGTTCGACTGCGTCCTGCCGACGCGCAACGGGCGAAACGCCCAGGCCCTGACCTGGACCGGCCGGGTGCGACTGCGAAACGCCCGATGGGCCGATGACGCCGGGCCTCTGGATGATGGGTGCGACTGCTACGCATGCCGAAACTTCTCGCGCGGGGCGCTGCGACACCTGTTCATGGCCAAGGAAATGCTGGGCCCGACGCTCGTCAGCATTCACAATCTGAATTTTTTCGCCCAATTCATGGCCGCCATTCGCCAGGCGATCACCGACGGCACATTGGCCGCCGACGCGCCGAGATGGCTCGAGAGAATGTACCCCAACGCCGATGCCGCCCTCCCCGACGAGTCGCCCTAGGCCAGCGGCCCGGGCCCGACGTTTTGTTTGACGCGCCCAGCCCAATCCCGCACAATGCCCCACCGCCTCCCGACGAGGCGATGCTATGAAAGGACGTTTACCATGAAACTCAGCCACATTCTTTGTGCTTTGGCTGTGACTGTTCTGCTGACTGCGACGTTTGTCCGGGCCCAGGACGACGCTCCGGCCGACCCCGCCGCCGGCGAAGCCCTCACCAGCGATGACACGGCCACCGGCGGCGACACCGCCGCCCCCCCGGCCCCCGGCGCTGAACCCACGACCTCCCCCGCCGGCGACGGCAACAGGACCGACGGGCTGTTCGGCGGCGGATGGAAGATTCCGCTGTTGATCCTCGGCATGATCGGCGTAATGTTCTTCTTCTCCAGCCGCAAGCGCCGCAAGACGGAAACCGATCGCCGCGACATGTTGGCCGCGTTGAGCAAAGGCGACAAGGTCACCAGCATCGGCGGCATCTGCGGGACCGTCATCGAGGCCCGTGAAGATGAGATCGTCGTGAAAGTCGACGAGACCAACAACGTGCGGATGCGGTTCGCCCGATGGGCCATCCGCGGTGTCGGCGACGCCGCCAAGAGCGAAAACGCCGAACGCGACCGCAAGTAACCACGCCACGTGTCGCGTCCCGGTCGTGCCCGCGCGCGGCTAGTCGGCGACGATCTCCGTGCCCGCCTCGCCGGCGACGGCCTGTCGGCCCCGGTCGAGTCGGGCGATGACGGCTCGTCGGCCCCCGTTTTGCACGAATTGAACCGACGCCTCCACCTTGGGCCCCATGCTCCCGGCCCCCAACTGGCCCGATGTCAGTAACTCCCGGGCTTGGCTGGCTGTCAGCCGCGGCAGCAGCGTCTGCTGCGGCGTTGCGAAGTCGGCGTAGACCCCCTCGACATCCGTCAGGATCAGCAGTACGTCCGCGTGAATGTCGCTGCCCAGGATCGCGGCGGCCCGGTCCTTGTCGACCACGGCATCCAGGCCTTCCAGGCCAAGCGTCGGATGGCGGTATACGGGCGTGCCGCCCCCGCCGGCGGCGATCACCAGATGTCCATGGGCGACGAGGGCGCGAATCATGGGTGCTTCGATAATTTCGATCGGCCGAGGCGAGGCGATCACGCACCGCCACCCGTGCTGCGATTGGGCCACCTCCGAGCCGATCTGATCGGCCAGGGCGCGGGCGGCGGCTTCGTCCATTGCCCGGCCGATGGGTTTGCTCGGGTGCACAAGCGTCGGATCATGCGGGTCGACGACCACCTGCGTGACCATCGTCACGACCTGTCGCTGGACGCCTTGTCGAGCCAGGGCGTTCTGCAGGGACTGCTGGATCATGTAGCCGATCCACCCCTCCGTGCCGGCCACCAGCACGCCCAGCGGCAGCGGCGGGACGGTCGAGCGGGAGATCGCCTGTCGCATCAGCGCGTTGCCCACCTGCGGGCCGTTGCCGTGCACGATCGCCATCCGCCATCCGTCAGCGGCCAGGTCGACCACCGCGCCCAGACTCTCGCGCGTGTGGCGAAACTGCTGGGCGATCGTCCCTTCCTCTCCGGCCGGAGAAAGAGCATTGCCGCCCAACGCGATGACGATCGTTTTATCCATACGAGGGGCCCATAGATCGGCCGGCCTCCACGTGGCCGATGGATGTCCTGTCATAACTCTTGTCGGCAGAACGGCGGGCCAAGCACAGCCCGACCTGTCCGAATTGACAGCCCCCCGGCCCCCTGGCAGAATGCAGCCATGGCCCAGCCGTCCCCCCCCACGCCCGTCAAGTTCATCTGCGGCATGATCGCCGCCGACCGGTCGCTACTGCCCCGCGCGACGGCGGCGATGGCCGAGACGTTCGGGGCCGTCGACATCGTCAGCGAGGTGATGGACTTCGATCTCACCAACTATTACGCCGCCGAGATGGGCCGCCCGCTGTTCCGCCAGTTTGCCGCATTCGGCCCGCTGGCCTCGCCCGACTGCCTCGCTACGGCCAAGTGTCGCACGAACGCCATCGAGGCCGACTTCGCCGCCCAGTGCGCCGCCGGCCCGCCGAGGCCGATCAACCTCGACGTGGGATACGTCTGCCTATCCCGACTGATCCTGGCCAGCATGAAGGATTTCGCGCACCGCATCTATCTCGCCGACGGCGTCTACGCCGAACTGACGCTGCAGTACCGCGACGGCCGGTGGCAGGGGTTGGAATGGACCTTTCCCGACTACACGTCGGGGCGATATGATGCGTTCCTGACCGACGTTCGCGATCGACTCGCCGACCAGTTGCGCCAGGAGACGCCCGGATGCTAATCGTTTCAGCCGCGATTGCCGTTGCCGCCGGGCTGATTCTGTCGGCGGGCCTCACGCCGTTGAGTCAACGGCTCGCCCGCCGGGTCGGCATGCTCGACGCGCCCACCTCGCGGAAGAACCACGCCGCCCCGACGCCGTTGCTGGGGGGCGGGCCGATCCTGCTGGCCGTGCTGGCGCCGATATCGGCCGCCCTGGCCTTTGCCGCTGCGACCGCCCACGACCCGCCGGGGTGGCTGCCGACGGAACTGGCCGTCCATCTGCCCGGCATCTTGGCCCGGACACCCATGGTGATCGGCATCGGCGCCGGGGCCGTCGCGCTGCACATCCTGGGCCTGATCGACGATCGTCGCGGCCTGCCCGTGTGGGTCAAACTGCTGGGGCAATTCATCGTCGCCGCCGGCGTGGTGGTCTTCGCCGACGTTCGCGTCCTGACGATCGCCGGGCCCGCCGTCAGCATCGCCGCCACCGTCGTCTGGCTGGTGGTGATCACAAATGCCTTCAACTTCCTGGACAACATGGACGGCCTGTCGGTCGGGACGGCCGCGATCTGTGCAGCCGCACTGCTGGCGGCCGCCGCGCAGATGGGCCAGCTGTTCGTCGCCACCTGGCTGTGCGTGCTGCTGGGCGCGCTGCTGGGGTACCTGCCCTTCAACTTCCCGCCGGCGCGGACGTTCATGGGCGACGCCGGCTCGCTCGTCATCGGCTACCTGCTCGGCGTGCTCGCCTGCCTGACGACCTACGTCGCACCCGGCGCGTCGCTGTCGTTGGCGGCGATGCTCGTGCCCATGGTCCTGATGGCCGTGCCCCTGTACGACATGGTCAGCGTCATCGTGCTGCGTGTTCAGGACGGCCGAAGCGTCTTTGTCGGCGACCGGCGACATTTCTCGCACCGCCTGGTCCGCCGCGGCATGACGCCGCGATCGGCCGTGCTGACAATCTATCTGTGCACGGTCGGCACGGCGATTGGCGCATCGCTGCTGCCGCACACCGACACCATCGGGGCGGTCCTGGTGGCCGGGCAGACCGTGCTGATCCTGTCCATTATCGCGCTGCTGGAATGGGGCGGCTCGTCCGCCGGCGCAGCGGCCGACGGTAACGGGCCCTGTCGCCGGGATCATGACACTTCGCATGCACACGCTGACTGACACTCCCGCCGGCCGGGCCGGTGCGATTCTGCGAGCGCTGGCCGTTGGCCTGCTGACGGCGTGCGTGGTGGGCCGGCTGTTCGCGGGCGAGCTGCCTTTCCGCCTGCCGATCCTGCCGGTCGTAGCGGCGCTGGAGGCGGCCCAGGCCTCGCCGCCCGACAGGGCCCACCTGGACATGGGCGAGCCCGCCCGGGCCACGTTCGCCCTGGCTATCCTGACAGCCGGCGCAATGTGGCTGGTGGGTGGGGCTTTGGCCCGTCATCTGACCGTTCGCCGGCCCTGGCTGGCCGTTCTGATCGGCCTGTTCGCCGTAAGCGCATTTGTCTCGGGGTTTGGCGCCGACGATAAGCGGAGCGGCCTGCTGGTCTGGCTGGAGCAGACGGCCTTGCTGACGGCGATGTGGTTGGCGGCGCAGATGTTTGTGAATCGACGCCGTTTCAACCTGCTGGTGGCCGTGCTGGTCGCCGCCGGGGCGACACTGGCGTTGAAGGGGCTCTATCAGGCAGCGGTCGAACTGCCCGAAGCCCTCGCGTGGCGTGCCGCCCTCGCGCCTGGCGAGACGGTGGACACAGTGTTCGAGCGATTGTCGGACGCCCGCCTCCGCGCTGCCCAGCCCGCCGGCTGGCTCGTCCTGGCCAACGTCTACGCAGCCGCCCTGATCGTTCTGGCCGCAGCAGCAACGGGGCTGGGGATCGATCGCCTGCGCGCTGGACGGCGCGAGCTGGCCGAGCTGCGCAGCAGCGGCCCGCCGGGCCAAATCCCCCTATCCCTGATCCAGGGCGCCTGCACGGGCGGTGTGGCGCTGTTGTGCGCAGCGGCGCTGATCCTGACGGGCAGCCGAGGGGCCATCGGCGCGGGTGCAGCAGCGATAGCGGGCGGCGTCGGGGTGGCCGTCTTCGGCCGGCGCCTGGCCCGCCACTGGCGAAAGGCCGTTGCAGCCGCTCTGCTGCTGATCGTATTGGCGGCGGCCCTGACGGTCGCCTACGGGGCAGCCCACGACGGGCTGCCGACCAAGACGATGAGGTTCCGGTGGTACTACTGGACGGCCTCGGCCGAGATCGTCGCAGAGCGGCCCCTGCTGGGTGTCGGCGGCGGCAATTTCGCCGACGCCTATCTTCGCCACCGCCGCCCGGAAGCTGAAGAGGCCGTCCGCGCCCCGCACAACATGCTGGTCCATGCGGCCGTGCAGTTCGGCCTGATCGGCGGCGGGCTTTATATGGTCATCCTGTTGTATGGACTGATCGGCAGTTGTCGGCCCGACAGCAACGAATGCTCCGCGTCGGGCTCTGCATCCGCGATTGGGCCGCTGGTGGCGGCGGGGATGCTGGGGGTCGTGGTGGTGGTCGTTCGCGTGGTGGTCGGCCAGGCGACGGCCAACTGGGGCGTGATCGTTCTGGACGTCGTCTTGCCGGCGGCGGTGTTGGCCGGTGGCGTGTTGCTGCTGGCCCCGCGGGGTGACGCCGCCGAGGCGAGGGCGACCAGCACGGCCCGGGTCGCACTGGCCTGCGGGGTGGCGGCCTTTGCGCTGCACAATTTGATCTCGCCGGGCCTGTGGGCCCCGGGGGCGGCGATGCTGTTTTGGGTGGCCGTCGGCGCGCTGCTGGCCCAGGCCCCGTCTCGGGCGCTGCCGGTGACCACCTTCCGCTGGCCTGTTGCAGCGATAGCGATCATGGCGGTTGCGTTGGTGCTGATGAGCGTGAACGATTCGACATGGGCCAAGGCGCGGTTTTGGCGGCGGGCCAAGCGGGCGATCGAGACCCATCAGCTCAAGGCCGCCGCCGCCAATGCCGATTGGGCCGCCTCGGCCGACCTTGCGGACGGTCTGTCCGCCGCCGAGTCGGCCAAGCTGTGGTGGCGCCTGGCGAGCTCCGATCTTCTCCCGGGCTACGAGCGTAAGACGTATCTGACATTGGGCGATCGCGCCGCCCGGCGAGCGATTGCCCGCCAACGGGGCCACGGCCCGTTCTATCAACTGCTCGCGGCCAGCCCCTCCCCGGATGAGTTGCTCGAGAAATCTTGGGCCATGGTGGGCGCCGCAAGTCGGCACGAACTGCTGGCAGCGGCCGTTGCGTTGGACCCGGCCAACGCCCGGTTGCGAATCAGCCATGCCGAAGCGTTGCTGACCGCCGACCTGTCGCCGCAGGCGAGCGACGAGCTTGCGACGGCCGAACGCCTCAACGCCCGCCTGCCCGCGGATAGTTCATACCGTCTGGATGAGGGCGAGCGCGCTCACCTTGCCCAACTGCGACAGCGCGCGGGCGATTCCGAGTAGGCCGGGACGCTACTGGGCGGCCTCGGCTTCCAGTTCGGCCATGACGTCTTCGGGGATTTCGAAGTTGGAGTAGACTTTCTGGACGTCGTCGTGATCGTCGAGCGCCTCGGCCAGATGAACGACCTGGCGAGCCCTGTTGGCGGGCACGGCCACGGTGGTATCGGGCACCATGCCGATCTCCGCTTCGATCGTTTCGATGCTCTGCCGGGCCAGGGCGTCCTTGACGGCGCCGAAGGCGCTGACGTCGCAAATGATCTCGAACACATCGTCGTCGGGCTTGACGTCGTCGGCGCCGTTGTCGATGGCGATCTCCATCAGCGTGTCTTCGTCAGCCTGCTCGGATGAGATGACAAAGCGCCCCCGCTTTTGAAACAGATACGCCACACATCCGGTCGCGCCGAGTTGTCCGCCGGCCTTTTCGAAGATCTTGCGCAACTCGGGCGCCGTGCGGTTGCGGTTATTGGTGAGGGAGTCCACCAGGAATGCCGCCCCGCCCGGTCCGTAGCCTTCGTAGATAACCTGTTCGTAGCTCTCGCCGCCCAGCTCGCCCGTGCCCTTCTTGATCGCCTTGGCGATGGTGTCGTTGGGCATGTTGGCTGCCCGGGCTTCATCGATGGCGTAGCGGAGCGTGAGGTTATCGTCGGGGTTGCCCCCGCTCTTGGCGGCGACGATGATGCGCCGGGCGAGCTTGCTCCATTCGCGCCCGCGCTTGGCGTCGACGCTGGCCTTGGACCGCTTGATTTTCGACCAGTGTGAATGTCCTGACATCGTTGGCGATCTCCGTTTCAGTTACTTCGGCTGCGTGACCGGCGGGGGGGCCGATCGCTCCTTCAACAGTTCTTCTTCGCGTCGCATGAGCGGGTCGAACACGCCCTCGCCCAGCGGCGCTACCGGGGGCACGCGCCCCTTGCCGACGGCCGCCAGCTTGAGCGGCGTCTGCCGGCGAATCTGATCGATCTCGCGGCCCGGGCGAACATAACCGGCGCGCTGCAGGGCCTTTCGCCACATGTCAACCGCGCCGGATAGATCGCCCTGGCGGTACAGGATATCACCGGTATGATCGTAGAAGAGCGGGTGGCCCCGTTGCTGGTCGTCCTGGCTGCCTTTACGGGGATGGCGGCTGTGAACGAATATCTCATCGAATATCTTTACGGCAACGTCAAACTGCCCCTGCTTGTAAAACACCCAGCCCAGTGAGTCCAGCGCGCCGAGGGTCTTCTCATGCGCCAAGGCTTCTCGGATCAATCGCTGGGCCAGGGGGAGCTTGACGCCCATCTCCGCATACAGGTACCCAAGATTGTTCAGGACGACGGCCCCAGTCTCCTGGCGACGCTCAATCACCGAACTGTTGGCCTCACGCCGTTCGTCCTCGCTGCCGTAGACCTCCGGCAGATTACCTGTGAGGAACGACGGTTGACGAACGATCTGAAGGGCCCGAACCAGCAAGGCTTCTGCTCGCCTCGGCCGGCCCGATTCCGACAGCGCCGTCGAGCAGACCAGCAGCAGGTCCACGCAGTTGGGGTCGCCCGCGAGATATGCCTGGCCGCGCTGGGCGGCTTCGGCCTCTCGCTGCTGCACAATCAGGCTCGACAAGACCCGGCCGCGAACCAATCGAAGGGCCTCCACCGCCGGGTCAGCCGAAAACACTTCCGGCCGTATCGTTGGGCCCGAATCGATTCTCTCGAGCAGTTGGACCTCCCAGGCATCCAGCAGCGCCATCACCAAATCCCACTGCTCTGCCCCCACCAGCAACGCTTGCGCCAGACGAATGTCCGGGCCCGTCGGATCGGCATGCGCCCAGTGGTCGGCCAGGGCCTTGATGTCCTCGAAGCGATCTTGCTTGTACAAATGCGCCAGCAGCACCTTTCGGGCCTTTCCGGCCTGCCGGCTGTCGTTGAGGGCGACCACATAGGCGATGGCGCCGTCCAGGTCGCCGTTCTCGGCGAAGACAGTCACCTTCCATTCATAACAGGCGTCACGAAAATCACAGAGCTTGTCGGCCAGCCAGGCGTCCAGGTGTGTATGCGCGCGGTCGAACTGGCCGGCATCGATCCACGTCTTGACCTTCCTCTTCCGGATATCCCGGTGACGTCCTCGCAAGTCAGGGGTGGCTTTGAGCCACTCGTCCAGGGCCCGTTGCTTCGCTTCGTACCGTCGGGCCTCGCCCAGCATCTCCAGCCACGCTATCCGAAGCTTGTCCGACCGACGCCCGTACATCCTGATGATGGCGGAGGCCTGATCCTCTTGTTCCGCCTCGATGAGGCCCGCCAGCTTCTGGATGACGGCATCTTGTCGATCGTTCTGCTTCGCAGCGGTGGCGATCAGCGTGTCCAGGAGGTCGCGGCATCGGTCGTAGTCGCCCGAAAGCTGACGGACGGCAACGAGAGACCTCTGCAGCCGCCACGTTGCCTGCGTGTTCCCCTGCGACTCGGCCAGCCACGTTGTCAACTGCGCGTCGGCGTCGGCGTATCGCTCCGCCCGGACCAAGGCCGTCAGCAGCACACCGCGGGCCGTCCTGTTGTGCGGCTGGCGGCTGATGATGTGGGTCGCGATCGTCACGAGTTCATCATATTGCTCGGCCGTCATCAGCGCCGCAGCCAGGCCCCACAAGGCCGGCATATCCCCGGGCCGCCGGCGGACCAGTTGCCGCCAGAGCACCAGGGCTTCGTCATTTCGGTCCAGCGCCTCCAGCACGGTGCACATTGTCCGGCGAACGTCCAGATCGTTGGGCCATCGCCGCCCCAGCGTCTCCAATTCTCGCAAGGCGCCTCGCAATGCCGCCGGAGAGGCCTGGCCGATCGCCTTATGACCAGCGGCCGTCCCCACGAGCGGCGGAAGCAGCATCTGTCGAATCTGATCGGCCCATAGGTCGCTAACTACCGGCGCGGGCGGCTGGCTGTCGGTATCGACATCGAACGCGTCGACCTGGTCGGCCGTCGCATCGACGATCAATTGGACCTCGACCGCCAGCAACCGAACGCCCGCGTCATCACGGTGATGACGTTCTACGGCGGCGATTTCATTGGCGGCCAGTTTGACCTCACCCCTGGCCAGATATGATTCCACCAGGGCCAGGCGGACCTCCAACGCCTGCGTGTAGTTTTTCAGCATGAACTTAAGAGTCTCGTTGGACTCATGGACCCCCTGCCCCATTCGCCGGGACACGTCCAGCAGCTTTCGCAGGACGCCCCGACGGGTTGGCGCCGTCCTCAGGGCTCGCCGCAATTCCAATACGGCCGCCCCCGGCCGCCCCGCGTATTCGTAGGCCTCCGCCAATGCCAGCCTCGCTGCGACATCGCGGTCGTTCAGCCGGACGGCGAGGCTCAGCGTCTCGACGGCCCCGCTGAGATCGCCGACGACCAACTGGACCTTGCCTTTGAGATACATCGCCTTCTGTCGCCCGGTTGGCACGTCTACAAGTCTTTCGGCGATCCGCATGGCGCGGTCGGCTCGGCCTCGGGCCAGCCAGCCGTCGGCTAATGCTTCGTAGGCGGGCAGGAAACGTTCCTGCAAGGCGATGGTCTGCTCCAGCATGTCGCGCGCCAGCGGCCAGTCGCCCCGCGCCTCGGCCAGGCGCGCCAATACATAACGATGGGCAGGTCCGACGGCGTCGCCTTCGGCATCGAACTGTTTGGCCAGGCGCCGCTGGAAACCGGGCGGCACGTTGTCGTGCGGCAGATCGGCAACCGCGCCACCCACGTCGCTGGCCCAGCCGGAGCGCTTCGCGATCAGCGCCGCCACCGAGCGCATGCCTTCTTCCAGCCGACCGGCGCGGGCGTAGCCGCGCAGCAGACTGCCGATCAGCACACGTGCGCTGGTGGGCGAAATACTTTCGCCCGCCCACTTCAACAAGAGGTCGTTGGCCAGATCGAACTGCCCCGTCGCGGCGATCGCCTCAAGCAGCAACTGGGTCGCCGCGGCCCGGCCATCCACGATGGCGGGATCCTTGAGAAGCTCGACGGCCTCCGCGGCCCGCCCAAGACGGATTAACAGCCGCCCCCTCACCAGGATGATCGCATCTCTGCGCAGGCCACGCTTTGCGCCATCGCCAACCTGCTGATAGATCGGTGCATACTTGGCCCACCAGGCCGACAGAATATCGTGGGCATCCAAGGCGGCCTGGTCCTGGCCATCATCGGCCAACAGCGTCCCCAATCGAAACAGCGCTTCGGCCGTTCGCGGGTCCTGCGCGGCGGCGCCGCTGCATTTCAGAGCGGTCCGATAGGCGCCCATGGCGGCAGCGCCCTGGCCGGTGCTGTCGTACAGTCGGCCCAGCAGGACCTGCACGTCAAAGTTGTCCGGCGCTGTCTCGACCACGCGCCGCAAGTGCTGCATGGCCATCGCCGTTTGTCCCGCGTTATAGCATGCAATGCCGAGCGATTTGCGAATGACCCAGTCGTTAGGAGCGAACTTCAAGGCGCGCTCGAGGCGGAAAATCGCCTCCTGGGCGCGATGGGCCGCCAGAAGCTGACGGGCCTCGGCCAGAGCCTCGGCGGCGGGGGCCGGGCGGGTCGTCGGTTTGGGAGCATTGACGGGGGCGGGCACGCAAGGAGGCAAGTCGGCGAGCTTCTGGGCAATGCTCCGCTGGTCGCGCGGCGCCGACGAGGAGACCGCCTCGGCCGGTTGTGTCACCGGCGCCGGTGCGGCTAGTGACGGGGGGGAGATCCCGCCGTCGGTCTCTGCAGGGCCACACCCCGCCGGCAGGCCCACACAAACCGACAACGACATCGCAGTAACGATGACGGCGGCAAGCGGTTTCATGGCGGAACCCAGTTCAACACGGTGCGGCGGCGCGCCGCCGCGCGATCGGCGCACGGGCGGCTAGGCTTTCTTCTTACGGGCCTTGGACGCCCCGGCCGTCTTGGCGGCCGGCCGTTTGGCTTTCTTGGCGGCCTTTTTCCGGATGGCCTTGGCGGCAGGTCGCTTGGCTTTTTTCTTGGCGGCTGAAGCGGCCTTGGCCTTCGTGCGCCTGGCAGAGGCAGTCTTGGCCTTTTTCTTGGCGGCGGCTTTGGCTTTCTCCTTGGCCTCTGCTTCGGCGGCGGCCTTGGCAGCCTCAGCAGCCTTGGCGGCCTCAGCAGCCTTGATGGCCTCAGCAGCCTTGGCGGCCTTGCGTTCGGCGGCCAGGCGCGCTGTCTCTTCGATCTTGCGCTTCTTCGCTAAGGCCTCGGCGCGTTTGGCAACGAAACGCCGGAACCGTTGGTGGGCGGCGAGGGCGCGCTTTTGGGGAATGACGCGCTCCAGGAACCCCTGGACGTCATCCAGGTCCGCACCCGGGGCGACGTACCCGTCCATCCGGAGCGTTTCGGCCAGGTCCCGATCCACCGGAATACCGTGTCCGTCAAAAGACAATGTCACGACCCGGGCGGCCGCATAGGCCGACAGGCCGATCTCGGCGAGATGGCGCCGCAGGTCGCGTTTGGACATCGATTCCATGTAGGTCATCGACAGATCGCTCGCCCGCTGAAAGATCCCATTCAGCGCGGCGGTCAGTTTACTGGCCTTTTCCCTCGCGTGGGGGTAGCTCTTGCCGAGCATCTCGACAATCTCGCGAGGCTGGGCGACGCGAAGTTCGTTGAAGTCCACGAACTGTCGCTCGAAGATATCCATGGCCTTCTGGACCAATTTGGTGGTGGCATTGGCCTCCATCACGGCTACAATCAGGGTGCGCACGGGATCGTCGTCGGCATCCCGAGCAACACGCACGCTGCTGAGGCCGGTCAGGAGTTTCTTAAGCTTCTTTTCGTACTTGGTAGCATCCTTCATCGCGGCAACTCACACGCTTGCCTTGTCGGGGTCGCCGGGAGGAGCGTCCGGCGCCGACGAGGCCTGCTCTTTTTGGCGAATCTCATCCATCGCCTGCTGAATCAGCGTAAGGGTTTTCATGGTTTTCTTGAATCGTTCATCCGCCACAAACGTCAGTTGCGGCATATGTCTCAATGTAATCTGCCGCGTGACCAGTTCCTGAATGTGCCCGGCGGCGTGCTGCAGCGCCCGAAGCGTATTGCGCTGCTCGGGCGGTTCGGCCATCACCGACACGAACACACGGGCGGCCAGCAGGTCTTCGGTGACCTCCACGCGCGTGATGGACGTGCGGCCCGGATCGACCCGTGGATCGGATATCTTCCGGGCCAGCACCTCCGCGATGGTGTTCCGAAGCAGATTACCGACACGTTCTGTTCGCCGACTCATATTGCGTTCACCCGGCGCCGCTGCGCCGGGGCCTTACAGCCACTGGACCTCGTGCCCCGTTAGAATCATGTCCCGATGGCGGGCGGCGGCGTTGACAATCTGCTGCAGGGCGCCTTCGACATAGCGCCGGTCGTTGCCGACCATCACGACAGCCAACACGGCCCGGCGGAGACTGTCCAGTCCGTCCACTTCGGCCACGGAGACATTGTGTTTTGCGACCAGACGGTCTTTGAAGCTCTTGATCACGCGCCGCTTGTCCTTGAGGCTGGTCGCCTGGACCACGTTCAGTTCCAGATGCACCAATCCTACCGTCGTCGCCATGGTATTTGCCGTCTGGGGGCGAATCCGGCAAGCCGATCCCGTTAGAGCTTGCGCTCGATCTCCACGCGTTGGTAGAACTCCAGTTCGTCGCCTTCCTTGACGTCGTCGTAGTCGATGATTCTCAGGCCGCACTCCATGCCGGCCCGAACTTCGCGGGCGTCGTCCTTGAACCGCTTGAGGCTATCGAGCGTTCGTTCATCTCCGATCACGACATTCTCGCGGATAATTCGCACCAGCGCATTGCGGACGGCCCGGCCGTCGGTGACGAAACAGCCGGCGATCGTGCCGACGCGCGAAACCTTGAATACCTGCCGCACCTGCGCCCGGCCGAGCGATTCTTCCCGAATCTCCGGCGCCAGGCCCTTTTCCAGGACGCGCGTAATGTCATCGATCAGATCGTAGATGACCCGATACATCCGCACGTCCACACCGTCTTCCTCCGCTTTGGCTCGGGCGCCGGCGGCGGGCACGACGTTGAACCCGACAATGATCGCACTGGACGCTGCGGCCAAGGCCACGTCGCCGCTGCTGATGCCGCCCACGCCCGTGTGTAGGATGTTGACGCGCACTTCATCGGTGCTGAGCTTGTTCAGCGAGCCGATCAGCGCTTCGAGCGAGCCCTGCACGTCGGCCTTGACGATCAGGGGCACGTCGGTGATCCGCCCTTCCTGAATCTGCGACCACAGGCCCTCCAGCGACACCGGCGGCGGAGCGGCCAGCGCCCGGGTCCGAGCCTGCTGGCGACGCTCTTCGGCGACGGTGCGAGCCTTGTCCAGCGTGTCGATCACGTAAAACTTGTCGCCCGCCTCGGGCACTTCGTTCAGGCCGGATACTTCCACAGGCGTCGCCGGTGGGGCGCTCTGGACCGACTCGCCGTGACTGTCGATCATGGCCCGCACGCGTCCAAAGCCCAGTCCCGCCAGGACGACGTCGCCCACCTTCAACGTGCCATCCAGGATCAACAGGCGAGCCACAACGCCGCGGCCGGGGTCCATCTCGGATTCAATCACGTACCCACCCGCCGGGGCGTCGATTTCGGCCTGCAGTTCGAGCAGTTCGGCCTCCAGCGAGAGCGTCTCGACGAGCGTGTCGATTCCCTCGCCGGTGATGGCGCTGGTCTGGAGGACCTCGGTCTGTCCGCCCCATTCACGCGGCTGGAGATCGTGTTCGGCCAATTGCCCCATGACCCGCTGGATGTTGGCGTTGGGCAGGTCGATCTTGTTGAGCGCAACGACGATGGGCACGTTGGCGGCCTTGGCGTGGCTGATGGCCTCGGCGGTCTGGGGCATCACGCCGTCATCGGCGGCGACGACCAGGACGACGACGTCGGTCATGTTGGCCCCGCGGGCCCGCATGGCGGTGAACGCCTCGTGGCCCGGCGTGTCCAGGAACACCACGTGCTTGTCTTCGAGATCATAGCGATACGCGCCGATGTGCTGGGTGATCCCGCCCGCCTCGCCTTCGGCGACGGTGGTCTGGCGGATGGCGTCCAGCAGCGATGTCTTTCCGTGGTCGACATGACCCAGGAACGTCACGACCGGGGCGCGGTTGACCTGCTCGCCCTTCTCGCGCTGCTGGAGATGATCGAGAAGTTGCTCTTCGTCGGTGGTGGCCTTATTGACCGTCAGGACGATGCCGAAATCGACCACGGCCACTTCGGCTACCTCCGTCGAGATGCTCTGATTCATCGTCGCCATCACGCCCGCTTCCATCAGTTTGCGGATGATCACGGTGGCTTTGAGCCCGGTAGCGGCAGAGAGACTCTTGATGGTGATGGGTTCGCCGATTTCCACCGGCCCGGTCTTGGCGACAGCCATCCCGCCGCCTCCCCGCGAGACAGCCGCCCGGTGACGTCGCAGCCCGCCGCCGGCAGCTGCCGCCAGGCGCTGGGATCGCTCGGTCAGATCGGCATTGCGCCACTCGCGAGCCCGCGCGCCGCCGCCGCCATCGGCGGTGCGGCCCGCTCGCCGCCGCGGGCTGCGACGTTTGGTCTCTTTGCCGCGAGGCGACTCGTCTTTTCCGGGCTCGGCCGGTTTGCCGCGTCGGCTCGGGGCGCCAACGCCGGCTGTGGCGGGCCCGGCCGCGGCCGCTGGACGCAAGCGGGCCGGGCGAGCCGGACGTTTCCAGTCCGGTTCGGGCTCTTCGTATCGGACGACCCGGGGGCCTTTCAGGCTGGCCGGCGCGGGCACGACCTGCGGGCCGGCCGGTTTGACGTCCTCGGGTCTCTCGTCGGCTTCATCCTTCGGCTTTTTCTTAGCTACCTTCTTGGTCTTCTTCGCCTTCTTGGCCTTCGGGGCCCCTTCGGCAGCTGATTCGACCGGCGCCTCGACGACCGGTTCAATCGTCTCCACACTCTCAGCGACTTGGGCGCCTTCCGTCGGCGCGGCAGCCTCGGTCTCGGTTATCGGCGGCTGTTGGGCAACCGGCGTTTCAACGGGCGCCTCTAGGGCGGATGTTTTGTCGTCGGCCTTGTCCGCCGTTGCCTTCTTTCTGGGCCGGCGACGAACTTTCTTTGCTTCCTTTCGGGCCGTGTCCAGATCGACGTGCGTGCTTGTCTCAACGGCAGTGCGCGACGACTCCCCCTCACTGAACCACTCGCGAATCGTGGCTTCAAGTCCGGCCGAGACCGTGGACATATGATTCTTGATCTCCAGCCCTTCGGCGCGGCATTTGGCCAACACCACCTTGCTGGTGACCCCAAGTTCTCTGGCAATTTCAAAAACGCGAGTAGCCAAAAGGCTCTCCCGACCGTTCAGTTACGTTACAGTGGTCTCGTCGTCCGACTCGTCGGCTTGCGAGTTGTCGGCTTGTGGGCCCGAAATGCCGCCGGCCTCGGCGGAGGCATCCCCGGCCGCGGCCTGTACGTCGGGCACTGAGGTGTCCGTTGGTTCGCTGGGCGGCTCGGCCGACGGGACGTCATCGGACGTCTCGTCCGCTGCAGGGGCGACCGGCTCGCCAGCAGCGGCGGCAGGCTCTTCGGCGACATCGGCAGCGGCCGACTCGTCGCCGCCTGACTGGGCGCCCTCTGCTTCGGCGGCCTGTTTGGCGGCCTGCTCTTCGGCGATCTTCTTCGCCTGCTCGGCGCAGTGTACGATAATCCGCTGAGCGAGGTCGCGGTCCATCTTCAGTTCGTTGAGCAACGGGTCGAGGCCAACCTCTTCGACATCCAGCACGCTGATCATGCCCATCGCCACAATCTGGTCAACCACCGTCGAGTCCACACCCTCGACTTCTCGCAGGACCCTTTCCAGGACATCCAAGCCGGCGTTGAACTCGGTCGGGGTGAGGATATCCACGTCCCAACGGGTCAGCCTGGCCGCCAGGCGAACATTCTGTCCGCGTTTGCCGATCGCCAGGGACAACTGGTCCTCTGTGACGACAACGGTCGCCCGCCCCAGCTCAAAGCACAGGGCGATCTGGGCCACCTCGGCGGGCTTCAGCGCGTTGGCGATCAGGATCTGCGACGAGTCGTTCCAGCGAACAATATCGATCTTCTCGCCGCCCAGTTCCTCGACGATGTTCTTGATTCGGCTGCCCCGAATGCCTACGCACGCGCCGACCGGATCGACCTTCGGGTCGAGGCTGTTGACGGCCACCTTCGTCCGGTAGCCGGCCTCGCGCGCCATGGCCCGAATCTCGATGATCTCCTCGGCGACTTCAGGGACTTCCATCTCGAACAGCACACGGATGAAGTCCGGGTGCGTGCGCGACAGGATGATCTTGACCTGCCCGGGCTCGTCGCGAACGTCGAGGATCATCGCCCGAACGCGATCGTCGGGCAGGTAGGATTCGCCCGGGATCTGCTCGCTCTTGGGCAGCAGCGCCTCGGTGCGCTCGACCTCGACGACCAGCATGCCGCCCTCCCATCGGCTGGCCCGACCGGTGACGATCTCGCCGCGGCGCTCGCGGAACTCCTCGAAGATACTGCCGCGCTCGGCCTCGCGAATGCGTTGGATGATCACCTGCTTGGCGGTCTGGGCGGCGATGCGGCCCAGGTGTCCGCGAATATTCACCGACTCGCCGTCCACCACTGAGGTGATCTCGCCGCTGGATCGATCGATCTGTACGACGATATCTTCGGTGTCGGGGTGCACCTTGTGCATGGCCGAGCCGATCGCCGCTTCGAGGTCTTCGTAGACAGCCTCCGCGTCGATGTTCTTGTCGCGGGCGATGGCCTCGACGATCCGTATTAGCTCTTGGTTCATCTGGCAATATCCTGGCTGTCGCCGCCACAGAGGCAGCCTTTTCATTCCAACAAAAAAGCGGGTTGTCTCGCCCGCTCTCCAAGCCGCCCTCGCTTCGGCAGCGGCTGCGGCGGCATCTCCGGGCCAATCCCAACGCCCGGCGCCGCCAACAGCCATGCCGGCTCCGCCGCTCAGCCGGGGGGACCTATCCCGACGAGCCTTCCTCGGCCCTGCCCAACCACAATGGGCTGCGCCCGTTTCACCGTTGCCGATCCATCGCTATGCGCGGCTCGGCCGCAACTGCCGGCTTGAAAAGCAATTCATCGCAACGTCCTTCTGGGCCCGGCGATAGACCTACCCTTGCCGGCTGGCGAGGGCGCTCGCCCGTCGGGCCGCCACGGGTATACCGTACCCGTGGTCACCATATGTTACGTGATTATAGAGATCGCCCTGACCCCGTCAACGAAAACCGATGAAAATATGGCCTTTTGAGCGACCGTCAGAAATGACGTGCCGCAGATTGGCCTTGGCCGGCGCCGACGTTTGCCGTATCCTACGTCACCTTCATGCCCCGGTCTGCTAAAGCAACCCATGATCGACATTAAGCAAATCCGAGACAACCCCGAGCGTTTCGTCCAAGCCGCCCAGAAGAAACACATCGCCTTCGACGTCGCCGCCCTATTGGATGTCGACGGCCAGTTGGGCGACCTGCGCCGCCAGTTCCAGCAGCTTCGAACGGCCCAAAAGGCCGCCGGCAAGGAAATCGCCAAGCTCCGAGGCGACGACAAAGCCGGCGCCGTCGCAGAGATGGCCCAGATCAAGGCCAGCCTCAAAGACCTCCAGGGACAGATCGATACGCTCCAGCCGCGATTCGAGGAACTGATGCTGCTGGCCCCCCAGCCGCCGGCGGAGGAGGTCCCCGTCGGCGCCGACGAGACGGAGAACGTCGAAATCCGCCGCCAGGGCCAGCCGCGCCAGTTCGACTTCGAGCCCAAAGACCACATGGCGCTCGGCGAGGCGTTGGACATCATTGACGTTCCTCGCGGCGTCAAGCTGGCCGGCAGCCGAAACTACACGCTCAAAGGCGCCGGGGCGATGCTGCATTACGCCGTGCTGCGACTGGCCGTCGACCGGATGGTGGCCAAAGGCTTTACCCTGATAAACGTGCCCGTGCTTGTCGACGAGGCCATCATGGTTGGAACGGGATTCTTCCCGATCGGGCGGGACGAAGCGTATCTCTGCCCGCGCGATCAGATGAGCCTGATCGGCACGGCCGAGGCGCCGATGACGGCCCTACACCGCGACGAAACCCTCGACGAGGCCGAGCTGCCGAAGCTGTACGTCGCTCAGAGCACGTGTTTCCGCCGCGAGGCCGGGGGGGCCGGTAAGGATACTCACGGGCTGTACCGCGTTCACTTTTTCGACAAGGTCGAGCAGGTCATCCTGGGCCCCAATGACGAGGCCACCTCGAAAGCCCTGCACCAGCAGATCGTCCAGAACTCCGAGGAGGTGCTGCAGGCCCTGGAGCTGCCCTATCGTGTGGTTAATGTCTGCACGGGCGACCTGGGCCAGGGGCAGGTCCAGAAGTTCGACATCGAAACGTGGATGCCGTCCCGAAACCACTACGGGGAGACGCACTCGGCCAGCCGGTATCACGAGTTCCAGGCTCGGCGGCTGAACATCCGCTACCGCGGCGCCGACGGTAAGCTGCAGTTCGTCCACACGCTCAACAACACCGTAATTGCCAGCCCCCGCATTCTGATCCCGATCCTCGAACTGTACCAGAACGCCGACGGCGCGATCACCGTGCCGGCCGCCCTTCGCCCCTACATGGGCGGCATGGATCGCATCACGCCTGCGATTTGAACCGGCCTCGGACAAGGACCGAACGCATGATCGTCATCATGAAACCCGGCGCCACCGACCAGGACGTCCGGCACGTCGTGCAGCTGATCCAGGATTTCGGCCTCAAGGAGCACGTCATCGTGGGGACCGATCGCACCGTGATCGCCGCCATCGGCGACAAGCGCGCCGTCGACAAGGGCGCCATCGAGACCGCCCCGATGGTCGACCGCATCATGCCGATCCTCGCGCCGTACAAGATGGCGTCCAGAGAGGTCAAGCAGGACAAAACCTCCATCGAGATCGGGCCCGAGAAATTCCCCATCGGCGGCCGGCGCGTGGGCGTGATCGCCGGGCCGTGCGCCGTCGAGAGTCGCGACCAGTTTCTGCGGACGGCCGACATCGTCAAGGCCGCCGGATGCATCGGCCTGCGCGGCGGCGCGTACAAGCCGCGCACCAGCCCCTATAGCTTTCAGGGCCTGCGGGAAGAGGGGCTCCACATCCTCGCCGAGGCCCGCGAACGAACCGGCCTGGCCGTCGTTACCGAGGTGATGGGCCTGGACAGCCTGCCGGCCGTCGTGGAATACGCCGACGTGTTGCAGATCGGCGCGCGGAACATGCAGCACTATCCGCTGCTGGAGGCCGTCGGGCAGGTCCAAAAGCCCATCTTGCTCAAACGCGGCATGATGGCCTCCCTGGAAGAATGGCTTTTGGCGGCCGAGTACATCATCAACGCCGGCAACCCCAACGTGATCCTGTGCGAACGCGGCATTCGAACGTTCGAGTCCTACGTGCGCAACACGCTGCCGTTGGCGTCGGTGCCCGAACTGAACGAGCGAACGCACCTGCCGGTGCTGGTGGACCCCTCGCACGGCACGGGCCACGCGCGCCTCGTGCCGGCGATGTGCCGGGCCGCCATCGCCGCCGGCGCCGACGGCCTGATCGTCGAGTGCCACATCGATCCCGAACACGCGCTGTCCGACGGCGCCCAGTCGCTGGCGCCCGACCAACTGCAGGAACTTGTGCGGTCTCTGAAGCGCATCGCCCAGGCCATTGGGCGGGTGCTCTAGCGCCCCCGCCACCGGCGCCAAATCCAACGAGGGTCGGGAATGGACCCGTTTGCTGGCAGCCTCACTCGGCCTCGCGGCCGGTTACATCGGATCCCCATGGCGCCGCTTGCAGCGGCCCTGATGGCGGGAATCATCGCCGGGCGATACTTGCCAATCCCGGTCGGTGTCTACGCGTTCGCCGGCGGCGCCGCGCTGCTTGGGGCAATCGGCGCGCTGGGGCGAAAACATCTGCTGCCCGTGGCGACGGTCTGCGTGCTGGTGGTGGTCGCCTGTCTGGGGGCAGCCTATGTGCATCTGCGCTATTTCAGCGTCGGCGATGACCACATCGTCACGTGCACGGCCCGACATCGGACGCTGGCGACGCTGCGCGGGCGGATCGTCACCGCCCCGACGACCTGGCAGGACGATCCGAGCGTGGCGCTCGGCTGGCGCCGCCCGATGCGAACGGTTTTCATCCTCGATGCCGAGGCCATCCGCACCGAAAGCGCCTGGCGGCCCATTCGGGGGCTGGTCCGCGTGGGCATCGACGAGGGCGACCCGCACCTTGCAGCCGGGCAGCGGCTGGAACTGGCGGGGTGGATCGGCCGGTTCACCTCGCCCCCCAATCCCGGGCAGTTCGACTGGGCCGCCGCCATGCGCAACCGGGGATTGCTCGTTCAGATGTCCGTCCCGACCCCCGACGGGGCGATGCTTCTATCCGACGCCCACGCGCCGTGGTATCGCCGGGCCCTGTGGCACGTGCGGGCGGGCGCTCGCCAGCACCTGCTTAGTTTTGGCGACGCCCACGAGGGCCGACTCATCAACGCCCTGGTGCTCGGCGAGCGACACCCCGCCCTGCGGCGCCTCAACGACGCGATGATCCGTGCGGGCATCGCCCACTTTCTGAGCATCTCGGGGCTGCATCTGGGAATCTTTCTGGGCTTCGTGTTCCTGCTGTGCCGGCTGATCTCGCTGACGCCGCGTCAATCGGCGGCGGCGGTGCTGGTGGTGTTGGCGGCTTATCTATTGTTGGCCGAGCCGCGCCCGCCGCTGCTACGGTCGGCCGTGATGGCCGCTGCGATGTGCGCTGCGACGATCGCCCGCCGCCGTCACGCCCAACTGAACGCCTTGGCCGTCGCCGCAGCGGCGCTGCTGATCGCAGACCCCTTGCGCCTGTTCGATGTGGGCTTTCAACTCAGCTTCATCATCGTCACGTCGCTGGTGTGCGTGCACCACCCGGCCAGGCGACTGCTGTTCGGCTGGTTCCTTCGTCGGCGCGGGCTAACGGTCTTTCGCAGCGAGCAGCGCATTCGCCGCTGGCTGGCCTACACACTGACCAACTGGCTGATCGCCGGCGTGACGATCTCGCTGGTTGCTTACGTAGCCGCCGCCCCGCTGGTCGCACGCCACTTCGGCCTGTTCTGCCCGTGGGCGCCCCTGCTGAGCATCGTCCTGCTGCCCCTGGTCGCCGCGATCCTGATCGCCGGGTACGTGTCGATGGCGATGGCCTGGCCGGCGCCCAATCTCTCGCACCTCGTCGGCCGGCTCGCATCCGCCCTGGCTGAGCAACTGACCGCGGTCGTCGAATGGCTAAGCCGCCTGCCCGCTATGGGACTGGCCCTTCGGCCGGTCGGCGGGTGGTGGGTGGTCGCCTGCTACGTCGCGCTGGCGCTGCTGCTTGTGCGGCGGCGATTTCGGTATGGGCGAATCGTCTCCCTGGCCGCGGTCGTCGCGATGATCGCGGCAACGGTGTGGACGCAAAGGCTCGCCCCGCCGCCGAACGTCGCCGAGTTGAACCTGCTGGCCGTCGGCGCCGGCCAATGCGCCGTCCTGCGAACGCCCAGCGGGCAGACGTTTCTGCTCGACGCCGGCACGCAGGGGGGCTACGACGCCGCGAATCAGATCATCCGGCCGTTCTTCCGCGCCCAACGACTGCCGTCGCCGTCGGCCGTTTTCATCTCGCACGGCAACACCGACCACTACAATGCCCTGCCCGCCCTGCTGCGACAGAGCCCTATTGGCCGTGTGTATCTAAGCGACGACTTCGACCGGGCCGACCCGAGCGACGTCGAACAGCCTGTCGCGCATCTCATGGGCGTCCTGGACGATCACACGGTGCAGATCGTGCGCCTGTCGGCGGGGATGACGGTCGAGCTCGATGACCGGACCAGCATCCAGGTCCTCTGGCCGACGATGGACCTGCCCGCCGCGACCGACCCCAACGATCGATCACTGGTCCTGCGAATCGTCTGCGACGGCCGTAGCGTCCTGCTGGCCGGCGACGTTCAGGTGATGGCGCAGACGGCGCTGATGACGGCCGACCGGTCGGCGGCGCTGCAATCGGACGCGCTGGTCATGCCCCACCACGGCGGCTGGCGGCAGACGCTGCCGGCGTTCGTCCAGGCCGTCGGGCCTCAGGCGGTTCTGGTCAGCACCAGCCGCTCGTTGACATCGCGCGGAACCACCGCCCGGAGGAAGGAGTTCTACGACACCCTCGCCCGCAGCGGCCATGCTTACACCACACGCACGGACGGATGGATTCAGTTGCGATTCGGCGCCGGAACATTCGAGGTCCGCACGATGCGCCGGCGGCCTTGAGCCGTGGGGCCGTTGGACGTAGACTCATCGGCCAAGGAGCCGATGACGGGGCCATGCAGAAAGAAGACACCAACGTGCAGCACCGAACGAGTTTGGCTACCAAGCCCTGGCGGCGAGCGGTCTTGCTGGCGGCTTGTCTGGTTGCGGCGTGGCTGGCTGTCTGTGATACGCGGGCCGATGCCGACGACGTCGCCGAGGCCGTCCGACTCGCCCGGGCCGCCCTGGCCAAAAGAGCATCCGAGACGCCCTCTCCCGAGGAATCATCCGTCGCCGGGCGAGCGCGGAACGTTCTGCTGGCCGCCGCTTTGGACCACACCGCCCCGACTGAGGAGGATGTTGACTGGTTGATCGATCAGCAGGCCGACACCGGGGGATGGGGATTCGGCCAGGGGCACCCGCACACCGACATCCACCCCGACTGGACGGACATGGTCAACACACAGTTAGCGGTGGCTGCTCTGCGCCGGGCCCAGGAGGCCGGGCTGGACGTGCCGACCAAGGTCTTCGAGCAGGCGATGGCATGGACACTGGCCTGTCAGAACGCCGACGGCGGCTGGGGCTACACCCCACCGGACACCCGGCCCCTGCGCGTTCGCGGCGCCAGCCACGGCTCGGCGACCGCCGCAGCGCTGGCGCTGCTGGCGGATTGTCCCACCCCAACCAACGATGCGCAGCGGACGGAGCGGGCTGAGTCGCTGGCGAGCGGCATGAAGTGGTTCGAGGCCCACATCGTGTTGGACCGTGTGCCCCAGTGGGTGTGGGGCTCCGACGAGCCGTGGTGCTACTACATGTTCTGCCTCCAACGATTCACACGCGCCACCGGTCGGTGGGCGATCGCCGACCAGACGCTCGGCGTCGAGATCGGTCGTCGACTTCTGGCCCGCCAAGGCGCCGATGGGTCCTGGGACGGACGCGAGGAGACGGCCGAAACGGGCTATGCTCTGCTGGCCCTGGCGGATGCCGGCAAGTCGGTGTTCGTCAGCCGCCTGGCCCTGATCGATTCCGACACCGACGACGTGGCGAACTGGATGGCTTACCTGAAAGCCGTCACCGACCGTCACTATTCGTGGCAGTCGATCTCGATCGAGGCCCCGCTCGCTTCCTTGGCCGAGGCGACAATCGTCTACGTTCTGGCCGGCGAGAAGCTGGAGATGCCGCCCTCGTGGGCCCAAGGTCTTCGACAATTCGCCGAGCGCGGCGGGGCCGTTGTCATCATCGCAGGCAGCGACAAGGAGGAGGCCGTTCCAGCCCTCGCCCGTGAGCTGGTCGCGCTGCTGGGTCGCTGGCCGATGCTGGCCGATCTCGACAACCACGCGCTCTTTAAGGCCAAGTTCAAGCTCGCCGCCGACAGCCGCCCCGAGTTGATCGTCATCGGCGACGGCGCCAGGCCGGTGGGTATGGTCTTGCCGCCGGCCGTGGCCGCTCAGTTGGCCGCCGGCATCGACGATGAGACCGCCGCCGCGTTCGAGTTGATGGTGAACCTGGCGATTGCGGCCACGGGCCGGGACCCGCCGGCCGGCCGCGAATCGTTCGGCGCCGCGCCGGCGGCCCCGACGCGGGCCATTCATGTCGCGCGGATCAAGCACGCCGGCGACTGGGCCATCGCGCCGATGGCCTTGAGGCGGCTGAGCGACACGCTGGCCGCCGCCCTGAGCATCGGCGTGCAGGAAATAGCCCCTGTCGATCTGAACGGCGGCGAGCTTTCGCAAAGCGTCCTGTGGCTGGCCGGGACGCGCCACGCGCAGTTGACGCTCCTGCAGCAGAAGAATCTGAAGGCGTACCTGGAAGCGGGTGGGACGCTGTTCGTCGATTCCGCCATGGGGCGAGAAGCGTTCCTCCGCGATGCATCGGGCACGTTGGCGCGGATGTTCGGCCCGGACGCCCTGGCGAAGCTCCCGCAGGATCATCCCCTGCTGACGGGCCAATTCGCCGGCGGCATCGGCAACGATCTTCGAGATGCCCACTACACGCAGGCGACGCCGAACCCGCCAAAGAGCGTGGAGCTTTCGGGCATTGAACTCGACGGCCGGCTGGCCGTGATCGTGGGGCGCTGCGGCGTTACGCCGGCCATCGAGGGGACGGCCGCTTTGGGGCGGTGGGGGTTGCAGCGCGATGATGCGCACCGCTTGGCTATCAATGTCCTGCTCTATGCCATCAGCGGCGATCCCGGTGAGTAACCGCGTGGGTCGCCCCCGACGCTATTCGTAGGCCTCGTCGGTCTCGATGAAATCGCGAAACGCCTGGAGCAGTTGGCCCGTCATGGGGCCCGGCTTGCCGTTGCCGATGACGGCGTCATCGACCTTGATAACGGCCATGATCTCTGCGGCCGTACCGGTCAGGAATACCTCATCGGCGCCCTTGAGCTCGTCGGGGGTCACGTCGCGCTCGACCAGTTCGATGCCGGCCCGGCGGGCGAGCTTGATCGTGATGCTGCGGGTCACGCCGACCAGGATGCCGGCGCTGACGGCCGGGGTGATCAGCACGCCGTCTTTGACCAGGAAGATATTGTCGCCGGTGCATTCGGCGACATAGCCATCCTCGTTGAGCATAACGGCCTCGAGCAGACCGACATCGATGGCCTCGATTTTGGCCATGATGTTGTTGAGGTAGTTGAGGCTCTTGACCGCCGGGTCCAGCATCATCGGGGTAATGCGGCGGCGCTTGGCGATGATGACGGCCATACCGGTTTCGTACAGCTCGGGCGGGTAGAGCTGGACCTGGTCGGCAATGATGAACATGCTCGGCCGCGGACAGTAGAACGGGTGCAGCCCCAACGTGCCCACGCCGCGCGTGACGACCGGACGGATGTAACCGTTGTCGGTCAGGCCGTTGGTCTTGACGCAAAGAGTCATCGCGTCAACGAACTCCTGTTTGGTGTAGGGGACCTCCAGATGGATCTTCTCGGCGGAGTCATAGAGGCGGTCGACGTGGGCGGTGCACTGAAAGATCCGGCCGTGGTAGACGCGGATGCCCTCAAAGACACCGTCGCCGTAAAGCAAGCCGTGGTCGAAGACATCGATCTTCGCCTGTTCTCTGTCGAGCAGTTCACCGTCCATCCAGATCTTCATTGCACACTCCTGCGATCGGCGCATCGAAACCCAAGTTGAAAGAGCGGATATGATACGCAGGAGACGGGGGCGACGCAACCGGTTGGACCGGACGGCCCTACCGATCGGCGCGGAAGGCGTGTTGGGCGTCGGCGTAGCCGGTGGGGTGGCCGACGTCGTAGACCCGCCCGGCGATCGTCGTCAGGTGATAATCGTCCGGCCGGCGGGCCAGCAGGCGTTGCTGAGCGTCGGTCAGGCCGAGCTCGCCCGTGTGCTCGCCGTCGTCGCCCAGCTCGCGCAGGTCGACGAAGATCTCCGGTTTGAAAATATAGATGCCGGCATGGGCCAGAAAACGGTCCGCCGCCAGGTCGGGCGTGACGAGCTGATCCCGCGCGACTGCGGGAGAGGGCTTCTCGATAAGCCTGCAGCAACGATAGACGTGCCCGGCAGCGATGGGCTCACCGGCGGCGACCCCCACGCGCGAAACCTCCTCCGGACCGACCAGTTGCATGCCCACCATCGCCGCGCCGCGATAGCCTTCGAAGGCGCCCGTCACCTGGGCGAGACAGCCCTTGGCCCCGGCGTCGGCGACGTGGACGTGATCGCCGAGCAACACGACGAACGGCTCGGGGCCGACGAACGATTCGGCCTGCAGGACGGCATCGCCGAGACCACCCGGAGCAGGCTGGTCGATGAAGACCACCTCCGGCAAATCGGCGGCGTCATCGCCCTGGCCGGCGGCGTCCAGATAGGTCTCAACGGCCTGCTGCTGGCCGGGCGAGACGACCAGCGCAGCCTGCTCGATTCCGGCAGCGGCGGCATCGGCGAGAATCCAATGGATGACGGCCCGGCATCGCCCGGCCGCATCCACCAGCGGCAGCAGCGCCTTGGGGACCACAGCCGAGATCGGCCGCATCCGCGTGCCCAGACCCGCAATCGGTATGACGGCTTTTCGAACCATGTGCGTTCTGACAGAAGGCGGCACCTTACCACAAAACTCGCAGGCAACACAGACGCTCCTTGTGGGCGACGACCTTGCATGTCGGCCCGGACGGCGTAAAATGCCGCCTCTTACCCAGCGAGAGGCCCCTGCCGTGACGCGCGATCACAAGACCCACGTATTGATCCTGTCGGACATCTGCTATGACAGCGTCCGCCAGATCGATCCCGACCACCCGCAGCGACAGATATCCCTGGGGGCCGAACTCCTCCAGCGCGCCTTGGAAGACAGTCGCCGCCGCGACGATAACGATATCGACGCGGTGGCCTTGGTCGGCAAGCTGGTCGCCGACGCCTCTCGTCCCTATGCCGCAAGCGATCTGGCCGATCTGCAGGAGATCATCCGTCAGTTGGCGGGTAACCTGCCGCTGCTGATCGCCGCCGACCCGTCCCAGGACGCCCTGGCCGCAAGCGTCTTGGGGACATCGGACAATCCCATGGCCAATCCGCACCGGCTGCGCGAGGCGGGCGATCGGATCGGCAGCCTGTGCGAGTCGCCGTTCCCCTACGGGCGTTTCAGTCCGGCCGATCCGGACGCATCGCCGGAGGTGCGACACCTGGCGAACGATCTGCCCGGGCTGTTCGACACGCACGTGCACACCGAACTGGCCTACTGCGCCTCGGGCGTGACGATCGAAGGCGCGAGCGAGCGCATGCATCTGTTCGGTCTGGCGGGCATGTGCTTCACCGAGCACGCCGGGCAACTGTATGTCAGTGCCGATGATTTCTGGGGCGCCCGCTTCATCTTCGAGCCGCAGTGCTGGACAACCGGCCCGCGCGACCGGATGGACGACTACCTGCGGCGCACCGACGTCTATCGCAGCAACAATGTGCTGGTCGGGCTCGAAACGGAAGTCGACCGCGACGGCCGACTGATCCTTCGCGACGAAGACCGCGCCCGCGCCGATGTGCTGCTGGGGGCCATTCACTGGCTCAACGTCGATCCCGACGGGTTGACCGAAGCGCAGATCAACGCCGCCTTCCTCCGCACGGCCGAGCAGGTGCTGGCCGCCGACGTCGACGTGATGGCCCACCCGCTGCGGTACTTCTTCCGCAGCGCCAGCGCCCTGGCGCCCGAGACCGGCGACACGCTCGCTCGGATGCTGGCCGAGACCGACACTGTGGCGGAACTGAACTTCCACAAAAACGCTCCGCTCAAGCCGTTCTTTGCAGCGTGTCTCGATCGCGGCGTGAAGATCACGTTCGGCTCGGACGCTCACTCCTTGTGGGGGATGGGCCTGTTCGGCTGTTACAGAGACTTCCTGCGCCGCGTCGCCGGCGTCGACGACATCTTCGACTTCCTCTGGCGGCCGCGTAGGCGGCGATAGACTGCGTCGACCCAGCCACTGACATCCCCAGGATCGCGCGGGCATGCCTTGAAGCTCCTGGAAGACCCTCATAGAGTGACGGGGATGATTGCGACGATGTCACTGCAATTTCAGGGCAGCCAGAACGGCCTCCTGCTGGCGGGGTTGCTGGCGGCGGCGACGCTGCTGCTGGTGGGCCTGGCGGTGCGACAGATAACGGCCCGCCAGTGGCGATCGGGCGTGGTCGTGCTGGCCGCTGCGCTAACGCCTGTTGTGTTCGTCCCCGTCATGCTCCTCGAGGCCGGGCGACGATACCGCAGTGGCGACAAGCGCGGCGGCCGACACGCGTGGCTGTCGGCGGTGGCGGCGGCGGCAGCGCTGACGATCGCGGCGGGCGTCGTGGCCGCGGCCGGGGTGTCGCAACCGGTCGTACTGGCGGCGCTGGCGGGGATGCAGGTCGCTATGGCCGTCGGGGTGTTCTATGCCGGCGCGAGCGAGCGGCTGGGCTTGGGGCGCCTGACGGCGCTGATGGCGCTGCGGTCGCTGGCTATTGGGGCGCTGCTGACGGTTCTGCTGCAGCCGGCAGTGGCGATGTTGCCGACGGGTGAAGCGCTCAAGCCGCTGCTGAGCATCTTCGTGGACCGATCCGCCTCGATGGCGGCGACCGACGGCGCCTCGCCCGAGCGGTACACGCAAGCGCTGGAGATGCTGGCCTCGCAGCGAGTGCGCATCGAGCAGACCTATCGCCCGATCTGGGGCCACTTCGCTGCTGCGCCGCGGAGGGTCGCCGCTCTGGCGGAGCTGGCGGAGTTGTCCCCTCGCGGGGACGGTACGGACCGGACCGATCTGGCCGCTGCAATTCGAATGGCCGCCCACAGCGCCCGCCGCCGGCCCAGGGCCATCCTGCTGATCACCGATGGCAACCATAACGGGCCCGAAGACATCCTGCAGGCCGCCGCAGAAGCTCGCGCGCCGATCTACACCCTTGGCGTGGGCGCTCTGACGGAGCCGCCGACAGCCCGGCGAAACATTGAGATCGTCTCGGTCGATGCGCCTCTGACGGCCGCGGCGAATGTTGCCGCAACTATCAAACTTACAGTCCGAATGACCCATTGGGCCAACACCCCAGCCGAGGTCCGCCTGTTTGAAGGCATGGACCCAACGCCGCTGCTGGTCCAGGGGATATGGACCGACCAGCCGGACGCCACAAGAACCGTCACGCTGGACTGGACGCCCAAGGATCGCCCCGGCGACGACGGTTCAACGTCGGCCCCATCGCCGGTGGTCGAGCTGCGAGTTGCGATCCCCCCCGGCGACGGAGAGATCATCAGCGACGACAACGAAGCGATCGTCCATGTGCTGGTGACGCACCCGAAGATTCGCGTGTTGTACATCGAGGGCACGGTCCGGGCGGAGTACAAGTACCTCCGCCGCCATCTGGACAGCGACCCCAACATTGAGCTGATCTCGCTGGTCCGCATCCGCGACCGCCGGTTCTGGGCGCGGGGCCGCATCGGCGACAAGCCCCTTGCCTCTCTGCCGGCCAGCGAGGCGGATTTCGCAATGTTCGATGTGATCATTCTGAGCGACCTGGACAAGCTCTTTTGGGAGGCGACCGCCCTGAAGCGACTGGAGGCGTTCGTCGACCGCGGCGGCGGGCTGGTGATGCTGGGCGGGACGAGCAGTTTCGGCCCGGGCGGCTACGGCGGGACGGCCGTGGAAGACGCTTTGCCCGTGCACATGGGGTCGCGGGAGACCGCTTCGGTCACAGCGCCGTTTGGGCTGCGTTTGACGGCGGCCGGCGATGCGCACCCCATCTTGCGGGGGATCACGGACTTCTTCGCCGGCGCCGACGGCCGAGCGGCCGAGGGCGACTTGGCGGCGCTTCGCGGATGTTCGGGCGTCGTCGGGGCCAAGCCCGCCGCGACGGTGCTGGCCGTTCACCCCACCGAGGCCAACGCCGCCGGGCCGCTGGTGGTTTTGGCCGTCCAGTCGTACGGGGCCGGGCGCTCTGCGGCGTTCACGGCCGATACGACGTGGCAGTGGGACCTGCCGATGAAGGCGACGGGCGCCGACAGCCCCTATGTGCGGTTCTGGTCCCAGTTGGTCCGTTGGCTGGCCGGCGCCGAGAACCGCCACGAAGGATCGGCGGCAGTCGCGCGGCTGAGGCGGACCTATATGCCGGCCGGCGAGGCGATCGCGGTGACCGCGGCGGTCGCCGCCGGCGAGGGGGCCGACCCGGCGGACGTGCGGGTGGTTTGCGAGTTGATGGCGGCTGAGAGAGATGAAATCATCACGAGCCAGCCGATGCGGACCAATGACGACGGGGTGTTCTCGGCTGATCTGGCCGCCCCGTCGCCCGGGCGATATCGATTGGGCGTTCGGGCGGCCGACGGAACGGGGCGGCCGCTGGGCGAGGACATGCTGGCGGTGGTGGTGGCTTCGCCGCCAACCGAACTGGACCGCCTGGCGCGCAACGAGCGTTTGCTTGGCGAGGTGGCCGGCCGAACCGGCGGGCGATATGCCGACCTGACGGCCCTGCCGGAGATCGTGGACGCCCTGTGGCTGGCGCCGGCGGGCGCTGAGATGGCCGCGACAACAATCAAGCTCTACCATTTGCCGTGGCTGTTCGTGTTGTTCGTCGCCGCCATCACCTGCGAATGGGTGCTGCGGCGTCGCTGGGAGTTGACATGACCGAACCCAAGTCGCTCGATGATGAGATCGATCGATCAGCCGACCGACCGCGGCCCGCGCGGCGGGCGCGTCTGATCGGGCTGGCTGTGGCTGGGCCGTGCTGGGCGATGCTGGCGGCGGCGTGGTGGCTGTCGCCGCGGGAGGAACTGGCCTACGGGACGGCCGAGCAGATGGGCCTGCCGGCGTGCTCGATCCTGGTGCGGACGGGCTACCCCTGCCCGACGTGCGGGATGACCACGTCGGTCTCGGCGATGGCCCATGGGAAGGTGGCTTTGGCAGCCCGGGCGCATCCATTTGGTATAGCATTATTTGCGTTAGCAATTGTGTTCGGGGTGGCGGGGGTCGTGCAGCTGGCGACGGGCCGGGATGTGCTCGGGAGGATGCGGGCACGGTGGTGGTGGCTACTGGTTGTGCTGGCGGGGGTTTTCGCCGGCTGGGGATGGGTGCTCTATGCTGGAGTCCTCAGCGGCAAATGGCCGATAAAGTAGGCACCAGCGCCACAGACGGCCGCCGGCGAATCCTTCCCGACGGATCGGGAGGCCGGCAGTCGGGCAGAGCCCGTTCGTCGTCCGGGGCGAGGGTCTAACGGAGCAGGAGACAGACGATGATTGGGCGAGTGAGCTTGTCTCTGCTGCTAGCGGCTGTGGCCGCGAGCGGCTGTGGCCAAATGGGCGGGATAGCGTACATGGCTTTAGGGGATGAGCAGACCGAGAAGGCCGAGGCCGAGTTCAGCGCCATGGCCCACAGTACGGTCGCGGTGATCGTCTATGCCGATGCGGGCGTTCAGTACGAATATCCACAGGCCACGCTGAGTCTGTCGTCGGTGGTGGCCGCGGTGCTGCGCAAGAACATCGAAGGCGCACAGACCATCGATCCGATCCGCATTCGCAGGTATCAGCACGAGAACTTCGACTGGAACTCGATGGACAAAGCCTCGTTGGGCGAGTTGTTCGGGGCCGACTACGTTTTGTTTATCGCCTTGCGCCAGTACACCACCAAGGAGCCCGGCAGCCTGAACATCTACCGCGGGCGCATCAATGCCGAAGCGTCGATCTTCAACGTCCATCGCCCCGATGGCACGCCGGCGGAATGGACCGAGACCTATCTGGAAGTCACCTTCCCACCAGATGCAGCCACAGGCGTCGTCGCGGCCAACGATGAACCGATTCGCTACTATACAGAGAAAGCGTTCGCCAACCTGTTGATCCGGCGATTCTACGAGCATGAGGTATCCAAGTACCAATGATCCATCTTCGACAATGGGCGACATGCGTTCTGCTGGCGACGGCAATGGGTGTGGGAGGCTGTCAGGCCCTTCCATGGGTAATTATGGCGATAGCCCCGCCGGAGAAGATCGAAGCCAAGTACGACCTGCCGGAGAACACGACCCTGTTGGTGCTGGTGCGTGACACAGCCCTACAGGATGACGGCGAAACGGTAGCGATTCGTCAGCAATTGGCCGCACGGCTCAGCAACCAACTCCGCCAGCACGATGTCGTCCAACACATTGTCTCCTACGACGAGTTACTGACCTTGATGATCTCCGATCCGAACTTTGACACCTACTCCGCTGACGAGGTGGGCCGTAAGCTCGGCGCCAATCAGGTGCTTCTGGTCAAGCTGACCGCGTTCGGCCTCAAGGACAGTGAGCTCGATCCATTCTGGCATGGTCGGCTCAAGACGAATGTCCAGGTCCTCGATACGTCGGGGCAGGTCCTTTGGCCGGACGATCGGCTGTTCGGCTATCCGACCGAACCGGCCGAGCACAAGACGACCAGCGAGGTTTCCCCTGCCTACGGCGCGAAGGTGACCGAGTATTTGGCCGTGATGATGGCTGACCACATCGCCAAGCTGTTCTACGATCACGAGATCGATGCAGCCCTGTCGGCCCAGAAGAAACGCGAGGCCAAGTTGGCTGCCAGCGGCCTGTCGATGGAATAGCGCCCGCCCGGCGCCGGTGACTTGTTCGCTGCGCCCTTTCCGCTATAATGTCATGCCGCAAGCGCAAGCTACCCAATACACAGGAGTCTGAATAATGTCATCGGCGAGTGAGAACACCACCAGCACCTTCAGTTCGGCCGTATCGGAAGTGATCCAGCAGTTGCGCCCCCTGCTTCAGGCGGATGGCGGCGATATCGAACTGGTCGATGCCGACGAGACCACCGGCAAAGTGTCCGTCCGGCTTCAAGGAGCATGCAAAGGCTGCCCGTCGGCAGCGCAGACGTTGAAGCTGGGCGTGGAACGGCACCTGAAAGAGAAAGTGCCCCAGGTCAGCGAGGTGATGGCCGTCGAGTAATCCCCGGGCCCCTGGCCGTCCAGTCTAGTCGTCGGCCTCATCTTCGGCCGTCTCGTCGGTCGAGACCTTTTCCGGATCGTCGGGCTCATCCTTGTCCGTCTCATCCGGCGTGTCGGTCTCGCCGTCGCGAACAGGGGGCTTGAGGGCGAACTCCGCCTTGGCCTCGCGAAACGCCTTTCGTTTGTCGCGCTTGACCACATCGATGTTGCGCTTGGCGGCGCGCCATTCCTTGACACGCTTCTTGCCTTGGGCTCGAAGCTGTTTCTTTTCGCGCAATAGTTCACCCATGTGTTCCTGTTCGGCCTGCAGTTCCTTGGCTTCCGCCGAGGCGATCGAAGAGATGCCGACGCCGCCGCCGCCGCGGGGGACGCGAGGGGCGCCGGTGCGAAGATAGCGCGACCGAATGATGCGGATTTCCGCCTCGAGATCCTTGATCCGCTCACGGCTGAGGACTATTTCCTTCTTATTCTCACGCAGGCTGTCCTCGAGATCCTTGATTTGCTCCTTCTTTTCCTCGACGGCGGCCTCCGCCTCGGTGATCAGTTCACGATGATGTTCATACCCGCCCTGGATTCGGTCATAGCCCTGTTTGAAACTTTTTCGAGCAGCCCACGCCTCCCGGGATTTCTCAAAGTCAGCCAGCGTCTTGGCGTCCAGGCCCTTGACGTCCGGCTCGTTGTCGCGCCAGGCCGCCATCTGCCCGATGTTGTTCATCACGTTGGCATCGCTGCCCAGCAGGTTGGCCGCCATGACCGCCCCCTTAAAGGCCAGGGCGAGCTTCTTTCTCTTGGCGTTGGCGCAACTCGTCAGGGCCCATGCCAGTCCGTTGGTTGGATCCAGCTTGGTCAGCGCCCGGGCCGGCGTGGCCGCCGCCTCGGAAGCGCCCAACGCAACCAGCTTTCGCATGTAAACATCGCGCAGTTCGACGTGCTTGGGGGCCAGCCGCGCCACCGAAGCATAAGCCTCGCCCGCCTGGCGAGCGTTCTGGGAGCCCTCAATCTCTCGGATTACGCGACGCATCTGCTCGTCGGAGACCGAGTCGTCCGCCCGTGCCGGCCGATCGACAACCAGCACCGACCACGCCACAAGAACCATCATCATAACTGTCATACCATGTCGTCGTTTCATCATGTACCCCAATCCCTGTTGAAGGGGTTAGTAACCAGACCTGCTGCGCCCGCAGAACGCTAGTGATTGGATTATAGGTAACTCAATGGTGACCGTAAAGCGCAAAATATGCTCGGTTTAATCGTCGCCGTCTGCCACAGATGCCTCCGCCGTCATCTCATCGAGCATCGCCTGCGCCTCGATCGCCGCGTCAGAGCCCGGGGCCATCTGCACCACTTCCTGGAGCAACTCGATGGCCCGATCGGTCAGCCCGGCCTGGATGTAGTGCCCGGCCAACTGCAGCACCTTGGCTGGATCCTTCTCGATCGTCACCGGGTGAGAGGAACGCTCCTCTCGCACAGCGGCGCGAGCGGCCTCAAGATCAATTCGCTGCCCCTCCACAAGCGGCAACTGCCACTCCACGTGACGATGCAGACCTCGCAAGAACTTCGCCTCTTGGGCGACAACCAGCCTGACATCCGCCGAAGCTTTTCGTTTGCTCGTTTTCAGTTTCCCGAACTGGCCCTGCAGTTTGCGAAGCTGGGTCCAAACGTTCCTCCGTTCGCGCTTGGCTGCGCGAATCTCGTCTCTAAGCTCATTGATCCTCTCTCGCAGGTCCCATTCGATACTGGCATCCCCCGCCCGGTCAGCGCGGCTGATCAGAGCCGCCAGCCCCGCTCTCAGCCGAGCCAGGCTTTGCTTATCCTGCGGCGTCAACGGGTTCTTCCTCGCCAGCGAGCGAATCTGTTGCTTCTTCCGGGCGATCCTTCTATTGATCACATGCCTGGCGGCTTCGTGAGCGGCCAGTTCGGCCGTCACGTTATATAACTCAGACTGCAGGGATGCCAGTTCTTCATCGATGGCGTCGATCTGATCCTGCACGTTCTCGCCATCCTCCTTAACACGATCCATTTCTTCGGCGATCTCGTCGACGGCGTCCTGGGCCTCCTCGATTCGCTCGTCATGGTCAGTCAAATCGTCAAGAAGGTCCTGATAGGCCTCGGCAAAGGCCGAATTCTCCAGCCATTTGTCGATGGATCGGGAGATCGTCTTGCGCAGCCTTGTCGGGATGTTCGCAGCCGGACCCGAAGCTTCGGACCAGGCCGCCAACACGCCGGCATTATGCATGACGCCCGGATCGTCCCCCAGCAGCGCCGCCGCCTGGACGATCTCCGCCAGCGCCTTGGCCAGACTCCCCCGGCCGGCGTCGACATAGGCGATAACGCCCCAGGCCAGGCCGTGGTCCTTGTCGGAGTGGACAAGCCAACGGGCCCCGATGACGGCCTTGGTCACCTCGCCGAACGTCAGCATCTTTCGCATGTAGGCTTCGTTGGCCTGGACATCTCCCCGAAGAAGCTTGTTCGCCTCGACGTAGGCGGCGACCGCTTCTGGGGGGGTCTTGGCCTGACGGATCGCCTCGGCCAGGAGGTGAAGCTGCTCGGCGATCTCTTCCGGTGACGGCGCCGTAGCCGGTTGAGAGGTGGGCTGGGAGGCGGGCTGATCTGCCAACAGGGACGAAGCGAAGAAAGCAACGGTCAGCACGACCCCAACAAATCGCAACATTGCAGACTCCTTTCGAGCCTAGAGGCAACATTGACCTGCATCTTATTAGAACGCACGGCCAGCCCGAAGGTTTCACTTTTCTGAAAATTGCCGCCCGGGTTGACCGCCCGGACAATCAGGCGGTAGGATGCTCGTGTGATCCTTGTCGTCGACAATTACGATAGCTTTACCTACAACCTTGTCCAGCGGATCGGCGAGCTGGGGCGGGGCGACCAGATTCGCGTCGTGCGCAACGATGCCGTCACCCCCGCCCAGGCCGAAAGCGACATCAAGCCCACGCACCTGATCATCTCCCCCGGGCCGTGCACGCCGAACGAGGCCGGCGGAAGCTGCAACTTCGTCAGCCATTTTCACGGAACCATCCCGATCCTGGGTGTCTGCCTAGGCCATCAATGCATCGGGCAGGTCTTCGGAGGCAAGGTCGTCCGGGCCGGGCGACTGATGCACGGCAAGACCAGCAAGATCGAACACGACGGGCAGGGGGTGTTTGTCGGCCTGGCGAACCCCTTCACCGCCACGCGATATCACAGCCTGATCGTCCAGACCGACGAACTGGACAAGGACTTTATCGAGACAGCCTGGTCGGTCGACCAGCACGAGTTGATGGGCATTCGCTCAAAGACGCAGCCGACCGAGGGGGTGCAGTTTCACCCCGAGAGCTTCCTGACGGACGTGGGGCACGACCTTCTGAAGAATTTCCTGTCGCTCTAACGAGCCCTCGCGCACCTCTGCGCGGGCGACGCGCCCCCCACCAACGCTCGCCACGGTCTCGTCGTTCGATGATCCGTTGCCGTAAGGCTAGTCGGCCTGATCGAACATGCCCTGAGCGGCGGCGGCCACATCCTCCGGCGACAGGTGCACCATCTTGAGGATCTCTTCGGGCGTCTTGGCGCTCTTGGGAACGCGGTGGACAACCTTCGTCTCGACGCACACGCCCAAATCGCTCTTGGCCGCGGCAGCGGTGATCTCATCGGCCACGCCGCCGAGATAGTTGTCCTCGATCACCAGGATCTGCCCGCGGCAATCGTCGCCGATCTTCAGAATCTCATCCACCTTCAGGGGCAGGCAGTACGCGTCGACCAGCGACGCCGACAGGCCGTATTGGTCTTCGAGAATCTGACGCGCTTCGATCGCGATGTGCACCATGTATCCGCTGGCGACGATGAGCACGTCTTCGCCGTCGACCAGGTGCTTGAAGCCGCCCAACTCGAAGGTCTCGTCGTCGTCATACAGGAACGCCACGTCCGGCCGATGCGTTCGCATGTAGCACATGCCGTCGGTATTCGCCATCAGCTCGGTCAGCTTAAAGGCGCTGACCGCATCGGACGGCAGGAACAGCCGGATGCTCGGGGCCCCGTCGACGCGCGTCGAATGGGCGAACGCCCGCATAAACGCCAGGTCGGGCAGGGCCATCTGGCTGGGCCCGTCGGCCGCCAGAGATACGCCCGCGTGCGATCCGACCAGCTTGACATTGGCGTTGGTGATCGCGGCCATTTCGATCTGATCGCAGGCCCGAAGCAGAAACTTGCTGAACGTGGAGGCAAAGGCGATTCGTCCGCCCGCCGACAGCCCCGTCGCCGCCGAAACCATGTTCTGCTCGGCGATTCGGGCCTCGAAAAAGCGCTCGGGATATTTCTTGGCGAAGAAATCGGCAAAGGTGGAGTTCTTGACGTCGCCATCGAGCGCGACGATGCGCGGGTCGCTGCCCAGCCCAGCCAACGCCGCCCCGTAGGCCCGCCGCGTCGCGAGCTTTCGCTGCTCGTAGGCCTCCGCCAGTCCCACCGCCGCAAGCGCCTCGGCCAGCGAACCGGCTGACAACTCGCCCGATCCGGCGGGCTCGACCGCGGCGACCTGCTGCAGGTCGGCCACATCGCGATCGGCCAACTCAGCCACGCCCAACTCGTCGGCCTTGGCGTTCAGATCGGCGAACGCGGCGTCCAGTTGCTCGGTCTTGAGCGGCTTGCCGTGATAGCCCTGGCCCTGAAGTTCATTGACGCCCCAGCCCTTGATCGTCTTGGCGACCACGGCGATGGGCTTGTCGCCGGCCTCGGCCGTCAGGGCTTCGAAGATCTCGTCCCAGTTGTGCCCGTCGATCACCTTGACGTCCATGCCGAACGCCGTCAGCTTCTCCGTCAGGCGCTCGGGCGACTGCTGCGGCGAGACGGCGTCGCTCTGCCCCTGGCCGTTGCAGCTGAAGATCGTCCGAACCGCCAGCAGGTTGTAATCGACGATGAAGTCCACGGCCTCCCAGACCTGCCCCTCGCGACTTTCCCCGTCGCCGAGGATGCAGAAAATCTTTCGATCGCTTTCGTCCAGCCGGGCCGCACACGCCAGACCGGCCGCCACCGACAATCCCTGGCCCAGCGATCCTGTGGCGGCATCGAAGAACGGAAAGCCCACCGCCGGGTTCGGATGCCCGTCCAGAACGCTGTCGGCCTCCCGGAGGGTCAAGGCATCTTCAAACCGCAACTGCGACGGCTGGTCAGCCGAACCCACCACGCCACCGAGGTCGCAGTACGCCGCGTAGACGGCGGGCACGGCATGGCCTTCGGACAGCACCAGCCGGTCGCTGCCGGTGTTCCAGGGGTTCTTCGGATCGTATCGCATCACGCGGTACATCAGCGCCGCGGTCAGATGCAGAATGGACAGCGAACTGGACGGATGGCCGCTGCCGGCTTCCGTGCACATGCGCACGATCTGCTTGCCAAGCTCGATGACCTTGCGGTCCAGGTCCTTGTATTCAGCCATGCTTAACTCCCCATAGACTGGGCGTTAGGTTTAGTGAAGACCCGGTAAGCTAACGAAACGCCGCGTGCAAAGCAAGCATCAAAGGCTCTCAACCGGCCCGCACCAGTCAACCGTCCCCGTGCAATGACATCCCACGAATTGCCGGCATACCCCCAGGCGAGCCCGTCATGAAAGAATCATCTCACTCGCCAATCTCGCGGAAGTCACCGTTTCGCCCTTCGCGGGGGAGCTCTTGGCCTCCTCTTGAGCGCTTTTCGACCCGCTTGAACCGGCACGAGTATCGCCAGCATAAGCGACGCTCGTGCAATGACTTAAGGATATTTGCACCTATTTGTCCAGGGTCTCAGAATCTCCATTGACAGCGCCGAGGCCGGGTGCTATACTCCTGGGTTCCCGACGAACAATGCCGCAGGGGCATAGGCGATATTCGGCTGTTTGCTTCAGCCGTGGCGACCTTCGATTCACCGCCGTGTGGATCGAAGGTTTTTTTGTCTGCGGCGTGCGCCGAGAAGCATCGCTCTTCCCTGGCGACCAACAGCAACGTTGCAAAGAACGCCGACGGTCAGTATCCTTTCACGGCCTCTTTCCGTGCGAGATCCCATGAGTCAGTCGGTGCGCGGCATTCTGTTCGATCTGGGCGATACGCTCCTGGACTTTGGCGACGTGGACGTCAACAGGGAGTTCGAGGAAGGCACGCGCCTGGCCTACGACTACCTTCGTAAGCTCGGTCATCCTCTTCCCCCGTTCGGACGCTACCATCGCACTCAGCTCTGGGCCGTGCGGTGGTATTACTTCCTCAGCCATCTGCGCGGGCGGGATTTCAATTCGCTGGACCTGATCGGCGGGCTCAGCAACCGCATGGGCCACGATCTCACGCACGAGCAGCTCATCGATCTTGCCTCGTTGTGGTACGAACCCGTCCGCCGGCGGGCAACCATGGAACCAGGCACGCTCGATATGCTCGAACAGTTCACCCAGCAAGGTGTGAAACTCGGCCTCCTGTCCAACACCTTCATTCCATCGGAAGTGTTGGACCGTCACCTCCAGCAGGTGGGCCTGCTGGAGTTCCTGCCGGTCCGGATCTACTCGTGCCTGTCCGAGTACCGCAAGCCGCATCCGAGCATCTTCGCCGAGGCGGCAACCGCCATTGATCTGCCTGCCGAGTCGCTTTTGTTTGTCGGCGATTCGCTCAAGGCCGACGTCGCCGGCGCCAATCGGGCCGGCATGATCTCGGTGCTCAAGGACCCCACCGGGCGACGCAAACACTGGCGGATCACCCCCCGTCACCGGATTTGTCGGCTGACCGATCTGCCCAGCGTCCTGGGCCAGTACATGTCCTAGCGCAAACGTCGCGCAGGCCACATCCGCAAAGAGAGAGTTGATCTCGATCGCCCGGGCGGGCCTTCGTCGCCGCCGGAGGTGAAGAGCGCTCAGGCGCCGATGGTGGCGTTAGATGAGGATGCTGGCATTAGATGAGGATGCTGGCATTAGATGAGGATGCTGGCTGCCAGAATCAACACGGCAGCCCCCGCCGCGAAAACAACCAGTTCTGCAAAGCCAGCCAAGATGCCGTAGGTCCTCTGACTCATCGTAACACTCCTTGCCAATTTCAACTGGAGTTGTCCTACTATTACATCGGACAGAACGGTGAGATTTCTTGAGGTCATTCCAGGCCAAGGTTGAACTCTTATCCCTGTAACTATCAATGGTTACGAGAATCTTGAGAGCGGGCCCGCGGAGGGGGGTTCTAGAGGCCCACGGCTGCGGCCAGATCGGCGGCAAACTCTCTGGCAGCCTCGCCGACCGCATCGCGCCAGGGCCGATCGGCGTAGCGCTGGTCCCTGAAGGCGTAGATCACAGACCGGCTGGCGTTGACGATCGCCCCGGCGCCCTCGGAGCTAAAAGAGGCCGCGCAATCCGCCGCCGTCGCCCCCTGAGCGCCGTAACCGGGCACGAGAAAGATCTGTCGGTCCATGATTTTGCGCAGTGCTCGGGCCTCATCCGGCCAGGTCGCCCCCACAACAGCTCCGACGCAACTGTACCCGCGCTGGCCCACCGTCACATCTGCGCCGAGGGCGGCCACCATGTCGGCTACGTGCTCGAAGAGTTTCTTGCCCGACGTGTCGGTGACGTCCTGGAGCGCCGCAGCCGACGGATTGGACGTTCGCACCAGAATGAATACCCCCCTGCCGTTGGCGCAGGCCGCATCGACAAAGGGCTGCACTCCGTCAGAGCCAAAGTACCCATTGACGGTCACGGCATCAGGAGCGTCCTCACCGGCCAGATGCCCAGCCGCATACGCCTCGGCCGTCGAACCGATATCGCCCCGCTTGACGTCCCCGATGACGATCAGGCCCAGCTCGCGAGCTTCCCGCACGAGCCTGAAGTACAGATCCACCCCTCCGGCGCCGTGCAACTCGAAGTACGCCGACTGGATCTTCACCGCCGCCACACTCGGGGCAACGACTTGAAGGACCTCCCGGCAGAACGTTTCGATCCCCGCCAGCGGCGCTGCACGGCGCAGCTCGTCCGGCAGGCGATCGACCACGGGATCCAGCCCGACGCAGACGGGCGAGCGTTTGCGTTCGATCGCAGCCAGCAGTCTGTCGGCAAAATGATCGGCCATCGCTAGTCCTTCAGGGCTGTCGTGTTTATACTCGCCCAGCATAATGCGAGCAAGCGGCCGCCCGGACGTTCGGGCCGCTCGGCAGGCATCGCAATGGATGGGATAGACAACATTCAGCTTCGCCCCACAGACAGCGGCGTGATCGTCGCGGTCAAGGTCGTTCCCAACTCATCGCGCGACAAGATCGCCAGAGTACTGGGCGAGTGCCTGAAGATCACCACCGCAGCGGCCGCCGAAAAAGGCAAAGCCAACTCCGCCGTCGCCAGGACACTCGCCAAGGCCCTTGGTGTCTCCGCGCGAGACGTCACACTCACAGCCGGCCGGACCAGCCCGCGAAAGGAGTTCCTCATCGCCGGCCTGACCGCAGCTCAGTGCCGGCGCCGTCTTGAGGCGACCTGATGGCCGCAACTGAAGCGATCGGGATCTTAACTGCCCCCCCCCAGTGAGCAAGCCCCAAGCCTCAAGCCCCAAGCCTCTTTCAGACCTGTCACTCCGCCGCGACGCGGCGGTCGGTGAGACGCTGGCCGATCGTGTCGTCGCGGCGGCGTTTGGCGTCGGTGAAGAACTTTTCGATCGCCACATCATCGCCCTTGTCCAGCAGGCGAATGAACCGCTCCAGATCCTTGCCCAGCGCCTTGGCGACCGACACGATCACCTGCCGGTTGGTCATGAGGATGTCTCGCCACATGGCTGGGTCGCCGCCCGCCATACGAGTGGCGTCACGAAAGCCCGTAGCGGCCACGTCCAGATCAGCGTCATCCGGCAACATCGCCAGCAGCCCCGCCATGACGTGCGGCAGATGGCTGACGCGGGCAACCGCCTTGTCGTGGTCGGCCGGCGTCATCTGCAACGTCCGCAGCCCGAGCGTCTTCCAGAACGCCTCCGTGCGGCGAGTAACCGCCGGCGGCGTGTGCGCGGTGGGCGTGAGAATACACGTCGCGCCGACAAACAGGTCCGCCCGCGCGAAGGCGGGGCCGCGGTTCTCGCTGCCCGCCATCGGATGGCTGCCGATGAAGGGCCCGCCCCGCCCGAACACGCGCTCGCCGATACGAACGACCTCGCGTTTGGTCGAGCCGACATCGGTCACGATCACCCCGTCGGCCAGCGCCGGTTTGATGAGCTTCAGGAGCTTCTCGAACGCCCCAACCGGTGTCGCCAGAATCACCAGGTCCGCCCCCGCGACGCCTTGGTCGGCTTCGAGCGTGGCCGAATCGATCGCGCCGACCTCCAGCGCCTCGTCGAGGCTGGACTGACGTCGTCCGACGCCGACGAGTTCGCCGTCGAAATCGTCCGCCCGCAGCGCCAGCCCGATCGAGCCGCCCAGCAGCCCCACGCCGACGATCGTGACCTTCCGGATGTTCTTTGGCAAGCCCTGCATTCTGGCGACAGGCTACCATCCCTTTGCAGGGCGGTCAATCTCGGCGCGATTTGACTTGAAACCCCTCGCCGAGGTGCTAAACTCCCCCCAATCCAGACGCCACCCCATGAAGGACGCTTCAAGCGTCCTTCCTTGATATGCACAGCCACGCATGGCCACCGACAACGCCAATCTCCCACTACTCCCGTTCGAGAAGAAGCTGATCCACGTTCAGCGCCAGATCGCCGAACTGGAGGCCGACCAGGAGACCAGCGACCGCGACTTCTCCGCCACCATTCAGAAACTGCGCGAGGAGGAGGTCGCCATCCTGACCGAGACCTACGACAACCTGACGGCCTGGGAAACCGTCCAGGTGGCCCGTCACCCCGCCCGACCGCTGGGCATGGACTATGTCGATCGGATCGTGAAGAACTTTTTCGAACTGCACGGCGACCGCCGGTTCGCCGACGACCTGGCGATGCGTTGCGGGCTCGGCCAGGTCGGCACGGAGAAGGTCGTGCTGATCGTCCAGCATAAGGGCCACGACACCAAAGACAAGATCGCCTGCAATTTCGGCTGTGCGCATCCGGAAGGCTATCGCAAGGCGCTGCGGGCGATGAAGCTGGCTGAGAAGTTCTCCCTGCCGGTCGTGGCGCTGATCGACACGCAGGGCGCCTACCCGGGCATTGGCTCGGAAGAGCGCGGCGTCGCCGAGGCCATCGCGCGGAACCTGCTGGAGATGAGCCGCCTCAAGACGCCCATCGTCTGCATCGTCATCGGCGAAGGCGGCAGCGGCGGCGCGCTGGGCATCGGCGTGGGCGACTGCGTGGCGATGCTGCAGTTCGCCTACTACTCCGTCATCTCGCCCGAAGGCTGCGCCAGCATCCTGTGGAAAACCGGCGAGAAGGCCCCCGAGGCCGCCGAGGCCCTCAAGCTCACCAGCGGGCATCTCAAAGAGTTCGGCGTGATCGACGACATCATCACCGAGCCGCTGGGCGGCGCCCACCGCAGGCCCGCCGACGCCGCCACGCAGGTCGAGCGATACATCACGCGGACCGTTCGGCAACTGAAGCGCCAGCCGATCGACAAGCTTCTGGCCGACCGTTATCAGCGATGGCGAAAGCTGGGAAAGGTGCTTCACCTCGACGCATCGCCCGACCAGTAACCGGCCCGCCGATCACCGCAGACTACCCCGGCCGAGCTACTCCACAGGACGAAGCATCTCGCTCACGAACGCGCCGACCTTTTCGACCAGGTCATCTGCTGAACCGTCTTTAGCGTCGGTGATCCGGTGGATGATGGCCGAGCCGACAATCGCGCCATCGGCGACGCGGCAGACCTCCTCGACCATTGTCGGCTTGGAGATGCCGAAGCCCACGCAGATCGGCGTGTCGGTCTGTGTGCGGAGTTCCGCGACCGCGTCGATGGTGGCCGGTGGGAGCGCATCGCGCTCGCCCGTGATGCCGGCAACGGAGATGTAGTAGATAAAGCCCTGGCTCTGACGGGCGATTTCGATTCGGCGATCCGGCGGCGTCGTTGGCGCGATCAGCAGGATATTGGCCAGCCCCGCCTCCGAGGCCATCGCTTCCATGTTGGCGGCCTCCTCCATCGGCAAATCGGGGACGATCAGGCCATCGAAGCCCGCCTGCTTCGCCTCGGCCAGGTAGGCGTCGGCGCCGTGGCGAAAGACGATCGAGTAGCTCACCATCGCCGCCAGGGCCATCTGCCCCCCGCCGTCGCGGTAGCGCCGGACCATCTCGAAGATCTCGCTGCAGGTCACGCCGGCGTTCAGCGCGGCCGTGTAGGAGGCCTGGATCGTCGGGCCGTCGGCGATCGGATCGGAAAACGGTATGCCCAGTTCGCAGATGCGGACCCCCCGTCGCTCGAAATCCTTCAGCAGCGCCTCGGTCGTATCCAGGTCCGGGTAGCCGGCCGTCAGGAACGGCACGAGCGTCTGTCGGCCCGCTTGGCGAAACTCGGCGAACGTTCGGAGGATACGGTTATCGCTGAGGCTCATGGCGCGCCCGTCTGGAATCCCTTGCCGCGACGTTCGAGAATCTCGCCGATCTCGTTGCAGTCCTTGTCGCCCCGGCCGGAAAGGTTGATCAGCAGAATCTCGTCGGCGCCCATCGTCGGGGCGATCTTCATCGCCTCGGCCACCGCGTGGGCCGATTCCAGCGCGGCGATAATGCCTTCCGCCCGCGCCAGGGCCACCAGCGCGTCGAGGGCTTCGTCATCGCTGGCCGTCGTGTAGCGGACGCGGCCGGTGTCTCGCCAGTAGCTGTGCTGCGGCCCGACGCCGGGGTAATCGAGCCCGGCCGAGATGCTGTGCACCGGGGCGGTCTGCCCGTCGGCGTCCTGCAGGACGTAGCTCAGCGACCCGTGCAGCACGCCCGGCTCGCCCGCACACAGCGGCGCGGCATGGCCGCCGACAGACATGTTGCGCCCGCCGGCTTCGACGCCCACCATCTTCACATCGTCGTCGATCATCGGCGCGAAGATGCCGGCTGCGTTCGACCCGCCGCCCACGCAGGCGACGATGCAATTCGGCAGCCGCCCCTCGACGTCAAGCATCTGCTGGCGCGCCTCGCGGCCGATGCAGCACTGGAACTCGCGGACCATCGTCGGGTACGGATGCGGTCCGGTGACCGAGCCGAGGATGTAGTGGGTGTGCTCGACGCTGGCCATCCAGTCGCGCATGGCCTCGTTGCAGGCGTCCTTGAGCGTCTTCTGGCCGGAGGTGACCGGCACGACCCGGCTGCCCAGAAGCTCCATGCGGAAGACGTTCAACGCCTGTCGCCGCATGTCCTCCGTGCCCATGTAAACGTCGCACTCCAGGCCGAACACCGCCGCCGCCGTCGCCGTCGCCACGCCGTGCTGGCCGGCCCCGGTCTCGGCGATCACGCGATGCTTGCCCATCCGCAGCGCCAGCAGCGCCTGGCCGAGCGTGTTGTTGATCTTGTGCGCGCCGGTATGGTTCATATCCTCACGCTTGAGATACACCTTCCCCCCGCCCAACTGCTCGGTCAGCCGCTTGCAGAAGTACAACTCGCTGGGCCGCCCCCCGATCTCGCGCAAACAGCGGTCCAGCTCAGCCTTGAAATCCTCATCAGCCATCGCCGACTCGAACTCCGCCGCCAGCTCGCGCAAAGCCGTCATCAACGTCTCCGGCACGAACTGCCCGCCAAAGTCGCCGAAGTACCCGGTCCGGGATGTGTCCTTATTGCGTTTTGTCGCCATACGTCCGATTCCTGACCATTGAACGCGCTATCCTAAACCCACCGCCGCGCAGCAACAAGCGTCAACTGCGCCGACGGATTACCAGGGACCTGTCCCTTGGGGAGCCCACGCCCGAAGATGGCACGGACAATACTGGCGTTGTGAGACGGCATCGGTAGAATGCAATCTAATCCATCAGAACATTCGGTACTGACATGGCTTTCATAGACGGTGACTTATTCGCTGGATTGTCGGGGGTCCAACTCCCCCTCGATAGATACGACCTTGGGGAAGGAGTTTCCTTGACACCTACCTTTGCCCATCTCATGGCTTCATTCCTCATGGCGTTCGCTCCCGCCGAGCCCGGCAAGCCACACCCGGCGCCCTGGCGAGCCGCAAGCGGGGGATTCGGATTTGACATCACTGTGGAAGTATGCATCCCAGAAGATTTCGACACGAAGGAATCCTTCGACAGAATCAACATTGCTTGGTGGTTTGTCGCGCTACTTCGCTTGAGGGCCGCGCACACTGTCATCTGCCCAGTTCTGTCCGATACACCGTTCGCGTCCGCTGCTCATTGCGACCACGAACCGAAGTTCATGCCGATGGAAATAGATCCGAACAGGCTGCAACTGGCCATCAAGCCTTCTATTCTCCTCGAAGGCGATCTCAACTGGATTAGGGAACATTGGCGGCCCGCTGGTTCCTTGATGCGCAGCAGCAAAGCATTCTCAACCCTCTTTCAGGCGTGTGACCAAAGTCTCTTCACAAGGAACCCTTCGTTAGCTCTGCTCCTTCTCTGGGGAGGACTCGAGACGATTTTCTCGCCAGCAAGAAGCGAGCTTCGTTTCCGCATCTCCGCCAACATGGCCGCATATCTTGAGCCGCCAAGTGATCGACGCGTAAGTCTCCAGAGACAAATCGCCAAGTTGTACGACGCCAGATCCGCAGCTGCCCATACCACCACTTCTGACGAGCCAGAGGCATTGCAGCGAACGTATGCCCTTGTGAAAAGCATCTTGTGCAGGATCATCGAGGATGACCACGTCCCGACCCGAGACGATCTCAACAATCGCCTTCTTGGCGGGGAGTAGTCAGTGCGCCGGGGAGTCCGTTGTCCATGGGATAACGACAGCGGCCGAGGGAGAGGGGAACCCGCCACGCGCGCAAATCGTCACACCCCACTGAGTCCCTTGCCGCCGGTGAGGAGGTTGATGGCCTCGTTGCGGGTAGCGGGGTTGCTTTTGAATAGTCCCCGCATCGCCGAGGTGACCATGACCGCGCCGGGCTTGCGGATGCCGCGGATCGTCATGCAGGTGTGCTCGGCCTCGATGATGACGCCCACGCCGCGCGCGTCGAGGCGGTCCATCAGCATCTCGGCGATCTGGTTGGTCAGCCGCTCCTGCACCTGCGGGCGGCGGGCGAAATCTTCCACCACGCGGGCGAGTTTGCTGAGGCCGACCACCTTTCCCCGCGGCAGGTACGCCAGGTGGGCCCGACCCATAAAAGGCAGCAGATGGTGCTCGCACATCGAGTAGAACGAGATATCGCGCAGGATGACCATCTCGTCATACTGCTCGGTGAAGTGCACGTCGAGATGCCGGCCCGGATCGCTGGGCAGGCCGCTGAACAGCTCCGCGTACATTCGCGCCACGCGCTGGGGGGTGAACTCCAGGCCCTCGCGGGTGGGGTCCTCCCCGACGGCCACAAGAATCTGCCGGACCGCATTTTCAATCGTCTGAAGATCCACGTGTTGTTTTTCGTCGCTCATGGCCTCTCCTCGCCCGAAGGCGCTCTTATACGCCCCCGGCCGGTAGGCGTCAAACGTGTATCAGCCCGATGCCCGGGCCGCCAGGGCGGCATTGCGGAGGAACATCTCGTGCGTCGCCCGCCGCATGGCCGAGCCGCGCGTGGCAGCATCCCAGTCATCGCCGGACCAATCGAGAACATCGCCGATCGTCAGCCTTTCTATGGCCTCGCGCGGCCGGGCCAGGTCGTCATCGCCGGGCGGCAGATCACGATTGTGCGGGCAGACGGTCTGACAGTCATCACAGCCGAACACGCACGCATCCATCAGCGGCCAAAGCTCGCGGTCGATCTCGCCGCGATGCTCGATGGTCAGATAACTGCGACAACGGCGGGCGTCCAGCATGCCGTCGCCGACAAGCGCGCCGGTCGGGCAGGCCCCGATGCAGGCGTCGCAGTCGCCGCACTGGGCGGCCACCGGCTCGTCGGGCGCAAGCGGCAGGTTGGAGACGATCTCACACAACACAACATAGCTGCCCAGGCCGGGCGCGATCAGACAGCCGTTCTTCCCGATCCAGCCGATCCCGGCGGCTGCCGCCAACGCGCGTTCGGCCACGGGGGCGGCGTCCACGAACGCCCTGCCGTCGAAGCTCGGCTCAAGCGCGCCGATGCGGTCCATCAGGCGGTGGCAGCGTTTCTTGAGGAGCTTGTGGTAATCGCGCCCGCGGGCGTAGCGAGCGATGAAGGCGTCCCCCAGCGTCTCAGCCGCCGGCGCATAGCTGACGGCCAGACAGATGACCGAGCGGGCGCCGGCGACCAGCTTTGCCGGGCGATGGCGTTTCCGGACATTGCGGGCCATGTAGGCCATCTCGGCCCCCATCCCCTCCGCCAGCCATCGGTCGAACCGCTGGGAGTTTAGATCGGCATCGATCGGCGCGATGCCAACGCGGGCGAAGCCCTCCCGCCCGGCCAGGGCCTTTACCGCCTTCGTCAATGCTCGATCGACAGACATGCCGCCAGTGTAACCGAAGTGATGGGAGTTTCGCGGGACGACTACTTGATCAGCCGCGCGTCGGCCAGATCCACGCAATCGGCCACGTCCAGTCCGTCGGGGCCGTAGTCCACGCGAACGATCAGGCGCTTGACGTTCGCCACGTCCAGCCGGAGAAAGCGGGCCTCGTCCCGCCCGGTCAGGCGAACGGGCTCGGCGAGTGTTTTGCCGTCAGCGATGATCGTCAGCACGGCGTCGCCGTGGGGACCGGCGACATCGTCGATGCCGGCCGTCATCACCAGCAGCGAAAACGCCCCGTCCAGATCGTAGGTCAACTCGCAGAAGCTGTGCATGCCGATGCCGCGCGGGTAGGTCCGCCCATCAAGCTGGATCGCCCCGCCGGTGACGTTGCGGTCGCGCCGGTACGCAAACGTCCAGGCCATCAAACCGTGCTCGCGGACATCGACGGGCTCCAGATCGCCCAGCGGCACGACGCGGTCGGAATGGAACCGAATCTCCGCCACGGCATCCCGTCGGATCGTACACACGCCCAACTCCGGCGAGTTGACGAGCACCTTCTCGTCCGTCAGCTCGATGTCCGAGAACCTCAGCGCCGACCCGTCGGTCATGGCGACGACGCCGACGGCCTGAGGAATCTCCCGAGGCGGCGACGCCAGAACGATCGCCCGCGCCCGTTCGGCGGCGACCGCGCGGTCCCGCCCCTGCCAAGTGAAGGTGATCTCCGCGGCGGGGGGTCGAGCGCCCGCCAGGCCAATCGCCCGAAGCACGCCGGAGACCGGCAGGAGCTTGCCGTTTGTGTCCACCATCAGCATCTGGTCGGTCACCTCGCCGGTGAGTTTCATCTGGTCGCACAGCTCCCGCACATCCGCGGCGCTCTGGCCGATGGTGGGGAAATAGATCGTCTTGATCCGGTCGATGGGAACCGACAGGTTGCCCAACAAGCCGCCCGTCATCGTCAGCTTGCCGTCGGCGAATGTCACCCCCCCCGGGGCCACGTGATCGCCGCCGATGGTCTCGACGACCATCTTTCCCGGTTGCCGCATCAGCTCGGTCGGGCGGCGCGGGGAGGACGATTCCAGGGCCACCGCGGCCACATCGGTGCGTGCGACGGTCTGCTCGCCGTCGGCCGTTGCGATCCGAACGGCCTGGGCGTCCACAGTCACCACGCGCCCCACAAGCTCCCGCCCGTCGATGGTCGCCACCCGATCGCCGTCGGCGGCGCCCGCCAACGTCGTCAGCGTCAGGACAATCAGACTCGCGGCCACTCGCATGCGGTCACTCCTCCTGCTCGGCCAGGCGGCGGTGGTAATCGGACACCAGCCGGCGGTACCTGGACGACATCGCCCGTCGCATGATCTGCTGGATTTCCTCGCGCCGTCGCGGCGGCAGCGTGGACCAGTCGCCCGATTCGTCCGTATCGTGCACGGTGGCCCGCTTGGTCGGTTCCGGCAGGCGCCCGGCGATCAGCCGAGACACCTCCAGCGGCGACGTCGGCCGAGACGGTCGTTGGCCCGGGGATGGGCGCTGCTGGTCCTGCCGGCCGCGCGATTGTTCGTTCTGCCGCTTCTGTCGCTGTCGCTGCTGCGATTGGCTGTCGCTTTGCCGCTGGTTCTCTTCGATCGTCCGGATCAGGTCTTCCAGCACGAGGATGATTTCCTGCTGCTTGGCCTGGGTCGCCCGACCGCTGTCGGCGGCCTCGAGCTTGTCGGTCACTTGGCCCATCATCTCGCCTACCGTCTCCAACGGATTGGCGTAGATCTCCTCCAGTTGCTCGACCCGAGCCATCAGCAGACGGACCTCATCCTCCGTCATCGCCAGGCCGTAGTTCTTCAGGCAGAACGCATAGGCCTGCTTGGCGTAGAGGCCTCGGCCGGCCTGGTCGTACGTCTGGCCCGCCCGCACGGCGGCGGTCGCGGCAAAACTGATCCGCTCGGGCATGGCCTTGAGCATCTGGTGATAGGCCTCAGCCGCCTCGATGGCCTGGCCGTCGGCGCGGAGTCCGTCGGCGTAAAGCAAATGCTTGGCCGCCGCCAGCAGTGTGGTCTGCTGGGCGTCGAGCAACTTCTTCGCCGTGGCGACCGCCTGGTCGTTCTTGCCGGCGGCCAGAAGCTCGCGAGCCCGGGCGAAACGCGGATCGACCAGCGCCAACGCCTTCGCGATCCGCCGGATGCCCTGCAGCCGCGTCGTCGCCTGCTCCTCGCGCAGCAGTTTGACCGCCTCGGCGATCTGCTGCGGGTCGTACAGCAGGCCCTGGCGAATCTCGGCGATGACCTGTTCGCGCTCCACCTCCAGCCGTCGGACGTTGGCCTGGGCGATCAACTCCAGCAACTCATCCTCCGACAGCGGGGACAGCACGTCCTCCAGCGCGCCCGGTTCGGCCGGCGGCTCAATCGCCTGGGCGAATGCCGTCGCCGTAACGGCCGCCCCGATCAGGCACGCCGCCGCCCACACCATCGCCGTGCCGCCAAACCTGCGGTCGATCATGGCTGGGGCTCCTCGTCGCCGGCGCTGGGCGGGCGAAGCTTGGCGTCCAGCGACAGGGTCATGGTCTGCAATCGCTCCTGCCGCTCGGCCAGGTGCTGACACCGCGCGGCAAGCTGCTCGGGCGTCATCTCGCCCGCGCCGGCGTCCAGTTCGGCCGTGCGGGTGGCGATTTGCTTCTGCAGCCGCCAGAGCATCTTCAGTTCAGCCACCGGCGGAACGAGCGGGCCGTCGCTGCCGCCCCCGCCGCCGCCCCCGCCCTTTTTCTTTCGCCGCTTGGCCAACTCCTCGCGGATCGACGCGATCATCTCCGCCAAGGCCAGTTCCACGTCCTCCTGAATGCCCTGGGTCACCAAATCGGCCTGCCGATCGGCCAGGCGCGTCTGCAGGAGCGTCAACTGTTTGGCCACCTCGGCCAGCACGGCTGGGAAGACGGCCGTCTTGCCCTCTTCCTTGAGAATCTCGCCGACCTTGCCCACATCGTCGGCCAAACGCCCTTCGCCCCGCGACAGCTCGGTCAGACGCAACTGCTGCAGCCGCTCGTACCCGTCGGGCCCTCGCTGGCCCCGGACGTCCTTCGTCGCGGCGCTGATGTTCTTTTGACCTTCCAGGATCGTCTTGAGCATCTGGTCGATGGCGGCCAACTGCTGGGCCTCGAGCATATCCTCTTCACGTGCGATGGCCTCGGCCAATGCCTCGCGGGCCTTCTCGAGCTTCTCGACGGCCTGGCGCTGATCGGCGTTGGCGTCGGCTGCGCGCTGCGATCCGCTCTGGCCGCCGCTCTGGTCACTGAGCTTGTCGGAGGCCTTCTGCATGTCCCCGCCGGCCTGCTCGACGTCGGTCTGGCCCGGCGTGGGCTGGGTGGTTTCGTCGCCGGCCATATCGGTGGCGGTCTTGTCGGTCCGATCGGCCAGATCGCCCTGCTCGGAGGCCTGATCCTTCAGCGGGCGGGCCGCCTTGTCCTTGATGCGTTGGCGGAGTTGGGCCAGCTTGTAGGCGTCGTCTTTGAGCAGTCGCAGCGCCTCGGCCTGATGCTTGGCGGCCTGGGCGGGCTGTTGGCCTTCGAGCTTGTCGCCGGCCGACCGCATCTCGCCGGCGGCGGCCTTGAGCGATTGGGTGTCGGCCTGTTGGCCCGTCTGGTCGGCCAGCTCGCCAACCCCCTTGGCCAGGTCAGCGGTCTCATCGGCCAGGTCGCTCTGCTGGGCGCCAAGCTTTCCCGAAGGCGAATCGGCCCCCGCCTGCTGCAGCGCGTCGGCCAGCGCCTTCTCGGCCGCGCGCAGGTCGGCGGCGGCATCTTCCTGACGTTTGGCGGCCTCGGCTGCGCTGGGAACGTCCAGGGCGCTGGCGGCCGCCTTCATCGCCTCGGCGGCCTGAGCGACAGCCTGGCGAGCATCCTCCAGGCGCTCGGGGTCGGCGCCGAGCTTGGCCAGGCCCTTGGCCAGCGGGGACGACTTGGCGGCGGCATCTTTGAGCTTGTCCGCCAAGGCGCCGGTTCGTTCGGCCAGCTCGCCCTGCGCCCGGCCGACCAACGGAAGCTTGTCCACGCCGACCTGCCCGGTCGATGCGGACAGCTTGTCCTGCTGCCGGATCAATTGACGAACAGCCTCCCGCAGGCTGCCAAGCTCCCTCAGGGCGTCATTGGATTTGTCCTGGCTCTGCTGCTGCGTCTTGCCCAGCAGCGCCTCCTGACGTGAGATGATCGACTTCAACTGCTCGGTCAGCTCCGCCAGCCGCCGGTCCAGTTCCTTCGCCTCGGCCGTCAGTCGCGATTGGTTTTCCAGTTTCCGCTGCTTGGCCAGCAGCTTGTCGAGCTGGTCGAGCCTTTGACGCCAGTCCTTCAGGCGCTCGGCGCGCTCGTCCATGTCCAACGTGCCGCTCTGGAGCAGTTCCAGGAGCCTCTGGAGCTCGACGATCACATCCGACTGGCCCGCCGCCGCCGCGCTAACCAGGCCCTGGCGTAACTGTGAGGCGACCTTGTCCATGTCCTCTGCGATAAACGCCCGCCGGGCTTCCCGCACGGCCTGGCGAAGGACCTGAGCTGTCTCCGGCTCGGTCGCCTCCAGCAAATTGGCGACCTTCAGCATCTGGTCGGTCAACTGCGTGAATTGCTCGCGGGTGAAGTTGACGCGGGCGACGATCTCGGCGTTGGGGTCATTCGTTTGGGCCGACGCCAACAGCGCCGCCCCAAGCCCAACGACAACGGCCAGCACGCAACGGCCGAGACGATTGGATCGGATTGTCATGGTCTGTGTCATGGGCTCCCCTGGCCCGCCGTCGGTCTGTCGCCCGGCTTGCGGCGGCCGGTCGAATCGAACGCCTTACCGATTTCCTGTTCCTGTCGGCGATGGATGCCCTCCAGAATCTGCTGCGACCACTGGAGGATCACCTGCAGTCGATTGGCCAGTTCCTGGCGACTTTGCAGCTTGGCCATCCGCTGCAGGATGGTCTGCATCTCGGCGGCGATCTGCTTCTGCCGCCCTGCGATTTCGTCGATCCGTTCGGCCAGCGCCGGCGGGGCCGTCTCGACGGCCGCCAGCGCCAACTCCGCCAGCGCCGCTTCGATCGCGGTAGCGACCTGCCCGAGCGGCGCGATGATGTCTGTCCGCAGATTCTGCACGTCGGTCGCCGCGCCTACGCGATTGTATGCCATCTCATCGGCGATAAGCAGGAGTTTCTCGCGCGCCGTGACCACCTCGGTGTGGACGCTTCGCTGCAGGCCGGCCGAATCGGCCAGACGCGTGCGGACCTCGGCGGCGATGGCCTCATCGGTCAGACCCTCGCCGGCGGCAGCGCTCTTGGCGACGGCGCTGTTCTGCTGGGAGAGCGCCTGGAGAAACTCCGTGCGAATCGCCTTCTGGCGCATGATCAGATCGGCCAGAAGGTCTTCGGAGCTGATGATCCGCAGGCTGATGTTGCCGCTTCGGCCGGTGTTGGGCCCGCCGAATTTGCCGGGCAGGATGTCCACCGCTTCGGCCGATAGGACGATCGTCCCGCCGGGGGCCGGCGCTCGACCGGCCAGGTCGAACTCGTAGCGCTGCGTCAGGTCCAGCGGCGCCCTGTCGCCGGCGGTCATCGGGATCGGCTCAACAGCCGACGGCTCGGCCGCACCCGCCAGCGCCAGCGACACAGTCACGCTCGCCAGCCCCGCGTCGTCTTTCACACGGATCAGAAGCGGCACGATCGCCTGCGGCGTCACGGCAGCGCCGACGCCGGACTTGCGCAGTTCCACGCTCGGGGCGGTGTCCGGCTGCAGGTGCACGATGTAGGTGGCCCCCCGTCGGTTCTGGTAGCCTTGCACGTCGGTCAGCCGTAGTCGCAGCGTCATCGTCCGCGCCTCGTTGACCTCGCCGACAGCCAATCGGCCAACGACGCGGCGAGGCCGGGGGTCGGCCTCCGAAATCGCCTTGACGGCCAGCGGCTGGGCCAGGTCCTGCTGGTCGTCGTGGAGGAAGGCTTCGGCGGCGGCTAGGTCCTTGGTCGCCATCGCCTCGATGCGCAACCCGCCGCCGACGGGTATGACCAGCATGCCGCCGGTCCCCTCGACCGGCTGGTCGGGCCGGCGCATGTAGGCCGGGCTCTCCACGACAAAATGCAGGTCCACCAGGGCCGGCGCGTCGACCAGGCGCACGCGGTGCGGGCGCCGCTTGTCGCGCTCGTCGTCGCCGCCGGTGACGTAAAAGTCGAACGGCTCGGTCACCGTGCGAAAGATGATGTCGTATTGCGGGCCGTTGTCGCCGGCCAGAGGGACGGGCTCTTCCGTTCGTCCGATCGACGGATACCGGGCGTGAACCGTCACGGTCGCCGGGGCCGTCGAGCCGGCCTCCACCACGACCGCCACATGCAGATCGTCGCCGCGGACAAGCGTGAAATCGGGGCCTCCCTGCACCGTCAGGTAGGTTCGCTGCGGCCAGGCCACGTCGGCGAAGGCGATGTTCCGCATCGCCCACAGCCGCACCAGATCCGTCTGCCAAATCGCCAGTCCCGCCAGCAGCCCCAGCGCCGACAGCGTCACGCGGAGCATTCGCCGCAACTGGCGACGCTCGACGACATCCTTAAACGGCAGCGGCCGGGCCAGGTCGTTCGCCTCCGCGACGACTTGATCGGCCATCGCGCGGCTGGTCCCGGGCGGAAGCGACTCGCCGTCGAACTGAACCGCACTGACCAGGCGAGCCTGCAGGCGGGGAAAACGCCGCTCCAGCAGCAGCGACAGATCCAGCAGCCGAATCGGCGCCGCCAACGGACGAACGGTCCGCGACCAGATCACCCATCCCAACCCCGCCATCGCCACCGTCATCACCAGCGCCCGGTGCGATCGCTCCAGGCGAAGCCCGTAGTCCAGCGTCAACGTCGCCAGCACCACGGCCACCGCCGCCACCAAGGCCCAGCAGAGCCCCTCGGCCGCCAGGCGCAGACGAATCGCGCGGCGCAGCGCGCCGAACTTGGCGCCGACGGCGTCGGCCAGCCGACCGTCGGCCTTGCCGCCGGAGGCGTGTCGGTTGGGCGTTGGGCTCATGGTTGCATTCTCGTTGTCCTGTCTGTCAGGCAAGGTTGTGCTTCTTGCGCAGGATCCATTCCGCCGTCAGCAGCGCCACGATCAGCAGCAGCGCCAGCCGCGTATCCCACAGCTCGCGGGGCAGTTCCAGGATGCTGCGCTTTCGCCCGGGCGGGATCCACTCGGCCAGCTTGTCGATCTGGCGCAGGGGCAGGAAGGCCTCGTTGCTGCCGGCGGCGATGCTGCGCGATCCGATCAGCCGCATGGTCGCCTCGCCGGCTTCCTTGTTGAGGCTTTCGGCCTGGGGCAGTTCGATGACGATCTCCTTGGCCGCGACGATCTGGTCGGCGTTGGGATCGTCCACCATCGCCGTCAATCGGTATCGACCTTGATGGGCGGTCACGGTCTCGTCGATGTCGCCCTTGAAATAGCCCGGCTGCTTTTCGGGATCGACGGCCGCCAGCGTGATGGTATGACGTTGGCCGGTTTCGGTGTCGATCATCTCGACATCGAACGTCCGGGCCCGCACGGGCGCGAAGGCCTCGTCGTAGGCCTCGACCTCGATGGTGATCGGTCGCCCGGCGACGAATCGCTCCCCGCCGGTGGTGATTGTGATGCGCTTACCCGTGCCCGAGCGCGCCAGGTAGCGGACCAGATTGGCCCAGAACCGCCGATGGTAGTAGCCGTCTTGCACGAACCGCCACCGCCACGTGCTGTCGAACCCGACATAGGCCACCCGCCCGGCGCCCGGCGACTGGACGACCACGAGCGGCTCGGGTGTGTTCCGGCCTGCGCGGCGCAGCGGGTTGGAGTGCTCGGCCAATACGCGGGCGCCCAGCTTGAGCCGCCGCACCGGATGCGACCAGAAGATCCCGGGCAGCAAGTCCCAGACGGCTTGGGTCCGCTCGGCCGATGAGCCCATGCGCATGATCTGATGGTCGCGGCCGTAGCTGGTCAGGCGAATCGTCCAGGGCTGGGGGCGGCGCTGGCCGAGGCGCTCGGCGAGGTCGACGGTGTTATCGCTCAGGATGACCGGCAGCAGACCGGCCAGCGTCTTGAAGCCGCCCCCGGCCAGGATCGAGTCGGTGTACTTGTTGCCGGCGACGTAGCACAGCCCCCCGCCGTGCTGGCTGACGTAGTCGCCCAGCATCTCGACGAAGGCCGCATCGAAGCCCTCCGCCGTCGGCTGCGGGTCGATCAGAATCACGACCTGGTAGCCGGGCTTATCCTTCTGGCCGGGCACGCCGATCAGTTGGGCCAGATGGCGCGGCAACTGCGTAAGCTTCATGCCGGTGGAGGCGGCCTGGTTGACCTCCTTGTCGGCGTTCTGCTGCCAGATGCTGACGCGGTAGACGTCCTCGGCGCGGACCAGGAAGTTCTTGAGGTACTGGAACTCCCACCCGGCGTCGCCGCTGACCAGCAGGACGTTGATCTTCTCGTCGGCGACATAAATTCGAAGCGGGCGCGACGCGTTGTCGTCCAGGTCCTGTTCCCCCGGCAGCGGAGCGACCTCGGCGCGATACTCGAACTCGCCCAGGTCCTTCGGCTCCAGGTGCAGCGGCACGCGGATGATCCGCCCGCGCGTCCGATCCTCCGGGGCCGGCGCGCCCTCGCCATCCTCGGGGTCGGACAGGTCCACCGTCGCCTTGACATCGGTTTCTTGCCACTCCTGCTCGCCCGCAGCGCGGCGCATCAAGACGACATCGATCTCGTGGCCGTCCAGGTTCCGCGCCGCCAGCAGGACGGTCAGCTCGCCGGAGGCCCTGCGGCGCAGGCGGTCGGGCCCGTCCAGGCCGATCACGGTGAGGTTCTTTCGCGGCGTCGGGTCGCCGACCATCACGGCGTAGACGGGCACGCCGCTGTCGCCGGCGAGGTCCACCGCCGCGGCGAGGCGCGTGTCGCCGCCGGGGGCGGTAATCTGGCCGTCGCTGACGACCACGATGGCCCCCAGCCGCCGGCCCCGCATCCGTTCCAGGGCGTCGCGGATCGCGCGGGCCAGGTCCGTGCTGTAACCGGTCGCAGCCAACGCCTGCAGCGTTGGGGCGATCTCGTCATCGGCGGCGGCGTCATCGGCCTGCTCGGGCGGCTGCAGGTCGGCCACGATGCGGCTGAACGAATCCTTGGCTGTTCGGTCCGACGAAAAACCCACCACCAGCAAGGGGTGGTCGGCCCGCAGCTTCGTCAACACGCCGCGATCCCGGCCGAGCGCCGCGCGGGCGATCTCGAGGCGGGCCATGCTCGTCAGGGCATCCGGCTCGACCGCCACAGACGCCGCCAGGGCCTGGCGATGCTCGTCGGTGACGTATCGATCCTCAAAGCCCATCGACAGACTTTCATCGACCAGCACGACAACGGTGCTGCTGCGGAGCTCCTTTTCGTATCGCAGGACGATGGCGGGACGCAGGAGCACCGCCAGCAGCGCGGCGATGACGGCAATTCGCAGACCGGCCATCAGCGCCTTGGCGCGGCGCGGCGTGTCGCCCTCGCGGCGATAGCTGCGAACGGTCAAGACCACCATCCCCACCAGCACCACCAGCAGCAACAGGCGCACGCCGCTGGTGAACTCGGCCAGGAACCGAAAGCTCCAACTATCGGCGCCGGCGAACATGCCGGTCTCGATACCCAATAGCCATTTCAGCAATGCCGTCACTGCGGGTGGGCTCCTTGGCCTTGGTCGGTCGCCTCGGCCGCGCTGTGGTGGCCGAACCGCTGGGCCAGGAACGTCTCGGCGACCACCAGGACCGCCAGCGCCGCCATCAGCCACAGCCAATGTTCTTCGCGCTTGGACGTTTGGACCACGCCGACCGACGTGCCGGCGGTGCGCTGGATGTACTGGAAGGCATTGCTGTCCAGCGCGACGGTCAGTCCGTCGCGGCCGGCGGGGGCCAACTCGCCCTCGGCCGGGTCGATGTTGCGAGCCAGCAGCGCCACATGGCGCCGTCCGTCGGGCAGGTCGAGCGTCAGGATGTAGATGCCCGCTTCGTGCGTGCCAGCGTAGGACAGCCGCGCCGCATCGCCCCCGTCGCCGTTGGCCGAGCCGAGCATGACCAGGTCGCTGGCGGGAAACGACGGCAACTTGAGGATCGCGGGCGCGTCGGCGAACGCCTTCGGCGGGGTGTAGGTCATCGGGGCGGCGATCGCCGGGCTCGTCTGGCGCCCCTGCCCGCGGGCCAGGGCCCGGATGAGGTCCTGAATGGGCGTCACGTAGATGCCGTTGGGCTGATCGTCGGCCCAATCGTTCCAGCGCGGGCTGATGGTCGAGTAGATCATGACGACCTGCCCTCGGCCGAACGACCGCGCCGCAATCGCCGGCGAGGCGTCCTGGTCGGTGAAACGGGCCAGGACGCGCGGCGGCGAAACGCCGGCGGCGTTGGCGGTGTCGGCGCCGGCCGCCGGGTCGGACGGCAGGGCGAACTCTTCAGCGGGGGTGAAGGCGAAGAAGCGGATGAAGCCCGTCAGCACCTGCCGCTCGCCCTGGAAAAACCGCAGGAACGGATGGACCGGATCGATGCGTTTGGCATCCAGGCGAACGAACGACTGGCGGGCGACGGGGTCGCCTTTGGGCGGCCCGATGCGATACGGGCTCAGGCCGTTGCCGCCGGCGAACATCGGCCCGTTGTAGAAGCTCAGATTGACGCGCTGGCCGGTGGTGATGACCAGCCCCCCGCCGTTGCGGACGTATTGCACCAGCGCGTCGAGTTGGGGGTAGCCGGTCGGCCCCTCGGCGTCGGATCGCGCGGGCAGTTCGGCCACGTCCAGCAGGGCCACCACGTCGTAATCCTCGAAAACGGCCGCGGACACGTCGTCGACGGCGATCACATCGACCCGCGCGCCGGAGCGGGCGACGCCGCTGGGATCGATAGCCGCGGCGAAGGTGAAGGCTTCGCTGTCGGTCGGGACGGCTGGGTTGGGACGTCCATCCACCAGCAACACCCGAATCGCCTCCCGCACCTGAATGTCGAGATGGGCCGTGTTGTCGCCCGCCAGCTCGTCGGCCGACAGCGAGGCGGTCAGGGCCGCCGACCCGGCCCGAGCGAAGGTGACGTCGAACTCGATCCGTCTGGACCCGCCCGGCTCGATGGAGGCAATCGTCTGCACCGGCAACTGCAGATCGATCGTCGCCTGCTCGTCGCCGTCGGCGGGCAGGCGCAGGGTGATTCGAACGGGCGCGTCCCGGGCCGTCTCGGCGCCGTTGTTCCGGACGGTCACAGCCACGCGCGCCTCCGACGAGGCGATGACGAACCGGTCGACGAGCTTCAGCGAGGTGATCGTCAGGTTGGCCTGGGCGAGGCGACCATAGTCCATGACGATCACGTCGACCTCGGCATCGGTCAGGGATGCGACGGCCTGTCGCACGGCGCCGACGCGGTCGGACTGCAGGTCCACCTGGCGGAAATCGCCCAGCAGGACCAGACGTTTGGCCCCGGACTGATCGCTCAGGAGTTGCTGCGCCCAACCCAGCGCCGCCGCCAGGTCGGCGCCAGCCGCAAAGCCTGAACGAAAGACCAAGCCCATCGACCCCGAAGATGCCGCCCTCACCGTAGAGCTCGTTAGCCTCACTGCGGGTCATGTCGGTCATTGGCCGGTCCCCATGCGATGGTACGGTCCGTACTTCGGTGGGGCGAGCGGTAGTAACGCCGTACTCCATTCGCCCATGAGATGCCCGCAGCCGCGGCAGCGACGCCAGCCGAAATAGGTACCGAGCTCGGGTAACGCCCTCGCACAGCGGCAGGTATGCCAGCGTGGTTTCTGGTTGCTGTCGGGGCCCACCGGCAGGGCACGATCGAACTTGCCCATGTATCTGCGCTGGCTGACGCTCACGGCGCGTTCCCTTCGGCCTTGGCGTGCTCTGCCTTGTG
>LAZR01000147.1_pt1 | contig 89145 bp, 88 predicted proteins | sample 329461 | NCBI WGS metagenome assembly LAZR01 (sample SAMN03002196, study PRJNA259156) | marine sediment metagenome | biome: sea floor; feature: Hydrothermal impacted sediments; material: marine sediment; isolation source: Loki non-amplified sample from Loki's castle hydrothermal vent sediment ... | reverse complement strand
CCATTCGGATGCCATAGGCCACCACCGTCAGCAGCGCCACGCTGGCCAGCCAAAGCGCCATGAACCAGCCGCTGCGTTTTAGCCATTTCCCCATCAGTGATAGCCCTCTTCTGGGTCAATCTTGCCGCGGAACACCCAATAGGCATAGGCCGTGTAGCTGAGGATCAAGGGCAGCAGAACCAACGTTCCGACCAGCGCAAACATCAAGCTTTCGTCAGGGGCTGCGGCCTCGGCGATGGTAAGGCTCGGGGGCACGATATGCGGATAAAAGCTGATCCCGATGCCGATGAACCCCAAGACGAAAAGCGCCTGTGCGCAGAAGAAGGGTTGGATGTCGGCCTTGCGTTGCAAGCCACGCAGCATACCAAAGGCCGCAAGCGCCACCAGCAAGGGCACAACGCCGCTAAACAGCGCGGTGGGCCAAGCGAACCAGCGCTCGAAATAAACCCCATCTTTGAATGGTGTCCAAAGGCTGACCAACCCCATGAAGACCAAGGTCGCCACCGCGAGCGGCCATGCCAGGCTGCGCATGTGACCTTGAATGCGGCCCTCAAGCTTCATATTCAGCCAAGTGGCCCCTAGCAAGGCATAGCCAGCCGTCACCGCCACCCCAGTCAGGATCGAGAACGGCGTGAGCCAATCCCACCAGCCGCCCGCATAGGCGCGGCCTTCGATCTCGATGCCCTGTACCAGCGCACCAAGGGCAATGCCCTGACAGAAAGACGCCACCAGCGAGCCGCCGAAAAACGCCATGTCCCACAGCGGTTTCCAGCGTTTGGTGCGCCAGCGGTATTCGAACGCGACCCCGCGAAAGATCAGCCCCAGCAGCATCAGGATGATCGGCATGTACAGCGCGGGCATCACCACCGCATAAGCCAGCGGAAAGACGGCAAACAACCCGCCACCGCCCAGCACAAGCCATGTCTCGTTGCCGTCCCAGATCGGTGCCACGGTGTTCATCATCACATTGCGCTCGCCCGGCCGAGCAATGGGAAGAGGATGCCGGTGCCGAGATCGAAGCCGTCGAGAATGACATAGGCGACCACGGCGAAGGCGATGAGGAACGCCCAGAGAATAGCAAGGTCCATCGTCGTCTCCCTATTCAGCCGGATCGACGGCGGCGTGACCGTCTGCTGATGCCGACGAGGCCAGCCCGGCGGTCCGGGTCGGGTGATCCAGCGTCTCTTCCTCGAAGGGCGTCGGGGGCTTCGACATCAGCCGCAGGATGTAGAAGGTGCCGGCGCCGAACAGCAGGAAATAGACGATGATGAAAGCCAGGAGCGACGCGCCGACCGCCTCCGCCGCGATCGGCGAGACGCTCTCGGACGTTCGCAGAAGACCGTAGACGGTGAAGGGTTGGCGACCGACCTCCGTGGTGATCCAACCGGCGATGACGGCGACGAAGCCCATCGGCCCCATGGCGATCATCGCTCGCTGCAGCCAGGGACTTTCGTAGATCGAGCCGAAAGCCCGGCGAAACAGCGACCACAGCCCGATACCGAGCATGGCGAAGCCGATGCCGACCATGGTCCGGAACGACCAGAATACGACGGTTGAATTTGGCCAATCCTCGCGCGGGAAGGCGTCGAGCCCCTTCACCGTGCCATCGAGCGACCGGGTGAGGATGAGCGAACCGAGATAGGGGATATCGACGGCATATTTTGTCCTCCCTTCCTCCATGTCAGGGATGCCGAACAGCGTTAGCGGCATCGGCCCGTCGACATTGGTCTCGAAATGCCCCTCCATGGCAGCGACCTTGGCCGGCTGATGCTCCAGCGTGTTGAGGCCGTGCTCGTCGCCGGCGATGATCTGAAGTGGGGCGACGACTGTTGCCATCCACAGCGCCATCGAGAACATCAGCCGAGCGCTGGCGTTATAACGACTACGCAGGAGGTGGAATGCCCCGACCGCGCCGACGACGAAAGCGGTCGTCAGATACGCCGCCAGCACCATGTGGACGAGGCGGTAGGGGAAGGAAGGATTGAAGACGATCGCCCACCAATCCTCCGGCACGAACTGGCCGCCGGCATTGATCCCGTAGCCGGCCGGCGTGTGCATCCAGGAATTGACCGACAGGATCCAGAAGGCCGAGAACACGGTGCCGAGTGCGACGACGGCCGTTGCGGCGAAATGCAATCTTGCGCCGACCCGCTTCTGGCCGAACAGCATGATGCCGAGGAAGCCGGCCTCCAGGAAAAACGCCGACAGCACCTCATAGCCCATCATCGGACCGAGGATCGGGCCCGTCTTGTCCGAGAACACCGACCAGTTGGTGCCGAACTGGTAGCTCATGGTGATGCCCGACACGACGCCCATGCCGAAGCTGATCGCGAAGATCTTTACCCAGTACTTGAATGTATCCATGTAGACCGGCTTGCCGGTCGCCAGCCACAACCCTTCCAGCACAGCCAGATAGGAGGCAAGCCCGATCGAAAAGGCCGGGAAGATGATGTGGAATGCGATGGTGAAGCCGAACTGGACTCGGGCGAGAAGGACGGGATCGAAGCCTTCGAACATGGCGCTGCCTTCGGCTGTTCCTGCGACGCGGGTGTGGGCTCAACATAGGCCGCGTGCACCGCGTAAGAAGGTGCTCGCGGCTATTTTGCCATCCTCCGCTCGCCGTCGTTCCCAATGCCGCGCCATGCGATGTCGGGTTTCGTCAAGCCCTTTCACCGCTGTTCAGTCCCACGGCCTGGCTGCTATAGGGGCGGCGATTGATTGAGCGGGCGGGGGCGAAATGAACCAGAATCGGACGCGGGACGATCTCACCGCGATCTTCGAGCGGGCAGTGGCGGTCGCGCACCCTTCGACCATTCTGGCCGCACATTTGCCGAAGCCGCCCGTCGGACGGATCGTCATCCTCGCAGCCGGCAAGGCGGCGGCTTCGATGGCGGCGGCGGCCGTGGCGCACTATCGCGGCACCCACGGCGTCCCGGACTCCGGTCTGACCGGGATCGCCGTCACCCGCGACGGCTATGCGCTGGATGCCGGGCCGATCCCTGTCGTCGAGGCCGGCCATCCGCTGCCCAACGAAAACGGACTCGCTGCGACCGCGAAGGTTCTCGAACTGGCCGAGGCGGCCGGCAAGGACGATCTCGTGCTGGCGCTGATCTCAGGCGGGGGCTCGGCGAACTGGCTGCTGCCCGCCGACGGCGTCAGCCTTGCCGACAAGCAGGCCGTGACCAGGGCGTTGCTCAGAAGCGGCGCCGGGATCGGTGAGATAAACTGCGTGCGCAAGCACCTGTCGAAGATCAAGGGCGGCCGGCTCGCCAAGGCTTGCGGCGACGCACGCCTCCTCACCCTGGCGATCTCGGACGTGCCGGGCGACGACCCGAGCGTCATCGCCTCCGGACCCACCGTGCCCGATCCGACGACGCTCGCCGAGGCGCGGGCGATCATCGCAAAGCGCGGCATCGACCTGCCGCCGTCGTGCCGGGCGGCGCTGGAAGACCCGGCGAACGAGTCGCCGAAGCCCGGCGATCCGATCTTCGCGGCGAGCGAATACCGGACCATCGCGACGCCGGCCGCCTCGCTTGAGGCCGCCGAAAGCGCCGCGACCGCGCTCGGCTACACCGTCCACAGCCTTGGCGCGGACGTCGAGGGCGAGGCGCGGGACGTGGCGCGCCAACATGCGCGTCTGGCGCTCGCGGCCAAAGCACGTGGCGAGCGGCTGGCCATCCTGTCCGGCGGCGAACTGACCGTGACGATCCGCGGCGAGGGGCGCGGCGGGCCGAACCAGGAATACGCCCTTGCGCTAGGCGTCGCGCTCGATGGCGAGCCCGGCATCGCGGCGCTGTCCGGCGACACGGACGGCACCGACGGCGGCACCGGATTGTCCAGCGATCCGGCCGGTGCTTTCGTGCTGCCGGACACGCTGGCGCGGGCGAAAGCCGCCGGGCTCGACGCCGAGCGCGCGCTAGCGGACAATGATTCCACCGGGTTTTTCGAGGCGCTGGGCGACCTGTTCGCGCCGGGCCCGACCCACACCAACGTCAATGATTGCCGCATCATCCTCGTCGGATGAGCGGCGCGGCAGCGAAACGAGGCCAGCCATGCAACGATCACGCGTCAATGAGATCATTCGCCAGGGCGGCGAATTCATCCGCTCCTTCGGCTACGTCATGCCGCCCTTCGCCTATCTCTCGCCCAGCGAGATGAAGTCCCGCCGCAGCGAACTGTCGGCCATCGTCGAGCGCCGACTCGGCTGGGACGTCACCGATTACGGTAAGGGCGACTACGACCGGCTCGGCCTGTTCCTGTTCACCGTGAGGAACGGCCACAGCGCCGACCTTCAGGCCGGACGCGGTATGCTGTACGCCGAAAAGATCATGATCTCGCGGCACGACCAGATATCGCCGATGCACCGCCACATCGTAAAGGCCGAGGACATCATCAATCGCGGCGGCGCAACGCTGGCGCTCGAACTCTTCGAGAGCGCCCCGGATGGTTCGGTTGATGAGGACGCCGAGGTCACGGTCGTCACCGACGGCATCACCCGCAAGCTTCCCGCAGGCGGCATCCTCAAGCTGTCGCCCGGCGAGAGCGTGACGCTGCTGCCCGGCAGCTGGCATGCCTTCTGGGGCGAGGGCGGCGACGTCTTGATCGGCGAGGTTTCGACCGTCAACGACGATCTCACCGACAACATTTTTCGCGAGCCGATCGGCCGCTTCGCCGAGATCGAGGAGGACGATGACCCGCTGCATCTCTTGGTGTCCGACTATGACAAGTGGCTATAAAAAGCCGCCGCCTCTTGCTCTTTGTAAGCGTTTAGCTTACGTTGCGCCCTGATGCGGTGAGCGATGATCAAGAACTTCAAAAGCAAGGCGCTGGAGCAGCTTTGGACCACCGGAAAATCGGCGAAAGTTCGGCCCGACTTGCAAAAGCGGATTCTTCGTCGTCTCGATGCGTTGGACGTCGCGCGCTCGATCGCGGATCTCAAAATGCCGGGCTTTGATTTTCATGCTTTGCTCGGCTTCGATCCGACCCGGTACACCATTCACATCAACGGGCCTTGGTGTCTGACGTTTGAGTTTGAGGGTGCCGAGCCCAGCCGTATCGATCTTGAGCAGTATCACTGAGGTTATCTCGATGACGGATATGTCCACAGATCGCGACCCGAATCGCTGTCCGATCCATCCGGGCGAGCTTCTGCGCGAGGACGTTCTGCCGGCCACCGGCCGCACCAAGACCGAAATCGCTGCCTTGCTCGGTATCTCTCGTCAGCAACTTTACGACATCCTGCGCGAAAAGAAGCCGGTATCGGCAGACGTCGCGGTACGCCTTGGCAAGTTGTTTGGAAATGGTGCGGGGTTGTGGCTCCGTATGCAGGCCGCTCACGACGCCTGGCATGCCGAGCGCGATGTCGACGTCAGCGCGATCCCGACCCTGACCGCCGCCTGAGCGATTCTGTGGACATGATGCCGCGTGCCTGACTCCGGAGCGCGGCCGCGTGTTATGGATGACGCCCTGCCGGTTCGCACTCCCGAGTCGACCGGCACGGCATCCTCGACGACCACCCTTTGCGGCGAAAAGACTCCTCATGACGATTGCCGTCGATCTCGGCACGACCCCAACCGGCGAACCGGCGGAGCTCGATCTGGAAGAGCTCCTGTCGACGCGCCTGCTCGTCCAGGGCAATTCCGGCTCCGGCAAGTCGCATCTCTTGCGCCGTCTTCTGGAACGCAGCGCCGACTGGGTGCAGCAGGCGATCATCGACCCCGAGGGCGATTTCGTCTCGCTGGCCGAGCGCTACGGCCATGTCGTCGTCGACGCCAACCGCACGCCGGCGGAACTGACGCGGATCGCGCGACGCATCCGGGAGCATCGCGCCTCGGTCGTGCTTGATCTGGAAGGGCTCGACGCCGAGGTGCAGATGATGTGCGCGGCCGCCTTCCTGAACGGGCTGTTCGACGCCGACCGCGCCCATTGGTATCCGATGCTGATCGCCGTCGATGAGGCGCATCTGTTCGCACCGGCGATGGCGGGCGAACACTCCGAGGAAGCCCGCCGGGCCTCGCTCGGCGCGATGACCAACCTCATGTGCCGTGGCCGCAAGCGTGGGCTTGCCGGCGTTATCGCCACCCAGCGGCTGGCCAAGCTCGCCAAGAACGTCGCGGCCGAGGCCTCGAACTTCCTGATGGGCCGCACCTTCCTCGACATCGACATGCAGCGCGCCGCCGATTTGCTTGGCATGGACCGGCGGGCGGCCGAGCGGTTCCGCGATCTGGAAACCGGCAATTTCGTCGCCCTCGGGCCGGCGTTGTCGCGGCGCCCGGTGCCGATCAGGATCGGCTCGGTCGAGACGGCGGGGCGCAGCGGCCGGCCATCCTTGATGCCGTTGCCGGAAACGCCGCGCGAGACGATGGAGGATCTGATCTTCACCGTCAGCGAAGAGGACCGGGCGGCCGAGCGCCAGCGCCCGCAGCGGCCCTTCGCGAGCCCGTCGCCGCGCCTCGAGGCGGCGAACGCACCGGTCGCGACCCATGAACTCCTGGAGCGCGTCGCCGCCGCGCCGTCGGTGTCCGAGCGGCATGAGCCGGTCGATGACGATCCGCGCTCGGTCGAGGAGCGGGCGGCGGCGGTCGACGCGATCTTCGCCGAAATGCTCGAAGACCCCGACGCCGCCTTCCGGCCGGTGCCTGTGCTCTACCAGGATTTCCTCACCCATTGCCGGCTGAAGCGGCTGCGCGGGGCCGAAACCGACATGGCGGCGTTCCGGCGCCGGCTGTCGCTGGCCCGGGCCGGCGTCTCGGTCGAGACCGAGGACGAGGCATGGCAGGCGGTGGTCGGGCGCGCCGCGGACCTGCCGGAAGAGATGCAGGGCGTCTACATGATGCTCGCGAGAGCCGCCCGCGACGGCGTGGAGTGCCCGTCCGACGAAGCGCTGGCCCGCGCCTATGGCAGCCATTCGCCGTCGCGCGGCCGGTTCCTCCTGAGCTTCATGGACGAACGCGGCCTGATCACCGCCGACGCCGATTTTCGCGGCAACCGGGTCGTCACCATCGCCGGCACCGACTGGCGCACCTGCCTGCCTGAGGTCAAGCACGACGCGCTCGACGAGGCGCGGGCGCGGCGGGCGGCGCGGCTGGCCAGAAGCTGACGGATCGCCGCTCGGTGGACGCCGGCCGTCACGAAATGCCACTATCGGGCGCGGCAGCCACATCGATCAGGACCACCGCCGCTGACAGGACACAGGCCGACGTGGCAGAACAACCGGGCGCCGCGCCTTCGGGGGACATCGAGGGGCGCAAGAGCGATCATCTGGACATCGTGCTCGCCCCCGCGCTCGCCGCGCGGCGGGCGCCGAACGGCTTCGACCGCATCGTCTTCGAGCATGTGGCGCTGCCCGAGATCGCGCTCGCCGACGTCGATCTGTCGACCAATTTCCTCGGCCGCCGGCTGAAGGCGCCGCTCTTGATCGCATCGATGACCGGCGGCCCCGAACGATCGGCCCGGATCAACGCCCATCTCGCCGAAGCGGCCGAAACGCTTGGCCTCGCCTTTGCCGTCGGCTCGCAGCGCATCGCGCTCGAAGGGCGCGGCTCCGGCGGCCTCGACCGGTCGCTGCGCGCCCTGGCCCCGAGCATCCCGATCCTCGGCAATATCGGCGCGGCGCAGCTGGCGCTCGGATATGGCCCCGACGAGGCCCGCCGCGCCGTCGAGATGATCGACGCCGACGCGCTGATCGTCCATCTCAATCCGCTGCAGGAAGCGGTGCAGGCTGGCGGCGATACCGACTGGCGTGGTGTCCTCGCCGCGATCGAGGGGCTGGCGCGGGCGCTGCCGGTGCCGGTCGTGGTCAAGGAAGTCGGCGCGGGCCTGTCCGGCCGGCTGGCGCGACGGCTGGTCGATGCCGGCGTCCAGGCGATCGACGTCGCCGGCGCGGGCGGCACCAGCTGGGCCGCGGTCGAGGCGGAGCGGGCGGGCGATACCGCAACGCGCGAAACGGCGCTGGTGTTTTCCGATTGGGGCATTGCGACCCCGCGCGCGATCGTCGCCGTGCGCGCCGCCTGCCCGGATACGGTCGTCATCGGCTCGGGCGGGGTGCGCAACGGGCTCGACGCGGCCAGGGCGATCCGACTCGGCGCCGATCTGGCCGGCCAGGCGGCGGCCTCGCTGCCCCATGCCGAGCGCTCGGCCGAGGCGGTCGTCGACCACTTTCGCCAAATCATCCAGCAATTGCGCATCGCCTGTTTCTGCACCGGCTCGGCCGATCTGGCGGCATTGCGGCAGGCGCCGCTGCTGGAGGGGTGAGGAGTGTCCGGGCTCGGCGCCCCTCTCGCCCCTTGTGGGAGAGAAGGCGATTTCATCGGCTTAGCGACGCAGGAGCTAAACGATAGAAATCGCAAGAGAGGGGTATGCGACTTGCCCCTTGTCGCAACGGCGGCTTCATTGGTGACACCCCTCACTGGCCTTTTCTGTAGTTTGCACCTCGCTGCGCTCGGCACAATTCCACGAAAAGGCTTTCTCTCCCACAAGGGGCGAGAGGGCGCGCGTCATCGCCCGCACCGCTTTGGCGGCCGGCGTATGCATTCCTCGACACTGGTTTCGCCTCCCTTCCTTGTTCGATTTGCCGTCCTCGGGGTCCCCGCCAGCGACGAGCTCCGCGAGGAGCTTACGGGCGGGGTCCGTTCTCTGTCCCGTCCTTAAGTTTCGCGGCTTCGCCGCTCACTGACGGGCCCCTGTTTCCGTCTCGTCTCTGACGAGACGAGCGGCGGGACGCCGGAGGCGAACCCTCCGACTGTTTTACGTCATACGGTCCGCCTCCGGCATCCCGCGCGGTGTTTGGCCAACCCCTTGAACACTGTGCCCCGCCGTTTCAGCTTCGGCTGCGCCTCGCTGGCGGGACACCCCCGCTGCGATGCGACACCCTCGGCCTTCAAGCGGAGCCCTCGTGCGCTGCCGGATCTTCACGCCCCTTGCGGGGCGTTCAAGTGGACCGATCCACAGACCCCTCCTAGTGGGGGACGGTCCGGCGGGCGCTCGGGGCCGTCCGGGCCGGGGACTTCTCCGGAAGAAGCCCCGTCGCGGACACCGCCCGCCAGCCCCCGAACGATCCCGGTGATCATTCGCGCCCGTTCCGTGGGCCGGCGGTGAGAGGAGTATGCGGGAGGGGAAAAGGGTGGGGATAAATTTTTTTGGGCTATGGGCCGGAAGTTGACCGAAGTTCGCAAGCTGTCAATCCATGGCAGCTCGCACTTGATGCTGTCCCCGACCCTCATCCTGACATCGGACGTAAGTCATGTGCGACCGGCCCGCCGCGTCGAAACATTACCTTGAAGTCCACTTGGGTTCCGGAGCGGATCAACTCCCAGACCGAGACGTCGGAGTCGCGTTCGTTCGCGTAGATGTCCTTCCCATAAGCGGGTGAGTGGATGAAGCAGTAAGTGCTATCCTTCCTGACAACGCGCCCGATCCCTCGTTTTAGGTGCCGTGCAATTCCGCGGTCGGGATTTGTCGTCTGATCTCGGAATTCCGGCGGTGCCCTTTCCTCAACGTCCTGGAACAGAGCCTCGGCCTTTTTGGCCTCCCCAACACAGAAGAGATATTGGGCGTGGAGATGTCGTGCGTTGTAGTTGCGGTCACCGGGCGAGTAGCTCCTTCCCAAGTGTCCACCAATCTGCGGAGAGAGGTTCTCTTCCGAACGCAGCAGGAACCGGGCCATCTCGTAGTGAACCGCCTTGTCGTCCGGAAAACGCTCCAGTGCCTCGATTAGCATCGACGAAGCCTTTCCCGCGTCGTCCGCAGCGTACTCCTTGGCAGCCGCAACGCGACGCTAGCTCCTCTCGGCTGTTTCCGCCATGCACGCTCGAGGGCGCTTCTAGCCTTCGCGTGCTGACCAAGAATCGCGCTTAGACGCCACTGTGTTTCGTCGAGATCGGCGGTGTCGTGATAGAGTTGCTGCGCCTGACGGATCTCCAACTCGGCCTCCCGTACGAGTTCCGAGAGCCTGCCGGCTGCATCCTCGTCGTGATCGTCTCCGATCGACTCAACGAGATCCTTCACCTCGTCGACGAGGATTTTGCATTTAGAAGACATGACCAGCATGTCGGAAGCAGAACCGGCGTCCGTCAGCCTCTTGCGCGCCTGACGCCGGAACTGCTCCTTGAGCACCGGCGAACGTTCTGCGCTGGCTCGTCGACGAGCGACTTCGGAAAGGGTGTGCGCGACGGACTTGGACTTTGGATCGAGGTCCTTCGCGAGGTGCGCCAGCTTCTCCGCCTCCTCGAGGGAGCCATCATGCGCGGCGTACTCGAAGATGGTGGCCCACTGTTGCAGGACGAAGGCTGCGTCGGGCAACGCCTTGACGATTGCGGCATAGATTTCCCGTCCGTAGGCGGCGCTGGACAGCATCTCGCTGAGGACTCTGCCCTTGGCGATGCTCTCGATCGCGATCCGGTCGGGAAGGAAGCCAACGTCGAGGTGCTCGATCATGCGCGTCAGTTGCGCGGACTTCGACTCGTCGGTCGGGCACGCTCCCTGGAATACAAACTCCGCAACTTTCGGGTGCCGCGCCCGATATTCGATGTCGCCGGTGTACCGATTCTCATCGGTGAGTACGACGTTCTCAAGCGGATCGAACAAGTTCTCACGATAATCGTTGAACCGAATGCCGGCAACGCGAGAAATAATTCCGGCCCTGACGGGCACCGCGAATTGGTTCAGAGTGCATATGTCCAAGTACAGGCGCTTCGCCCGGTCGGGAACGATACCGAGATACTCGTCGTGGACGATTTCTTCGAAAGCCTTACCCCTTGTCGCCTCGTGGAGGGCGACGAGAAGCTGTCGGTCGGCACGCTTCTGGAAGGCCTCGATCTGTTGGGGACGCGGCTGAGTGCTGAGAAGGCCCAGACTGTCGTGCTTGTTGAGAATCTCAACTAGATCTTCGATCTCCCGTGGAGCCAGATGCCCTATGCGGAACTCCAACGGTTTCCACCGTTCGGCGAGACGTCCGGCGAAAATGTTCCACTCATTGTCCCTCTCGGCGGCGACGATGGTGACAAGCGCGTTCTTCTGCCGGACAGCCTTCAGAAGTGCTTCGATGCTGGCGAGGTGCACTGCAGCTCTGTCAACGAAGACAAAGATTCTTTTGCCTGTGAGATCAGCTAACTCAAGAACGGCTTCAGCACGCAGGGCGCCATCGGACTCGAGCCACACCACAAGTTGGTCGAGTTCGTCGGCTGCGGTCATCGCGGCTCGCTTCAAGGTGACGGACTTTCCGCTTCCCGCCGGCCCCCGGAGCAGAACGAGCCGGCACTCCGTCGAGTCGATCTCTTCCACGACTGCCTTAAGCAGCAGATCGTTCATCACTCTGCGCCGGATGTCGAGGTTCTGAAGTATCGCTCCCCATCCAGTGTCAAATCCCTCGTAGAAGCGTCGCGCGTTTTGAGGATCGGCTGCCATGGACGCGTGGACATGGCGAAAGTCACGTTCGAGGGCTGTCATAAGCGCTGGGGTCGGATCCCGGTTCGTCCGGAAGTGCTTTCGGACGGAGAGTTCCTTTAAACCCTGGCCGGCCTCGAGGGAACGCCACATCTCGGGAATGGCGGCGTTTAGCGCTGCCATAAAGTTTCCGAAAGTCGATTGTATCAGGGTAACCTTTTTCTTAGACCAGTAGTCGGCCTGAACCTCGTCCATTGTCGGAGTAACAATGTAATAATTCGGTCGTTTTACGCCGTTGGCGTCGAGCCGGTGAAGAATGTTGCGAATGTGTGCGTCGCCGATGCCGTAGCCGCAGAAGACGAACGTCGACTCGTGTGTCCACTGGTTCATGCGCGAATATAGGTTGTCACGATGGCGATCGTGGAGGGCGTAGTGTTCGTGCGAAAGCACGAGAGGGACGTGCTCGTCGTGCGCGTGATTGACGCAGCCATGCAGCTTAAGCAGCAGGACAGGCCGTTCTGTACTCTGCAGGAGTTCCTCAACTGGCTCTGTGTTCTTGACTATGGGAACGATGTTCTGGAGCTGGTTTCTCAGGCCGAGGCGATACGACCTCTCGATGAGGTCATCGTAGTTGGTCGTCACGAGCGCCCGCCAACGGAACGTCGGCAGGAGGAGGTGCGCAGGCGTTGGTAGTAGGGGAGACAGGAGCGAGCGGATGCGCTCGAAGACCACGTGCGGACCGGCCATCTCGATCGCCATGTCGGCGACAGACATTAGATCCGAGTCGACAAATTGCTTTCCCAGAAAATCGATGGCCAGCCTGTCGCGCAGATCCGTCGCTGAAAGCGGCTTTTCGCCTCTACCGCCCCGTGCCTCCATAGATGCACCAGCTCCCATGAAAAGAACGACACGCCTATTCTTTATTGCTTCGATCAATCCTCCAGGTACGACCGGAAGCTTTTCCGCTATGCTTCGCTTCGATTTGACGGCGGCCAAAGCGCCCCTCCACTTTCTGGTTAACGCAACAGTAGCGCGAAGCCTGTTCAACTGCGATACGCTAGCAATTCCCCTGGGAGGGCGTTGATTGGAGGCATGGTCCTCCAGCGTGCACCTGAATACGAGCGCTACTCCTTTTGGAAGTCGATGGTTGCTCTAGCTGGGTCACGGAGCACGCACATTACGCCGGGACCAGCCTCCGCTTTCAAGCGCCTAAAACGCAGAGTCAAGGACCGACATGGGCGCAAAGCAGCTGGCCCCACTTCATCCAGATGGCCATTCTCACGCCCTTTCCACAGCCTTTCAATCACCCCTTTTGGCAGGCTATCTCGACGTCGGCGCGAGCTTATTGCCCACCCCTTACCCCTCAGCCACGATCCCCTCGGCGGGGTAGAGCTGGCCGAGCAGCGGCAAATGGACGGCGCCGCGCTTGACGAGAAACTCCTTGAAGGCGATCTCGGCCGGCGCCGGCATGCGCTCCTTGCGGCCGACCGCGTGCCATTGCCGGCGGATCGGCAGATGCTCCACGTCGAGGATGACCAGCCGCCCCATCTCCACCTCGAAGGCGATGGTGTGGGCCGAGATGAAGGCGATGCCGAGCCCGGCCATCACCGCCTGCTTGATGGTCTCGTTGGAGCCCATCTCCACGCTGACCTCGTCCAGTTCCCCCGGATGGCCGGCGAAGAAGCCCTCGAGAGAGGCGCGGGTGCCCGATCCGGGCTCGCGGATGATGATGGTCTCCTTGAGCAGCCGCGCCCGGTCGATGTCGCGGGCCTTGGCCAGCAGATGCTCGGGCGGTGCGATCATCACCAGGGGATGGTCGCCGAACACCATCGCCTCGACCGGAAACTCGATCGGCGGGCGCCCCATCAGCGCGATGTCGAGCTGATAGGATTTCAGGTCGCGGATGATCTCCAGCCGGTTGCCGACCGTCAGCTTGATCTCGATGGCCGGATATTCGCGCCGGAACGCGGCGATCAGCCGGGGTGCGAAGTATTTCGCCGTCGACACCACGCCGAGCCGAATCGTGCCCGAGCGCACGCCCTTGATCGCCAGGATCTCGTCGGAGAGGGCCCGCAGCGTCGTCTCGATGGCGTTCGCCGCCTCCAGCACCGCCGCGCCGGCCACGGTCAGCCGCATGCCCTCGCGGGTGCGATCGAACAATGCCAGTCCGCAATCGTCTTCCAGCTGCTTTACCTGTAATGTCACCGCCGGCGCCGTCAGGCCGAGCTGCCGGGAGGCGGCGGCGATCGTCCCGTGGTGGTCGATCGCCTGAATCGATCGCAGCTGTCGCAATGTGAGGTTACGCATAACCGATCCATAATTTAATTTATCGATCGGGTAAAGATAATGAATTTTACTTAGCTCCAGGCGCCATCCAACATCCTTCCAACGACGGGTGAACGGCGACGCAGAGCTTCGACGCCACCCAGGAGGAAAACATGCCCTCGTCTCTCGACGCCTATCTTCAGTCCGCCGCAGGCGCGGACCCGACGCGCGAAAAGGTCGCCGAAACGGTTCGCCAGCTGGCCGTGGCCGCCGTCAAGCTGCGCAACACCATCATCAATGGCGGCGGCGACAATCTCGGCTCGTCGCGCGAGGCGACCAACGCCGGCGGCGACGTGCAGAAGGAACTCGACGTCGTCGCCGACCGGCTGTTCATGGACGCCGCGAAGGCGTCGGCCATCGCCTTCTACGGGTCGGAGGAACAGGACGAACCGGTGACGCTCGACCCGGCCGGCACGCTCGCTCTGGCGATCGATCCGCTGGACGGCTCGTCCAACATCGACACCAACGTCTCGGTCGGGACGATCTTCTCGATCCTGCCGGCGACCGACGAACACAGGGCCGATCCGGGCTCGGTATTCCAGCAGCCGGGCTCGCGGCAATTGGGCGCCGGCTTCTTCATCTACGGGCCGCAGCTGTTGCTGGTGCTGTCGCTCGGCAACGGCACCAGCGTCTTCATCTTCTCGCCCGGCTCTAGCGGCTTCGTCGAGCTGAAGGGGGCGGTGGAGATTCCCGACCGGACCAGCGAGTTTGCCATCAACGCGTCGAACTATCGGCACTGGGACCCGCAGATCCGCAACTATATCGACGATTGCCTGGCCGGCGCGGAGGGGCCGCGCGAGCGCGAGTTCAACATGCGCTGGATCGCCTCGATGGTCGCCGACGGCTACCGCATCCTGGTGCGCGGCGGCATCTTTCTTTATCCGGGCGATGCAAGGAAGGGCTACGCCAAGGGCCGGCTGCGGCTGGTCTACGAGGCCAATCCGGTCGCCTTTTGCGTCGAGAACGCCGGGGGAGTGGCGACCGACGGCATCAACCGCATTCTGGACATCGTGCCGGAAGGACTGCATGCCCGCACGCCGCTGGTGTTCGGCTCGCGGCGCGAGGTCGAACGGGTCGGCCGCTACATCGCCGATCCGGCGGCGCTGAGCGAGCGCTCGCCGTTGTTCGGCAAGCGCAGCCTGTTCAGAGCCTGATTTAAGACGGTTGCCGGGGAGGGAGTGCCCCGGCACCGGGAGGAGACGCCAAGACATGTCGGCCAAGCATCCGATCATCGCCATTACCGGCTCGTCCGGCGCCGGGACGACGTCGGTGAAGAACATCTTCGACCAGATCTTCCGCCGCGAGCAGGTGAAGGCGGTGTTCATCGAGGGCGACGCGTTCCACCGCTACGACCGGCAGGCGATGAAGGACAAGATGGCCGACGAGGAGCGCCAGGGAAACCGCCACTTCTCGCATTTCAGCCCCGAAGCGAACGTCCTCGACAAGTTGCAGGCGGTATTTTCGGACTACGGGCGCGAGGGGCGCGGCGAGACCCGGCACTACGTCCATGACGAGGCCGAGGCGAAGCTCTATGGCGCGGCGCCCGGCACCTTTTCGGACTGGGCGGAACTGGAGGAAGGCAGCGATCTTCTGTTCTACGAGGGCCTGCATGGCTGCGTGAAGGCCGACGCGGTCGATCTCGCCGCGCTCGCCGATCTCAAGATCGGCGTGGTGCCGGTGATCAACCTCGAATGGATCCAGAAGATCCACCGCGACAAGGCCTCGCGCGGCTATTCCACCGAGGCGGTGATGGACGTGATCCTGCGCCGCATGCCGGACTATGTGAAATACATCTGCCCGCAATTCGCCCGCACCAACATCAACTTCCAGCGCGTGCCGATCGTCGATACGTCCGATCCGTTCATCGCGCGCTGGATCCCGACGGCGGACGAATCGATGATCGTCATCCGCTTCGCCAACCCGCGCGGCATCGACTTTCCGTATCTGCTGTCGATGATTCCCGGCAGCTTCATGTCGCGCGCCAATTCCATCGTCGCCCCGGGCAACAAGCTCGACATCGCCATGCAACTCATCCTGACGCCGCTGATCATGCAGCTGATGGAAAAAAAGCGCCGCGCGTCCTGAGCGCCGATCGACGGGATCGCCCGTCGACCAGGACCGCCGCGGCCCGTTCCAAGGAGACCAGACCCTTATGGCCAAGATCACCCTCCGCCAGCTTCTCGATCACGCCGCCGAGAACGACTACGGCGTCCCCGCCTTCAACATCAACAACATGGAGCAAGGGCTGGCGATCATGGAGGCGGCCGCCAAATGCGACGCGCCGGTGATCATGCAGGCCTCGCGCGGGGCGCGCTCCTACGCCAAGGACATCATGCTGTCGAAGATGATGGACGCGCTGGTCGAGATGTTTCCGCGGATCCCGGTCTGCATCCATCAGGACCACGGCAACAACGAGCAGACCTGTCTGTCGGCGATCCGCCACGGCTTCACGTCGGTGATGATGGACGGTTCGCTGGAAGCCGACATGACGACGCCCGCCTCCTACGACTACAATGTCGACATCACCGAGCGGGTGACGCGGATGGCCCATTGGGTCGGCGCCTCGGTCGAGGGCGAGCTCGGCGTCCTCGGCTCGCTGGAAACCGGCGAGGGCGAGAAGGAGGACGGCGTCGGCTTCGAGGGCAAGCTGTCGGAAGACCAGCTTCTGACCGACCCGGAGCAGGCCGTCGACTTCGTCCGCCGGACCAAGGTGGATGCGCTCGCCATCGCCATGGGCACCTCGCACGGCGCCTATAAGTTCACCCGCAAGCCCGACGGCGAGATTCTCGCCATGCACATCATCGAGGCGATCCACCAGAAGCTGCCGAACACGCATCTGGTCATGCACGGCTCGTCCTCGGTGCCGGAGGATCTGCAGGCGATCATCAACAAATACGGCGGCAAGATGCGCGAGACCTATGGCGTACCGGTCGAGGAGATCGTCCGGGGCATCAGGCACGGCGTCCGCAAGGTCAATATCGACACCGATTGCCGCATGGCGATGACCGGCCAGTTCCGCCGGATCGCGATGGAAAAGCCGGAGGAATTCGATCCGCGCAAGTTCCTGGTGCCGGCGATGGAGGCGTTGAAGACACTCTGCCTCGATCGCTACGAGCGCTTCGGCTGCGCCGGTCAGGCCGGCAAGATCCGGCCGCTGCCGCTCGATGAGATGGCCGTGCGCTACGCCAAGGGCGAACTCGAACCGCGCATCGCAATGCGCGAAGCCGCCGAGTAGGGCGGACCGCCACCTGGCCGGATAGTCGGCCGGGCGGCAAACGAACCGAGACAAAGCTGAATCGGAACGGCGCGGGGGCTCTCCTCGCGGCGAACGGAGAAGGCGTGCCGAAATTGCTGAGCCGGCGATGGCGCACGTCACCACGGATCCAGGAAGGAGACCGCTATGCAACAGGCCTCGCAGACCATCAAGGGCAAGGACCGCTACAAGTCCGGCGTCATGGAATACCGCAAGATGGGCTATTGGGAGCCCGACTACGAGCCGAAGGAAACCGACGTCATCGCCTGTTTCCGGATCACCCCCCAGGACGGGGTCGATCCGATCGAGGCGGCCGCGGCCGTCGCGGGAGAAAGCTCCACGGCCACATGGACCGTGGTGTGGACCGACCGGCTGACGGCGGCGGAAAAGTACCGCGCCAAGGCGTATCGCGTCGACCAGGTTCCGAATACGGATGACCAGTATTTCGCCTATATCGCCTACGATCTCGACCTGTTCGAATCCGGCTCGATCGCCAATTTGACAGCCTCGATCATCGGCAACGTCTTCGGCTTCAAGCCGCTGAAGGGCCTTCGGCTCGAGGACATGCGGCTGCCGACGGCCTATGTGAAGACCTTCCAGGGGCCGGCCACCGGCATCGTCGTCGAGCGCGAACGCCTCGACAAGTTCGGCCGACCGCTGCTCGGCGCGACGGTGAAGCCGAAGCTGGGGCTGTCCGGCCGCAATTACGGCCGCGTCGTCTACGAGGCGCTGAAGGGCGGGCTCGACTTCACCAAGGACGACGAGAACATCAACTCGCAGCCCTTCATGGATTGGCGCGAGCGCTTTTTGTACTGCATGGAGGCGGTCAACAAGGCGCAGGCCGCCACCGGCGAGATCAAGGGCAGCTATCTCAACGTCACCGCTGCGACGATGGAGGACATGTACGAGCGCGCCGAGTTCGCCAAGGAACTCGGGTCGAGCATCATCATGATCGACCTGGTCATCGGCTGGACGGCGATGCAGTCGATGGCCAAGTGGGCGCGCCGCAACAACATGATCCTGCATCTGCACCGCGCCGGCCACTCGACCTATACGCGCCAGAAAACCCACGGCGTGTCGTTCCGCGTCATCGCCAAATGGTCGCGGTTGGCGGGTGTCGATCACATCCACGCCGGCACCGTCGTCGGCAAGCTCGAGGGCGATCCGGCGACGACCAAGGGCTATTACGACATCTGCCGTGACGAGTTCACCCATCAAAAGCTCGAGAACGGCATCTTCTTCGATCAGCCCTGGGCCTCGCTGAACAAGGTCATGCCGGTCGCCTCCGGCGGCATCCACGCCGGCCAGATGCATCAGCTGATCGACCTTCTGGGCGAGGACGTCGTGTTGCAGTTCGGCGGCGGCACCATCGGTCACCCGATGGGCATCGCGGCCGGCGCGACGGCCAACCGCGTGGCGCTGGAATGCATGATCCTCGCCCGCAACGAGGGCCGCGACATTCTCAACGAGGGGCCGGATATCCTCAACCAGGCGGCCAAGACCTGCACGCCGCTGAAGCAGGCGCTCGATACCTGGAAGGACGTCACCTTCAACTACACCTCGACCGACTCGCCCGATTACCAGGTGACGGCGACGGCTTCGGCTTAATCGGCTTTAGAACAATGGAATCGACCCTCACCCGGCCTCCGCTTCGCTCGGCCACCCTCTCCCGCAAGCGGGAGAGGAACCCGTTGACGTCGGCGCCTTCCTTGTTGCCGCGTTCGGACGCAGCGCGCCCATTCCTCTCCCCGGCGGGGAGAGGGTGGATGCGAGCGTCAGCGAGCAGCCGGGTGAGGGCTTCATAGAACTCGGACAAATTAGGAGACCACATCATGCGCATCACCCAGGGAGCCTTTTCGTTCCTGCCCGATCTCACCGACCAGCAGATCACCGCACAGGTGCAATACTGTCTCGACAATGGCTGGGCGGTGAATCTGGAATACACCGACGACCCGCATCCCCGGAACACCTATTGGGACATGTGGGGCCATCCGATGTTCGACATCGCGGACGCTGCCGGCGTCATGATGGAGCTGACGGCGTGCCGCAAGGCCTATGGCGACCGCTACATCCGCATGTCGGCCTTCGATTCCACCCATGGCTGGGAATCGGTGAAGCTCAGCTTCATCGTCAACCGGCCGAAGGAGGAGCCCGGTTTCCGTCTGCGCCGGCAGGAGATGGAAGGTCGCAACATCCGTTACACCACCGAGACCTACGCCACCGACAAGCCGGAAGGCGAGCGGTATTCGGGCTGAGACATGACGCCGCCATCGTCATCCCCGACCTGACGGTCGGGGATGACGAAGCATCGGATCGAGCGGCCGTTCTGCAAGGAGCGGGCTGCCGCAACGGACAAGTCCGAGGCACAAAGCCGGGCAAACGGGAGGTCATCGAATGAGCTACCTCGACGAGTTGAACAAGGGCGGAAAGTCTGACGACGAGACCGCGCCCTCGAAAACGACGGCGGAGCCACAAGCCGCCGCGATCGGTGACAACGCTGACGAAACCGCCCCCATAACCGTCGACCTCAAGCGCGAATACGAGGATGCCGGCGTCAGGGACGTGCTGGAAGAACTCGATCGCGATCTCATCGGTCTGGCGCCGGTGAAGAAGCGGATTCGCGAGACCGCGGCGCTGCTTCTGGTCGAGCGGGCCCGCCGCCGGCTCGGCCTCGCCCACGAGACGCCGACGCTGCACATGAGCTTCACCGGCAATCCGGGCACCGGCAAGACGACGGTGGCGATGAAGATGGCGAACCTTCTCCATCGGCTCGGCTACATCCGCAAGGGCCATCTCGTCTCGGTGACCCGCGACGACCTTGTCGGCCAATATATCGGCCACACCGCGCCGAAGACGAAGGACATCCTCAAGAAGGCGATGGGGGGCGTCCTGTTCATCGACGAGGCCTATTATCTCTACCGCCCGGAGAACGAGCGCGACTACGGGCAGGAGGCGATCGAGATCCTGTTGCAGGTGATGGAGAATCAGCGCGACGACCTCGTCGTCATCCTCGCCGGCTATGCCGACCGGATGGACACGTTCTTCGAGTCGAATCCGGGGTTTCGCTCGCGCATCGCCCACCACATCGACTTTCCCGACTATTCCAACGACGAGCTTTTGCGCATTTCGGTTGGAATGCTGGAGCGGCAGAACTATCACCTCGCCGACGAAGCCAAGGCGGTGCTGGCGCGCTATATCGAGCGGCGCCGGGCGCAGCCGCATTTCGCCAACGCCCGCTCGATCCGCAATGCGCTCGACCGGGCGCGGCTCAGACAGGCCAACCGGCTGTTCGAAACCGCTGAGGGGCCCTTGAACGCCGAAACACTTTCGCGCATCGAGGCGGAAGACATTTCCGCCAGCCGCGTCTTCAACGACCCGCCCGGCCGGGACGACGACAGCACGCAGGAGACCCCATGACCAAGCCCGTCATCATCGCTCCCTCGATCCTCTCGGCGGATTTCGCGCGCCTCGGCGAAGAGGTCGCGGCGGTCGACAAGGCCGGCGCCGACTGGATCCATCTCGACGTGATGGACGGTCATTTCGTGCCGAACATCACCTTCGGCCCGCCGATCGTCAAAGCCGTCCGCGGCGCCTCGACGAAGGTGTTCGACTGTCATTTGATGATCGAGCCGTGCGACCCGTATCTGGAGGCCTTCGCCGAGGCCGGCTGTGATATCATCACGGTCCATGCCGAGGCGACGAAGCATCTCGATCGCTCGCTGCAGGCGATCCGCGCGCTCGGCAAGAAGGCCGGCGTCTCGCTCAACCCGTCGACCCCGGAAAGCGTCATCCAGTACGTGCTCGACCGGCTCGACCTCGTCCTCCTGATGACGGTCAATCCGGGTTTCGGCGGGCAGGCCTTCATTCCCTCGGTCATCGACAAGGTGCGCCGGGTCAAGGCGATGATCGGCGACCGCGACATCCATATCGAGATCGACGGCGGCGTGACGCCTCAGACGGCCCCGCTGGTGGTCGAGGCCGGCGCCGACGTGCTCGTCGCCGGCTCGGCGATCTTCAAGGGGGGCACGCCGGCGCATTACGAAGCCAACATGAAAGCGATCCGCGCGGCGGCGGGGGCGGTCTCGAAGGCCGCCTGAGTTTCCCGGGCGGGCAATTCATTCTCGCCGCCTGGACGAGCAGATCATCCATTTGCCTCCACGGTTTTCTGTGAAATAGTGCATGGCGTGCACTATATGAGGGGCGCGTGCCGACGCTATTCGAGATCGGGAGCCTTCGCATCAGGCTCTATGCCGGGGATCACAACCCGCCGCATTTTCATGTGGTGACTTCGGACGGAGAGGCGCTCGTCCGGATCGCGGACATGACGATGCTGCGTGGTTCGATCCGGCGGCGTGATCTCGAAACCGCGCTGGAATGGGCACGCGGGAACCGGAGGCTGTTGGACGATGAATGGCGGCGACTCAATGGCGAATGAAGAGATCGTCTCGCTCGGGCGGCCTTTGCCGAGGATCGCGTCGGTCGAACCATTGGACGGCCGCCGCGTCCGTATAGCGTGGAGCAGCGGCGTCCGGGCCGGGCAATCTGAAACGATCGACCTCGGGCCGGTGATCGCCAACCATCGCCATTTCGTGCCACTTCGCGAAAATGACACCTTGTTTCGAAGCCTCAGGCCCGTCGATGACGGGACCGGTATCGAATGGGACGAAGGGATCGCCATGAGCGCAGCCCGGATCGAGGCGATCCCGAACCGGTCGATCAGCAATGACGAATTTCGTCATGTGATGGATGATCTGGACATGACGCTCGAGGGGATGGCTGCGACCCTCGGGATCGCGCGTCGGAGCGTCGCGGACTATCGCAAGACGAAACCGATCCCGCCGCTCGTGGCCTTGGCCGTGCGCGGTCTGGTTCTATCGATGGAGTCGCGGTCTTCAGGCTGAGACACTCCGGCCTACGCCGCGTGGTGAGTGCCCCGGACGGTTTTATTTACAGGGTGGAGCGCTTTTTCCCCGTTGCCCCCAGGCATCGTCGAAGACGAGGTCGTCGAGATCGAGGCGCCGTCGCCAGCCCTTTGCCTGCAACTCGGGCTCATCATACAACCGGTCGACATAGCCGACGCACAGATAGGCGACGACGCTGATTTCTTCCGGGATCTGGAGGATATCGCGCAATTCCGGCTCGTAATAGATCGAGACCCAGCCGACGCCGACGCCCTCGGCCCGCGCCGCGAGCCACAGATTCTGGACTGCGCAGACGGTCGAATAAAGGTCCATTTCCGAATTGTGCGTGCGGCCGATGACGACCGGGCCGCCACGGCTTCGGTCGCAGGTGACGCAGATATTGAGCGGCGCCTTGCGGATGCCCTCGAGCTTCAGCGCCCGGTAGGTGGCCTGCCGTCCGTCGGTGAACATCTCCGCGGCTTCTTCGTTGGCCCGGCTGAAGGCGGCGTGAACGCGGTGGCGAACCGCCGAATCCCGGACCAGAACGAAGTTCCACGGCTGCATGAAGCCCACCGAGGGCGCATGATGGGCGGCCTCCAGCAGCCGCCGAAGGACGGCGTCGGGCAACGGTCGCGGCAGGAACTCGTCGCGCACGTCACGCCGCGTTTCGATCGCGCGATAGACCGCCGCGCGTTCCGCATCGTCGAAGGCTCCGGCCGGTCGCGGGCTTGGCTTTTCCAGCATCTCTGCTCCTTCGGCTTTGGGTCGAGGCGCAGCTATGCTCTGGATTGGCGGCTGTTAGCAATGGTGCTTTCCACCCGCCCTTGAAGCGCTGCCCTCAGCCTTCTAGACCTGTGCTCGGCAAGCGGCGCAAAACCGGCGAAGGGCTAGCCGGGTTAGGCCGTGCCACGGGCGGGACGACTATGGGCGATGTTGAATTTTATACCGTCCAGCAGTTCGCTGAGATCGGGCCGAGCTGCCGGGCCGTTGGACAGGCAGACCACCTGAATGACGCCATCGGGCCGGACGCAGAACACAGCCGGTTCGGCAAAGCGCCGATCGGTTTCTTCTGGCGAGAGCGGGTCTGAAATATAGACGCCAAGCTGGCGCATCTGCGGCTCGCTCAGGTCATAGCCGAGGTCAAAGGTCCAGCCGAACTGGTCAATATCGGCCTGCACCTTGGTCAGCGGATCGGCGGAGACAACGACAATATCAAACCCGGCGGCGTGCCAATCGGCCTGCTGGGCCTCCAGCCCCGCCAGATATTTCTTGCAGCGGCCGCAATGCTTCCCGCGATAAACCACGAACAGCGTGTGCCGCGCGCGCGCTCCGCCCACGCTGAGCGTACCACCACCAAATTTGGGAAACGAGATTTGCGGCAGCAGTCCGCCAGCTTCGGGTTTAGCATGCATCGGGCACCTCGGGGTTGGGGGCACCTTGGTTCGACACCATCAACAACGTCAGCACAAGCCCTGCAGCGTCACGCTGCCGCGATCGGGGCGGGCAAGTCGGCTAGCCGCGATAGGGCCGGGCCGATACCTCGCCTTCGGCCGACTGGCTGTAGACAGCTCCGGCCGGTCGCGAGCTTGGCTTTTCCAGCATCTCTGCTCCTTCGGCCTTGGGTCGAGGCGCAGCTATGCTCTGGATTCGCGGCTGTTAGCAATGGTGCTTTCCACCCGCCCTTGAAGCGCTGCCCTCAGCCTTCTAGACCTGTTCTCGGCAGCGGCGCACTCCGGCCGCGGCAGGGGAGAGGAGACGCCGGTGGATTTCGCACTGACCGACGAGCAGAGCCAGATCTTCGCGATGGCGCGGGATTTCGCCGTCGAGAAGATGGCGCCCCACGCGGCAAGCTGGGAGGACGACAAGGCGTTGCCGCGCGACGTGCTGAAGGAGCTCGCTGGCCTCGGCATGGCGGCGATCGTCGTGCGCGACGATTACGGCTCGGGCCTGTCGCGGCTCGACGCGGCGCTGATCTTCGAGGCGCTGTCCTATGGCGACCCGTCGGTGTCGGCGTTTTTGTCGATCCACAACATGGTCGCCTGGATGATCGACACGTTCGGCTCCGAGGATCAGCGCGCCGAGTGGCTGCCGAAGCTCGGCAACATGGACACGATCGCGAGCTATTGCCTGACCGAACCGGGCTCGGGCTCGGACGCGGCGGCGCTGCGGACCAGCGCCAGGCCCGACGGCAATGGCTATGTGCTGAACGGCACCAAGAGCTTCATTTCCGGTGCCGGCTTTTCCGACCTCTATGTCGTCATGGCGCGGACCGGCGAAGCGGGGCCGAAGGGTATTTCGGCGATCCTGGTCGAGAACGGCGTGGACGGTCTGTCGTTCGGGGCGCAGGAAAAGAAGATGGGCTGGATCGCCCAGCCGACCGCCGAAGTGCGCTTCGAGGACTGCAAGGTGGCGGGCGGCGCGCTGCTCGGCGAGGAAGGCAAGGGCTTTGCCTACGCGATGATGGGGCTCGACGGTGGCCGGCTGAACATCTCCGCCTGCGCGCTCGGCGCGGCCCAGGCCGCGCTCGACAAGTCGGTCGCCTACATGAAGGAGCGCAAGGCCTTCGGCAAGAATCTGACCGACTTCCAGGCGCTGCAATTCCGGCTCGCCGACATGGAGACCGAATTGCAGGCGGCGCGCATCTTCCTGCGCCAGGCGGCGTGGAAGCTGGACACCAAGGCGCCGGACGCGACCAAGCACTGCGCCATGGCCAAGCGCTTCGTCACCGACACCAGCTTCAACGTCGCCAACATGGCGCTGCAACTGCATGGCGGTTACGGCTATCTCGCCGACTATGGCATCGAGAAGATCGTGAGGGATCTGCGCGTCCACCAGATTCTCGAGGGCACCAACGAGATCATGCGGATGATCACCGCCCGCGCGCTTCTGGCCGAGCACGGATGAGCGCGATGCGGGACGCAACGACGACCGGCGACGTACTGATCCGGGTCGAGGGTTGGGCCGGGCGGATCACGCTGAACCGGCCGAAGGCGCTCAACGCGCTGACCTGGGAGATGGCGCGGGCGATCGAGGCGGCGTTGCGCGAATGGGCGGTGGACGACGCCGTGGCGCTGGTGATCATCGACGCGGCCGGCGAGCGGGCATTCTGTGCCGGCGGCGACATCGCCGAACTTTACCAGCGCGGCCGCGCTGGCGAGTTCGCCTATGGCCAGCGCTTCTGGGCCGAGGAATACCGGCTGAACCGGCTGATCGCGCATTATGACAAGCCCTATGTCGCGGTGATGGACGGCATCGTCATGGGCGGCGGCGTTGGACTGGCGGCCCATGGCGGCCACCGCATCGTGACCGAACGCTCGATGGTGGCGATGCCCGAATGCGGCATCGGTCTCGTGCCCGACGTCGGCGGCTCGCTGATCCTGGCGACGGCGCCGGGGCGGCTCGGCGAATATCTCGGCACGACCGGCTTTCGCATGGGCCCCGCCGACGCGATCCTCGCCGGTTTCGCGGATGTTTACGTGCCGTCCGAGCGCTTGGCCGACCTCGTTGCCCGGCTGGTCGAGACAGGCGATCCGGCGGTGATCGACGCCTTCGCCGAGATGCCGCCCGAAGGTGAGCTGGCCGGGCGGCGCGGGGCGATCGACGCCTTGTTCGGCGCGTCCTCCGCCGCCGCGATCGTCGCCGGGCTGGAAGCCGACGGCGGCGAATTCGCTGAAACGACGCTCAAGACGCTCCGGCGCGGTTCGCCGATCTCGGTGGCGGCGACGTTGGCGATCCTGCGCGCGGTGCGCGACGACCCGACAATCGAGAACGCGCTGATACGCGAATACCGCTTCACCTTCCGCAGCCAACAGGAGGGTGACTTCCTCGAAGGCATCCGCGCGGCGGTCATCGACAAGGACCGCCAGCCGCGGTGGTCGGTGGCACGCATCGAGGATCTGCCGCGGGAGCGGGTGGATGCGATCTTGGCGCCGCTCGGCGATAACGAACTCACATGGGAGGAACGGGCATGAGGATCGGCTTCATCGGTCTCGGCAATATGGGCGCGCCGATGGCGAAGAACCTCGCGAAGGCTGGCCACGAGGTGACCGGCTTCGATCCGGCGGGGGTCGCGGTCGAGGGCGTTGCGTCGGCGGATTCCGCCAAGGGCGCGGCGCGGAACATGGACGCCGTGATCACCATGCTGCCGAACGGCGCGATCGTCCGGTCCGTTCATGCCGGCATCGTCAAGGTCGCCGACAAGGGCGCGCTGATCATCGATTGCTCGACCGTCGACGTCGACAGCGCTCGTGCGGTGCATAAGCTCGCTGAGGATGCGGGGCTTTTATCGCTCGACGCACCGGTCTCCGGCGGCACCGGCGGGGCCGAGGCCGGCACGCTGACCTTCATGGTCGGCGGCGGCGAGGACGCCTTTGCCAAGGGCAGACCGCTGTTCGACATCATGGGCCAGAAGGCGGTGCATTGCGGCGCGGCCGGCGCCGGGCAGGCGGCGAAGATCTGCAACAACATGATCCTGGGTATTTCGATGATCGGCGTCTGCGAGGCGTTTCATCTCGCCGACAAGCTCGGCCTCGACCGGCAGGCGATGTTCGACGTCGCCTCGACCTCGTCGGGCTCGTGCTGGTCGATCAACACCTATTGCCCGGCGCCCGGCATCGGACCGAAAAGCCCGGCCGACAACGATTACAAGCCCGGTTTCGCCGCCGATCTGATGCTCAAGGATCTGAATCTGTCGCAGGAAGCGGCCGAAAGCGCCGGCGCGACCACCGAACTCGGCCGCCACGCTCGCGACATCTACGACGCTTTCGTCGATTCGGGCGGTGGCAGGGGGCGTGACTTTTCCGCGATTCTGGACAAGCTGTCGAAGGGCTGAGGCGGAGATGGGAGAGGCAGGACGGGCATGTGCGCCCTCAGTTGCTCTCCCCCGCTTTCATCAGCCGAGCACACTCCGCCGATGGTAGTCGCCGAAGGATTTGTCGACCGCAGGAAGCGCTCGCTGGAGGACGCGTGGTACTGAGCACGAGATCCATTCCCGAAACGATGCACGGCGTTTTGCTGACCGGGGCACGGCGGGCTCGACAAGCTGGACTATCGCACCGATCTGACCGTGCCGAGGCCGGGCGCGGGTGAGGTCCTGATCCGCGTGCATGCCGCCGGGGTCAACAACACCGACATCAACACCCGCACGGGCTGGTACTCCAAGGCTGTCACCGGTGCGTCCGGCGGCGTCGGCATGGCCGCCGTCCAATTGGCGCGGTTGCGGGGAGCGCATATCGTCGCGCAGGCAAGCGCCAGCAAGGCCGGGGCCGTGCATGCGGCGGGAGCGGACGAAGTCGTCGATCGCGACGCCGATCTGCTGACATATCCTGGTGCGCGGAGCATCGACGTCGTGGTCGATGTTGTGGCCGGGCCGGGTTTCCCGACCTCGATTGCACTGTTGAAGCGCGGTGGCCGCTACGTCACTGCGGGGGCGATCGCCGGACCTATCGTCGAACTCGACGTACGTGATCTGTATCTACTAAAGGATCTGACCCTTTTCGGCAGCACCTACCAACCGGCGTCCGTCTTCTCGGCGATCGTCGATCATGTGAATGCCGGCAGGCTGCGGCCGCTGGTCTCGAAGACCTATCCGCTTTCGGAGATCCGCCGCGCGCAGGATGCCTTCATGGCCAAGACCTATCCGGGAAAAATCGTTCTGATCCCGCCAGCGGACGATGCATGAAGATGACCGATTTCCGCGTCTATTAAATCACCTTTTCGCCGGCGGATCGGCGATGCGATCGCCGCGCGCAATATCCACGCGGCGATCCATGACGGTTTGCGCTATGGCCGGCTGATCTAAGCCGGCCGGCGGGCGCGTTTTGTTACTTACCGTCTTTTTCCGGGGTGGCCTTCGGCCCGCCGTTGAGATCGGCAATGAGCGCTTTCATCTCGGCGATCTCGAGCACCTGTGCCTTGATGATCTCGTCGGCGAGCTTGCGAACGCGAGGGTCGGTGATCTGCGCCCGCTCGCTGGTCAGGATGGCGATGGAGTGGTGGGGGATCATCGCTTCCATGTAATCGACGTCATCGACCGTCACCTGGCTCCGCACCAGATAGAGCACGGCCGCGAAGGCCAGGAACGCGCCGACGAAGATGCCGATATTCGCGCCCTTATTCGGAAACATTCCGATCATGAAGGCCAGCATCACCACGACCATGGTCGACCCCATCAACAAGGCGACGTAGCCGCGCGTCTCGCTGAAGAACGCATGATCGATGATGTCGTAGCTTTCGAGATAGGTAATGCCGAACATCAGAACAACGGACGTTGCGACCATGAGGAACAGTTTAAGATAGGGAGACACAGGTTGTTTCACTTTCTACTATGAGGATGCAAGGATATGGTTGCGAATTAGGTGTCGATTATCGGGCGTCAAGACGGACCGACCTGAGCCTCAGCGCGTTGCCGATGACCGAGACCGACGACAGGCTCATCGCCGCCGCCGCGAAGACCGGCGAGATCAGGATGCCCAGGAACGGGTAGAGGATGCCCGCCGCGATCGGCACGCCGGCGGTATTGTAGATCATCGCGAAGAACAGGTTCTGCTTGATGTTGCGCATGGTCGCCTGGGACAGCCGCCGGGCCCGCACGATACCGTCGAGATTGCCCTTCACCAGGGTGATGCCAGCGCTCTCGATGGCGACGTCGGCGCCGGTGCCCATGGCGATGCCGACATCGGCCTGAGCCAGAGCCGGGGCGTCGTTGACGCCGTCGCCGGCCATCGCCACCTTGCGCCCCTCGCCCTGCAGTTCCTTGATGATGCGGGCCTTGTCCTCGGGCAGCACTTCGGCGCGAATCTCGTCGATGCCGAGCTGTCCGGCGATCGCCTTGGCCGTGCGCTCATTGTCGCCGGTGGCCATGACGATGCGGAATCCCTCCGCGTGCAGCGCCTTGATCGCCGCCGGTGTTGTCTCCTTCATCGGATCGGCGACGCTGACGAGCCCTGCGATCGTTCCCTCGACGACGACGAACATCACCGTCTCGCCCTGATCGCGGCGGGCATTGGCGGTCTCGATCAACGCGGCCCCGTCGAGCCCGAGTTCTGTCATGAAACGGCTGTTGCCGAGCGCCACCGCCTTGCCGTCGACGACGCCCTTCACCCCCATGCCGGTGACCGCCTCGAAATCGTCGGCGCTAACCATCTCGACGCCCCGTTCCTCGGCCCCGGCGACGATTGCCTCGGCGAGCGGATGTTCGGAGCCGCGTTCCAGCGAGGCGGCGAGGCGCAGCACCTCGGCCTCGTCATGGCCGGCTTCCGGCAGCACCGCGACCAGGCGCGGCTTGCCCTCGGTCAGCGTGCCTGTCTTGTCGACGATCAGCGTGTCGACCTTGGCGAAGCGCTCCAGTGCCTCGGCGTTCTTGATCAGGACACCGGCCTGGGCGCCGCGCCCGGTCGCCGTCATGATCGACATCGGCGTGGCGAGACCCAGCGCGCAGGGGCAGGCGATGATCAACACCGCGACCGCCGAGACCAGGGCGTAGGCCAGTGCTGGCTCCGGCCCGAAAATGGCCCAACTGATGAACGCGATGACCGCGACCGCGATCACAGCCGGGACGAAATAGCCCGCCACCGCATCGGCGAGCTTCTGGATCGGCGCGCGCGAGCGCTGGGCATTGGCGACCATCTCGACGATCTGGCTGAGCATCGTGTCCTTGCCGACGCGCTTTGCCTCGATCACCAGACTGCCATTCTTGTTGATGGTTGCGCCGGTGACCTTGTCTCCCGGCGTCTTCTCCACCGGGATCGGTTCGCCGGTGAGCATCGATTCGTCGATCGAGGAGCGGCCGTCGACGACTGTGCCGTCGACCGGCACCTTGTCGCCGGGGCGCACGCGCAGCCGGTCGCCAAGCACGACCTCTTCGAGCGGAATCTCTTCCTCGGTGCCGTTCGGGCGGATCACCCGCGCCGTCTTGGCGGCGAGGTCGAGCAGCGCACGGATTGCCGAGCCGGTGCGCTCGCGAGCGCGCAGTTCGAGGATCTGACCGAGCAGGACCAGGACGACGATCACCGCGCCGGCCTCGAAATAGACGCCGACCGTGCCGTCGGCGGTGCGGAAGCCGGCTGGGAAGATCTGGGGGAACAGCACGGCAACGACGCTGAACAGATAGGCTGCCAACACGCCCATGCCGATCAGGCTGAACATGTTGAGGTTCATTGTCTTGAAGGATTTGTAGCCGCGCACCAGGAACGGCCAGCCGGCCCACAGGATGACCGGCGTGGCGAGAACCAGCTCGATCCACGCTGCCAGATATTCGCCGGTCCAGCCCCGCACCGCGAGGCCGACATATTCGCCCATCGCGACGATCAGCAGCGGGACCGTCAGCACCGCGCCGACCCAAAAGCGGCGGGTGAAGTCCACGAGTTCGGGATTGGGCCCTTCCTCACCGGTGGGAACGCCCATCGGCTCCAGCGCCATGCCGCAGATCGGGCAGTCGTCGGGATGATCCTCGACGATCTCGGGATGCATCGGGCAGGTGTACATCGTGCCTTCCGGCATCGGCTCCGGGGCAGGCCGATCGCCGAGATATTTCTCGGGCTCGGCCTCGAATTTCTCGTGGCAGCGCTGCGAGCAGAAATAGAAGCGCTCGCCCTGATGCTTGGCCATGTGCTTGGCGGTCGCCCGCTCGACGGTCATGCCGCACACCGGATCCTTGGCGGTGACATAGTCTTCCGGCGCCGCCTGGAATTTCGTGCGGCAGCCCTCGCTGCAGAAGTGGAACGTGTGACCGCCGTAAAGCGCGGATGGCTTGCCGGCCTCGGGATCGACCGTCATTCCGCAGACCGGATCGCGGAACAGGGCGGCGTCGGCAGTGGTTTCCGGGGCGGAGGGTTCACGATGATCGTGGGCGTGATCGCCGTGCGGGGCGGCGATTGCGTCGCGAGTGTCGGTGTCGGACATGCGGGCGTCCTTCTGGAAAAGAGGAAGGCTGGCGAAATCAGGATCGATGGGTCGTTCAGGCTATTTGGTCCTTCCAGTAGCTGGAAGGTCAAGAGGCGCGACTGTCAGCCCAGCCGTGAGGCCCGAAGTGCCCCATCGCTGGCCGGTCGCGAGCGTTGTCGTCGGTCGGTTTGTGGCCGGCCCGGACTTTTCCTCGGCGAATAGCGTTGTATGGTCCCGCCGGCGGGGCTGTTCGATCCCGCGTACAGCTAGCGCCTCGCAAGGAATCCGCCATGAAGACGATCAAGCTCGGCCGTACCGGCCTTGATGTCACGCCGCTCTGCCTCGGCTGCATGAGCTACGGTGCATCCGACGCCGGGACGCATTCCTGGTCGATACCCGAGGAGGAAAGCCGGCCGTTCATCCGCCGGGCGATCGAACTCGGCATCAATTTCTTCGACACGGCGAACATGTATTCGGCCGGCACCAGCGAGGAGATCCTCGGTCGGGCCCTGAAGGATTTCGGCAAGCGCGACGAGCTCGTCATCGCCACCAAGGTGTTCAACCGCATGCATGACGGCCCGAACGGCATGGGTCTGTCGCGCAAGGCGATCTTCAGCGAGATCGACAAGAGCCTGATGCGGCTCGGGACCGACTATGTCGATCTCTACCAGATTCATCGTTGGGATTACCGCACGCCGATCGAGGAAACGCTGGAAGCGCTGCATGATGTCGTCAAGGCCGGTAAGGCCCGCTACATCGGTGCGTCCTCCATGCATGCCTGGCAGTTCGCCAAGGCGCTGCATCTGTCGGAAAAGCATGGATGGACGCGATTCGTGACCATGCAGAACCATCTGAATCTGCTCTATCGCGAAGAGGAACGCGAGATGCTGCCGCTGTGCCGGGATGAAGGCATCGGCGTCATCCCGTGGTCGCCGATGGCACGTGGGCGCCTGACTCGCGCCTGGGACGAGACCACCCACCGCTTCGATACCGACGAGGTCGCCAAGAAGCTGTACCGCGTCCACGAAGATGCTGAGAAGGCGATCATCGACGCGGTTGGCGAGATCGCCAAGGCACGGGGAGTGGCTCGAGCGCAGGTGGCGCTGGCCTGGACCCGTCAGAAACCGGGCGTGACCGCGCCGATCGTCGGCGCGACCAAGATGCGGCATCTCGACGACGCCGTGGCGTCCCTGGATATCGCACTGACCGCGGACGAGATCGCCGCACTGGAAGCGCCCTATCTGCCGCGCGCCGTGGCCGGTTTTAGGTAGGCGCTACCCGGTATTGCGCGTCCGGGCCGAATTTGCCGTCGCACGCCTTTCAAACCAGCCGCCCCGGTCACATCTATGCTTGATCCGAGCGCCGGCGCCGGACGTCGGTTCCGCCGGCGTTTGGGGAGGGGCCGCCGGATCGCGAGCAGGACGTTTCGAAAGGTAGTGGCATGGATGTGCCGATGTGGGTGTGGCTGGCGACGATCGGAGGGATCGCCGCCCTGTTTCTGTTCGATTTTCTTGTCCACGTCCGCAAGCTTCATCACCCCTCGCTCAAGGAAGCCGGCATCTGGTCGACCTTCTACGTTGTCGTCGCACTCATTTTCGGTGCGGGGCTGTGGTGGGTGTGGGGACACGACCACGGGGTAGAATATCTGGCCGGCTACATTACCGAAAAGAGCCTGTCGGTCGACAATCTGTTCGTCTTCGTCATCATCATGGCGAAGTTTCAGGTGCCGGCGAACTTCCAGCAGAAGGCGCTTCTGATCGGCATCGTGATCGCGCTTCTCATGCGCGGCGTCTTCATTGCCGTTGGTGCCGCCGCGATCGAGCAATTTTCCTGGGTGTTCTATCTCTTCGGCATCTTCCTTTTGTGGACCGCCTATACCCTGGCCAAGGAGAGCCTGACCGGCGGCCATATCCAGGGTGAGGACTATGAGCCGAACGCGGTGGTCAAATTCATCGAGCGGCGGTTTCCGGTCACCGACGATTACCGGCGCGCCGCCCTCTTCGTCCGTGAAAAAGGACGGCTGCTGGTGACGCCGATGTTCGTGGTTATCGTCGCTCTCGGCGTGACAGACTTGCTGTTCGCGTTCGATTCCATTCCCGCGATCTACGGCCTGACCGAGGAGCCCTATATCGTCTTCACGGCGAACGCCTTCGCGCTGCTCGGACTTCTGCAGCTCTATTTTCTCATTGGCGGGCTGCTCGATCGGCTCGTCTATCTGGGCGCGGGTCTGGCGTTGATCCTTGCCTTTATCGGCGTCAAGCTGATCTTCCACGCGATGGAAACCAACACGCTGCCGTTCATCAACGGGGGCGACAGCATCGAGGCGGTACCCCACATCTCGACGTGGCTGTCGCTTGCGGTCATCGTGTCGATTCTCGCCATCACGACGATCGCGAGTCTCGTCGCGAGCCGGAATGGATCGAAATCGGTCAAGCATGCGGAACGGGCCGAAGAGCAAGCCTGACCGAAAACGGGGAATTGCCAATGCCATCGGAACGCGACCCGACCAGCGTCGAGCCGGAGACGACGTCCCCGGGCGAGGATGCCGAGTGGGCGGCGCGACGCGACGACCTGTCGAAACGGCTGGCCGAACAACGTCGGCGTCTTCCGGAAAATCGTGAGCCGGCAAACCGCTCCCAGGGCATGCGCGGTGCGGCCCAGGGCCTCAAGGTCGCCAGCGAGTTCGTCGCCGGCATTTTGGTCGGGGCGGCGATCGGATATTTCATCGATCAGCTTGCCGGCACCAGCCCTTTCGGCCTTATCGTCTTTCTGCTGCTCGGATTTGCCGCGGGCGTCTTGAATGTGATCCGGGGGATTTCCGGCACCGGCTCGCCCGGCGACCCCGGCCAACTCTGATCGGACATCTCTGATTATGGATTCCTCCTCACAAACTCGCGTCCATATTCTCATCTGATGCTCTAGGGAGTTGCGAAGCGCGGTTGGGGACGCTATGGGCATGGCGGCCCTCGCCGGGCCACGCCGTGAATTGATGAAGGGCCTGAGAGATTGGCAACCAATCCAACTGATCCGATCCACCAGTTTGAGATTTCCAAGATCGTGCCGATCGAGATCGGCAATCTGGATTTCTCGTTCACCAATTCCGCGCTGTTCATGGTGCTGACCGTCGCGATCACGACGGCCCTCCTGTATTATTCGACACGCGGCCGTGGCCTCGTGCCGAGCCGCGTCCAGTCGATGACGGAACTTTCCTACGAGTTCGTCGCCAACATGCTGCGTGACGCGGCGGGCACCGGGGGCATGAAATTCTTCCCCTTCGTGTTCTCGCTGTTCATGTTCATCCTGGTCGCGAACCTTCTGGGAATGGTGCCGTATTTCTTTACGGTGACCAGCCATCTGATCGTGACCTTCGCGCTCGCGATGCTGGTGATGGGCGTCGTCGTCGTCTACGGTTTCATGAAGCACGGGCTGGGCTTCTTCAAACTCTTCGTGCCGGAGGGCGTGCCAGGCATCCTGATGCCGCTGGTGGTGATGATCGAGGTGATCTCGTTCCTGTCCCGGCCGGTTTCGCTCTCGGTTCGTCTCTTCGCCAACATGCTGGCAGGCCACATTACGCTGAAGGTGTTTTCCGGATTCGTCGTGTCGCTGAGCGCGTTTGGCGCGCTCGGGATCGCCGGTTCGATCCTGCCGCTGGCCATGGCCGTCGCGCTCACTGCGCTCGAATTTCTGGTCGCCGCCCTTCAGGCTTACGTCTTCGCCGTTCTGACCTGTATGTATCTGAACGACGCGATCCATCCGGGCCATTAAAAACCGGCCTCCAGATAACCCATGGCGGCCGCGAGGTCGCTGACATCCACCGCAATCGGACAATTTCAAAGGAGTTTTGACATGGAAGCGGACGCAGCAAAGTTCATCGGCGCAGGTCTTGCAACGCTCGGCATGGGCGGCGCGGCCATTGGCCTCGGCAACATCTTCGGTCAGTATCTGGCGGGCGCGCTGCGCAATCCGTCGGCCGCCGACGGCCAGTTCGGCCGCCTGATCTTCGGCTTCGCGGTGACGGAAGCGCTCGGCATCTTCGCGCTGCTGGTCGCGCTTCTGCTGCTGTTCGCCGTCTGATCGGCATTCGCCAATTTGAGACGAGACGACCGGCGGCAAATCCTGCCGCCGGTCCGCTTTGCCGGAGCAACCGATGTTCGTAAGTCAAGCCTTGGCGCAGACTGAAAATCCAGACGCCGTCGATCTGCCTCCCGCCAGCGACACGGCGGCCGCGCATGGCGAGACGATCGCCATCGAAGGCGAACAGGAAGGTGTTTTCCCGCCCTTCAACAGCGAATTCTTTGCCTCCCAGCTACTCTGGCTGGCGATCACCTTCGGCGTCTTCTACCTGGTTCTGCAGAAGGTCATTCTGCCGCGGATCGCGGGTGTTCTTGAAAATCGACGTGATCGCATCGCGCTCGATCTGGAGGCCGCCGAGCGGATGAAGTCCGACGCGGACGAAGCCCAGGCCGCCTACGAGCAGGAACTGGCGGAGGCGCGCGATCGCTCTCACAAGATCGCTCATGACGCTCGCGACTCGGCACGCGAAGATGCCGAGCAGGAGCGCAAGCGCCTCGACCGGCAGCTGGACGAAAAACTGGAAGCGGCCCAGATCCGCATCGCCGAGATCAAGACTGAGGCGATGAAGGATGTCGGCGTGATCGCCGAGGACACCGCCGAGACCATCCTGCGCGAAGTCGCACAGCTCGAGGTCTCGCGTGAAGAGATCGCCGGCGCCGTGACGGCCGTTCGGAGCTGAGGAGACGACGATGGACAATTCATTCTGGGCCTTCGTCGCCCTCGTCATCTTTCTGGCGCTGGTCTGGTATCTGAAGGCGCCGACCAAGGTCGGAAAGTCGCTCGACGATCGGGCGGCGCGGATCCGCAACGAGATCGAGGAGGCGCGCGAGCTGAAGGAGGAGGCCAAGCAACAGTTGGCCGAATATCAGCGCCGTCGCCAGGAAGCCGAGCAGGAAGCCAAGGACATCGTCGCCGCCGCCAAGCGGGAAGCGACGCTGTTGCTCGAGGACGCGAATCGCAAGAACGAGGAATATGTCGCCCGTCGCACGGCCATGGCGGAGACCAAGATCGCCCAGGCCGAAGGCGACGCCGTGGCCGAGGTGCGGGCATCGGCCGTCAATCTCGCCGTCGCCGCGGCCGCCAAGGTTCTGGCGGACCGCAATTCGGGAAGCGAGGCCGGCCGATTCATCGACGAATCGATCGGCGAAGTTCGCAAGCATCTGAACTGACCGCTGCCGCGGCGCGGAAAGACTTTGACGAAGGGGTCGCCATTGGCGGCCCTTTTTCGTTGCGAGCAGCCTTCCGCGACCGGACGGCTGCTCTATTCGGCGGCATCCAGAAGATCGGCGCGCAACGGCCGGAAGCTCATCCGGTGGAGGGGGGTCGGACCCAACCGGGCGAGCGCCTCGAGATGCTCGGGCGTGCCATAGCCCATGTGGCGGGAGAAGCCGTACCCGTCGAAGGCGCGGCAGACGCGGCACATGATTCGGTCGCGAGTGACCTTCGCGACGATCGAGGCGGCCGCGATCGACAGCGACAGCGCGTCACCGGAAATCACTGCGGTGCCCGGACAGCGCAACAGCGGCGGTATGTCGCGGCCGTCGACGAGAACATGGCAGGCCGTCTGAGGCAGCGCGTGCAGCGCGCGCCGCATGGCGATCAGCGTCGCGCCGCGGATGTTGAAGCGGTCGATCTCCGCCGCGCTCGCCGAAGCGATGCCGACATGCGCCGTGGCCAGAATCTCGGCGAACAGACGTTCGCGACTGGCGACATCCAGCTTCTTGGAATCGTCGAGGCCGTCCGGCAGCCGGTCGCAGTCGAGCACGACAGCCGCTGCGACCACGGGACCCGCCAGCGGACCACGGCCCGCCTCGTCGATGCCGGCGATGTGCCGCAAGCCGCGTTCGATCAGCCCCGCTTCCCGGACATAGTCGGGACCGGCCCGTCTCGCGACCTTGCGGCGCGCTGCGGGCTTGGAAAAAATGGGAGAATCGGAGGAACGGCAAGCCATGATGCGGCAAGACTCGCGCATTCTCCGATTCTCCACAAGTCTCGCCGCGTTCCGGGGGAAGAACCGGCGAGTGCGCCGGACCGCGAGGGGCGGGCGGCCAGACAACGAGCGCGGTGGAGCGCCTTCCTCGCGCTGGGATCAGAGCAGCGCCAGTTGGACGCCGGCCCCCTTCGGCGGCGTGAACCGGTCGCATCTGAGTTCGGTGCGCGTTTCGTTGAGACCCAACCGCCGGGCCGTCATTTCGAAGCGTCGCCGAATCTGGAATGCATAGGGTCCGGTGCCGCGCATCCGCTTGTTCCACTCGGCGTCGTAGTCCTTGCCGTCACGCATCGAACGCAGCAGCGCCAAGACGTGCCGGTAGCGATTGGGGTAATGGCGCAGCAGCCATTCCTTGAATAGCGGCGAGACTTCGAGCGGCAGGCGCAAGAGCACGTAGCCGACCTCACGCGCGCCGGCCGTGCTGGCCGATTCGAGCACCCGCTCGATCTCCGAATCGGTCAGGCCGGGAATGATCGGCGCCATCATCACCATTGTGGGAATGCCGGCCTCGCTCAGCGCCTTGATTGTTTCCAGCCGCTTGGCCGGCGTCGCCGCGCGCGGCTCCATCGCCCTGGCAAGGGTCCGGTCGAGAGTGGTCACCGACAGGGCGACCTTCGCCAATCCCTTCGCCGCCATGCGTTGGAGAATGTCGATGTCGCGCAGGACCAGGGCGGACTTGGTGACGATCCCGACGGGATGGTTGGCGGCTTCCAGCACTTCGAGAATTTCGCGCATGATCCGCCAGGTCTTCTCGACCGGCTGATAGGGGTCGGTATTGGTGCCGATGGCGATGGATTTCACCTCGTAGCCTGGCTTGGAAAGCTCTCTTTCCAGAAGCTCGGCGGCATTCGGCTTGGCAAACAGCCTGGATTCGAAGTCCAGCCCGGCGGAAAGCCCCATATAGGCGTGGGTCGGCCGCGCGAAACAATAGACACAGCCGTGCTCGCAGCCCCGATACGGATTCACCGAACGGTCGAACGAGATGTCGGGCGAACTGTTGCGGGTGATGATGGTCTTAGGTTTTTCGACCTGAACGTCGGTCTTGAATGCCGGAAGTTCGTCGAGACTGTTCCACCCGTCGTCGACGACGCTGCGCGCGAAGGGCTCGTAGCGACCGCTGGGGTTGATTCCCGCGCCACGCCCGCGCCGCCGCTCGAAGCCGATCCGCAGACCCGATTCGGCGACGATGTGATTGGCGATATCTATGCCGTCAGGGGCGGCGAAAGCCGCGCGATCGGCGCTCTTGATGTCCTGCATGGTCGGAACCTTCCGGCTCGCTCTGTCAGTGTATGAATAGAGTCCTAATCCGATAAAAAGAACAATACAAGAACAAAATGGTTCCAGCGCTGGTTTTTGGGGGCCGGCTCGGCTAAGCGGGGATATGCTCAGCGTGTTGATGGACTGCGGACCGGACGACAGACAGCTTGCGGCGAGCCTCGCCACGCTCATCCCGGGCGCGGTCGAGGGCGTCGTTCGCGAGGTCGTGCTGGTCGATCGGGGAATGGGGCCGGCGGCGCGCAAGGTCGCCGATCACGCCGGCTGCCGGGTGGTCGCGGAGGAGGAATTCCGCGTGGCGATCGAGACCGCCAAGGGGGATTGGCTGCTGCTGATGGAGCCCGGCGCCCGGCTGCTGCCGGGATGGATCGGCGCCGTGACGGATCACGGTGAGGACGTGGCGCGCGGAACGGCGAAGATCGCGGCGGCGCGTTTTCGCCGGGCGCGGATCGACCGGCCGAGCTTCCTGCAACGGTTCCGGCAGATCCGCACCGCGCTCGCCGAGGGCTTCCTGGTGCAAAAGCCGCAGGCGATCGGCCTGTCCAGGCTCGCCTTCAATCTCGAGGAAGTCGCCAAGGGCGTCGCGGTCGAGCGTCTGGCGGTGGAGATCAGGCCAGCGCTCAAGACAAAATAGCTCTCAGGCGTTGCCGCCGCCGCCACGGCGCAGATGTTCGTCGAGTCGGGGCATGATCTCGACGAAGTTGCATGGCTTGTGCCGGTAGTCGAGTTGCGCCTTGAGAATATGGTCCCATCCGTCGCGACAGGCGCCCGGCGAGCCGGGCAGAGCGAAGACGAACGTGGCGGCGATGACTCCGCCAGTGGCGCGGGACTGGATCGTCGAGACGCCGATCTTGTCGTAGGAAATCCGGTGGAAGACCGCGGAAAAGCCGTCCATGCGCTTTTCGAACAGCGGCTCCAGAGCCTCCGGCGTGACGTCGCGGCCGGTGAAACCCGTGCCGCCGGTGGTGATGACGACGTCGACGTCGTCGCGTTCGCACCAAGCGGTGACGACGTTGCGGATTTCCTCGATCTCGTCGCGGACGATCTTGCGGTCGGCGAGGCGATGACCGGCCTCTTCAAGCCGCGCGACGAGCACGGAGCCGGACTTGTCGTCGTCGATGGACCGCGTATCGGACACGGTCAGGACCGCGATCGACAGAGGAATGAAGGGTTTGTCCGTGCTCATGTCGCGCAAATCCTCGTCTCAGTTCGGTCCCGACACCCACCATTCAGGATAGGCGGCTTTGATCCGGCTTCGCGCCCGTCGCATGTGTCCCGCGTCCTCGAAGAGGCCGAAGACCGTGGCGCCGGAGCCGGACATGCGGGCGAAGCGGGCACCTTCGGCGATAAGCCGTTCGCGCACGGCGTCGATCGTCGGGACCATGTCCACCGCCGTCGGCTCCAGATCGTTGCGGGTCTGCGAAAGCCATGTGGCGAGTGCCGCAATATCGGGGAATCCGCCCGGCGGCAACGGGGGCAAGGCCGGGTTGTCGCAACGTGGCAGCTTCGCGAACACCGCGGCCGTCGACACCGGTTCGCGCGGGTTGACCATGAGCAGGGGCAGGGGAGGAAGAACCGCCAGCGGCGACACGGTTTCGCCGATCCCGGTAACCAGCGCGGCCCGCCCGTCGAGGCACATCGGCACATCGGCGCCGAGCGCGATCGATTCGTGGGTAAGGCGTCGCGCCGCATCGGGCACGCGATCCGCGATCATCCGAAGAAGCGCCGCCGCATCCGCCGATCCGCCGCCGATGCCGGCAGCGACCGGAAGTCGCTTGTCGAGGTGGATCGCGAGCGGCGGCAGCGCCAAATCCCGTTCGGCTAGCAATGTTCTGGCGAAACTGGCGGCGCGCAGCAGAATGTTGTCGGCGCCGACCGGCACGTCGACGGCGAAGGGGCCGCCGACCTCCAGGCGATCCTCCGCGTCTGGAGATGGCGCGACCGTGATGCTGTCGCCGGTATCGGCGGCGAAAACGACCAGGCTTTCCAGGCAGTGGTAGCCGTCGGCGCGGCGGCCGACGACATGCAGGGCCAGGTTGATCTTCGCTTGGGCAAGCAGCCGGGTTGGCGGTATGGCGAGAGGAGGCAAGAACCCGCCGCCCGGGCTCAATCGGCCTTGGTGTCGGAGCCGGACGCCTTGATCTGGCCACCAGAGGAACTGTTGCGGGCCGCCCGCTCGGCGTCTATCGCCGTGTCGCCGGAGGGTGCCTTGGCTTTTACGTCCGCCGGATCGAGGCCCCGGGCGAGCTTGGCGCGGATGGTTTTGGCGGCCTCCTGCTCCGGCTTCGGCTCGCCGACGAGGGCGCGCTCCCACTGGAACCGGGCCTCCCGCGCGCGGCCGACCCGCCAATAGGCGTCGCCGAGATGGTCGTTGATGGTCGGGTCCATCGGCGTGATCAGCACCGCGCGTTCGAGTTGCTCGACCGCCTCTTCAAAACGGCCGAGGCGGAAATAGGCCCAACCGAGCGAATCGATGATGTAGCCGTCATTGGGACGCAACTCGACGGCCTTCTTGATCATGTCGAGGCCCTCTTTCAGGTTCTCGTTCATGTCGACCCAGGAATAGCCGAGATAGTTCAGGACCTGCGGCTGGTTCGGCGAAAGTTCGAGCGCCGTCTTGAAGTCGGGCTCGGCCTTGTCCCACTGCTTGGTCCGTTCAAAGGCAATGCCGCGCTGGTAATAGAGGTTCCAGTTCGCCGTCTTTCCGGGTTCGGAAAGGGCGATCGCCTTGTTCAAGGCGTTGGCGGCCCCCTTGAATTCCTTGTCGGCGGCAAGCACGTCGGCGAGCGCGGTATGGGCCTTGATGTCGTCCGGATAGTCGCGCACGGCCCGCGTCAGATGGGCCTTGGCCTCGTCCTTGCGCTCGGCATACCAAAGATCGAGACCGATCTGCAGTTCGGCGGTGCGCCGATAGGCCGAGTTTTCCGGAATTTCCCGATAATAGGAAATCGCCAGATCCAGCCGTTCGGAGCGCTCGGCGATGCCGGCAAGGGCGGTCAGCAGCGCCGGATTGCGCGGCGCGACGGCGCGAGCCAACTGGAAATACAGGAGCGCGACCTGCTGGCCGTCGCCGCGATTGATCGCCTGCCCGAGAATGTAGAGCGTTTCGGCGGCGCCTTCCTGAACACTCGCGACGGCGGGCTCGATCGTCTCGCCCTTCTCGACGCGTTCTTTCAGATGCAGCAATGGGTCGTAGGTCGGCACGAGTTTCAGCCCGGCCTCGATCGCCTGAAGCGCGGCGTCGGTGTTGCTGGCGCGAGTCTCCAGCCGCGCCAGCGCTTCGGCGGCGGCGAGATAGGCGTCCGGCGAGGTTCGGGCCGATTCCTCGTCATCGACGACCTTGCGAAGCGCGATGCGGGCAACGTCCGGACGCCCGGCGACATCTGCGATGAGGCCCTTCTGGTAATCGTTGAAGATCGCGAACCAGGGCGCCCCCGTGAGCGTGTCGAGTCGCGACAATGCCGCGTCGGTCCGCCCGGCGCCAAGCTCGGACCAGCCGATCAACTGGCCGATCAGGAGGGCATCGAGATCGCTCGGCTTGGGCAGATCGAATTCGGCGATGGCGGCATCGAAATTGCCCTTGCTCAGGGCATCGATACCCAGCGCGATGCGCGCGACCTTGCTGGCCTCCGGCGCGTCGCGCAGCTTCGCGGCCATGTCGACGCCGTCCTTGAAGCGCCCGTCGGCGATAAAGGCGAACATTGCGTCCTGCTGCAACAGGTCGGAGGTCGGGTCCATCGACAGGGCTTGCGCGAAGAAATCGGTGGCGGCCTCGAGATCGCCGTCGCGTTGCGCCGATTTGGCGGCGAGATAGGCGCCCGAAAGCGACTGGGCCTGGGCCAAGGCCGGTTTCGCCGTCGCTCCATCGCCGGCGGCTCGCGCGGCGGGAGCCGCCGTGGCGGCGAAGAGGGCGGTTGCTGTCAGCAATGTCAGAAAGCGCGATGTCTGCACGTAAAATCCTCTTTCCGGGCCACGCCGACCGGTGATGAAGCGCGGCGACTTCTTGCCGAAATCCTGGCTGACCTTAGTCCAGCGGCTTACCGAGGTGAAGCCGCGACGGTCGCGAATGCAGGGTCAATACGGTGTTGCACCGAGAGATTGTCGGGATTGCGGCCCGCGCGACGGCGGTGGGCAATGGCGATCCGCCCGTGTCAATTGACGCGGTCGATGCAGAACGCGACGACGCCGAGAAGCGCCTCGCGGCTTGGCGAGGCCGGCAGCGAGGTCGCGGCTTCGTGTGCCGCCTCGCCGTAGAGCCGGGCCCGGGCGATCGTCGCTTCAAGTGCGCCATGCGCGCGAATCAGCCCCTTGGCCTGCCGAAGCGCCTCGTCGTCGTTGCGACCGCCCTCCATGGCGTCGCGCCAAAAGGCCCGCTCCGTCTCGTCACCCGCCTGGTAGGCGAGAATCACCGGCAGGGTGATCTTGCCTTCACGAAAATCGTCGCCGGTGTTCTTGCCGAGGTCGGTGGCGGATCCGTCGTAGTCGAGCACATCGTCGACCAGCTGGAAGGCGAGGCCGAGATTGCGTCCGTAGCGGCGCATCGCCTCGCGCTCGGCCGTGCCAGCCCCGGCGACGACCGGGCCGACCTCCGCCGCGGCGGAAAACAGCGCCGCGGTCTTGGCGTCGACGACCGCGAGATAGTCGGCCTCGCTCGTGGTCATGTGTTTTGCCGCCGAAAGCTGCCAGACCTCGCCCTCAGCGATGACGGCGGACGCCGTGGACAGGATGTCGAGCGCGGCGAGCGAGCCGACCTCCACCATCATCTTGAAGGCCTGGCCGAGCAGGAAATCGCCGACGAGAACGCTGGCCTGGTTGCCCCAGATCGTGCGGGCGGTCTTCTTGCCCCGCCTGAGGTCGCTTTCGTCGACGACATCGTCATGGAGCAGTGTCGCCGTGTGCATGAACTCGACGCTCGCGGCGAGTTTCACATGCGCGTCGCCGTCATAGCCATGCGCCAGCGCCGACGCGATCGTCAGCATCGGCCGCAGCCGCTTGCCGCCGGAGGAGATCAGGTGCTCGGCGATCTCTGGAATCAGCTCGACATTCGAGCCGGCCATCGAAAGGATCAACTCGTTGACGCGGGTCATGTCGGACGCCGTGACCGCGAGGATCGGTTCGATCGAACCCCGGGTATCAGTTCGCCCGACGGGGCTGGCCAAGCTCACCATGTCACTCCGTTGGTTTCCCTCGCGGGCCGCGAGGGTGTTGCCGAACATCGATCCCGAAGATGGCGTCGGCGCCGCCGATATAAAGGCCTCGACCCCGCCACGCCGGGAGAACGCGCGTCGGTTTCGCCCCAGCCCTTGCTATGACCGGCGCAATTCGGGCACCTATATCCCGGTCGGCCCGCATGCGGCCCCACCTTTCCCCGGCTTCGGTCGCCCCTTTTTTCGAAGCGGTTCACATCATGCAAGAACTCATGCGTTCCAATGACGCCGTTCTCATATCCTTTGTCGACGCTCTCCTGAATGACGCGGACATTCCGCATTTTGTCGCCGATGTCCACATGAGTATTCTCGATGGGTCGATCGGCGTTCTGCCGCGCCGCGTTCTGGTCGACCCAGATCACCTCGACCAAGCCCGCAGAATCCTCAAAGACGCCGAACTCGGCCATGAACTGTCCTGATCGGGCATCCGCCGATGACGACCCGGACCCGTCGCAGGTTCGCCGCGACGCGTTTTATCGTGGCCGGTTCGTGGTGGTGCAGCCGACGCGCGGCGGCTACCGGTCGGGTCTCGACGCGATGCTTCTGGCCGCGACGCTGCCCGAATCGGCGACGGGCAGTGTTGCCGATATCGGCGCCGGGGCAGGGGTGGTCGGCCTCGCCGCGGCCTGCCGGGCCGAACGGGTCGAGGTGACGCTGGTTGAGAAGAGCGCGGCCATGGCCGACCTTGCACGACAGGCACTAACCTTGCCGGAGAACGCGGCTCATCAAAATCGCGTGCGCGTCGTCGCTGCGGACATCCTCGTGGGTCGTGCCGGTCGTGAGGCCGCCGGCCTTTGCGACGGCGCGTTTCAGCATGTTCTTACCAATCCGCCGTTCTATCCGCACGGCCACCGCGCCTCGCCCGACCCGTTGCGCGCCGAGGCCCTCACTGCCACAGACGCCGATTTCCTGCCGCGCTGGGTGCGCGCCTGTGCCGCCCTGCTCGGCCATGGCGGTCGGTTCATGGCCATCGTGCGGCCGGACGCGCTGCCGGCGATGCTGCAGGCGAGCGAAGGCCGCCTGGGCGGGATTCGCGTGTTGCCCATTCATTCACGCTCCGCGGCGCCGGCGATTCGCCTGATGGTTGCCGGGCGCAAGGGATCACGCGCACCCCTCGCGGTGCTGCCCGGCCGCACGCTGCATGCGCCCGACGGCGGCTTGGAGCCCTTCGCCGAGGCGATCGCGGCGGGCACGGCGGATATCGCGCTCGATTGCTGATTCGACGCAACGCGCAGTCGGCGCGTTGCGAACCGACCGATCGCGCTTACATGCCAAGCCTGATCTTGTCCCAGCAACAAAGGCCTTCCGTTGGCGAATCCCCTCCAGAAAATCCTTCCCAAGCGCTTCCGCTCCGATGACACCGTGATCCCCGTGGTTCGGCTGTCGGGTGCGATCATGACCTCGCAGAGCGCGCTGCGGCCGACGCTGTCGCTGGCAACCGCCGCGCCGGTCCTGCAGAAGGCCTTCGATTACAAGAAGGCGCCCGCGGTGGCGATCGTCGTCAATTCGCCCGGCGGCTCGCCAGTACAGTCGCGGCTGATCCATCAGCGGATTCGCGATCTCGCCGAGGAGAAGAGCAAGCGGGTTCTCGTGTTCGTCGAAGACGTCGCGGCGTCCGGCGGCTACATGATCGCCTGCGCCGGCGATGAAATTATCGCCGACCCGTCTTCCATCGTCGGCTCGATCGGGGTGGTCTCCGGCTCCTTCGGCTTCGTCGAGGCGATCGCCAAGCTCGGCATCGAACGCCGGGTGCATACCGCCGGCACCAGCAAGGCGACGCTCGACCCGTTCCAGCCGGAAAAAGCCGAGGACGTCGAGCATCTGAAGGCACTGCAACGCGAGGTCCACCAGACCTTCATCGATCTCGTCAAGAACAGTCGCGGGAACAGGCTGGTCGAGGACGACGACCTGTTTTCTGGCCTGTTCTGGTCGGGACTGCGCGGGCGCGACCTCGGCCTTGTGGATCAGATCGGCGACCTGCGCGGCACCTTGCGCGCCCGCTTCGGCGACAAGGTCAAACCGGTACTGATCCAGGCGAGTCGCAGCCTGTTCGGCCGCAAGCAGCCGGGCATTCGCGCCGACATGGTCGCGGGCGCCGGGCTGGCCTCGATCGGCGCCGGCTTCGCCTCGGAAATTCTGAGCACCGCTGAGGAGCGCGCCCTATGGGCTCGCTTCGGGCTTTGAACCGGGCCGGAACCGCGCGGCGCGCGCCGACTTTCTATTGCCGAGGCGCGTCCCGCCGCGCATAATCGCCGGACCTTCAGGAGAATGGTCGAAGATGCCGCAGTTTCTTCTTCTTGGCCTCGTCGGGGCCGCCGCCTTGTTTGGCTACAAGCAGATGAAGCGGGACGCCGATCGTCTGGCTGAGCGTAATCGCCGCGCCGAATCCGAAATGAAGACCGGCGCGCAAGGCACGCTGGTGCGCGGCGACGACGGGATCTATCGCATCAAGAAGGATTGAGCGGGCGTCCCGCGTGATCGGAGACAAAAAGCCTGCTTTGGCCGCGGCGGTCGACGGGACGTCGATTCTGATCCGGTTCGGTTTGGGCGGCTGAGGACCTCGCCAGGCAGGGCCGCGAGCGGAGGTCCGCGATTTGAAACAGAATACAATGTCCTGTTCCAAAGTCGCTGCTGACGGTGACGTACCACCTATTAGGAATAACGGTTCGGCTTTGAGCCAGAACCAACCCTATTCCCCCGCCTTAATCGCAAATTTCATAGGAGAACGCCGTGCAGCAGCTACGTCGTATCATCATTCTGACCTGCCATGCCTTGATCGCACTCGATCGTCTCTGGCCCTAATATCGTTGCCGTTGCCATGAGCTAATTGCTCTGGTGGCGGCTTCATTTTGACGCAGAATTAGTAATTCTGTTGCGAGTTCCCCGGAATGCCCGCGCTCCATCGTGGACATTCGTTTATCCAGTGGGCAAGCTTGCGCCATGGTTCCGCGGACTGGCGAAACTCGCCAGTCGGGGCGACGCGCCGGGAGGTCTCGTGGCAAACCCCTTTTCCCATGGCACCGTCCATGACGCAGGAGAAGATCTTCAGGCGGCGCTGCGGTCGAATCCGCAAATCCTCGCGCTGTGGGAAAGCCTGACGCCGCTCGGTCGCAACGAGTTCATCTGCTGGGTCGAGGACGCGAAACAGCCGAAGACGCGCCGGCGACGCATCGAGCGAACCCGTGAGGAACTGTTGGAGGGCAAGAAGCGGCCCTGCTGCTGGGCGGGGTGCATTCACCGCACTGACAAGGCGCCCGGCCGTTGGCAGCAGGCTGTCCTGATCGATCGGAAAGAGAAGAAGGGTCCGTAGCCGGCTTGGGCGACCTCTCCGATCTACCGTCCCCCGGGAAACGCTAGTGTCAGGATTCCCTGTCCGGGTCAGGCCCACCGAGACGCGGCCCACCCAAACCTTGACCGGCCTGTCGCCCGCGTGGCAACTCGCGGGCAATCGTTTCCGCCCGCCGCGATCGTTCGGCGGGCCCCAAGCCGGACCGCTCCGAAATGCCAGACATGCCTTCCCATATGGACCCGCGCCGCTCCTTCCAGGCGCTGATCCTGACGCTCCATCGCTACTGGGCCGACTACGGCTGCGTGGTGCTGCAACCCTACGACATGGAGGTCGGCGCCGGCACCTTCCATCCGGCGACGACGCTGCGCGCGCTCGGGCCGAAGCGATGGAACGCGGCCTATGTCCAGCCGTCGCGGCGGCCCAAGGACGGGCGTTACGGCGAGAACCCCAACCGGCTGCAGCATTATTACCAGTATCAGGTGATCCTGAAGCCGAACCCGTCGAACCTGCAGGAGCTCTATCTCGGCTCGCTCGCCGCGATCGGCATCGACCCGTTGTTGCACGACATCCGCTTCGTCGAGGACGATTGGGAAAGCCCGACGCTGGGCGCCTGGGGGCTCGGCTGGGAGTGCTGGTGCGACGGTATGGAGGTGTCGCAGTTCACCTATTTCCAGCAGGTCTGCGGCATCGAATGCGCGCCGGTGGCGGGCGAACTGACCTATGGCCTGGAACGCCTCGCCATGTATGTCCAGAATGTCGACAACGTCTACGACCTCAATTTCAACGGCCGCGAGGGCGAGGAAAAGGTCAGCTATGGTGATGTCTTCCTGCAGGCCGAGCAGGAATATTCGCGCTACAATTTCGAGTTCGCCGACACGGCGATGCTGCTCAAGCATTTCGACGACGCCGAGGCCGAATGCCTGGCGCTGTTGAAGGCGGGCGCGCCGAGCGATCCGGGCGCACTGCATCGCTGTGTGCTGCCGGCCTACGACCAATGCATCAAGGCATCCCACGTCTTCAATCTGCTCGACGCGCGCGGCGTCATTTCGGTCACCGAACGCCAGAGCTACATCCTGCGCGTCCGCACCCTCGCCAAGGCCTGCGGCGAGGCGTTTTTGCTGACCGACGCGGGCGGGGCACTGTGCGCGGCCGCCTGAATTCGCGCCCCGTCGTGGTGGTTCGTGGCAATGTCGAATGCTGCCCTATATCGCCCGCAAAGAGACTCGGACGGCGGTGCATCCTAGTACGGAGCCGCCCCGGCTAACGATCAAAGGGTGGCATCATGCAGTGGCGCGGACGCAGGCAGTCGAGCAATATCGAGGACAGACGGGGCTCGGGCGGCGGCTTCGGCCGGCGCGGTGGCGGGGGCTTGCGGCTGCCGATACGGGCCGGGGGCGGTGGCACCATCGGCCTGCTCATCGTGGCGGCGGTGCTGTGGCTTGGCTTCGGCATCAACCCATTGCAGCTTCTCGGCATGGCGGAGGGCGGCGGCAGCAGCTATCAGACCAGCCAGCGCACCGGCCCGGGCGTCGCAGGCACCGCCGACACGACCGATGATTTCGTTGCGACCGTCCTTGCCGACACCGAGGATGTCTGGACCCAGCGCTTCCAGGAGGCGGGCGAGACCTATCCGGCGCCGACGCTGGTCCTCTTTACCAACCGGGTCGATTCGGCCTGCGGCATCGCCGGCGCGGCGACCGGGCCGTTCTACTGCCCGTCCGATTCCAAGCTTTATATCGATCTCGGCTTCTTCGACCAGTTGCGCAACCAGCTCGGCGCGCCGGGCGATTTCGCCCAGGCCTATGTCATCGCCCATGAGGTCGGCCACCACATCCAGAACCTTACCGGTGTCTTGCCAAAGTTCCACCAAGCGCGCTCGCGCATGAGCGAGGCGGAGGCGAACGCCATGTCGGTGCGGGTTGAATTGCAGGCCGATTGCTATGCCGGCATCTGGGCCAATGGCAGCAAGCAGGCCGGCTATCTCGAAGCGGGTGACATCGACGAGGCGCTGAACGCCGCCCAGCAGATCGGCGACGACACGCTGCAAAAGCGCAGCCAGGGCACGGTGGTGCCCGACAGCTTCACCCATGGCACGTCGGCGCAGCGCCAGGAGTGGTTCCGGCGCGGCTTCGAAAGTGGCGATTTCGGCGCCTGCGATACGCTGAGCGGTGCGATCTGAGGCGCGTCGGGCGTCGCAGTCATGGCGATGACCCGCCTCAAGGCGAAGGCGCATCGCGCGCGCCGCGCCATCGCCGCGCAGACAACCGCGCTGGAGGAGCACCTCTGGCGCGGTATCCGCGCGATTCCGGGTGAGGGCGGCCATTTCCATCGGCAGGTGGTGATCGGCCCTTACCTCGCCGACTTCGTCTCCCATCGCCTGCGGCTTATCATCGAGGTCGACGGCGCCCAGCATGCGCGCACCGACCGGCAGGCCAGGGACGCCGCGCGGGACCGCTGGCTCGGCGAGTGCGGCTATCTGGTCGTGCGCTTCGCTAATAATACGGTCCGTGCCGATTCCGCCGCAGTGCTCGAATCCATCCGTGCCGTGGTCGACGAGCGGCGGCATTTGCCACCCGGGGAGGAACCGGCCAAGCCGAAAGTTCCCGGCAAGAAGCGCCCGCGGCCGAAACCCGGAACGTCCTGACGTGGAACGTCGATGATCGGGCAGGATCCTTATTCGACCCTCCCACATTGGGGCGACCCGATCGCCGGTTGAACGGCGGCCGGAACTGGATTTCGTTCGCCAAGGCTGCCGGGTGCTGCGCTTGTGGAACGACGCGGTGCGGTACGAACGCGATGCTGTCCTTGACACGATCTTTGCCGTGGTCGAAGAGCGTCGCCAATTGCGGGACGATCGTTGATCATGCTCCCTACCTCCCCCTGGGGGGAGGTCGCCGCCCCCGGGTCTTGCCTTTGGCAAGCCCGAGGACAGATGCCACGGCGTGCGGGGGGCTCTCGACTGTTCATTCCATCCCACCCCGGCGCTGACGCGCCGACCCTCCCCCCCAGGGGGAGGGTGGAGAAATGCCGAGCCATGCCCGACCTTTTGCCTGAACTGCGCTCCGAAGAGTTACCCGCCCGCCCGCGCTCCCGCAGCGCCATCGGCGCGAGGAAGCGCAACCAGGCGAATGGCATGCGAGCGGAGAGACACTGATGCCCGATCTTCTGCTTGAACTGCGCTCCGAAGAGATTCCCGCCCGCATGCAGCGCAAGGCGGCGGGTGATCTGAAAAAGCTCGTCACCGACGCGCTGGTCGACGCCGGGCTGACCTATGAGGGCGCGCGGGAATATTGGACGCCGCGGCGCCTCACCCTCGACATTCGCGGCGTCGACGCCCGCTCCAAGGACGTCGCCGAGGAGCGCAAGGGACCGCGCACCGACGCGCCGCCAAAGGCCATCGAGGGGTTCCTGCGCGGCGCGGGGCTCGCCTCGATCGACGATGCGGAGATTCGCTCCGACCCGAAGAAGGGCGATTTCTACGTCGCGACGATCAAAAAGCCCGGACGGCCGGCCGAGGCGATCATCGCCGACGCGATGCCGGGCATCATCAAGGGCTTTCCCTGGCCAAAATCCATGCGCTGGGGGTCGGCCTCGCGCGAGCCGGGTTCCTTGCGCTGGGTGCGGCCGCTGCAATCGATCCTGTGCACCTTCGGTCCGGAGACCGAGGAGCCGGTGGTGGTCGATTTTTCCGTCGACGGCATAAAGGCCGGCAACACGACGCGAGGACATCGCTTCCATGCGCCGGAGGAATTCTCCGTCCGCCGTTTCGACGATTACGCCGCGAAGCTCGAAAAGGCCTTCGTCGTGCTCGACGCCGAGCGGCGCAAAGAGATGATCCGCCACGACGCGGAAAACCTTGCCTTCGCGAAAGGTCTCGAAGTGGTGCCGGACGACGGGCTGCTGGAAGAGGTCTCGGGGCTGGTCGAATGGCCGGTGACGCTGATGGGTGAGTTCGAGCCGGAATTTCTCGAGATTCCGCCGGAAATCATCCGCTCAACCATCAAGGCCAACCAGAAGTGTTTTGTGTTGCGGCCGCATGGCGGCGGCAACGGCACGCTCTCCAACCATTTCGTCCTCGTCTCCAACATCGAGGCTCGCGACGGCGGCGCGGCGATCGCCGCCGGCAACGGCAAGGTGGTGCGGGCGCGGCTGTCGGACGCTTTGTATTTCTGGAAGACCGACCAGGCCGATTTGCCCGACCTGGAGAGCCTTGCGGCCTCGGCCGAAAAATTCAGCCTCGATCTGACAAAGCCGCTTGATCAGCGCCTGGCCAAGCTCGACGCGCTGGGGGTGACGTTCCACGCCAAGCTGGGAGCCCAGGGCGATCGCGTTCAGCGCATCGCGGCGCTGGCGCAAGAGATCGCGCGGACGGTCTATCCGGACGGCGCGACGCTGGGGGGCGAGGCGGTTTCGGCCGACGAACTGGCGGCGCTGGCGAAGCGCGCGGCGGTGCTGGCGAAGGCGGATCTGACTACCGAGGCAGTTGGCGAGTTTCCCGAGTTGCAGGGGCTGATGGGCCGTTACTACGCCGCGCTGCAGGGCGAGCACCCGTCGGTGCAGGCGGCGATTGAGGAGCATTACAAGCCGCTCGGGCCGACGGACACGGTGCCGACCGACCCGGTGGCGGTTTGCGTGGCGCTGGCCGACAAGCTCGACATGCTGGTCGGCTTCTGGGCGATCGACGAGAAGCCGACGGGGAGCAAGGACCCTTATGCGCTGCGGCGCGCTGCGCTCGGGGTGATCGGAGTGATAGTGGACGGAGCACTTCGTATCTTGCTGAAGTCCGTAATATTGGAAGCGTATGATCTCCACTTCGAACGTCTGCAGGCTAAGGTAGACGAAGGTGCGAACGTGAATTCGCTCGTGTCACCGGATATCCTCTACCGCGACCTTCTCGCCTTTTTCCATGACCGTCTGAAGGTGCAGCTCCGCGACTCCGGGGCCCGGCACGACCTTGTCGATGCGGTGCTGTCGGGCGGCGCCGCCCCCTCATCCGCCCCTCCGGGGCACCTTCTCCCCGTCGGGGAGAAGAACAGGTCTGCGCCGCCTGGCGCCTCGACCGGATACGGCTACGACAAAAGAATTGCGGATGGCGACGAAAAGGGCACCATTCCTCGCCCCGGCGGGGAGAGGGTGGACGACGCGAAGCGGCGGCCGGGTGAGGGGGCGGATGCACCAGCATCCGAAGCGACGCCTTCCGACCCTCATCAAGGGGAAAGTGGAACAGCACCCCACGAGGACCTCCTCGACATCACCCGCCGCGTGGAGGCGCTGGGAAAATTCCTCGACTCTGAAGACGGCCAGAATCTCCTCGCCGGCACCCGCCGCGCGGCGAACATTCTCGCCGCCGAGGAGAAGAAGGGCACCCGCATCGCCGAAACCGTCGATCTCGCTCTGTTGACCGAGCACGAGGAAAAGGCGCTCGCCGGCGCCGTCGACCGGGCCGAGATCGAGCTGGAAGAGGCGCTGGCGGTCGAGAATTACGCGCACGCCATGGCCGCGCTCGCGAACTTGCGCATTCCCGTCGACGCGTTTTTCGACAAGGTGCTGGTCAACGCCGAGGACGAGGCCGTCCGCGCCAATCGTCTGGCACTGCTCGCCCGCATCCGGGCGGCGACGCGAAAGGTCGCCGATTTCGGCAAGATCGCCGGCTGAGCTTGCAAGGCGCCACATTCGGCGCTTCATTCAACCCGAACGCCTTTACCGGGGCAGGCGACGCGATCACATCCCCGTGTTTCGAGGCTCGATGGAGTGGGCAGCGTTAACCAAAAATTAACTCAAAGTTGAGGGTTTCCGGGACTTTGTGGTAAAATCGTCAGGTCTCGCCTTTACTGTGGCTTCCTGAACGCCTGACTGAAACATTTCGTGATCGGCTTTGCCCGGAACCTGCCAGATTTGAAGGGGATAGCTGCGCTCAGCCGCTTGGGACGGATTTGAACCTTCGGGTTCAGGGGGCCGTCCCGAAACCAGACTTCGAGCGACTTCGAGGGGAAACCAGCGAATGATGAAGCTCAGCGCCGTTACGACGGCTGCCGTGAAATTTGCCTGCGCCATCGTCGCGGGCACGCTGTTGATCAGCGGTTCGGCTCATGCCGAATGGAAAGCTCCGTGGAAATCGGACGACAAGGCGCTTGTGATCGATGCCTACGAGTTCAACCCGATCAACTGGCAGGAACTGACCTCGGACAAGCGTATCGCCGGCTTTATCAACAAGGCCTCCGATGGCCTGCCGCCGGCGTGGAGCTGCGGCAAGAGCGACGACGACGCCTACAAGCTATGCAAGAACCGCTGGTGGAAATATTCGGTCACCAAGGAACTCTATATGACCCGCCGCGAGATGGCGAAGATGAAGGGGCTCCTCTGGGGCGCCTATCATCTCGGCCGTCCCGGCAATCCGCGCGAGCAGGCCGATCATTTCGTCGATTTCGCCGAGCCGGCTGAGGACGATCTGATCGCGCTCGACATTGAGGACAATTCGGAAGAGTGGATGAGCCTCGCCGATGCCGAGATTTTCGCTGACCAGATCAAGATCCGCACCGGTCGCTATCCCGTGCTCTACACCAACGGCTCGACCGCCAAGGCGATCTCCGCCCAGCGGGCGCAATATCCGCTGCTGTCGCGTCTGCCGCTCTGGTATGCCCGCTACCGCGACGATATCACCGGCAAGTTTCCAGAGGAGACCTGGCCGAGCTATGCCCTGTGGCAGTTCTCCTCAATGCACAATTGCGACAGCCGCAGCTGCCCGTACCGGGTGAAGGGCGCCAAGACCGATATCGACGTCAATGTTTCGACGATGGACGTCGCCGGCCTCAAGGCGGCCTGGCCGTTCAACGAGCTGATCGAGCGGGCGCCGGACGCCGACGACCCGGCGATGATGATCGCGTCGCTGGACGAGACGACCAAGGCGGAGGTGGCCAAGGTTGCTGTCGCGACGGAAGCCGACGCGACGACCCCGCCCAAGCCCGGCGCCAAGCCGACGACGAGCCCGCTGGTCGCCGCCTATGGCCCCGCTGAGCAGCATGCGCGGCTGGACCCGCTGAAACTCCTGACCAATGTCGCTCGTGGCGCAACGAAGGCAGACAAGCCTGCGCTTGTGGCGGACGCCGGGAAGGAGCCGTCGGGTGAAGCCGTCCGCCAGTTCCAGACCCATCTCGCCGCGCTGCAAGACGCGGTTGCCTACGCCGCCAACGAAGTCGACCGGCTGTTCATCGGCCGCGCGGAAGCGGCGACGCGCCGGGAAGAGGCACGGCCGATCAAGGGCGACGACGAAAGTGCGGGGCTGGATTTCCGTCAGCGCTCGCGTTTCGCCGAAATCGTCAAAGCGGCGGAAGCGGCCAAGAAGGCCGGTGCCCTGCCGATGCCTGCGCGGATACTCTCGCAGTTGGGCGCTGAGGGCGGCGACCGCGGCCCGCGCGTCGCTCTACCCGGTGCTGGGCAACGCTTTGCCGGGCTCGACATTCCCGCCCGCCGCATCGACGCGGCGTTCGAAGCGACGCGCTGATCCCGCGCTCTTCGCTTTTTTAGGCGTTCAGCAAAATTTTATCGGATCAACGTGGAACCAAAGCTCACGACAACCGTTTCAGACCCGAACAATTACGCCAACATGCTAGAGTACGGGTGCTTCAAATGAATAAAACAATTGGCTGGGTCGTCGGTATCATCGTTCTGTTGATCGTGGTCTGGTTCGCCTTCACGATGATCAATGTGGATGTGACCGAGGAAGGCGCGTTGCCTGAAGTCAGCGTCGATGGCGGTCAGCTGCCCGAGGCAGAGGTTACGACCGGCGATATCGACATCGGCACGGAAGAAAAGACGATCGAGGTTCCGACGATCGACGTCCAGCCGGCCCCAGAGACCGACAAGCCCGCCAACTAAGTTCTGGCGAGCCGCCTGCGGTTCCAGTAAGAACCCTAAAGGGCAGTGGCGAAAGCCACTGCCTTTTTTATTTTTGGGCTGCTCCACATTTGGGGCCGCATGAGGTCTCGTTTGGAAGCCGGCCATGACGTCTGAACGCGCTGTCCCCGATGTCGCTTCGGTCTGTTTAGGCGCAGCTCGTGCTGGTGCAATCGAGACGACCTGCCTTTCGGCCGAAAGCGACGACGCTGTCGAGCGCGCGGTCGCCTGCCTTCGCGGTGGCGGCCTCATCGGCCTACCGACCGAGACGGTCTATGGGCTCGCGGGCGACGCCACCAATGGCGAGGCCGTCGCACGGATCTTCGAGGCCAAAGGCCGTCCCCGCTTCAACCCGCTCATCTGTCACGTCAGCGACCTCGACATGGCGGCACGCCTGGCCGTCTTGGATGACATCGCGCGGGCGCTGGCGGCGCGATTCTGGCCCGGGCCGCTGACGCTCGTCCTGCCGCAGGCGGAGGGAACGCCAGTTCATCCGCTGACGACCGGCGGTCTTGCCACCATCGCGATGCGTCAGCCGAAAGGGATCGCTGGCAACATCATTGCGCGCCTCGGCCGTCCGCTCGCTGCGCCGAGCGCCAATCCTTCGGGGCGGGTCAGCGCCACCAGCGCGGGCCAGGTGATGCGTGGCCTCGGCGGTCGAATCGAGATGATCCTCGACGCGGGTCCGTCGGAGCTCGGCCTGGAATCGACCATCGTCAAGCCGGAGCGCGATCGCCTGGTACTGTTGCGCGCCGGCCTTGTCGGACGTGACGCCCTGCACGAGGCGACGGGGCTCGCCGTCGTCGCGCCGGATGCGGGTTCGGGCATCGAGGCACCGGGTCAGCTCCGGTCCCATTATGCGCCGCACGGCACGGTTCGGCTCGACGTGAATCATGTCGAGGCCGGCGAATATCTGATCGATTTTGGCGAGACCCCGATCGCCGGCGCGGATGGGGCGGCCGAAATCGTCAATCTCAGCCCGTCCGGAGATCTGCGCGAGGCGGCGGCGAATCTGTTCGCGGCGCTGGCCCGCTTCGACCGGCCGGAGATCGCGCGCATCGCCGTGGCGCCGATCCCGCAAGAGGGGCTGGGCGAGGCGATCAACGACCGGCTTCGCCGCGCCGCCGCGCCGCGGGACTGCCGCCGCGAATGACAGCCGGCTCGACGGATCGTCGCCGGCCTTCTATGTCTCGATCTTATGCAAGAGGCCGATCCGAAAATCCCTGCCGTCCTCCTGGCCCGCTTCGCGGCCATCGTCGGTTCCGCCAACGCGCTGCGGGATGCCGACATGATGGAGGCCTACTTCCACGAGCCGCGCGACCTGTTTCATGGCCGCGCGGAATTGGTGCTGCGGCCGGGCAATGTCGAGGAGGTTGCCGCGATCATGCGCCTCGCCAGCGAGACGCGGACGCCGATCGTGCCCCAGGGCGGCAATACCGGCCTTGTCGGCGGTCAATCACCCCGCTCGCAATCCGAGGTTCTGGTCAGCCTGTCGCGGCTCGATCGTATCCGCGATGTCGACCCGATCGGCCGCACGGCGACCGTCGAAGCGGGCGTCGTCCTGAAGCGAATCCAGGAGGCCGCGGACGAGGCGGAGCTGTTGTTTCCGCTGTCGCTCGGCTCGGAAGGCTCCTGCCAGATCGGTGGCAATCTCGCCTCGAATGCCGGCGGAACCGGCGTTCTGGCCTATGGCAACGCCCGCGAGCTCTGCCTCGGCATCGAGGCGGTGCTGCCATCGGGCGAGATTCTGCACGGGTTGCGGCGTTTGAAGAAGGATAATCGCGGCTACGACCTCCGTAATCTGCTGATCGGGTCGGAGGGAACGCTGGGGATCATTACCGCCGCCGTGCTCAAGCTGTTCCCCAAGCCCGCCGGCCGCGAGGTCGCCTATGTCGGGCTGGCGTCGCCTGAAGCCGCCCTGACCCTGCTGCAATTGGCGGAGCGACGGGCGGGCGCGCAGCTCACCGCCTTCGAATTGATTCCGCGCCTCGGCATGGAGTTCACGCTCCGCCATACGATCGGTTCCCGCGACCCGCTGGAGGCGCCGCATCCCTGGTACATTCTCATGGAGATCTCCTCCGGCCGCTCGCAGGGCGACGCGCGCGAGACATTGGAGGGAATCCTTGAGGCCGGTTTCGAGAGCCATGTCGTCGCCGATGCGGCGATCGCCAAATCGCTCGCCGAAGCGAACAGCTTCTGGATCATGCGCGAGGAGTTGAGTTGGGCGCAGCGGCCCGAGGGCGGATCCATCAAGCATGATGTGTCCGTGCCGGTCGCCCTTATCCCGGAATTTCTTCAGGCCGCCGACAAGGCGGTGCTCGATGCGATACCACAGGCGCGGATCGTGGCGTTCGGCCATCTCGGTGACGGCAACATCCATTACAACATCTCGCAGCCCGTCGGGGCCGACAAGGACGCATTTCTGGCCCGCTGGCACGAGATCAGCGATCTCGTCCACGGCATCGTCCGCACCCTGGACGGAAGCTTTTCCGCCGAGCACGGCATCGGCCAGCTGAAGCGCGACGAGCTCGCCCGGACCAAAGAGGGCGTCGAGATTGATCTGATGCGGCGGATCAAAGCGGTGTTTGATCCTGACAACATCTTAAATCCCGGCAAGCTCGTTTAGACTTGATTCAAGTTTTCGACTTGCTAACCGTCTTTTCCGTCATGAAGACTTAACCGACTTTCTTAGCGCGACTTCAAGGCGGCGCCCCTACTGTCATCCTTATCGAAGGCCGGGATTACATCGGCCCGAACGAGAGACCGCAACATCGGCTCTCAGGAGAGGCAGAAGGCGTCATTTCATGAGCATTGCTCCGAACCCACTCGCGACCAAGCCCGAATGGGCGAACGTCCCGGTCCGCCTTGACCCGGCTGCTTGCGATCGTCGCCAGACGATCGAAATGGTCGAGGACGGGGAATTGATTACCTACAAGGTCGACCGCCGCGGTGCCGTCGTCCATCGGCGTCTGGAGAAATCCGGACTGCCGGTTTCGATTGCGCTGCCGCCACGCGCCTTCCGGGGTGTCGCGGCCCGCGCCATGGAGGACGGCAACGGCGAGGTGACGGTGACACTTGAGCTGCATCACAGCGATCCGCGCTGCACGGTGCCGCTCTTGGTCGCCAGCGACCTCTACGACGTCGCCGCCGACTGGCGGGGATGGGCGGAACTGTTCAACTTGCCGATGCTGATGATCGAGGCGGATGGCGCGTTGCGCACGCTTGAAGAGACGCTCGGGCAAATCCGGGCTGCCGCGCCGGCGCCGCGTCGCCGGTCGCCCAACCGCCAGCGCCGGCCGCGGTTCCTGGCGCGTCGCAAGCCCGGCGGGCTCGGGATGCGCATGGTCGTTGCCGGAGAGGAAATCATCGCCCGCCACTAGCGCCGGGCGGTGGACGTCAGATTCCCGCCAGCGGGAAGGACAACGCCCACAGGGACGAGAAGATCAGGCCGAAGAAGATGATCCAGCCGAACACCGTGTTCGACTTGAACAGCCTCAGGCACTGGTCCGCATCATCGATGTCGAGGGTGCGGATCTGCCAGATCATCTGGAAGGCGCCGGCGGCAAGGCCGGCATAGGCGGGCCATTCGGGGCCGCCCCCCGTGTCATAGCCGGTCAGCACGAAGGCGCCCGCGAACAGGGCGATTGCGCCGAGATAGAGAATTGTCAGCGCCAGTCTGGTCCGCTCGCCGAACAGCCGGGCCGTCGAACGGACGCCGACCAGCGCGTCGTCTTCCTTGTCCTGATGCGCGTAGATCGTGTCGTAGCCGACGGTCCAGAGAATGCTGCCGGCGTAAAGCAGGCCGGCGGCGAGTGAGAGTGTGCCCCAATACGCCGCCCATCCCATCAGCGCGCCCCAGGAAAAGGCGAGGCCGAGGCCCAACTGCGGCCAGTCCGTGAAGCGCTTCAGGAATGGATAGATCGCCACCACGCCGAGCGAGGCGACCCCGAGGAGGACCGCGAACAGGTTGAACTGGATCAGTACCAGGAACCCGACCAGCGCCTGGACGACGAGAAACAGCTTGGCCTGGAGGCGCGAAACCCGGCCGGAGGGCAGCGGACGCGACCGGGTGCGTGCGACCAGCGTATCGATCTTCTCGTCGACGAGGTCGTTATAGGTACACCCCGCGCCGCGCATGGCGATCGCACCGATGAGGAAGAGGAAGAGTTGCCAAAGGCTGGGGAGGCCGGTGTGAACGGCCCCCGTCTGCACTGCCTGCGGCGCCAGCGCCGCCGCCCACCAGCACGGCCACAGCAGCAATTGCCAGCCGATCGGACGGTCCCAGCGCGCCAACTGCGCATAGGGCCAGAGGCCGCGCGGCAACGTGCGGTAGACCCAATTGTTGGACGGTGCATCCGCCACGCGGTCGATTTGGTCCGCGAGGCTTCCTTTCAGATTCGACATGGCACCGAGATTGATGGCCGAAAGGCCGCAGTCAAGGGTTTTCCGCTTTATCAACGCTTAAGATTTGCCGCGCCGAACTTGACCGCGGCCGTTGCGCCCCCGTAATCGGCAGCGGTCGGCCGGCCTGGGCGGCAGAAATGCGCTGACAGGGGCGAAGCCATGACGATCAACGTTCTTCTCATCGGCGGCGGTGGCCGCGAACACGCGATTGCCTGGAAACTCGCGCAATCGCCCGATCTTGGGCGCCTCTACGCCGCGCCGGGCAATCCCGGCATCGCCGAGCACGCCGAGACCGTCGAACTCGACATCTTGGATCAAGCGGCCGTCGTGGCGTTCTGTCGCTCCAATGCGATCGGCCTTGTAATCGTCGGTCCCGAAGTGCCGCTCGTCGCCGGCCTCGGCGATAGCCTTGCCGCCGCCGGTATTCCGGTGTTCGGCCCCTCCGCCGCCGCGGCGCGGCTCGAGGGCTCGAAGGGCTTCACCAAGGATCTGTGCACCCTCCACGACATTCCGACGGCGCGCTACCGTCGCCTCGACGACGTGGCCGCCGCGCGCGACTATGTCCGCGACGGCGGTCTGCCGATCGTGATCAAGGCGGACGGGCTTGCCGCCGGCAAGGGCGTCACGGTCGCCGAAACGCGTCAGGACGCGCTTGCGGCCATCGACGCCTGCTTCGAGGGCGATTTCGGCGGGCCGGGCGCGGAGGTCGTCATCGAGGAGTTCCTCGAGGGCGAGGAGGCGAGCCTGTTTTGCATCTGCGATGGCGAGCGGGCGCTGTTCTTCGGCACGGCGCAGGATCACAAGCGCGCCTTCGACCGTGACCGCGGCCCGAACACAGGCGGCATGGGCGCCTATTCGCCGGCGCTGCCGATGAACGATGCGATGGTGCGCCGGGCGATGCGCGAGATCGTCGAGCCGACGCTCGCCGGGATGAAGGCGGCCGGAGCCCCGTTCCAGGGCATTCTATATGCCGGGCTGATGCTGACGGAGTCCGGTCCCAAGCTGATCGAATACAATGTCCGCTTCGGCGATCCGGAATGCCAGGTGCTGCTGATGCGGCTGGAAAGCGACCTGCTGCCGATTCTCCTCGCCGCCGCCAGGGGCGACGTCTCGGCCGTCGTGCCGCAATGGTCGGAAGAGCGGGCCCTGACCGTGGTCATGGCCGCGGAGGGCTATCCGGGCGCCCATGCCAAGGGCACCGCGATCCGCCATTTGCCAGCGGCGAGTGAGACGACCCGGATCTTCCAGGCCGGGACGCAACGCGACGGCGACCGGCTGCTCGCCGTCGGGGGACGTGTCCTCAACGTCACCGCCACCGGTGCCAGCGTGAAGGAGGCCGCGCGCCGCGCCTATGAGGTCGTCGAAGCCGTCGAATGGGACGAGGGATTTTGGCGTTCAGACATCGGCCACCGCGCGATCATGACCGAAAGCATCTGAAGTCTCCGTTGGGCCGGGTTTTCGGCGTTCGGAGCCGATCCCGATCGTGTCGCTGACATTGACCTTTACGTAAAATGTAGGAAATGTCTTGGCCTGCGGGTGGGAAACCATCCGCGCGACCATACATTCCTCGTTAACCATGCGGCAAACCCCGGAGCGAAGCCATGTCATTTCGTCAGGAAAAGCTGACACGGCCGATCTATCGATGGGCCAAGGGCGTCATGCCGCCGATCTCGGAAACCGAGCGGGAGGCGATCGACGCCGGCACGGTCTGGTGGGACGGCGAACTCTTTACCGGCGATCCTGACTGGAACAAGCTGCTCGCCATGCCGCCGGCGCGGCTGTCGCCGGACGAGCAGGCGTTTCTCGACGGCCCGGTTAACGAACTCTGCGCCATGATCGACGAGTGGAAGCTCGTCTGGGAAGATCGCGACCTGCCGCCGGATGTCTGGGACTTCCTGCGCAAGAACAAGTTCTTCGGCATGATCATCCCGAAGGAATATGGCGGGCTCGGATTTTCCAATACCGCGCATTCGGAGGTGGTGCGCAAGGTCTCCTCCTGTTCGGTCGTCGCCGGTGTCACCGTGATGGTGCCGAATTCGCTCGGACCGGGCGAGTTGATGCTGCATTTCGGCACGCAGGCGCAGCGCGATTGCTGGCTGCCGCGTCTCGCCGACGGGCGCGAGATTCCGTGCTTCGGCCTGACCTCGCAGGAAGCCGGCTCCGACGCGGCGGCGATGCTCGACACCGGCATGGTCGAATATGGCGAGCATGAAGGCGAACGCGTTCTCGGCATCCGGCTGAATTTCCACAAGCGCTACATCACCCTCGGCCCGGTCGCGACGGTGATGGGCCTCGCCTTCAAGATGTTCGATCCGCAGAACCATCTCGGCAAGGGCGAGGATCTCGGCATTACGGTGGCGCTGCTGCCGACCGCGACCAAGGGTGTGCGCCACGGCGACCGGCATGTCCCGCTGCTGACCTATTTCCAGAACGGCCCGCTCTACGGCGACGACGTGTTCATTCCGCTCGACTGGATTCTCGGCGGGCCAGACCAGATCGGCCAGGGCTGGACGATGCTGATGACGGCGCTTGCCGCCGGCCGTGGCATTTCGCTGCCCTCGCAATCCTCCGCCGCGGCTGCCATCTGCGCGCGCACCACTGGGGCCTATGCGCGGGTTCGCACCCAGTTCAACGTGCCGATCGGCATGTTCGAGGGCATCCAACAGCCGCTCGCCGACATCGCCGCCAATGCGTATCTCATCGACGCCGCCCGCCGGCTGACCGTTGCCGCGCTGGATGAAGGCCATAAGCCGTCGGTGGTGTCGGCGATCATGAAGGCGCACGCGACTTATCGCATGCGGGAATCGATCGAGCGGGCCATGGACATTCATGGCGGCAAGGCGATCATCGACGGCCCGAAGAACTATCTCGCCTCCCAGTACCGGTCGGTGCCGATCGGCATCACGGTCGAGGGCGCCAACATCCTCACCCGCAATCTGATGATCTTCGGGCAGGGGGCGATCCGCGCCCACCCCTATATGCTGAAGGAGCTGCTGGCCCTGTCCGACGAGGACGAGGACAAGGGGCTGGACGATTTCGACACGCATTTCTGGGCGCATGTCGGTCATTCGGCCAAGAACGCCCTGCGCAGCTTCGTGCGCGGCTGGACCGGCGGCCTTGCCGCCCCGGCGCCAAAGAATGCGGCCTTCACCAGCCACTGGCGGCAATTGTCGCGCTATGCCTCGGCGTTCGCGCTCCTGTCCGACCTGGCCCTGCTGACGCTGGGCGGCGCTTTGAAACGCAAGGAAATGCTGTCGGCGCGGCTCGGCGACATTCTCTCCGAACTCTATCTCCTCGGCGCCGTCCTGAAGCGCTTCGAGACCGAGGGGCGGCCGGAGGCCGACAAGCCGCTGGTCGAATACATCATGGCGAAGGGCTACAATCGCATGGCCCTTGCCTTCAACGGCGTGCTCGACAATTTGCCGGCGCGCTGGGCGGCGATCCTGACCCGGGCGATCGCCTTTCCGCTGGGCGTGCCCTATCATGAGCCGTCGGACGAATTGACCAGCGAGGTCGCGGCGATCCTGATGCGCCCATCCTCGCAGCGCGACCGGCTGACGCCCGACCTTTATCTCGGCGAGGGACACGCCCAGCATCCGATCAAGGATCTGGAACTCGCCTTCGAACTGGTGAGCGAGGCCGCGCCGATCGAGAAGAAGCTGCGCGAGGCCAACATCCGCGATCCCGAGGAAGCGAGGGAGGCAGGCGTGATCTCCAATGCGGAGTTCGTGCGGCTGGCGGAGGCCCAGGAGGCGGTGGACAAGGTCATCGCGGTGGACGCTTTCCCGATGGCGGAGGTCTCTCCGATCGCATCCCAACATGATCGTCCGGCCAAAAATGGCGGCAAGGGCGAACAGCGAGAGGCAGCGGAATAATGGCAAAAGCGGTCTATCTCGTCGACGGCGCCCGCACCCCCTTCATCAAGGCACGCGGCAAGCCGGGTCCGTTCTCGCCCGTCGACCTCGCGGTCCAGTGCGGCCGGCCGCTGTTGATGCGGCAGAGCTTTGCGGCGGATGCGATCGATCTGGTCATCCTTGGCTGCGTCAATGTCGTCGCCGACGAGATGAACCCCGCGCGCGTCGCGGCCTTGCGTCTGGGCCTCAAGGATGAAATTCCGGCCTTCACGGTCCAGATCAATTGCGGCTCCGGCATGCAGTCGATCGACACGGCGTTTCGCTATATCGAGCGCGGTACGGCCGACATCGTACTGGCCGGCGGGGCCGAAGCGCTGAGCCATTCGCCGCTCGTCCTCAGGCGGGGCGCCGTCGACTGGTTCGCGGCGCTCAACGGCGCCCGCTCCACGACCGACCGGCTGAAGGCCTTCACCGGTTTGCGGCCGGAGTTCCTCAAGCCGGTCATCGGGCTGGAGCGCGGTCTCACCGACCCGATCACCAATCTCAATATGGGCCAGACCGCCGAAGTGCTGGCCCATCTCTTCGACGTGTCCCGGCGCGAGGCGGACGCTTATGCTGCCGAAAGCCACAACCGGCTGGCCAATGCCACCAAGCAGGGCTGGCTGAAGGACGAGATGCTGCCGGCCTTCTCCCGCGACGGCGAGGTCTTCGATCACGATGACGGGGTGCGGCCGGACTCCTCCGCCGCGTCCCTCGCCAAGCTGAAGCCGGTCTTCGAACGGCCTTACGGCAAGGTGACGGCCGGCAATTCCTCGCAGATCACCGATGGCGCGTCCTGGGTCGTGCTGGCCTCGGAAGAGGCGGTCGAACGGCACGGCATGACGCCGCTGGCGCGCATCGTCGATTCAGAATGGGGCGGGCTCGACCCGTCGATCATGGGCCTCGGCCCGGTGGTGTCGACGGCGCCGATCCTGAAGCGACAGAACATGACCGTGTCCGACGTCGATCTGTGGGAGCTGAACGAGGCCTTCGCGACCCAGGTGCTGGCCTGCCTCGCCGCCTTCGACGACGCGAATCTGGTCGATCCGGTGCTGGGCCTGGAAGGCCGTGGCGGCCGGATCGATCACGCCAACATCAATGTCGACGGCGGCGCGATCTCGCTTGGCCATCCGGTCGGTACCAGCGGCAATCGCATCACCCTGCATCTGGCCAACGCCATGCGGCGGCTCGGCCGCAAGCGCGGCATCGCGACCGAATGTATCGGCGGCGGGCTCGGCGGCGCGATGCTGCTGGAAGCCGCCTGAGCGCGCGACGAGACACCATGCCGGCGCGGGACTTCGCGCCGGCTGTTCGCCCGAAACCCCATTCGGCGCCGCGAGGTCCCAAACTCTTCGCGGCGCGTTCCGACAAGAAGACGAGATCAGAACCATGGGCAGAATGCTGAACGCACTTTCCGATCGCGCCCTCGAACTCGGGCCGGCACGCGCGGCCGAGCAGCACGGTAACTGGCGGGCCGCCACGGACGAGAATTACGTCTACTGGCTGGTGCTCGACCGGCCGGGCAAGGCGGTCAACACCATCGACCGGAGCGTTATCGAGGAGCTGTCGCAGCACGTCGACAGGATCATCGACCAGAAGCCCTCGGCCGTGGTGATCCGTTCGGCGAAGCCTTCCGGCTTCGCCGCCGGTGCCGACATCCAGCAATTCGCCGGCGCTTCGACCGGGGAGATCCGCGGCATGCTGAAGGAGGCACATCTGGTCCTCGACCGCCTGGCCAAGGTCCAGGCGAAGACGATCGCGGTGATCAACGGTCACTGCCTCGGCGCCGGGCTCGAATTGGCACTGGCCTGCGACCTTCGGATTGCGGTCTCCGACGCCAGCCTGGGCTTTCCGGAAGTAATGCTCGGCCTGCATCCTGGCCTAGGCGGCAGCTATCGTTCGACAGCGATCGCCGACCCGCTGGAGGCGATGACAATGATGCTGACCGGCAAATCGGTCACCGCGAAGAAGGCCAAGGCGATCGGCCTCGTCGACGCGGTGGTCGAGGAGCGGCATGTCGGGGCGGCCGTGCAGGCGGCGCTCTATAACGAGCTCAAGACCGCTGGGGGCGGCTTCAAGACCCAGGCCTTCTCGTTGCGCCCGGCCCGCGCGCTGGCGGCGAGCCAGATGCGCAAGAAGACGGCGGAGAAGGCCGCCAAGACGCATTATCCGGCGCCGCACCGGCTGATCGACCTGTGGGAAGCCCATGGCGGCAGTGCCAAGGCGATGCAGGATGCGGAGATCGACAGCTTCGCCGAACTGATCGAGACCGATACCGCCCAGAACCTCGTCCGGGTGTTCTTCCTGCGCGAGACGATGCGCGGGCTGAAGCAGGGCGATTCGGCGATCAGAAACGTCCATGTCATCGGCGCCGGAGCGATGGGCGGCGACATCGCCGCCTGGGCCGCGCGCGAGGGTTTTCACGTGACGCTCGGCGATGTCGCGACCCAACCGATCGGCAAGGCGATCCGCGCCGCCACGAAAATGTTGAAGGCGACGCTCAAGGATCCGTTGAAGGTCCGCGACGCGCTGGATCGACTGACGCCGGACCCGGCCGGTCTCGGCATTGCCCGCGCCGACATCGTCATCGAGGCGGCACCCGAAAAGCTGGAGTTGAAGCGAAAGATTTACGCTGACATCGAACCGAGGTTGAAAGAGGGGGCGTTGCTCGCGACCAATACCTCCGCGCTGCCGCTGGCGGACCTCGCCGAGGGCCTCGCAGACCCCTCTCGCCTCGTCGGCTTGCACTTCTTCAACCCGGTCTCCCGAATGCAGCTCGTCGAGATCGTCAGCCACGACAGGATCAGTCCCGAGACCGCACGCCGGGCCACCGCCTTCGCTGTCGAGTTATCGCGCCTGCCGGCTCCGGTAGCCTCGGCGCCGGGCTTCCTCGTCAACCGCGCGCTGACGCCGTACATGGCCGAGGCGTTGATCATGGTGGACGAGGGCATCCCCAAGGAGCGGATCGATCGCATCGCCGAGGAATTCGGCATGCCCATGGGGCCGGTGGAACTGGCCGATCAGGTTGGACTCGATATCGCTGTCGAGGTTTCCGCCTCGCTACGCGAACGGCTGGACAGCGACTTTCCGGAAACGCCGGACTGGCTGGAGAAGATGGTCGCGGACGGCACGCTCGGCCGCAAGACCGGCGGCGGACTCTACGAGTACGACTCCGACGGCAAGCCCAAGAAGCAGCCGGTCGACGCGCTGCCGGATTCGGCCAAGGGCGACCCGGATATTCTCGACCGGCTGATCCTGCCGATGCTGAACGCGGTCGTCGCGTGCCTGCGCGAGGGCGTCGTCGAGAGCGAGGATGTTGCCGACGGGGCGATGATCTTCGGCACCGGCTTCGCGCCGTTCCGGGGTGGGCCTATCCACTACGCCAAGAAGCGCGGCGTCGATGAGATCGTCGCCAAGCTGAACGCGCTGGCGGACAAACACGGCGCTCGTTTCAAGCCCGATGCGGGATGGGACCGCCTGAAGGAAAAATCCACCGCTGCTACAGGCTGACGCAGATGGAATCCTGCGACCCGAGCCCGGTGCCGCCGAGCGTCACCCGGTCGCCGGACTTCAGGAAACGTGGCGGGTCGTAGGAAAGTCCGACGCCGCCGGGCGTTCCGGTCAGGATCACGTCGCCGGGCTCGAGCCGCATGAAGCGCGAGATGTAGGAGATGAGATACGGCACCTTGAAGATCATGTCCGCCGTATTACCCGACTGCTGGCGCTCGCCATTGACGTCGAGCCAAAGGTCGATCTCCCCGTAATCGGGCAATTGGTCGGGTGGGATCAGCCACGGGCCAAGCGGGGCGAAGGTGTCGTGCGACTTGCCCTTCGACCACTGGCCCCCGCGCTGGAGCTGGAAACTGCGCTCGGTGACGTCGTTGCAGAGCGTAAAGCCCGCGACGTGCCGGATCGCATCCTCGACGGTGACATATTTTGCCCTGCGGCCGATCACCACGGCGAGTTCCACGCCCCAGTCGACCCGGGTGGAAAGCTTGGGCAACTCGATCGGATCGGTGGGTCCGCAGGCCGCCGTCGCCGCCTTCAGGAAGATCGTCGGCTCCGGATTGACCTTGAAGCCCGCAAGGCTGGCGCTGTCGTGATAGTTTGGCCCGATACCAACGATCTTGCCGATCTTCTGGACGGGACGGCACAAGCGAACCCCTTCGGGCACGAGCGGCAGCGAGGCGGGGTCGAGATGCCCGCAGGCAGCAAGTTCGTCGGGGTCCAGGGAGGCTCCGGATAACGATGAAACATGCTCGGAAAGGTCGCGAATGCGGTTGTCGTCGTCAATCAAGCCCGGCCGCTCGGAACCGCGGTGGCCAAAGCGTACAAACCGCATCAATTTCCTCCCCAATACTGTTACATTAGAAATGGTCGAGACCGGGGTTCGGTTCCTTGCGTTGAGTTGACTTTTACGTAAGATGCGGGTCGGTAGAATTGCTTGTTATGCGGTGATTGTCTGCTCCAACGGCCGTTTTTGAAGGAGATGTCATGTACAAGGCGCCCATCGAGGAGATCGCTTTCGCCCTGAAGAAGGTTGCCGGCCTGGAGCCGGCGATGGAAAAAGGCCTGCTCGGCGAACTGACGCCGGATCTTCTGGACGCGGTTCTGGAGGAAGCAGGCCGCTTCGCCAGCGAAAAGGTCGCGCCGCTCGCCGAGGTGGGTGACCGGGAGGGCACCTCGGTGACCGACGGCGTGGTGACGACGCCGACGGGCTGGAAGGAGCTCTACGCCGACTGGATCGCCGGCGGCTGGAACGCCCTGACGGGTCCGGAGGAATATGGCGGCCAGGCCCTGCCGACATCGTTGTCGGCCGCCGTTTTCGAGATGTGGAACTCGGCGTCGATGGGCTTCGCGCTCGGCCCGACGCTGACCGTCGGAGCGGTGGAGGCGCTGGAGACGCACGGTTCGGATGAGTTGAAGGCGGCGTATCTGGCCAAGCTCGTCTCCGGCGAGTGGAACGGTACGATGAACCTCACCGAGCCGCAGGCGGGCTCCGACCTGTCGGCGCTGAAGACCAAGGCCGAACGGGCCGGCGATGGCAGCTACCGGATTTTCGGCCAGAAAATCTACATCACCTATGGCGAGCACGATTTCACCGACAACATCGTGCACCTCGTGCTGGCGCGGCTGCCCGATGCGCCAGCCGGCGTGAAGGGCATCTCGCTGTTCCTGGTGCCGAAATTCCTGGTCGAGGCCGACGGATCGCTCGGCCGCCGCAACGACGTCTTCTGCCATTCCGTCGAGCACAAGCTGGGCATCCACGGCTCGCCCACCTGCACCATGATCTACGGCGACGGCAGTGTCGACGGCGAGGAGGCCGGCGCGGTCGGCTACCTGATCGGCGAGGAAAATCGCGGCCTCGCCTGCATGTTCACGATGATGAACAACGCGCGGCTTCTGGTCGGCGTGCAAGGCGTCGGCGTCGCCGAGGCGGCTTTCCAGATGGCGCTCGATTATGCGTGCGAGCGCCGTCAGGGCCGCTCGACGCGCCTCGCCAAGGGCGCCGAGCCTTCGGGGCAGATGAGCCCGATCGTGGAGCATCCCGATGTCGCCCGCTCACTGCTGACGATGAAGGCGCTGACCGGCTCCGCGCGTGCCATCGCCTATGCCTGCGGCCATGCCAGCGACATGGCGAAAGCGACCCGAGACGAGGCGAGCGAAGCGCGGGCCTGGAAGGAGCGTGCGAATCTGTTGACGCCGATCGCCAAGGCGTTCGCCACCGATATCGGCGTCGAGGTCGCCTCGCTCGGCATCCAGGTGCATGGCGGCATGGGCTTCATCGAGGAGACCGGCGCCGCGCGGCTGCTGCGGGATGCGCGGATCGCGCCGATCTACGAGGGCACCAACGGCATCCAGGCGATCGACCTGGTCACCCGTAAGATCGGCCAGTCGGACGGAGCCGCGGTCAGCGCCTATCTGGCCGAACTCGCCGAGACGGTCGACGCCGTGCGCGGCCGGAACGCGGCGGATTTCGGCGCCACCGGCGAGGCTTTGGCGGCCGCGCTCGACGATCTGAAAGAGACGACGGCGTTTCTTGCAAAAGCGCTCGCCGACAAGGACATGGACACCGCGCTCGCCGGCGCGACGTCCTATCTCAGGCTGTTCGGCCTGACCGCGGGCGCCGTCTATCTCGCCAAGGGCGCGCTGGCCGATACCGGCCGCACCGAGCGCACGCATCTCGCCCGCTTCATGGCCGAAAATCTTCTCGGCGAAACGAGTGCGCTGAAGCGGCAGGTCGTTGCGGGGGCCGCCAGCCTCGCCGCCGCCCATGCCATTCTCCAGTAGGACCCGGTCATGAGCGAACTCATTCAGACCGGCACACAGTCCGGCGTCCTCACCATCCGCATGAACCGGCCGGAGAAGAAGAACGCCATCACCCGCGACATGTACCGGGCGATGGCGGATGCTTTGGAAGCGGCCAGGAACGACGATGCGGTGCGGGCGGTGCTGCTGTGCGGCGGCTCCGGCGCCTTTACCGCCGGCAACGACATCAAGGACTTTATCGCCATCGCCGAGGGCGGCACACGCCATGGTGAGGTCCACGATTTCCTGCGGGCTATCGCGACCTTTTCCAAGCCGCTGGTCGCCGCCGTCGACGGGCTCGCCATCGGCATCGGCACGACGATCCTGATGCATTGCGACCTGGCCTATTGTTCGCCCGACTCGATCTTCAGGACGCCGTTTCTCGACCTCGGCATCACCCCGGAGGCCGGCTCGACCCTGATCGCGCCGAAGCTGATGGGCGATCAGCGCGCCTTCGCCTTGCTGGTGCTCGGAGACACCTTCGACGCCGCGACCGCGCGCGAGGCGGGGCTCGTCTACGAAATCGTCCAAGGCGATGTAGAGGCCGGGGCGCGCGATGCGGCCCTGCGGCTCGCGGCCAAGCCGCCGAAGGCGCTCCGGATCGCGCGCGAACTGCTGCGCGGCCAGCGCGAGGACATCGTCGAGCGCATCGATCTGGAAGTCGAACATTTCTCCGAGCGAATGACCTCGGACGAGGCCAAGGCGGCGTTTCGGGCGTTCATGGCGCGGTAGAGGGGCGTCCCCCGGCGGCTCAACCCCGCGAGTCGGGGGCGGTCGGCTCCTCGGCCTCGCCGCCACCGTTCTCCGCGTCGTTGAACAGGAAGCGATAGGTGCCGACAACGCCGATGAGGCAGACGCCGCCGGCAATCAGGATGATCGGCCAGGTGCCGGATTCGGCGAAGAAATGCCGGAACGCAGTGCCGAAGACATAGGCGCCGAGGCCGTAGGCGCCGGCCCAGAGCGCCGCGCTGATACAGTTGTAGAAGAGGAAAACCGGCCAGTTCATCCGCATGGTGCCCGCGACGAAGCCGTTGAGTTGCCGCAGGATGATGACGAACCGTGCCACCAGCACGACGGCGAAGCCATAGGTCTGAAAGCGCTCCTCGACCATGGCGAAACGCTTCTCGCCGAGGCCGAAATGCGCGCCCCACCGAACCACGATCTTGCGGCCGTAGCGGCGCCCGACGAGATAGCCGAGATTGTCGCCGACGATCGAACCGGAAAAGGCCGCGATCAGTACCGCGAGAATGTTGAAGGAGCCTTCCCCCGACAGCATGCCGGCGGCAACGATCAGGCTTTCGCCGGGCAGCGGCAGGCCGGTCGATTCAAGCAGGACGACGACGAAGATGAACCCGTAGCCGTACTGGATGAGATATTCGGTCAAGGCGTCGGCGTCTCATGGCTTGCGATGCCACCGTGGCTCGCATGATTGGCTGACGGCGGCAAGTCTCGTCCGGCTCAGCGCTCCAGCAGGGCCACGATCTCGACATGCCGCGACCATAAAAACTGGTCGATCGGCGTCACCGATGTCACGCGGTAGCCGCCGTCGGTGAGGATTTTGAGATCGCGGGCGAGCGTCACCGGATTGCACGAGACCGCTGCGATCCGCCCGACCGTCGAGGCCGCGAGCTCACGCGCGAGGCCTTCGGCCCCGGCGCGCGGCGGGTCGTAGACCACGCCGTCATAGAGCTTGAGCTCCTTCGCCGGGGTCGGGCGGCGGAAGAGATCGCGCCGTTCGGTCGTCAGCGGCTTCAGGCCCGGCCGCGAGCGCCAGGCGGCGAGAAGCGCGGCAAGCTGCGGCGCTTCGGCTTCGACCGCGTGAACGGTGGCTTGTGGCGCCAGACGCAGGGCAAAGGTTCCGCAGCCGGCGAAGAGGTCGGCGACCCGCTTGGCCCCGGCCAGATGCGACAGCACCAGCGACGCCATCGTCGCCTCGGCTGCCGCGACGGCCTGGACGAAGGCGCCCGCGGGCAATTCGACCGTCACGCCGCCGAAGTCCATGGTCGGCGGCTGCGTCACCACCAGCGTCTCGCCGCTGACCGACAGCCGCGCGAAGCCTTCGCCGAGCGCCAGCGACACCGCCTGCCGGTGCATTTGTTCCGAGAGCTTCGCCGCGTCGGCAATCGCGACGTCGAGGCCGGTGAGCGTCGCGGTGACCGTCAGCTTCAAGGGCCGCTTGCGGTCGACAAGGATGGCAGCCAGCTTTTGCAACGCCGGCAGCGCGCGTTCGATGGCCGGCAGGGCGATCGGGCAGACGCTGATCGGCACGATGCGGTTGGAATGCGCGGCATTGAAACCGAGCATGACTTGGTTGCTGGTGCGAACGGCGGAAAAGGCCACACGCCGCCGCGACGCCGGCGGACAGGGGACGAGGTCGCCGACTTCGGCCGTGACCTCGGCGCGGCCGAGCGCTTCGACCACCAGATCACGCTTGAAGGCGCGATAGAAGGCATCGTCGGCATGTTGCAGGTCGCAGCCGCCGCAGGTGCCGAAATGCGGGCAGGGCGGCGTCTGGCGATGCGGCGAGGCGGCGATGATCTCCGCTGCTTCCGCGCGCGGCCCTCCGGTGGCGATCTCGACCGTCTCGCCGGGAAGCGTGAACGGCACGAAGATCGAGCCGGCGCCGGTCTCGGCGATGCCGTCGCCCTGGGCGCCGAGGCGATCGATGGTGACGCGCTCGCTCATGGCTTTTCCGCCGCGAGCAGGAATTCGTGGTTGCCGTCGCCGCCGGCGATCGGTGAGGGAATGAGGCCGATCACGCGCCAGCCGGGCTGCGCGGCCAGCCAGTCGCGAAGCGCTTCGGCCACGAGCGGCGCGCTGTCGGGATCGCGCAGCAAGCCGTTCTTGGCGATCGCCTCGCGGCCGGCCTCGAATTGCGGCTTGACCAGGATCACCGCCGATGTCCCCGGCTCCGCCAGTTCCAGCGCCGGCGGCAAAGCCAGCCGCAGCGAGATGAAGCTGACGTCGGCGACGAGCAGATCGAAGCGGTGGCCGTTGAGGTCGAGGCGGGTCAGGTCGCGGGCGTTGAGCCCCTCGATCACGGTGACGCGGTTGTCTGCGCCGACGCGCGGATGCATCTGCCCGTGGCCGACGTCGATGGCCACCACATGCGCCGCGTCGCGCCTGAGCAGCGCCTCGGTGAAACCGCCGGTCGAGGCGCCGAGATCGAGCGCGGTGCGGCCTTCGACGGGAAACGCGAAATGGTCAAGCGCGGCCTCGAGCTTCAGCCCGGCGCGCGAGACGTAATCGGCGGCCGGGTCGTCGAGGGTGATCTCGCTTTCGGGCGGCACGTTGAGGCTCGGCTTGGTGACGATTTGTCCGTCGACCTTGACGTGGCCGCGCAGGATCGCGTCGCGGGCGCGCGCCCGGCTGGCGGCCAGACCGCGGTCGGAAACGAGGGTGTCGAGCCGGACGCGCGACAGATGCTGTTCTTCGGTGGAGGCCATCGGCAGGTCATGCGGCCCGCGCGGTCAAATGGCAAGCGGCGAATGGCGTGAACCGACGGGGAGGCGCGAAGATTGGTGTGCCCCGATTATCTGGCTTCGCTTGGCCCCAAGGCCATTTCACGGCCACATGCCCCTCACCCGGTTCGCTCCGCGAACCACCCTCTCCCCGCAGGGGAGAGGGATGGCGCGTCATCGCCGAGGCTTGCAGAATGGAGTACTGTTCTTTTCCCCAGTGGCGGGCGATGGTGGCCACGCCGAGTCTGGTCTCAGGTCAGACCGAGGACGGGCTCCTGACCGGCTGAGGGGCATGTTGCTTGCGGATCTGAGATTCAAGCTATGAGCAAACGATACGAGAAGGAAATGACCGCGGCCGATCTGGCGGCGGTGAAGGATGAAGACATCGACACCAGCGATATTCCCGAACTCGACGACGCGTTCTGGAGCAAGGCTCGGCTGGTCGAGCCGGACTTGACGCAGCCGGTCACCTTGCGGGTCAAGAAGTCCGTCCTCGATGTCTATAAAGCGCAGGGAAGGGCTACCAGACACGCATGAACGCCGTTTTGGAGACCTATGCTCGCACTCTGACGAACAACCGCTAAGGCGGACCTCGCCTCGCGGGGAAGAGGTGCCCCCGTGCCTGTTCTGTCCGGTTGCGCGAACGCTTTTCAGCGGCAGCTTGGCCCTCACGCCTTCAGCACCCGCTCCGCCTCCGTGCCGAGGGCCCGGAACACCGCGTCGACGATGCCCTTGCGGTCGAGAGCGGCGGTCTTGACCATCGCCTCCGGCGCGGCGTGGTCGACGAAGCGGTCCGGCATCACCAGTGGCCGCACCTTGAGCCCGTGATCAAGCAGGCCGCGCACCGCCATATGCTGCAGCACCTGGGTGGCAAAGCCGCCGCTGGCGCCTTCCTCGACCAGGATCAGCACCTCGTGATCGCGGGCGAGGCGCGCGATCAGATCGGCGTCGAGCGGCTTTGCGAAGCGGGCGTCGGCGACGGTCGTCGACAGGCCGAAGGTGTCGAGCTCCTCTGCCGCGGCGACGCTGTCGGCGAGCCGGCTGCCGAAGGAGAGGATCGCGACCTTGGTGCCTTCCTTGACGACGCGGCCCTTGCCGATGGCGAGTGCTTCGCCGCGCTCGGGCATGTCGACGCCGGTGCCGCTGCCGCGCGGATAGCGGAAGGAGATCGGCCCGTCATCGTAAAGCGCGGCGGTGCGGACCATGTGGCGCAGCTCCGCCTCGTCGGCGGCGGCCATCACCACCATGCCGGGCAGGGGGCATAAAAAGCCGGTGTCGAAGGCGCCCGCGTGGGTCGGCCCGTCGGCGCCGACATAGCCGGCGCGGTCGATGGCGAAGCGCACGGGCAGTTTCTGGATCGCGACGTCATGGACGATCTGGTCGTAGGCGCGCTGCAGGAAGGTGGAATAGATCGCCGCGAACGGCTTGTAGCCCTCGCTGGCGAGCCCGGCGCAGAAGGTGACCGCGTGCTGCTCGGCGATGCCGACGTCGAAGGTGCGGGCCGGAAACACCGCGCCGAATTTGTCGAGGCCGGTGCCGTCCGGCATGGCGGCATGAACGGCGACGATCTTGTCGTCTTCGCCCGCCTCCTGGATCAGCGTCTCGGCGAAGACGCCGGTGTAGCTCGGCGCGTTGGCCTTGGCTTTCGCCTGGGCGCCGGTGATGACGTCGAATTTGGAAACGCCGTGATATTTGTCGTCGGAATCCTCCGCCGGTCCGTAGCCCTTGCCCTTGTGCGTGACGACATGGACGAGGATCGGCCCGGTCTGGGCGTCGCGGACATTCTTGAGCACCGGCAGGAGATGGTCGAGATCGTGGCCGTCGATCGGCCCGACATAGTAGAAGCCGAGCTCCTCGAACAAGGTGCCACCGGTAAAGAAGCCGCGGGTGTATTCCTCGGTCTTGCGGGCGCCTTCGCGCATGAATTCCGGCAGATGCTGGCTCAGCGATTTCGCCCGGTTGCGCAGGGTCCGATAGGTCTTGCCCGAGACCAGCCGCGCCAGATACGCGCTCATCGCGCCGGTCGGCGGGGCGATCGACATGTCGTTGTCGTTGAGGATGACGATGAGGCGGGCGTCGAGCGCGCCGGCGTTGTTCATCGCCTCATAAGCCATGCCGGCGCTCATCGCGCCGTCGCCGATCACCGCCACCACGTTGTTGGTGCCGCCGGACAGGTCGCGCGCCACCGCCATGCCGAGGCCGGCCGAGATCGAGGTCGAGGAATGGCCGGCGCCGAAGGGATCGTATTCGCTTTCGGTGCGCTTGGCGAAGCCGGACAGGCCGCCTTCCTGGCGAACGGTGCGCATGCGCTCGCGCCGGCCAGTCAGGATCTTGTGGGGATAGGCCTGATGGCCGACATCCCAGATCAGCCGGTCGTCGGGTGTGTTGAAGACGTAATGGAGTGCGACGGTCAGTTCGACGACGCCGAGGCCAGCGCCGAGATGCCCGCCGGTCTTGGAGACGGCGTCGATCAGATCGGCCCGCAATTCGTCGGCGATCTGCCGCAACTCGCTCTCCTTGAACCGGCGAAGGTCGGCCGGCGAGGCGATCTGGTCGAGCAGCGGTGTCGTCAACTCGTTGGGCACTTCGTCACCTCGCAGGTCTTATCGTTGCGCTGGAACGGCGCGTATCTAGTTTAAATTGGTTCCAGCCTGCTCCGTTCAACCCGTTGGAGACAACTGAATTTCGGTCGCGCGCCTGCCAGGAGAGGCGCGAGGGTGCGCGGCCCACGGTCCCTGATTGCCCCGTCAGCCGGGGTCGAGCGGTTCCGTGCCGACCGGTTTGCCCTGCCGGTTCAGCTTGATCTTCTCCACCTTGTCCTCGGCCGCCGACAACAGGCGGTCGCAATGGTTCTTGAGCTTCTCGCCGCGTTCGTAGATGCGGATCGAGCGGTCCAGCGGTACGTCGCCGCGTTCGAGATCCGAGACGATCCGCTCCAGCGCCGCGAGCGCATCCTCGAAGCTCATGCGCTTGATGTCGGAATCATCGGCCGGAAGGGCGGCTTCGTCGATGTCTGTCATGGCGTTCGCGTCTTTCGAGCTCATCAGGGCGTGCGGCGTCAGCCGGTCATCAGGCGCTTGACGTGGGCGGCGGTCGAGACCGCGAGCCCCTCAAGGTCGTAGCCGCCTTCCAGGAGGCTCACAACCCGGCCGCCGCAATAGGTGTCGGCGATCGCCATCAGTTCCGCCGTCGCCTGGTCGAAATCAGAGTCCTCGAGCATGAGATTGGCCAGTGGGTCGCGCCGATGCGCGTCGAAGCCGGCCGAAATGATGATGAGATCGGGCTGGAACGCCTCGAGCGCCGGCAGGATGCGCGACGCGAACGCCTCGCGGAACGCCGGCCCGCCGTCGCCGGCGGACAGGGGCGCGTTGAAGATGTTGCCGATGCCGGTCTCGTTCTTGGCGCCGGTACCCGGATAGAGCGGCATCTGGTGGGTCGAACAATACAGAACCGACGGGTCCGACCAGAAGATTTCCTGCGACCCGTTGCCGTGGTGGACGTCCCAATCGACGATCGCGACCCGTTCGAGGCCGTGCGTCGCCTGGGCGTGGCGGGCGGCGATGGCGGCCTGGTTGAACAGGCAGAAGCCCATTGCGGTGCTGCTTTCAGCGTGGTGACCCGGCGGCCGCGAGGCGACGAAGACGTTGTCGGCCGCTCCCGACATCACGTCGTCGACGCCGGCCATGGCGGCACCGACGGCATGGAACGCGGCGGAAAAACTCTTCGGGCTGACGATGGTATCGCCGTCGATGCGCGCCAGGCCGTCATCCGGGATCGCCGTCGCGATCTTGCGGACGAAGGCTTCCGGGTGGCAGCGATAGATCGCCTCCAGCGTTCCCTCGGGCGCCTCGACCCGGTCGAGATGCTGGAACGCCTCGTCTTCCAAGGCGGCGGCGACCGCCTTCATGCGGTCCGGCCGCTCGGGATGACCCGAGCCGGTGAGATGCTCGACGAAGATCGGATGGTGATAGAGTCGGGTTGTCATGGCCAACGAGCTAGCGCCTTTGTCCTGCGGATCAATTCTCTACCTGCGTCAGGCTGATTCGCACCGTTCTGCCGTCTTCGGTTCGAACCTCGACCGACTCGCCGTCGGCGCTGAGCCGAAGGCGTCCGACCGCCCGTGACGCCAGCGCGATGCTGGCGACGGGCGTGATCGTTTCCGGCTCGACCCGCACGACTTCCAGCGCCGTGCGCGCGGCATTCGGCAGGACCAGCGCCGGCGCGCCCTTGAGGCGCACGACCTCCGCCAGATCGAGATCGCGCGAGCCGATGACATGGTTGCTGTAGCCGGACCGGCTGGCGCGTAGGCGCAGCGCGCCGCCTCGCCAGGCGTAGATTTCCAATGTCCCGCCGATATGCGGCGTCGTCACGATGGCGATATCCCGCTGGCCGTCGCCATCGAGATCGGCAAGCGACGCGACGTTCAGCCAGCGGCTCGGCCGGCCGATCGGCGGAATCGCGGCGCGCTCGACCAGTTGTCCCCCGTCCAGCCCGTAGACGGCGAGCGCCGCGCCCTGGGCGACATCGGAGCGGATGGCAACGATCTCGTTGCGGCCGTCACCGTCGAGATCGACAAGGCGCGGCGTCAGGTCTTCGAAGACCTGGGTCGCGGGGAGAACCGCTTCGATCGTCCGGCCATCGCGCGTCTTGGCGACCAGCGAGCCGGCTTCGATCGCGTCGCCGAGAATCCCGTGGGCGTAGCGCGTGGTCGGGCGGGCGAACCAGGCGGCCGCGATATCGCCGCTGGCCGACGTGGCGATCTCGCCGTCGGGAATGCGCTCGGCCGCCGGCAAGGGCGACAGCGTCGCGGCGAACAGGACGGCGCTCGACAGGCAGGCTGTGAGCCAGGCACAACCGCGCGATTCCGTGGCGGGCACGTCCTTGCGCATTCGCTTACCCGCGTCCGGTCTGGCCGCGATGGCGCAGATAATGGTCGGCGATCGCGCAGGCGACCATGGCCTCGCCGATCGGAACCGCGCGGATGCCGACACAAGGGTCGTGGCGGCCCTTGGTCATGACGTCGACTTCCTCGCCATCGGCGTTGATCGAGCGTTTCGGCGTCAGGATCGACGAGGTCGGCTTCACCGCGAAGCGCCCCACCACCGGCTGGCCGGTGGAGATGCCGCCGAGAACGCCGCCGGCGTGGTTGGACAGGAATTGCGGCTGGCCGTCGGCGCCGATGCGGATTTCGTCGGCATTGTCCTCGCCACTCAACGTCGCGGCCGTAAAGCCGTCGCCGATCTCGACGCCCTTGACCGCGTTGATCGACATGAGGTTGGCGGCGATGTCGCTGTCGAGCTTGCCGTAGATCGGCGCGCCGAGCCCGGCTGGAACGCCTTCGGCGACCACTTCGACGACCGCGCCGACCGATGAGCCCTGCTTGCGGATTGCGTCGAGATGCGTTGCCCAACGTTCGGCGGTTTCCGCGTCCGGGCAGAAGAAGGGATTGCGATCGATCTCGGCCCAGTCCCAGCGCTCGCGGTCGATGGCGATGGTGCCGATCTGCACCAGCGCCGCCCGCACCATGAGACCCGGCACGATGCGCCGCGCGATGGCGCCGGCCGCGACCCGCGTCGCGGTCTCGCGGGCCGAAGAGCGACCGCCGCCACGATAGTCGCGGACGCCATATTTCATATCGTAGGTGATGTCGGCATGGCCGGGGCGGTAGCGCCGGGCGATGTCGGAATAGTCCTTCGAGCGCTGGTCGACATTCTGGATTTCTAGCGCGATCGGGGTGCCGGTCGAGACCAGTTCGCCCTCGCTGTCGCCCGGCATGACGCCGGACAGAACGCGCACCTGGTCCGGCTCCTGGCGCTGGGTCGTATAGCGGGACTGGCCCGGGCGGCGCTTGTCCAGAAACGCCTGGATGTCGGCTTCCGAAAAGCGGATTCCTGGCGGGGTGCCATCGACGACGCAGCCGATCGCGATACCGTGGCTTTCGCCCCAGGTGGTGACGCGGAACAGGTGACCGAAACTGTTGTGAGACATGGAACTCCGCCAGGAGAAGAGAGAATGAGGGTCCGGCTCGATTACGGTAGCTTAACCAACTCCGTCAAATGCAACCGATCGACATCAAACGTAACCGGACGGTACGAGAATTGACACAATCCGGCGCGAACTTCTGTCCTTGTCGGCAAGCTGCTTCGGGGGCGGCCGGCGAGTGCCGCGACCGAGACGGGTCGCAGACGCACGCACATCGGAACGAGGGCAAGCTGGTGACCAGAAAAATTCTTGCATTTTTCGCAACGTCCTTCCTGACCGTTGCGATGACGATCCCCTCGTTAGCGGAGGAGGTCGACGGCACGATCGAATCGATCGATCGCGACCGGGCGCAGCTGAAATTGAGCGACGGACTGATATACGATCTGCCGGATCATTTCGACTATGAAGCGGTCCGGCCGGGTATGAACGTCGTGCTGATCTTCGACCAGGCCGACAATTTGCGTCTGGTGGATGCCGGCTGACCCGGAGCGATATCAAACCCAGCTGACGATCGCGTCCCGATAATGCAGGATGCGGTCCTGCGGAATGCCGATATGCGACGCCTCGTCGGCGCCCAGGTTGTCGTAACAGCGCAGAAAGCTGCGAGTGACGCCGCCATGAGCGGTGACGATGGTCGGCTCGCCCAAGTCTTCGAAGACCGGCCGCACGCGCTCCGCGAGCATCGCGTAGGATTCCGCATCGGGGCCGGGTGGCACGAAGTTCCACTTGTCGGCTTTGCGTGCCGCGATCCCCTCCGGGTTCCGGGCTCGGACTTCCTTGATGGTCGATCCTTGCCAGTCACCGAAATGCAATTCGACCAGGCGCGCGTCGGTTGTGAAGTCGTCCTCGGCCAGGCCGAGCTCGCTGCGAATGATCCGCATCGTCTCGGTGGCGCGCGAGAGCGGGCTCGATAGAAAGCGAAATTCCCCTGCGCCGTCACCGAGGACGCTGAGCAGATAGCGGCCATTGCGCTTCGCCTGAGCCCGGCCGAGGGCATTGAGCGGGATGTCCTCCTGGCCCTGCAGGCGGCCTTCGGCGTTCCAGTCCGTCTGGCCATGGCGGCAGAGATAGAGGTTCGGGAGCGTCATGGTGAGCCGGGATGCCGCCTACGGAAGATCCTTCACCACCGAGATATCAGGCGCGTCCACCGCCTTCATGCCGACTGTGTGGTAACCGCAATCGACATGATGGATTTCCCCGGTGACGCCGCGCGACATGTCGGACAAGAGATACAGTGCCGACTGACCGACCTCGTCGGTGGTCACGGTGCGCTTGAGCGGCGAATTGTATTCGTTCCACTTGAGAATGTAGCGGAAGTCGCCGATGCCCGAGGCGGCCAGCGTCTTGATCGGCCCGGCCGAGATGGCGTTGACCCGGATCGCCTGCTTGCCGAGATCGACGGCGAGATAGCGCACTGATGCCTCGAGAGCGGCCTTGGCGACGCCCATGACGTTGTAGTGCGGCATCACCTTCTCGGCGCCGTAATAGGTTAGCGTCAGGATCGATCCGCCATCGACCAGCAGCTTCTCCGCTCGAGCCGCGACGGCGGTCAAGGAATAGACCGAAATGTCCATCGTCTTGCGGAAGTTTTCCCGCGACGTCTCGACATAACGTCCGGTCAGCTCGTCCTTGTCGGAAAAGGCGATGGCGTGGACGAGGAAATCGATCTTGCCCCAGCGCTGTTCGACATCGGCGAAGACCGCGTCGATCGTGGTCTCGTCGGTCACGTCGCAATGTCCGGCAAGAACCGCGCCGATCTCGTCGGCGAGCGGTCCGACCCGCTTCTTCAGGGCGTCGCCCTGATAGGTCAGCGCGATCTCCGCTCCCTGCGCGGCGAGGGCCTTGGCGATACCCCAGGCGATCGAACGGTTGTTCGCAACGCCCATGACGAGGCCGCGTTTGCCGTCCATCAGACCGGTCGACTGGGCCATGGTGTTGTTCCTTCAGATGTCTCGGCGATCGATAGTTTTGCGGCGGCGGGTATGACATAGGCCCGGCCGGCCATCAAGCGCGGCCCTCCCGCGTATCCCTGCGCACGAGGTCGACAGACGCATGGCAACGCGACCGGTCATCCGGCCGCGTTCTCGCTCTCGGCCCGCTGTCTCAGCAAATCCGCAAGCTCGTGATCGCCGGTCGGCAACATGACCTGAACGGTGGCGAGAAGGCCCCCCCGGCCGCCGGATTTGGCGGTCAGGCCCTTGCCGCGAAGGCGGAAGGTCTTGCCGGAATCGGTCCAGGCCGGGATCGACAAGGCGATCCGCCCGTCCAGCGTCTCGACCTCGACCTTGCCGCCGAGCACGGCCGTCCTCAGCGGAACCGGCAGATCGTGGACGAGATCGCGCCCCTCGACCCGAAAGCGCGGATGCGCGGCGAAATTGATGGTCACGAGCGCGTCTCCGGCCGCGCCGCCCGGATAGGCCGCCGGCTGGCCCTGTCCCTTCAGCCGGATAACCTGTCCGTCCTCGACGCCATCGGGAAGCCGGATCGCCAGCCGTTTCCCGTTCGGGAAGATGGCCTCGACCTTTTCGTTCGAGACGATGTCGGCGAGCCGCACCCTGAGGTTGGCTTTGATGTCCGCAGCCTTGGCCGCTGCCTCGCGGGCCGCCGAAAACCCGGCGCGGTCACCCCCCCTGCCGGCGCCGGCGCCGCGGAAGGCTTGCTCGAAGAAGTCGGAGAACGTGCTCTCCTCGCCGAAATCCTCCGCCCGGCCCGTGGAGCGGAATTCAAAGCCTCCCGGCTGACCGGCACGCCGCCCGGCGAACGGACTGCCGCCCGCGCCCCCGCCAAATCCGGAAAAGTTCTGGAATTTCGGCTTGCCTTCCGCATCGATCTCGCCGCGGTCGAATTGCGCCCGCTTCTCCTTGTCACCGAGAATCTCGTAAGCCTGGTTGGCTTCGTTGAAACGCGCCGCGGCGGTCGGATCCTTGGCGTTGGCGTCCGGGTGGTACTGCTTGGCGAGTTTGCGGAAGGCCGACTTGATGTCCTTCTCGCTCGCGGATTTTGCGACGCCAAGAGCGGCGTAAGGATCGCGCATGAGGCAATGGGTCCTTCACGATGCGGACGGATGTTGAACGGGGGCAGCGGCCGGGCCGCGCCGAAAGCCTATATGTAGGCGGAAGGTGGGAAATTTAAGGGCGGAGCGTAGGCTGACGAAGGCGGATCAGCGATTTTCGTCGAACCGCACGAGAGCCCATTCGCCTTCCCCGACCGTGCAGGCCTCGCCATTGTAGAGAGCGATGCCGTCGAAGCGCTGACGGGAGGTCTGGAATTTCCGGCAGATCTGCCGTCCCGCGCGCACTTCCTGCAGCGCCGTGATGACGCCGTTGGCACCGGTCTGCGGATTGGCCCAGGCGTAGCGCCCGCCGGCGCCCTCGATATCGGCAGCGGAGACGGCGTTGCGCACGGTGCGCTGGTCCGAGACCTGGTCCGGCTGTGCGGCCGTCTGGGTCGGTGCGGCCTCGACCGCCGGCGCGATCGAGCCGGTGATGAGGCTGTCATCCACCATGGCGCCAAGTCCCGGCCCCGCCACGACGCATCCGCCGAGGCCGAGTAGAAGAGCGATCATTGAAAGAGTTTTGAACAGTGCCATCAATCTTTTATGTCTAAGGCTGCCGCGCGCGATTCGGCAAGATGTCCCGGAAAGGTAAGACAGGTCCAATATGGCGAAGGAACCTTTAACCTTTGGTGAAACGCCGGTTGGCGACGATCCGTTTGCTCTGTTTTCCACCTGGCTCGACGCCGCTCGGGAGAGCGAACCGAACGATCCGAACGCCACGGCGCTGGCCAGCGTCGACGAGGCAGGGCTTCCCGACGTCCGGATTCTGCTGCTGAAGGGGTTCGATGAACGGGGCTTCGTGGTCTACACCAATTTCGAAAGCGCCAAGGGGGAACAGATCCTCCACTCCCACAAGGCCGCCATGTGCTTCCATTGGAAGTCGCTGCGCCGTCAGGTGCGGCTGCGCGGGCCGGTCGAGATCGTCAGCGACGACGAAGCCGATGCCTATTTTGCTGAGCGCCCGCGCGGCAGCCAGATCGGCGCCTGGGCGTCGGAGCAGTCGCGGCCGCTCGATAGCCGAGCGGTGCTGGAGGAACGTGTCGCCGACCTTGGCGAACAGTATGGCGACGGCGGAATTCCGCGACCGGCCCGTTGGTCGGGATTTCGTCTGGTGCCGATCCAGATCGAGTTCTGGCAGGATGGCCAGTTTCGCTTGCACGACCGGGCGATCTTCCGGCGAACGGAGCCAGGTGCGCCTTGGACTGTCGAGCGCGTGTATCCGTAACGGCGGCGGCTGCCTGATCGGCGGGGAGAAGCTGGCTTCGGGCCAAGGCGGCTGGCGCGTCAGATCCCGGCGAGGATATCGGTGACAAACGCCGGCACCAGGACGCTTGCCTTGCCGTGACGGGCCTCGTCGAAAAGCGGCGTGCCGTCCGACGGATCGAGATTGAGTTCCAAGGTTCGGATTCCGGCTGCACGCGCCTCGGCGACGAAGCCCGCCGCCGGATAGACCGCGCCGCTGGTGCCGATCGAGACGAAGAGATCTGCGGCCAGAAGACGCTTGTAGATGTCGTCCATGTGATAGGGGATCTCGCCGAACCAGACGACGTCCGGGCGCATGCGGCCGGCATGTCCGCAGGCGGTGCAGACCAGGTCGGCGCTCAAATCACCGTCCGCCAATGAGTGGGTTCCGCAGGCCGCGCAGAACGCCTTGGTGAGTTCGCCATGCATATGGACGATATTTCGCGAGCCGGCGCGTTCGTGCAGATCGTCGATATTCTGCGTGACCAGCGTAACCGCGCCATCATGGACGCGTTCCAGCTTGGCGAGGGCATGATGGGCCGCATTGGGCTCGACCGCGGCAAGCCCCGCGCGGCGAGCATTGTAGAACGCGTGGACCATCGCCGGATCGCGTGCGAAGCCCTCCGGGGTCGCCACGTCTTCCAGCTTCACCCGCGACCAGATCCCGCCCTCGTCGCGGAAGGTGTCGACGCCGGATTCGGCCGAGATTCCAGCGCCAGTCAGGATAACGATGGAACCGGGGCGTCTCACGCCTCGGTGCCGCCCACCGTCACCTGGTCCATGCGCAGATGCGGCTGGCCGACGCCGACGGGCACGCCCTGGCCGTTCTTGCCGCACATGCCGATCCCGGTATCGAGGGCGACGTCGTTGCCGATCATCGACACCCGGTGCATCGCCTCCGGTCCATTGCCGATCAGCATCGCCCCTTTTACCGGCTCCTCGATCTTGCCGTCGCGGATCCGGTAGGCCTCGGTGCAGCCGAAGACGAATTTGCCGCTGGTGATGTCGACCTGGCCACCACCGAAGGAGACGGCATAAATGCCGTCCTTGACCGAGGCGATGATCTCCTGCGGCGTGTGCGACCCCTCCAGCATCATGGTGTTGGTCATACGCGGCATCGGCGAATGGGCGTAGGACTGGCGCCGACCGTTGCCGGTGGCGGCCATCCCCATCAGCCGGGCGTTCTGGCGGTCCTGCATGTAGCCGACCAGCTTGCCGTCCTCGATGAGCACGGTCCGGTTCGTCGGCGTGCCTTCGTCGTCGATGGTCAGCGAGCCGCGCCGCTCGGCGATGGTGCCGTCGTCGACGACGGTGACGCCCTTGGCCGCCACCTGGCTGCCCATAAGGCCGGCAAAGGCGGAGGTCTTCTTGCGGTTGAAATCGCCCTCCAGTCCGTGGCCCACCGCCTCGTGCAGCATGACGCCCGGCCAGCCGGACCCGAGCACGATGTCGAAAGTGCCGGCGGGGGCGGGAACGGCGCTGAGATTGACCCGGGCCTGGCGCAGCGCCTCGTCGGCGATATGCTGCCAGTTTTCGGTGACAAAAAACTCGCCGAAGCCAGTCCGTCCTCCGGCGCCGAACGAGCCCGATTCCTGCCGGTCATCCTTGCCGCAGACCACCGAAACGTTGATCCGCACCAGCGGTCGCACATCCTTGGCCAGCCGTCCGTCGGCGCGCAGGATCTCGACCGTCTGCCATTGCGAGCCGAGCGTCACCGAAACCTGGCGCACATCCTCGCCCTTGGCCCGCACATAGGCGTCGATGTCCTGGAGAAGCTTGACCTTCGCCTCAAATCCCGGCGAGGGAATCGGGTTCTCGTCGCCATAGAGCTTGCGATTGGTGCCGGCGGGCGGCTCAGCATAGGTCCCGTGATGACCGGTTTTCACGGCGGTGACGGCCTGTGCTGCGCGTTTCAGGGCCGCGTCGGAAAAGTCACCCGCATGGGCGTAGCCGACGGCATCACCGGCGACGGCGCGCAAGCCGAAGCCCTGGTCGGTCGAAAAATTGCCGGCCTTGAGGCGGCCATTGTCGAACACCAGCGATTCCGATTCGCGATATTCAAGGAACAGTTCGCCATCGTCCGCGCCTTGGAGCGCTTCGCCAAGGATGGTGTCGATCTCGGCTCTGGAAATGTCGAAGCGCTCGATCAGCGACGCGGTCATGGCAGGCTCCTCGGTCGAAAGATTCAGAGCCACGACATAAGAGCGGACGGGCCGTATGCCAACGGCTGGGGGCACGAGACAGCCGCGCGGCTCCGGCCGGCGTTCGCCGCGATCACGGCAGGGCGGCGAAGCCGTCCTTGAAGCCGTCGAGGTCTACCGGGATACCGATGCCCTGTTCGGGCGTCTGGAAGACAATGAAGGTCGCCATCTTGCCGCCGGACAAGGTTTCCAGCAGTTCGTCGGCGAGAACCACCTCAGCGAAGCATCCGTCCTGGAAGCAGCGCACGAACTGCGCTCTGCCGATGTCGTTGCCGTCGACATACAATCCGAGGCCGTTGGGCAGAAGAATGCCGAGCGGGGCGAGCACGCGCAGGATGCGCGCCTGCTGGTCCGCGGTCTTCAGCGCGACGATCGACAGGCCGACTTCGGGGCGGTCTTCGGCCACGACGTTTTGAAGCAGGGCGCATTGTTCGCCGGAGGCGCCGGCCGGCTGATCGCAGACAATGGCCCACGCCCCGTGCTGGGACTTGACCGTTCCGGTGGCGCCGGATTGCGCCGCGGCGGGCTGCGCCGCGGCTGCGGCGGCCATCAGGACGAGGGCCGCGAGTCGCGGCAGAAAGGCATGTGTCATCGTAAAATCCGAATCAGGCTTGCTTCTCATTTGCCGCTTCTATGGCAAATAATTGGTTACCGGCGATGCCGCTTGCCGGCGAGGCGGATGTCCATAGCACGGGGATAATCGCATAAAACGCGCGTCGCGCGAGCACCGTCCTTTCGCACAAAGCCTCGCTAACGACTGATGTTGCTCGGATTATGCCCGCGGCATCGCGAATATGTCGCAAGTGGAGGGCCGTTCTAAGATGTTGCGGAAAACCAGGTTTCGTGGTTTGAAGCACTGGGCTACCGGACATATTCGGATTATCATATGTTTTGGTGCTGGCGTTCGCTGGTTCCAAGCAGTATCCGTTCCGGATCAGGGACTGACGCGAGCGCGACAGGAGACAATGCGAGTGAGACGATCGATCTTAGCTGCAACGGCGTTTCTTTCGACGGCCGGAGCCGCCATCGCGCAGGAAGCGGACCTGCTTCCCGGACAGCCGCATCCCTGGCAGATCCTGCTTCAGGACGCCATGTCGCCTATCGAGAGCCAGATTCAATGGTTCAACTGGTACGCGCTGGCCTTCGTCATCCCGATCACCATCATCGTCGCGGCGCTTTTGGGGTGGTGCATCTACCGCTTCCGCGAAAGCCGCAATCCGGTCCCGTCCCGCACCAGCCACAATACGCTGATCGAGGTCGTCTGGACCGTCGCGCCGGTGATCATCCTCCTGTTCCTGGCAATCCCGTCCTTCCAGCTGTTGACGGCGCAGTACAATCCGCCAAGCGAGCCGGAACTGACCATCAAGGCGACCGGCTATCAGTGGTATTGGGGTTACGAATATCAGCCGGCGGATGGCACCGCGCAGGCGCAGGCCGAGACGGTCTCGTATGAATCCTATCCTCTGCTGGAGGAAGATCGCGATGGCGCCGGCAAGCAGGATAAGGGGACCTATCCCCATCTCCTGGCGGTCGACAACGAGGTGGTCGTTCCCGTCGATACGGTGATTCGCCTGCTGTCGACGTCGGCTGACGTCATTCACGCCTTCGCGATGCCGTCGATGGGCGTCAAGGTCGATGCGGTTCCCGGTCGCCTGAACGAATCCTGGTTCGAGGCGCAGCGGGAGGGCATCTTCTACGGCCAGTGCTCGGAGCTCTGCGGCCAGGCTCACTACAATATGCCGATCGCCATCCGGGTCGTTTCGAAGGAGCAGTTCGCCACCTGGTATGCCGCTGCTTCGCAGGATCTAGAGAACGCCAACGCGCAGCTGACCGCGGAGATCGACTCCGCGGACGGCATCGCCGTTGCCGGTCGCTGAACACCAACAGGGTTTGAGGGAGATCGACAATGGCCTATGGCGCCACCCACGACGCCCATGACGCTCACAAGCCGTCCGGCTGGACGCGCTGGGTCTATTCGACGAATCACAAGGACATCGGGACGCTCTATCTGATCTTCGCGATCTGTGCGGGCATCATCGGCGGTGGCCTCTCCGTTGCGATGCGCATGGAGCTCCAGGAGCCCGGCTTGCAGATCTTCGGCGATCCGCAGCTCTACAACGTGTTCACCACCGGGCATGGCCTGATCATGATCTTCTTCATGGTCATGCCGGCGCTGATCGGCGGTTTCGCCAACTGGATGGTGCCGATCATGATCGGCGCGCCGGACATGGCGTTTCCGCGGCTGAACAACATCTCGTTCTGGCTGCTCGCTGTTTCCTTCCCGCTGCTGATTCTGTCGATGTTCGTCGAGGGAGCTCCCGGTTCCAACGGCGCCGGCACCGGCTGGACCCTGTATCCGCCGTTGTCGACATCGGGTCATCCCGGACCTGCCGTCGATCTCGCGATCTTCTCGCTTCATATCGCCGGCGCATCGTCGATCCTCGGTGCGATCAACTTCATCACCACCATCCTCAACATGCGCGCGCCGGGCATGACCCTGCACAAGATGCCGCTGTTCGCCTGGTCGGTGCTGGTGACCGCCTTCCTGCTGCTGTTGTCGCTGCCGGTGCTTGCCGGCGCGATCACCATGCTGCTCACCGATCGCAATTTCGGCACGACCTTCTTCGATCCATCGGGCGGCGGCGATCCGATCCTGTACCAGCATCTGTTCTGGTTCTTCGGACATCCAGAGGTCTACATCCTGATCCTGCCCGGTTTCGGCATCGTCAGCCACATCATCTCGACCTTCTCCAAGAAGCCGGTTTTCGGCTATCTCGGAATGGCCTACGCCATGGTTGCGATCGGCGTCGTCGGCTTCGTTGTGTGGGCGCACCACATGTATACGACCGGCATCTCGCTCAACACGCAGCGTTATTTCGTGTTCGCCACCATGGTCATCGCGGTGCCGACAGGCATCAAGATCTTCTCGTGGATCGCGACGATGTGGGGCGGTTCGCTGTCGTTCAAGACGCCGATGCTGTGGGCCCTCGGCTTTATTTTCCTGTTCACCGTCGGCGGCGTCACCGGCGTCAAGCTGGCCAATGCCGGCCTGGACCGCGTGCTGCACGACACCTATTACGTCGTCGCCCACTTCCACTACGTGCTGTCGCTGGGCGCGGTCTTCGCTATCTTTGGGGCCTGGTACTACTGGTTCCCGAAAATGTCGGGCTACATGTACAACGAGATGATCGGCAAGATTCACTTCTGGACGACTTTCGTCGGCGTCAACATTCTGTTCTTCCCGCAGCACTTCCTCGGCGCCGCCGGGATGCCACGTCGTTACGCCGACTACCCGGAGGCGTTCGCGGGCTGGAACTTCGTGTCGTCGATGGGCTCCTACATCTCGGCCGTGGGCGTCGCGATCTTCCTCTATGGAATTTGGGAAGCCTTCGCCAAAAAGCGGATCGCCGGCCCCAATCCCTGGGGTGCGGGAGCGACGTCGCTCGAGTGGCAGCTGTCCTCGCCGCCGCCCTACCACCAGTGGGAAGAGCTGCCGCGCGTGAAGTGAGACGCGGCGGCTGACGCCGCACGGTAAATGCGCTACGGTCTTCGGGCCGGGCGCGCCAATATTCGGGGCCTTCCCATTCGGGAGGGCGCTCAATGCGACCGGACACCGGTCAGATGGACGAGTTCGAGGTTCGACTTGACGCTTCTCGGCCCCACCAACAGCGAGGTGCGCTCCAACGGCGTGAGCCTTGCCGAGCCGCGTGACTTCCTGGCGCTACTCAAGCCTCGGGTCATGTCGCTGGTGGTTCTCACCGCGATCACCGGCCTCGCGCTGGCCCCTGGCTCTTTGCATCCGACGCTCGCGGTTATCTCGATCCTGTCGATCGCGATCGGCGCGGGCGCTTCGGGCGCGCTCAACATGTGGTATGACGCGGACATCGACGGCGTTATGACGCGCACGGCGAAGCGGCCGATCCCGGCCGGGCGTGTCGAGCCGGAGACGGCACTGGCCTTCGGGCTCGGGCTGTCTTTGCTGGCGGTTTCGCTGCTCGGTCTCGCCTCGAACTGGTTCGCCGCCGGGCTGCTCGCCTTCACGATCTTCTTTTACGCCGTCGTCTACACCATGTGGCTGAAGCGCTCGACGCCCCAGAACATCGTCATCGGCGGCGCGGCGGGAGCC
>LAZR01000146.1_pt1 | contig 89491 bp, 131 predicted proteins | sample 329461 | NCBI WGS metagenome assembly LAZR01 (sample SAMN03002196, study PRJNA259156) | marine sediment metagenome | biome: sea floor; feature: Hydrothermal impacted sediments; material: marine sediment; isolation source: Loki non-amplified sample from Loki's castle hydrothermal vent sediment ... | reverse complement strand
ACGCACTTCGGTATTCCATATCAATACTACAACTACCACTAAGAGTAGAAGAGTCACTAAGACTTTGGTCTCATCCCCCTGAAAGATATACAGGAGTGGTTCAACTGCGAAAATCAGTGCGATTACATAGACGGGCACCAATTTTCCTAAACGATGAACATAGTCATCGTATTCATTTATATCGGTCATAGTAGATCACAGTAACAAATGATAATACAGGCTATTTAAGTGTTAAGACCATTTCTTAATATCCTATCTTTGTAAGCATCATGAGCCTGGTCTGCCATCCCTGAGATGTAATCGACTGAACACTCGGGACACATACGATTAGCTTCACCTGGTAGTTGGAAATTGTCTGAGCAGACACAACAAGAATCCTCGGGGTCTTCCCTGTCCTTACAGTCTTTCATTCGCTCACAGCATACAATAAATTCTTCTTCTTCACTCATGTTCTTCATCCTTCTCTTTCTTTTCGGGGTAGATTTTTAATTCAGCATCGAGATCACGCAGTGCTGACTTCATAGTATCAGAAAAACTATTCTCTTTATTGAGCCCGATAGAGGCATCGATCTTCTCTTCAGTCAGCTTGAGAACCTGATTGTAGGCTTCCATCTCGTGCTCGTAAACCAGTGGACGAGAGTCTTCCTTAACGTGTTTCTCAAGGTGTCCAATAATTTTTTTGAGCACAAACCATGTAGATTTGGCTCCGATATCTATCTTCCCACATTTTGGGCAGTCGTATCTCCTGTCTACCGTCATGGTTTCCATTTCTTCTCCAGAATAAACCATCCTTTCTTCGAGGCAGTTACATCTCGATTATACTGGGTATATAACAACATGAAAAAGCGTTCCATCCATGAATCATAGCGATCATAGTCGGATAACCCAGAGATCCTGAACATATACTTACTCTCAAAATGTATCTTTATTCGGTAAGCTAAGTCAAAAGCCTCTTTCGTTCTGGCATACTTACATCTCTGATCGCCGGGGCGATGAGGAGTATTCCTCTTAGCCTTGACTAATAGATTAAAGATCAATCGTTCCCATTGGACAATCTTCATCTCATCTGGGTTAATCCATGCATCTCTAAATATCTCATTCAGAAGTTTCGGATCGATCTTTACAGTATACCGTTTGGCTGCTTTACGCATGAGTTTTCTTCGCATATTTCTTTCCTTTTTCTGCTCAGGCGTGAGCTTTTTCTTCTTCTTCACAGTCTCTTGTTCTTGTTCTGACATATTACTCATCTTCTATTCTTTCACCGGTATCAGGATCGATCTGCCCATCGTGGATAAGGAGTTCTGTCTGATCCTCATAGAGAATAAAGTTACCAACCATGGGGTTAGGATACCAGAATTTTCTTTTACTCCATAGATACTGCATAATGGCAGTGTTTAATGGGAGGTCATTAGCTAAGCCATCATCGTCACAATAGACGTAGAGCCATGGGTCTTTGCGACCAATCAAATAGTAACCGAGGTTCTTAATTTCAAGTAGTTCTTTCATCTCGGCTAACTTATAGTTCCTCCGTTCAAGATGGATAATCTCTCCGGAGGTTTTAAATAATCTTACGACCATAATTATCACTTTAGAAAAGAGCGCCGCGGAGCTGGATTTGAACCAACGTCTCTCTATTTTCAGTAGAGTGCAATAGCCACCAGAGCGTGAGCCCTGACTATACCATCCCGGCATGGGTAATTTGGAGGAGGGAAAATCACTACAAAAACCTCCTCCCATGAGATAAAACAAATGTTTACATTTATTTACACATCCCTTGAGCCGCACCAACGATTCGTTTATGTGCCCAGTCGGGATGTTCGCCTTTAAGGATTGAAATCTTCCTTGATACGCAGTCGCTTTGAGATTCACCGCCTTTCCTATAGGTTTTAGCCAGCCTTGCATTAAGAGTTGGCATGAAAAAGATATAGAAAGGATAGAGTTTAAATATGTTACTAAACAAGCTTCGGTGGAAAACCTACCCATTTGATCATAATATGAGTGTATGCAGAGGCATGTTCCTTAGAATGCTTTCCGCAATAGATCTTTTGATCTCTACAGTCGTTACACTCGTCAATGCCTTTGCTCAAACAGTTAGGTTCGTCACAGAAACTCTCAGTCATCTATCCAAACCTATTAGCTGGCACGAAGGGCTCTGCACCCTCGGGCTCATAGAATTTCACACCCTTATTATTCATATAGGTCTTAAGGTGGGGATACACGAAGTCGTAGAACCTATCTCGACGTGGGTTATTAACCCAGCCTCTAACCTTCCTGAATGTGGCTATGTTAACCTTGGTCTCGGTAGTTGGGATATCCACATACTGAGAGATCTCAGGACCATAATCGTAATACGATGCGACCTCGATCTTATAATCAATCAGATGGTCAACCTCCTTTGGTGCACGAGAGGCATGTAGTGGTGTCGTTAGTCCTTCTTCTTTCTTAACTTCGGCATCGGTTCCAAAGACGTCCTTGATCTGACTCATAATGAAGACAGGGATCTTAGGTTTACGATAGACCAGGATCAGACCAGAAATCAATCGGTCGTAGATCCGTGACCATTCCATACGAATAACTTTTCCATACTTGGTTCGCTTGGCATCAGTTAGATTTTCCATCCATGACTGTAAGCCCTGGTAGTGGTCGGTTACGTCATCAAGGATGACAGTTCCAGCTTCTATCCTGGCTAATCGATGAGTAGCTATCTGGACATTAGCGGACACTCTTTCCATGTTCCATTCATCTTCTTCTAAACCGTCGAAGGTCTCGAAGACTTGAATGACACCATCTTCTACTCGTTCCTCATAAAACTGAATAGTTCTATCAAGGGGCTTGGTTCTGATGACATAAATGGGAGCCAGTTTAGAGGCAGGGACACCATAACCAAACATAGATTTACCTGAGCCTGGAGGTCCAGAGATCAGACATTTGAGAGCTATATCCTTGGCTAACTTAGGCTTCACGAACCCTTTTATCTGGGTGCTTGCCTTCTGAAGCATTTCATTTGCTCCAGACTGCACCTGCTCATAAGTTGGAGGCGTATTAGCAGAGGATGTCTCAGCTGGCGTCTCTATATTAGCGGATGCAGTTTTGCTCTCGGGTTTCTTCTTAGGGATAGAGAGCACTTTTCTTTTGGTAAGTTTCTTACTCAAGTAGTTCACTTCCTATCGTTTAGGGATAGGTTTTGAAATTTTAAATCCAATCAGAGTTTTCTTGGGTTTTTCCACAGGTGCAGGCATAGGCTCGCCTGTTTTCTCTTCATGTTTAGCTCTCTCAAATTCATTAATAGCGATATAAATATCATTGAGGACATGCCATGCAGCATGAGGGGTGTTACCTGCCTTATCTGAATCTGATATATGCTGATGGGTTTGAATGTTTTTCTTTTTACCTTTTAGACCAATTTTAATAGGAGGATCGGGCTTGGTTAAGTTTCCTTTTTCCCAGTCCTCATACCAGATCATGTAAGAGTCAGTATGTCCATGGACATTATCTATTTGGAGTTTAAGAGAATGCATGAGCAACTCGAACATGTTTCTTCCGAGTGGGATCTTATCTTCAGCAATGACGGCTTTGTCAGCATCACTGAGTTTGATTTCCTGGAGTTTGAATTGTTCGCTCATACATTACACACTCTCGAGAAATTTAGGAGCTTACCTCATCAGCTTGGATGAATGACTCACTACCTGCTTTGTGTTCCCAGCTCCAGCCTAATAGATAGACTACTGGTTCCCTTTCCTGTGTTCTAACTCTGAGATCGAAGTCGTATTTATTTCCTTCATCGAAATAAAAGATCGGCTTGATAACATCTCCCGTGTTTAGCTCTTGAGCTAAGGGATTGTTAGAGCATGTTTGGAAAGATAACCTTGGAGCATTGCGAAGATCCTTTGGGTCTTTACCTGCGTCGATCAAGCTACCAGCTATGGTATCAGCAAAGATAGCACCCTGGCTTCTACCTGCAACGGTAAATACACCAGAGAATACCCTTGGGATGGTCTCTTTGATCATGGCTTTCCAATCTTTCTGATTGGCGAAGAGCTGTTGGATTTTATCGTAATCAACTACTCTACCGTTCTCATAATAACTATCAATAACGTATAGTATTTCTGCTACATCATCGTCGTCATTAATGAGCCAACTCTCACCAAGATACTCGGAAGCTTCACCTTTCTCATATACTTTAGTGGCTTCACTGTATTCAGGAACGGAGATAGCATACATTTCTACCTCTTTCTGATCATTGGTTATATCTGTGACCTTAGCATCGTAGTCAATGTGTCTATGTAGAGGTAAAAATTCCTTGGCTTGAGTCCCATAGTTAGTTATAAAAGAGGGGACAAAACTTCTACCGCCTTCTGCATCGGGCTCTTCTCGTTGGCGAACTGCGATGCCAATATATCTACGAGAATAGTTGTGGAGCACAGGCTTATTGTAGTTCGGGTTCTCTGAACCTGACTTGGCAAAAGTCTCCTGTTTATCGATGGCTGACACAAGAACAGGGGATGCAAAGCCATCTACTGCGACTGATAGGAGGTTAGATTCTCCACATTCCTTGATGGCTCGCTCTTTATGGTCGGGGTGATAGACTGTTGTCGCCACATTGAGTGTGGCTTCGGGTCCAGCTGCAGATTTGTAGATAGGGTATCCGATACCCAATAAACCCTTGGTCACGAGATCCTGTGCAACTTTAGGCACTTCTTTCTTAACCCATTTTGTTACTTCCTTGACTTGAAAATCTTTCGAGTCGTTCAGTCCGGTCAAGCCTAATAAGACGAAGCTTACTGGCTCGGTATCAACAAGCTTTCCTTCTCTCAATTGACCAAGCAATTTGATGATCGCTCTATCCTCGACGTTACGTTTGCTTTTCATGGAAGCCATAATCTTTTTATGTGCTTCCTGTAACTTAGGGAGAGGTATCTCATACTTGATTGAGAACTCGGAAAGCATTTCTTCCGTCTTACTTGGTAAGACAGATGCTTTTTTGGTTACTAATTTTTTACTCATAGTATATCACTTATGACTGAGTATTATTACCGTGCTTAAACGGTATAACTTTTTCTTTGGGTGGTCTGGATCGACATCGGAACAAAGAATGCCTTTCCCACATGCGACGCCCACAATTCTACGGAGATGTGAATTGCTGAAACCTGTTAAATCTATCAGCTCGATGAATGAATAACTCTTATTCACCCACATTAATTTCTGCCAATAGTTTAAGGTCTCTCGGTCGGAATCACTAATGGAAGGCATACTTTCACTACGAGATCAAAGACTATTTATTTCTTTTGGGGTTTGGTAGCACCTCGTTTCTGAGAAGCTGGCAGAGCCTCACCGGACTCTTCTGGTTCTGTATCTTCTTCGGCTGACGGAGCGTTCATTGGATCGTCGTCGTCTTCTTCCTGAACTTCTTGCAATTTCCTGACATCAGAAGGGGACAATCTTTTCATATTTAGATACCCAACTATCTTATCGATCACTTCATCGAACGGATACTCGGGATCGTCTTCTGGTATATGAAGATCAGAGAACGCTGGATCGTGGTTGATGAACGCGAACATAAAATGATCTTGATCATCACCTTGTGGTTTATCGAGCCGACGAGCTAACAGTCGAGGGATAGAGACTGGCTGAACTTCTTTGCCAATGTCCACATATATCTCCTTATCAGACGCAAAAGGGTTCGCTCGATCTTTCGCTGTATTGGCAGTGACTCCTAACAGCTCAGCAAGATCTTTCTCCGTCAAATATTCTTTCGTATTTACGAAATGACGAATTAGATCACCATCTTTCAGATACTTAGAGTGTCGCTGACCAAACATTTTCTTTTCCGATATTTCAAACTCGGAAGCTTTTTCAATTTCGACTGGCATAGCGATCGGTCCTTATTGGAGTTCCTTTATCTCTTGGAACATATTATCCAAGCGGTCGAGTAACCTTTTAAGTGTTTGCTCGAACGTATCGGAATACTCCGGTTGCATGAGAACTATTCGGACTTCTTCGGTCAACGTGACCTTCCACTCTCGGAGGTCTTTATTGCCCAATAGAATGTTCGAGTTAGCTATCAATATGATTGCGTCGAGTTCTTTCCCAGTCTCACAGACCACTCGAACCATGAGCTTGAACTCATCGAATGGTATGGTGACCCGAATGTCAGGGGTTTTATCTGGTAAATACCATATGAATCTGGTGCGTTCTTTCTGTAATATACCAATAGGATCATAAACTCTCTCCTCTTGTCGTTTTAAGTATCCCTCTACCTCAAATTTCTTCAGGAGCTTACGGATAGCTGTCTTATAATTATCGGGCTCGCCTATTTTATATTCCGGAGTGCCAGGTAGTAACGTGGGATAAAATCGTGGATATAATTTAATTAAATCGTTGAGGATTTCACTAACGGTGATGCGTGTAGGGTGTGACGCACAAAATCTCTTGATCCTGATGATGTCATCATATTTTAACTTACTTCTTGGCATGATTACACCTATATAATTAGTAGACTCATTACCTCTCTGGTTTTCTGCATATCAGCGATATCTTTATCTATCTGCTTAATTTCAATAACGAGATTACGAGCGCGAGCGTGTAATATCTCAACTTTCATAGGTTCTCCCTTTAATCGGAAGGTCGTGAATTTCTCGAGAGCTGTTCTTCTATCTTGAGATAAGCTACCTATTTTATGAAGGAGTATATCTCGTTCTTCCATTAGAAACGTGTTGATCACGTAGTTGTTAGATTTTTCCCATGATGCCATTTTGATCACTTTTTTGAAAATTGAATGGAGCCGGCGGAAAGCTCAGTTTTCCTTATTTATAAACTCTTTTTTCTAACCTGAATCGACCTTTATTTCGGAAACAACGCCTGTTTTAATATTTATATTTTTGAATGTTCGATCCATACCATGACGGTTGATTATATGCTCAATCCAGCAGTCCAGATTACACAAATGCTGACCATCATCACAGGCAACATCTTTATTCTCGGCATTATAGTCATCGCACTCTACAAAACTCATATTACCGTCTTTATCGGCTAAATCCCGTGTCCAGTCCTTCTCGCATTGATTACAGAAGATAACTCCACTTTCTTTATCAATCGGCATCAATGTCATCCTCGGTGTCGTCCCAATCGTCTTCATCATCATTGACGGGTCCACCAGACATCTCTTTGAAGACATGGACAGGTTTTAACTTGGATAATTGCTTGGTGACAAAATCATCTATACCAACAGCTTCAGATTCGGTAGTAATACCATTAATAATAAAGTAATCGATCTCTCGGAAGCGTAGAGATCCAGTTCGAGCATGAATATCCATACAATCGAAGATGAAAGGGGTCATAATAGCTAATAGATCGATCATATGCGGAGTTTTGAATCTGCCCATAATTTTGTAGACAAATCTTATGCGTAAACGAATATCCTCGATCTCTGTCGCGAGGGAGTAGAGATCCAGTATCAATTTCTTGTCCTCTTGAGGAACAGTATCAGTGCAGACATCTGATAATAGTTTTGATAGTTGTGGTATTGTTAGTTTCATGATTTCACCTGACAGGCGGTTGATACCCAGATGGTAATAAACGCTTGATCCTGGATTTTGCGGTAACAATAACCTTGTCTCCACTCTGAAAGAGTGTTACAAAGCCCATTTTCTTATATTCGTTTAACCATATACGGAGTGTCTGGGAGATTGGTGGTGTGTGGTAGGTGTCTGTTTTTGTGTTTAGTTCTACGATCTTTGCTTTCATCCATTCGGCTAAGTCGTCGAGTGTCCAAAACTCGAATTCGTTATATCGTCGTTCATCCTGGATGAGCTTCCAGATCATCAGATCTTTAACTGAGAGTGTGTCTTCATTTTTCTCCCTATCATATCTACTGGCTAACTTAATCGGGACTGGCATTTAATCAAAATACTCCTCCATCATGGTAATAACCTATCCAATCGTTCTTTTGAGTAAACAGCTTTACACTCGTTACAGTAGGGTCTTTGTGCTCGGCATAAACAGCAAAGACTGCAGTCTTCGTCGGAACCGGGTTGATGATGAACCGTGACTACCTTAACATCATCGCAGACATCTCGTTCACACTGCTCACATTCAAGATACTCAGTGGGTTCTTCCATGGCTAACATTAAAACCAGTCCTCCAGAATCTGATGAGGCTCATCATAGGGAAAACCGGGATAAATGAAGGGCATTTGATCATCCATCTCGTCAATAAACTGGTTCCATGAAAAGGGATGATCATACTCATCAAATATACGCCATCCGTCACGGATTAGGGTCTTAAGAGTGCTCTGTTGAAAATTACACAGAAAAGGTCTATCCTTTCCAGCATCATTCTGTTGTTTGCCTAAATGGAGTTCTTCCATGATATTAGCAACATATTTTCTCAAATAAAAGTTAGTAGACATGATGTATCATTCCATATGATCCTTAGTGTGTCCCATTGGTTCATAATCAATAAGAATATAGTATTGAGTAGCATGGATATCATATGGACACTCCTTACAAACATTAGAGTTCACAAAATCATTTAATTGAGTTTCGGCACTAAGAGTGTCGGGGAATATTATATTCTTATCATATGGAGCTACTCCATATAAAATCTGTATGATTTTAAACATCTTTAAACTCTCGGGTAGTGTATTTTATAAATTGTTCGTAAATAAAACCAGAAAAGTCGGGTGGACAAATGTCTGTCTTCCAGATATCAGGGTTTAAGTCACGATAGTAAGCAGGGATAATGAATCTTAAATCTTTATCGCTGTTTTTTGGTCGCTCACAAACGTGCTCGTATTCCTCGATCTCGAATCCTATCAATTCATAGAAGCGATGATAGGTTCTTCTATAGTCGAAATCGTAACCACATAGCAAACGGTCATAATAATGAGGTTTGGTCTTATATTCGATCACGCATGGATTACCGTATTGTTGGTAAAGATGACGTAAAAGATTGAATACTCGATCGTATTCTTCTGGCTCAGGTGATGCAAAAATGAAATCGAAATTCTCGGAGACACCTCCAAAGAACTCTTCATTAAGGGTATGGATACTTTTATTAACAAAAAAGAATTTTGTGCCCTGGGTAGTATTCATTTGATCTATTTTCTGGAAATACCACTGGGCATCTGGTTTGTCGTCTATGCCGACTACAGTTCCATCTAATTCATGCATCTTAAGAATGGTGCGGATACCGAGGGCGGACAGTCCGTAGCCCGAATTGAGCAAAAGGATTCTTTGCGGATTGTGAAGTAGTCCGAACATAATCTAACCTCTTGCTACAGCTACTCTTATCCATTTAAGCAATTCTTCTTCTAAGTGTTTAATGTATTCCTGATCATCTAAAAATTCTTTATCACACCGATGATCAGGACATTTATTCATATCATTCAACCCTGTATATTTATGTTAGATCTCTAAGTAAAAACTCTAAAGCTGCTTCATAAGTATTGAAACTCTCTGAATCAGGATGTTTAGGCGATATCACCATAAAATAATCCTGATCAGGACAATGATGAATTCCTATATCATCACTAATTGATAATCTCATTTCTGAACTTAATAATTCAAAATCTAAGTATTTTCTATTATCCCATTCTTGCACTACAATTTCAGAATCCATAACATAGCCTCATGCTTAATTAAACATTTAATATCTATTGTCCTTATTGTCCTTTTCTACGTAGAATCTAAGTTTTGGCAATTTATCTAATAGTAGATAGACTCCAAATCCCCCAAATCCTAAAGCACACATAAATATGACAGATACACCAAAGTGATATCCATTCCGAATATTATGCAGATATTCTACGAAAAAATAATCGAATTCTTCTTCGGTCTTAGGAATATCTAAGCCAATTCTGGTTGCCTTGAAGAGATTTTCAATACAATCATTTTCTATCTTAATAGAATTGTATTCTAAACATTCTAACCATTTATCATGGACACGTTCCTTGGTATTATCCTCAGTAGGATAAGTAGCCTCTACTATTGGTATAGTAAGAAGTAAAATCAGTGCTACATAAACTGTAACACCTAAAATTTGTAGTTTTTTCATTAAAACACATCACTTATGAGTCCTATCATTTTATCCGATTTGATTGGTTTAAAGCGAGTAGCAAAGAGTTTATTGAATGGAACCTTGTCCTCTTTGGTGAGGGGTCTGATGTCGAGTAGTTTGGTTAATTGATTGTCTCGTGTGGTTATCTTGGAACGATGGGATCGTTTCTTCTTCTTAGCCGGCTTAACAGATGCTGATACTGATCTGATAATAGAAGAATTTGGATATTGAGTTGAATAATCAATAGCATTAATAAATTCTACGCTACCGGTGACTTGCAAGACTGCTTGGGGAGAAGCAGTGTGTCTGTAGTAGAGATCAAGATAGTTACGTCTCATGATTTCCTGATCCCAGAGATCAGTCTGAGTTCGAGCTCCTTGAATCACATAGATAGAATCCGTATCTCCTCCTATTATTGTCCTACCGGTGAGAAAATCATGTCCGTGAGAAACTCGACCCACCCAATCGGAAGCGCCGAGACCTAACTCCTCTAACAGGATCTCGTAATGCAAATTAGCGAAATTTTCCCGGGATTGTAGCTCTTCGCGACGTTCCTGAGCTTCACGAGCTTCTCTTAACCAATCTTGCCACACTCTCCATACTTCATCTTGGATATGGAATGCCGGTCCATAACCATATAAATAATTGGTTTTACCGGATTTCTTGATGTCCTCGATGGAGATGAAACTGTTTTCGTTAAGCTGCAGACCGTCTCTGGTCATACTGGGCAGATAGATACGCATGAGACTCATTTCTCGAATACACTTCAAGTGCATATTATCTATGAACTCGTAGTTATTAGTGAGCCATGCTCTACAGCCTTTACATTTGGAAGCTTGGAAACTTGTGGATAGGATTCTCATACTATTAAAGCCTCCGGGATGGTAGTGGTAGGGGCATTAAATAAAATCATTAAGCCGATAACATCAACACCATTACTATCGGTTAACCAAATACCGTCATCGATAACATAATCATCGTATTGATACCAGGAGGTGTGATGTCCGTGCACAGTAGGAGAAAAAGTTTTGATTATATAAGAACGACCAAAATTTATATCCCGGTAAAATAGTCTCATAAGCTCCATATTATCAGTATCATAAGTTATAAAGCGTAATCTGTTACCTGGATCAATCTGGAGATAGGAGGCTTTATCGAATATTAGATTGGGAGCAGCTAATTCTCCATGAGGACCATTAGCAAACATATGAATTTTGCTGTAGACTGGCGGTCGTATAGTTCTCTCAGCGTCGTTGATATGATTCTCAAGATAAGTTTTGAAAAATTCTGGATTGTCCTTGTTTGGATGATCGATAAGAGACCTGAAACGACGCATTCTCTCATCGTGACCAGCCTCTGTCAATCCTGGATAAATGGTATCGAAGAAATCCTCAATAAATTGAGGGGTTTGTGTAGCAAAGAAAGGTGGATAGTCTGGAATTATCTCTTCCTCTCGAAGAATAGCTTTAATTCTGATCATATGATTGGCGACTCGTCTATCGGTTGAACCAGCTACAGGAGCAAGTTGAATACGATGATCGGGTTGATTACTACCCACAGGAACTAATGGAAAGTCTGCTGGTATACCACCAGTTGTAAGAGCGAAAATAGTTTGTCTGGCTAATTGTTCGGCTCGTTCAGTATCAGTAACTTCAGTATCAACGAAAGGAACAGGAGGTTGATTGGGTCGTGTATAGGGCTCGCTTGACCACGAACGATGGCTACGTGTATATTCTTGTGGAAGAGGGTCTTCCAGTTGTTCTCGGTTTGGAGCAACACGACCAACTTGTGTTTCCCTGATACGATCATCTTCGTCTTGCTCAGCACGTTCCATAGCTCTGAGTCTGCGACGTTCACCACGTTGTCTATTACGATCATCTTGAGCCTCAATTTGTTCAGTAGTTCGACGACGGTCTCGACCTACACGACCAGTAGTATATTCTCCTGCATCCCTCAGACGTTCAGATTCCTCATTGACTCGAATAAGCTCATCCTGGTTGGTCTGAGAAAACCCCTCGAAACATTCAGTGCACAGAATGACAGGTTTACCCTCGAGTTGGAATGGATGAGCCTCGCCTGTAAAAACGCCCTTGTGAGCACCGCAAATCATAAAATCACTTAATCAGGTATTGGAGCAAGTAACTTGAGATGTTTATCCCAAACATGTTCTTCCCATTCTTCTTGATTGACATCTTTAACTATTCCGCAATAGAAACAGAAAACATTATATCTATCAGTCGTGTTCTTTATTTTCCAGTTGGCTAACGCTACCAATTTCTATCTTCTCCTGTGGTGAGGTTGCTCGTTCATACTTATCTCGCATTCGCATGAGGAAGTGTGTATCGTGGTCTCGTTTTGGGTCGAAATCGGGTGTCGAAAAGTTTAAGACAACAGCTTTAATGCACTCGGCGAAATAGTCTTGCACTCCAATTTCTTGATTAATTAGAGCCTCTCGTTCTTTCTCGGACGGAGGTAAGAGGTTTAAAATTCTGCTGGCATCCAGGACAACGGAAAGGGGACGCAGTAATGCATCCCGATTCGTATACCAGTAGACGGCTACAGCTCGGAGAACCATAGGGCTCTCCTCCTACTCAGTTTCCTGAAGTCTAATCTTTAGCATGAGAAGATTGTTAGCAGCATGTTGAAGCAGTCTGTAGGCTGGAATCCAGTGCTGATCTATCGTCTCGGGCGGAGAATCAAGTAGTGTCTGAGCATTATAGTCAGCAGTTGCTCGAATGTTTTGTAGCTCGTCGAACTCAAATGCTCGCTGAGTATTTTCGGCGTATGTTCGAGCTTCGCCTACCTGTGCTCTTGCATCTAAGCGGAACGTCTCGCGATCTTCCATTTCTGGAAAGAGTTCACCAAAAGTCACGTTAGGTGCTAACGCAGTATTCCCAGTGCTTTTACGTAACATTGTAAAAGACACGTTGCTTGAACCTACTTTTGAGCGTCCCCAGTCGGACACGTTAATACCTTCGTCTTCACATCTGCGAATCAGAGTGGCGATAACTTCCTCAACGGTAGTCTCGGGCATTACTTCGACGCGAAACTCTTTGTTTCTGGGCTCGACATCGATTATAATCTCAGTGCCTTTGGCATCTGAGGATGTTGGTTCTTCGGACATGATATATCACATTTTATTATATTATATAGGTTTTTTAAGTGTTCCCAAAAATCATGGGATGGTCTGCTACTTTTTCATGCTCATATTCAAAGATATGATCTAAACAATTATTATATGCATTCTTCTCCCATGGGTCAGATGTGATCAGTCGGTTATTACAAGCTGTGTGACCACATCGAATATAAACTTCATTGGAATTTAATGATTCTTCTCGAGTTCCTGAGAACCATTGTGGATATGCACTAACCTCGACGTTAGTTAGATCTTGTGGGAATTTTGTCTCGAAGTCTTCGCCTGGTCTAATTTTGTAGGCAATAATCTCGTCTGCTACCCACTGTAAATGTTTTTGTATGAGTGTGAATACGTATCTACGTTGATCCTTGCTCATGGTGAACCAGTTGAGTTTCTGACATCTCTCGCATTTCCTCTGGAAGTTGTTTTCAACGTCGGATTTCTCTTTGAGCCTGGAGTTGCACATTTTACAATATCGATCACCGTGCCAGATGTCCACGAGCGTAGAAATGGAGTCCCAACCTCGACTAACCATATCATCCTCTAATTGGCTTGCAGCCATATCAGAAAATTCTACAAGTTCTCCTTTTGTCGGTAGATGTTGCACAACATTAGCTACATACTGTAGAATATCGGCTATTTTCCAGTGAGCCGATGCAAACTCTTTATCAAGAAAACTACCATAATGGGCAGATATTTCATTCCATGTTGCAGGGAGAAATCCTTTTTCAGTCATTTTATACCAATTCCTACATGCATATTGAATCCTAATTCCGTTTCGCTAAAGACTATCTTAGCATCACAATTTAGACAACGGATCGTAGTATTCAGGATCATAGGTTCCTTTTCCGTAGCTTTCGGCATATTAGTAATCTTTGATCCACACCATGGACAATAAGGTGGATCGAATTTCTTCTTGGGTTCTTCACTCAACTACGGACACCTCGAAAGTTTCGAGCATGTATTTAATGCCCCAGTTTGACTCGAGCACTCCTTCGACGCTGGCAAAAGCGTTTTCTTCACTATCTTCTTCAGTGAAGATCTGGATGACAATATCATCCTCTTTAAATTCAAATTTGTATTTAACCATCTTCTTTAACCTCATGGAAACTAAAAGGTGCACTAAAATCGTCAGCACCAAATATGCGTTTCATAACTACATTTATTTGTTTATGTGCATCTTTTTCAGTTTTAGCATCTGTAGTAATCTCGATTAGACAACCATCGTAGGTATTGATACGTAGCATATATTTAACCATCTAAATAACCATCGTGTAAGGGTTTTTCTAAACATTCATTAATGATCTCGATAGAAGAATCGATGGACTTAATAAGTTCCATTCCTTTATTCTTCATTTTTTCGTCAGATTCAAGGTCTATCATTTTCCAGACATAAGTCTTACAGCTCTCGAACTCGTCCTTGAAATGTTCAAGGCTTGAGAGGCTAATTTCGGCATGTTCAGGCAATTATAAATTCACCTCTGTTGTATTTAATTCGGCAATTAGGACAGAGCCATATATTGTTCTCAACCTTGACAATATGTTTGGCACAAAAGTCCTCCTCGCAATTCCAGCACTCGCTGGGGTTCCAGCTACAGTTATCACAGAAAACAGTGTCACATAGATCATGTGTGCATGTTTTGAGGTGATAGGTTCCGTCGTCACCCTCTCGGACCATAATAAATCACTCCTAAAAAATAAAGAAAAAAATATGTTGAAATCTTCAAATTTCAACTAATCGTATCTAACGGTTGCTCCACGAAGATCAGCAGAGTGACCTTTCGCATCTGAGCGATATATTTTGTGCCAGACTTTTCTACCTAATCTGAGAGCGGGATGATCCCCTTGCATGTGATACACGGTGCTACGGACATAAGAGTTACCTTGTTCATCAAATCTATATTCGCCAACTACATGAGACGAGTCTACTTCTATTTCATACCATTTAGTCCGAGCTCTTCCGTCACCGGTGATACCGCCCTTGTCTTTGGGTGGTTCAGTGGGCTTGATCAGTTCTCTGGTCTTTTTATCAGTGGGCACGAAATACCACTCGCCTTGGCGGAAATAGGGCTTGGTTTGATCGATCTGGGGAGGATGAGTCAAGGCATAATAGAGTTCTTCACCGTTGTCCATGAGTCCAAGAATGTTGTCGGGTATGTAGATCATAACACTGGTAGCGGGCTCGATAGATTGAATCAAGTAGATGAAGTGTTTGCCATCAATCTTGATGATATGGTATTCGACGTTATTAACGGTTTGTTTTGGTGTGCTACCACGTTTGACCAGATCGGGGAGATATTCGAGAGTGGTAAATCCACCATGTGCTACTTTATCGAAGTAATACTTGGGGAGTTCGTTATCGGAGCCTGTTCTCTGCATATCTTTGGTCCAGTTGATTAAGAAACCAGGAATCAGTTGTGTAGTGTCGGGATAATGGTCGAAACATTTTTGCCTGAGTGACCAGACATCTCCACCTGTTAGTGCGGACTCGATAGATTTCTCAGGGTATAGATGGAAGTATGGAACTCCGTTCTTAATCCAGCGTCTTCCGATGATCTCTTCAAACGAATAGAAGTCATTATCTCGGATAGACACTCGTTTATGGGCATGTGGAGTAGTGGCGTATATATGTTCATTCCAGGAGTCGGCTTTGTAATACCACTCCAGTTTTCCGTCGACCAGTTCAGTGTGACAAAATGCAGTAAATACACCCGGCTGTTCTCCTAAGATGATATCCTTATGAATGGTGTAGTTGTGGTCACTTCCATCAGCGTTCTTGTAGCTGTTTATGATTTCTTCGGTCGCACGCATCCTGCTTTGGTCGTAGGTGCTCTTTTCTGGGTTGGGCTGGGGCAGGTATTTGTATTTGTTCTTGCCGAACATGGTCATAGAATGACGTTTCTTACTATGGTCCATTTTGTTCAGTTTCTCGAGATTCTCGAGAGCGCTCTTGCGTTGTATTGTTTGATTCTCGTTAGAGTTACGGTTAACAACATCAGCCATGAATTTATCGTATTCGTCTTTACACCAATCGATTTCTTCCTTGGTTAATTTCTGTTGACCGTTCTCATGCCGAGTAATTATCGCCGATATCTCGTCCAAACGATGTGCACTAAGGTCATATTTTCGTTGGAAATGAGATGCCTCGATTTTAGTCTCTTCGACTGTTTCTATTACTTGTTCTGACATATTTCTATTCCTTCAGCAAGGGAATTAAAGAATTGCTCGATACATTCAACTACTGGTTTAAAGCAGTCTATCAGCAAATCTACGATTTCCATGAGGGGTTTGACAATTATTTCGTCGCAATTACCCTGACATGGGTCACATTTACAAAAAAAGCATTCAGGTTTGGTCTTCTCGCTTAATATTCGCATCTCTCAATTTCCTATAATCGGCGACCATTTTTAATAAATCAGGTCGACGTTTTAACATTTTACCATGTTCGGTAATTGCAGAGAGGATACAATAGGTTAAAACTGTTTCGATATCGTAATGCACGCACAAGAAGTCAAATACATCATTAATATCAACGTCTATCTCTAAGGTTAGATGTTCGGGTGAGACGATGCCACTATCGACTATATGGACGAGTATATGTCTCATGATCTCCAGACGTTTCTCGATTGACAGATTGACCATATTTATCTTGGGCTCAACCGTAATGATGTCTCGACGTTTGCAGCCGGGACAAGTATGCTTAACTTTCAACTATTATACCATCCTTTAATTTTAATTCCATGGTGACGTCACAAACAGGGCATGGTGGTTTCCATGTTAGGGGCTGATCGTTATCGTATTTGATGTAGACCACGACCTCGGAGGCGTCACAGCCCTCTTCTTGTTCACAGTAGAAATGATAGCTCTTCATCTAATCACTCTCCAAAAATTCCATGTCGGTGTCGCACATAGGACATGAGGGTCCACGGAATCCTTTAGGACGACTGTATTTATACGTTATGAAAACAGTAACGTTTACGGTGTCACAATTATCATTACTACATGTATATGTGTCTCTCATATTAGGATAATCTGTGGTGCTGGAGACTGGCTTGATATCGCCATTCCCTGAGTCGTTCGATGAAACGCTCACGAACGTCGGGAGTCATATCTTCGAGAGGAGTAGCTCCTTCGATATACTCTGTGCTAACAAGATCCTCATCCTCGTTGGGGAAATTCTTCTTCCAAACACCGAAGAAAACAATATCATAAGATTCATATTTTGGGATGTAACGCGGTAAATGAGCAGGGCGCTTATGGCTATTAATATATTCTTCAATGTAATCCATACGCTCAGCCTGTTCAGAAATTTCGATGAATTCGACCTTGGCGTAACCTCCAGGGTTGATGATCTGATTCCAGAGGGATTTCTTAACCGAAACTCCAGTGAACTCGGTCATTAAAAGATGCAGCAAGTCTTTATCTTTAAAGAATACCAGCCGTAGTTGCTGGACTCGCTGATTGTTTACTTGTTCAGTTATATCACTCATGTTGGGGTGTCATCCTCCATAGGATAAGGGATAGACTCGTAGAGAGTCTCGGGTGTTTTACGACCCATGTGCTCGATAGAACCAAAGCTGTGACCTCCACAGTATGGACATCTATGATCCGTTATTTCTTTTGATTTATCGCCAAAAAGGGCTCGTAACCAACCTAATAATTGGATACCATCATACCCGATAATTCGGGTGATTGGTGCAGGAAATTCTTTCCAGCAGTCATAACATTGATACTTCATGATATTCTACCTGCTAAACGATTCAAGACCCAGCATCTCTCGCAGCGATCGTGGTGGGCACTTTTCTCGATGTCTTCACCACACTCGACGCAATTCATGATACCAGTCTTGTGATGGTATCGAGTCATGGTCTTAGTGCGTTGCCTTGCTCGTTTGATCATTTTTCTTGGCATATTATATTGACCAATTCCAGTCTTCGATCTTGACTTCTTCGGTGATACTCTGCATATTGATATTATCGTAGATGTCTTGAGCCTCGAAAGCCTCGTGCGGCATGAAACTACCATTTATTACTTCAGCCATCATGTAGGTAGTGTATCTCTGCTTTTGCTCAGTAATAAATTTCATAAACTCGGCTGCGTGAGCTTTGCTTTTCACTTGAAAGAATTTCTCGTAAAGGGATTGTTTTCCGGGCTCATTATCATCAAAGAACTGGATTCGGATAACTTTAGGATATTCTTCATTCATTCGTCTTCAGCCCCCGATGCAATGCCTGCTAATTGGTCGATGGTATCAGCCCGATCTTTTTCCTGCTCGTAGGTATGCACGACCTGTTTGATCTGCAAAAAATAAGCGGACATGACCCAATTCTTATCTTCTTTATGTTTTCCCATGTCTTCCTCGCCCTTATGGACGAGTTTTGCTATCTTCTTCATATAGCCTTTGTAATCTACTTTCAATATTGTTCATATCCTTCGTTTTTCTGCTTTGAGTTGGAGAGGATGCGCGAAATGTTTGTGTCTTATTACGCCTGCCTCGTTCTTAAGCTTCCTCAGGCAGTAATCGCATCTAATCCGGCGATTGAAGAACTTATTTGCGTCTCCGGAATTACTCATTTCTTTAGTGCCTCTGATAAGATTTTTATTAATGTATCACCAGAGATTATACTCTGGAATTCGCCTGGTGCTCTGGTGAGTCCCATAATCTCTTCCATGATTTTATTTAGATCAAACATATCGTCTGATGTCAGTTGATATTTCTTCAATATTATTCATATCCTTGTATAATTTCATTTGGAAAATTCCTCAGTGATCGATACTCGGTTTGTTTCTTCTTTCATAATATCTAATTTTGTGATGTCTGGTATTATCGCAATCTCTCCCTTCAAAGCATTCCTCATTACATTCTCCACGAGGAATACCGGGAATTATTTGGATGGGATAATACCTTAACTCTCTCGGATCGGAGTAATCGTAGGCATCCTCCATTACATCGGCATTGGTAGCATAAGTTGGTTCGTATTTCTTGATCTCGGGCTCTTCTAAGGCTGCAGACTCCTTTTGAAAATGTTGCCAACCGCAGTAAGCACAGAATACGTCAGCGGGTTCACGGAGCATGTCGCAATTCTTACAGTGACTGGTGGGCTCGGCTGGAGGCGGACGCACTGGTGGGGCTTCTTCTTCCATTCTTCGGAGCCAACAAAGGATACGAACGAGAGTAGCATTTTCGATGTTCTCGTATTGAATAGACCCTTTAGTGGTAGTCAATTGCAGAGACTCGAGCTGATCAAAATATCTGGCTTTGACAAGCTTGTAAGGGACATTAAACTTGATAGCATAGTCGCTTAGTTTATCAAGTATTTGTTCGGAGGTATTTTCGATATTCTTTTCATGTAGGGTCTTTTTACCGAATAGTTTCATTTATTTCGACTCCTGAAGCGGTCGCAGTGACCGTTGATATCCACTACGAAATTGTAGCGGGTGCAGAGAAGCTCGCTGTTCTTCTGTCGCCAAAATGAGCTCTCGCAATTATAACACGTCTCCGGATTGATGAGCGTGTAATAGTTTGGTGGCTTCAGTTGAGTAGGGGACATAATCTAACACCATCACTCGGTCAGCTAAGATTGTGCCATCTGGCAACATGTTGAGATCACATACACGTTTCGTGTCCTGATATTCCATATGCCAGACAAAAGTGTATGGTGAGGGCTCGTATAGACACATATATATTTGCATATAACTCGCACCATTGAACTCAGCCATGAATTCCCACATAGCATCGATGTTATTGAAAACGCACAATGGACCAGCGAATTCCCATGGTTTCGTCCACTCGTTGAGTTTGTAGTGTGTTAACCCACCTCCATTCTGCATAACAGACATTAGGCTCTCCGTTCCGTTCCGGTGATTCTCTCGACGGAGTAATTTAAATCCTCGTAGTTCAGTCATCGGAAATCATCAATCAGCTCGTTCTTACCACGTTTGGTAAGTTCAGCCATTATTCGTTTTCGGTGTTTATCACCGGTATAGGTTCTCAGCATATAATGAGTTCGCTTATTCGGGCATCGACTAAGCATATGTTTGAACATATGATCATCGCAATAATAATCGAGGCACTGGACGCATTTAGCCACGAATAAACTTTGGCATTCATCATAGTATGCTGAGCATGACTCGATGAGCGGGCTATCGTCCGCTGCTGCTTCGTAGTCGTAATAGGGTGAATATGCCATAATTTTTCACTTCTTACATTTGGTGAACTCGCTCATGATCCTCGATTATCTTTATCTGTCTGGTTCCGTCATCGGTGGAGGTCATGCCTCGCACGTCAGCGGGATCGAAGTTATACTTCTTTCCCAATTTAGCCCAGAATTTGGTCAGGTTTCCTTGCCTGACCTCATATTCTTTCGTTCGATATGAGAGTGCTATTCCCACAATATCATTTGCTGGATCGGGTCTGACCTCCCAGCGAGCATCCATAGAGAGCTCGTTCAGGTAATCATACTCGTGCTGTTCCATTTTTTGTAGTTTCATGTTATTCACTTTTAAGCTTGTTAACTTCGTCAATAATCTGAATCAAAGCCCTGATGGCTTCTGCCTCGGTCTCGAAGTCCGTGTGGATACACCTGTCAAGAACATCATAGTATCTGGTGTCCTTTAACGAATGATCGTGTCGCTCGAGCATATGGATTTCGATTGTTCCATCTATGCAGATCAATTCTTCTGGGCATTCGCATTTTTCTGGGTAATCCCAGATCTGATCAATGAAGTATGGTCCTCGTTCAGAACCGTCTCGTTTAAACGGATCAGGATCAGGCTCACATGAGGGACAATAATGAATAAAGAATAAGTTCTTTACGTCCATGAGCTCAGATTTCTGCAAATCCTTGACATCTAATCTATTTTCACTCATTTGAATCACTATTGGTATATGAATCTAATTTAGAATCACAGGCTGGACACTTGGGGTCTCCGAGGTCTTTCTCGTTAATCCACTTGGTCTCGGGTGGAATTGAGACCTTGACCTTTAATTTTACTTCTCTCGCTGGACAATCACCAGCAACGCATCTAAAGTGCAGGATTTTTTCTGACATTTTAATCACTCAATTTTATCTCGAATGTATCTGAGCTTAAGCTTATGACTTTATCCCATGGGAAGCCATATTTCGCACCCAGTTTCTTCCAACAGGCGTTGACAGACTCTCGGGCATGATCTGCCATTGAGGTTTTGCCTCCGTCCATGGTAATAACTGGAGTATTTGCAGCAATTGCTGACAAACGAATAACCTCGCTATATTCTTCTTTTGTAATAGTTATCATAATCTTTCCCGCTGGTGAGGACACAGCTACTTGCAAATAGCTTGCCCGGCTCGCTCTCCTGGGAAAACCAGGTGCGCTGCCTTAGCTCCTCGTCGTCTTCCGTGCTCGACACGATTCAGGATATGCTTTCATACCTTGGAAAATAGGCGATCCTTGGACTCCGACCAGTTTCGGGTAATTAATTGGCGATAAATATTGGTGTTGCAGACTATGAAAGGGAAAAACAAATGTGAAACCCTACCAGCTCGTCGCCGAGCGAGGATCTGCAAGTTATTTCTTTTCCTGCTGGTGAGTGCACTCGTAGACCATAATTGGCTTCTCTCGGAATAAGATAGCCGGTCTAATCCAGTTTCAGGAGATTAAATAAAAAAATATAGAAGATATATATATAGTTTACTTGATTTCAATAAAGGAATGGTGATTGGATTTTTCGATTAATGCATCGATATAGGATCGTAGGTTGAGCAATTCCTCTTTTCGAGCCATATTCTCGACTTCGTTGAATAACAGCTCGGGGATCATCTCGAATTTCTCAGCAGCTTCTTCGGGGAGTTTACCTCGCATATTGAGTTCTTGCTGGGCTACAGCTACTTGCTGAGCTCCGTTGTGGTTATTGAGACATGCGAAGAGTGAATCGTATCGGTCGAACAGTCCTTGCTTCAGCAAAAGTCCTTCGGCGATGGTGTAGTTCTTATTCTCGAAATGAATGGTTGTTTTGATGTTCGATTGCTGAATAGCGATCTTGACATCATTATAGCGTTTGATCAAATCTTGTGCGGACTTGAACTTGTCTTTAACAAAGTCTCGTTGGTTCTCAATCTCGTCTTTAGATCCTTTCTTTTTGGAAGCGTAGCGAACAATTTCTTGCTGTCGCTGACTTAACAGTTTATCTATTCTCTTTAGCTCAGTAAGACCATCTGCGACGGTCATCTGATTAGTTTCGGTTGAATACTTTTCTGCTACCATTTTTATCAACTGGTGTAATACTCGCCACCCACCGCTCGGCGTAACCGTAGGTAACTTGCCCTCAAAAAACCAATGCCACTCCTTTCGGAATAAAGAGCGGAATTCTGTGAGCCTTGAGACCTGAACCTTGAGCATCCTGAGCTTTGACTCGTTAACTCTTAGCTTTGATCTCTGAGCCCTGAGGAGGGTTCCTTTCGGAACTTCGTCCAAATCGAAGGGTGAGGGCAGTTAATTTCGGTTAATTCGGGTGGTAATATTACCATGAACTAATAATGCCCTTCGATTAGTGAGAAGGCGAGGATTTGAACCTCGGTTTCGGGTTGCCTCAGGTGGTTAGCCTGTGCGTTGCACCGTGGATTACCATCCGATACGCTGTCCCACTCTCCTTAACGAGCGGGCAATCTCTCGGGGTCAATCCTACCTTCTCAATGTTATTTCAGAAAATTTTATAGTGTTATAAATATAGAAGTTTCGGTTATGATTTCGGCACATGATCACACGGCGATAGAATTCTCCAATTTTGACTCGCCTGTCGATGTGCGGACGTTTGCCGTCTCCTGCATAGGGATAGCCGCAACCACAAGGAAGTGTGGGCTTCTCCTCGGGCTCGAGGGTCTTGGTGATTTTCTCCCAGCAATTCCTTGATGTGTGATCGGGCTTGAAGCAATTGTGACAGTATGTATCCAATAAGCTCATGATCTTTGTTCTTCATCTCTTTTTATGAATGCTATAAGAAATATGAGAGCTTCTTGATAAGTGTTGAAGTGTCCACGGGCTGGAATTCCAAAGATATACCATCTTAGATCAGTATCGTCTACGCTTCTATCGAATTGATCATACCGACAGCAGTGGATCATGAGGGGCTCGCCATATTCGTCAGGAGGCTCATAGTGAGGCATTTCCATTTGCACGGAATCATCGTGCATGAAACCATCATAATCGGTAAGCGTGGAATCCATAAAGGTCTTGAAATCCACCATTTGATTGAATTTAGGTGTTTTAACGTGTGTCATCTGTTGAAACTCGCATTACTGGTGACTGCGATCTCGGTGTGATTACCGGGGACATGAGAATTAATCTCGTCAACCATTTGCTGGTCTCGGTCCAGGATTGCCTGCATGAATCGTTCCATGTCTTGACCACAATGGTCTTTGAAACCAAGCCAAATCTGAGTGCCTCGGATATTCATATCATCCAAGTGAAGAATTTTTATTAAACCAGTATCAGGGTCTTTTTGCATCATTTGACCCAGAACATTAGCTGCACCGGGATTACCCTCGGACATAAGGGTTAATACTTCTAATATAGAAGTTTTTAAGTCTATTTTTTTGCGTGCCATTTGTTAGACCTCTATGATGCTCTCGATAAAAGCAAGGGCGTCTCGTTCGGACTCGGTATTGGGTAAGTCGTAATACTGTGATCGTAAATCCTCGAAGTCGGGTAGTCTCATGAGTAATCCGTAGTCGGTCATGTATCTGAGTGCTAATGCTACGGTTCTCTTGCCTAATTTGAATTCGGCTTGAACCTGCTCGGGTTTGACCGGTCCATGCTTCTTGACATATTTTCTGATGTCTCGAAAGCGTTCTTTCATAAATTCTTTGTGTTCTGTCAACTGACTGAACCTCGGTAACTTGACTTTTGCAAAAGTCAAGTGGGTATATCAAGCTTTCGATCCTGTGAGCGAATCTCGGACTGCCATGGTGACAGACTGCCCGCTGCAGGATTTTCGGCGATGACTTTCTCGAACGAAAGTTCATCGGATTGCTCGATGAAAAATTGAATAATCCTTCGGAACGCTCGACCATCGAACGCTCTCTCGAAAGAAATAATTATAATATATATATAATATATGGAGAAAAAAAGAGAATTATAAATCCTCGAATACTCGCTTGAATTTCATAGGCACTCGGACGTCGCATCGTTTGCATGTGTAGTAGGCTTGGACGTCTTCTTCGTTAATGCGTATGTCTCGGATAGCAACGCCTTCATCGGAGAGTTTGTGTTTGCACTCGCCTCGCTTGGCTCGGTTAACAAAGTTGTCTAATGATTTAGCGAACTCTCGTTGTTCCTCTGGTAAGAAATCGTAGTCGTTTACATCTTCGATAGGTTTCGTTCGGATGATATACTTACCGTCTTTATGTTTGAGGATATTCCCGTATTCATCATGGGTCTCGTGCCAATCATCTGGACTCATTTCATGAACACCCCACAGGTCTCGCTTTGATTCATAATATGTTCATGGTAGGTTTCCAGACATCGCTCGCAGATATCCCTTCTGTCGGGCTTCGGAGTTAGGTTGAGATCAAGAATCATAGTGTTCTGGGGTGTAGTGGGCTGGAGGAATTGCTCGGGTTTAATGCCTTGAATACGAACAATGCAAATACCCTCGTCGGAATTGAACCAGATTTTGCCTGTGTTGAGGTCGATCTGGAGCTCGCCCTTGAGATTAATCATTTTGATTTCTCCTCGTATTCCAGGGATGACTGGGAGCATTCTCGGTATAATCGACCGATGGATGCCAGCAGGTCTCTCACAAGTTCTACTGGGGCTCGTAACTCGATATTTTCCCTGAATTTTTGTCGAACTCGGTTAATATCTTCTTCCCAGCTCGAATCAACTTCGTCGTCAGTCAACTTCCCACACCTCAAGCAATTTGTCAATAGATTTGTAGGTCTTAAGAGGGAATTTTTTGACGTCCTTTGGATATCCGTCCATGATATCATACTTCCCCATCTTGACAATGGTAAGAGGACTCTTGTGTTGAAGAATATCCATGAGTTCAGGCATTTCAATGGTCAGCGTGACTGATGAGAAGATAGTAGCGAATTGTCTGGGCTCTTTCTTGTCTATTAATTTTAAACATAGGTAGCCTCGTTGTCCATCAAGAACGGATTGAATCTCGTCTATGGACATTTGAGTCAGGTCTACCTGTGGGCGATTAGTTAATGCTTCTTTGAGTTTGTCAAAGAACTCGCTCGCAGGCATATCATAGCTCTCGCCAATATCAAGATCAATGATACCAACAGTAGCTTCTTTCTTAGGTTTGTTTTCTTTTTCGTTTTTTGCCATATTTTTCACTCCTTGCGGAATTTATTTCGTCAGCTCTGCCTCGGCAGGTAGCACAAGACCTCTCGGTCTGCCATATGAGGCATGGGTAGTCGTGGTTGGTCGCTGAAAGACCCCAGCGCTCGTCAGTCAAATTCGTCGTCTTCCTCGAACTCTTCAAAGGAGATAACAATTTTACCTTCGCAAAGCTCGTCTTGGTGACCACAAATCTTACACTCGCACAAGCGGTGCCAATGACCTTCCTCGATCTCGTATCGAAGTAGGAATCTCGTGTTTTGTGGTTCGTGTGAATGCTCGGTCATAGTGTGACTCCTTGTAATTTGTTTCCACAGTTTTGACAGAAGATAGAATCATTTAAGTAGATGATGTTACAAGTCTCACATATACATTTATTGTTGACCACTTTGTGAGCGTAGAAGATACTCACTCGTTCAGAATAATCTCGTTTCATGAATATATTCTTAAAGGCAGCCAGTTGACCCTCTCGGATCGCTTCTGTGAAGTCTGTCATTATCGGCGTTTCCTTAGATAAGTTCGGGCAGCAATCATGTGCTCCTTAGATATAACATCGGGAGACCTCTCGTGCTTCTCGAAATTGGACTCGTTGCCGGTCCAGACGTAGCCTCGTCTACGACGATAGCATCGCTCGTCGCAATATCCTATTTGTTTCTCGATCCCATGAAGATGGGCTCGGATAGTATAGCAGTTATGTTTTCCTCGATTAGATACGTCTTTGATTACCAAAGTCTCGGTTTCCATGAGAGTCACTCGCTGTTGATAGTTTCGTTTAAATCCAGAAGATTTAAAGGTTTCGATACGCCTCGGGGCTCGGACTATACAGCAAATTCCTCGATCGGGTGGTGACTTGGGTGCTCGTGCGTCTAACCAAAATGTTTGAGTAGTTGTCATTTCACTCCTCGTTTAGCAATTAGTGAGAACCGATGAAGGTTCGTAGGACTACTCGGTTGATACCAGCGGATTTACTCGCTGAGAAAAGAAATAGCACTCGTTGGCTAAGAAAATTTTGCAAAAAAATTTTAAAAGAGAAGAATTAGAGCCATGAGGCTCGATAGGAAACGATCCTAATTCGTTGCTTTCAAGAGACCAACCTTTAAAGCTGCAGTTTTGATCTGCTCGTAGGAACTCAGCATATATTTATTGACGATTGGGGAAGCTCGTTGAAGGAATCCAAACACCTCGCTAATACTGTCGAAGTATTTCTGTTGTAACTCGTAGAGAGCTGCAAATACGTTGATAGTATGTTTGATGTCGTCCTCGTTAGGCTCACCGCCAACCTCCTCTCTTAGACCTGCGGCTTGACCTTTCCAAGAGTCGATTAACTCGGATACGTTGGGATTGAAAAAGTAACCGTCAGGATTACCAAGAGCTGACTCGTCGGGTAATAAGAGTTTTTCCTCGAAGGCAATTTTAATCAAAGCGTTAGAGCCAGTGAATAGAGCTCGGCAAGTTTCAGCAACTCGGTAGTATTTCTTGATCTCGGCAAGGTTTCTGTCGAATTTCTGTTTAGTTCTTGAGATAGTTCTCAGGTTCTTGAAATCAAGGACTGCTTCAGCTCGGTCAGCAAGAGTTGTTATAGCTCGGATAGCTGCAACCTCCTCTCGTTTGGCTAAGGGAAGAGTGAAGAAGTCGAAGTAACTGTTCTTGAGGAAAGAGGGATTGGAATATCCGTTTATCTCGTTCACAATTACTGCCAATTTAAGGATACGTGATTTGTTGATTTGTTGGACTGAATAACCGACTTGTGCTCGTTTTCGTGATCTATTGACTCGTTGGGTAACTGTGTTACTTAGATAAGTAACCATGTCATCCATTTCCTCGTGGGAAGCTATGTGTTTTTGGATTTGTTCTTCACTCGATAAGTCAAGTGAGGACATAGCGTCGGTGGAAGTAATTGCAGCTTGTGTTTCTGGTTGGGACTCGGGCTTATTCTTAGCGGCTTCTTTTTCTGCTTTAATTTGGGCTTTAGTTTTAGGTTTTTGTTCATCTACCATGTGGAATTCACCTCCTCAAGCGGTAGGGTAGATCGCTTGACTGGGTATGTATATAACTCGATACACTCATATTGAATACTCGGTATGAGTTTTATATCAAGGAGATATGGATAACTGGTAAGCATGGGCGTATATGGGACTCGCATGACAATCGGCTCGGTCAATTTATTTCTTTTCCTCGCTGAGCTTCAACAATCTCTCTAAATCTTCTTTGGACTCGGAATACCAGAGTAAGACCTCGATGGTTGTTTTCCACTCGCTGAATTTGGGTGTCTCGTTCAATTTATTTATCACTCGTTCAATTTCTTTTCAATCTCTCGGATGGCTTTTCGATTCTTCTTACGTCTTTCTCGGATCACTCGGGCTTGTTCTGGAGTTATCTCAAGGAAGTCTAACATATCTACCTCGATCATTTCTTCTTCACTCGTGGAAAAAAAGAAATAAAGCCACCAGCTATGTTTCTCGTTCATTTTTGTTCCATCCTTAGTTGCTCTTGTAGGAAAGAGAAGGGATCGACATATTTACTCGGCTGCATCATGGCTTTGAGGACTCGTCGGGGTAATGTGGGTTTGGGTTTCTCTGGAGGGATATAGTCTTTGGAGAGCTCGTCGAACTGTAGTTTAACTGTGCGTTGGCGTTGGTTCAAATCTGTAGCTTTAGCATACCACTTCTTAGTAATGAGACCCTCAGAGTCTCGGCGTAAGCGATACCATCGACGAATAGATTTGTTACTTATACCACTCGGTAGACTCGCTGTTCTACTCGCATCGGGATTGCTTTCTACCTCGACCTCCACAATGTAGGTAATGGTTTTGTTTTTGGTTATAACTCGTCGGGTAAATGTAGGTGGGAGAATATATTGTTCTAACTCGGCAAGGATCAGGTTTCGTTTTCCTTCGGACATCCTGAAGATTTGGACTGATTCATAGAAGGAGATAAGGGCGTGTGGCTCACGCTCGGGCATAAGTAGTGAGAGTAACTCGATAGTTTTAATCATCTCGTGTAGTTCGTATATTCGTATATCCATACCAGTTACTCGGGTAGGAACACCGATTGTCAGACCTGACTCGTCGTGAGTTACGCCTCGTTGTGAGGGATTACGCCCTCGTTTACGTGATAGAAATAACTCGGGGTTGTTGTGGTAGTTATAGAGAAGCCCCCACATAGAAAAGAAGTATTTGGTTCTGGTTAATACCCTCGCTCTAATTTTAGTTCGATCTTTTTTCAGTAATTCTAACTCAAACTCGTTCTCCTCAAACTCGATCCGTAGATTGAGCTCGGCTAACTGTTGATCACAAGCGATAGTTTTGGAATACCACTCGTTAAACCTACGTAGTCGGGACTCGTCTATCCACACGACCTCTTCAGAGGACTCGTTCAGAGAGGGGTTAGCACTCGGTAGCATAAAGTATATCTCAAAGTGTTTTATTTATTTAGAGGGAAATTGTCTTTATAAAGGAGAGTAGTTGACGAGTGCCAAAACAAGCGGATATTTGGGCAGCAATTGGCAAACGGACGGTAAATCAAGGCATCGAGTCCGAGTGGCGAAAAGCTGAAATGTGCTTGGATTTGATTAGCACTCGTTCAACGAGTGGGTAAATGTGCTTCGGCTTACGCAACGGATGGTAAGCTGAGCTAACGAGTCGTGAGGTCTTGACATTTTTTGTTTTGTGCACGAAATCTGCTTAGCTTTGGGATTGAGTGCGTGGATTGGGCACTCTTTTTGATTTCCTTAACAGATTTCGCTGCGTTCAAATGTAGTGCAGCACTCGGCGGTGAATTAGCTGTCCGTTCGTCCAACGGAGGTCAGGGTAGGGCGTCGAGAGGTAGTCCGAGTGATCGATCACGCTTGACGAGGGTGGATTTGAGTAAAAGCGTGTGGAGTAAATCCGAATTAGCGGCTATACGGACTAATGCGAGTGTTAGCGAGCACTTTGTCCGACAAGCTTGTAAGACAACTTTTACAGAACGGGCTATAATAACGATAGTGATCGAGTGTGATGGGTGTATGTGCAATATTTAATTGTAATGTTCAAATTACAATTACCCATACCCAAGTGGGTGAGTGAGTGTTCATTACTACCCATAAAAAGACAAAAAGCAATCGGGATAGCATAGGTAGATCGTCAGTTATACGAGTGGTTTAACCTCTGCATCGCTAAAATACCTATTGCAGGAGAGCCCCTCATGCCCGATGAAAAAAGAGGGACATCAGAAAGGTGGTCTTAGAGAGCTGGATACACCGCTGCGTTGAGATTGCATTAGTGTTCAGACCAGAAAGTCGATCGACCGAGTGCTCAAAAAGACAAAAAGATCGAATCTGGGAACAGTCCGAGCACGAGTCCGAGAACGAGTCCGACATCATAAGAATAGTTTAGTTTGGAGGGGGGTGACCGAGTGCTTAAGTCCGATACCACCGAGCACGAGTCATGAGCATGAGAACGAGCACGAGTCAGGACGATCAGCCCAAAGAAGCCGAGTTTGAGCATGGGTGCGTTATCCCACCGAGTCCGAGTGCGAGTTAAAAAAATAATAGTTCAGGGAAATGAGGCAAATGCATGGGTTCGTGGCAGGACGATTGCCCTGGTCCAGGAGTCCGAGTCCGAGTGCCAAAAAAAAAATAAAAAAAAGAAAAAAAATATTAGAATAAGAATTTGGTTTCTTATGTAGTAGTTTATTCTATAAAATCTTGTTCTATGAAGATAACGAAGTCTATTTCAGCTTTCGTTAATTCCTCATTATTAATATCTTTCCTTGTTATTCTTGTATACTCAAACCTTGCTATTTCTTTGGGAGTAAATATATATCCTTTGCTCATTATTGATTACTCCTATTATTCTCTTAAGGTTTGGTGAACGTAATACCTAATAACCTTAACATATTGTCTAAGTAATGGAATCCACTCTAAAACTCCTGTTTCAATTACTTCTGTTTTATCATACTTGTTTATGTCTTTAGGGCTTATCTCTACTAAATCGTGCATTATTCTATCACTCCATTTAATTATATACCGAGTTAAATCTATTACTACTTAAATTCGTGAGTATTAAAAAAGGGAAGAAGAAATTGGTTATAGTAGATTAGCGTATTGGTTAATCCTTTACGCTATAAGGGAAAGGAAGTTTATAGAAGTTATGAGATCGCTCAGAGATTGTCTTAAGGGTTTTAGATGTTTTCTCATCTAACTTAGACTGTAATTGTTTTACCGTTAAGTTCTTCTCTGAGAAAGGTTTAAGCTTTAAGGTATCATCGCTTATTACGTTAAGGAATTGCTTAAATTGGTAAGGAACACAAAGCTTTGGGTTATTGGTTTGTAACCCTGCTATTGTTCCATCTAAGACGGGATTATAATAGCTTATCCCAGCTCTGTGCATATATCCCTTAACGACCTCTATATGTGTATTGCCTTGCTTGTATTGAGACCTTTTAGGATTATCTCTTAGATAGAAATGGATATTGCTCTTAGAATCAAAGAAGCATTTGTAAAAGGTTTGTTGTTCTTCAGTCAATAGATCAATCGTATATTCTTCTAAGTTAGGATTAACTCCAAAGGTTTCTTTTGACTTCTCAATTAAAACCTCTTGGTCTATGAGCTTATTGAATCTTTTCTCATAACTTGGGCTTATCTTATCATCAACAATAAGATAATTAAAGGCAGCTCTAACTTTGGAGTTAAAATTTCCATTACCATAGTTAAGTATGTTACCTTTATCGTCTAAATAATCCATACTACCCGCAAAAGAATCTGCTGTAGAAGAACGGCTTATTGGTGTTATTGCTAAAGCTAACTCCAATATTTCCCATATATGAGACCAATTAGACTTAAGTAGTCTTGTCTTGTTTTGAATTAAGCTCTTAGCTACATTAAAACCAAAAACTATAGGATGATAAATATCCATAGCATCATTAAGCTTCTTTTTGCTGCCCTTTAGGACTGCAGGATAAGTAAAGACGTTATCAGACCCAACGAGTTGATTAAATACTATCTTTAAAGTAGTAGTTGCATCTATTGTCTCCATATCAGGTAAGCTTTGTATTCTTAGCTTTGTTGACCTCTTAGAATCCATTCTTTCCTTTTTAGGACTTACAATATCACTAAATATATTGTAAGAGTCGTAGTTAGTCTTAGACTTACTACGTAACAATTCGATTTGTTTTTCTATGTCATTTGTATCCATATTGTTCACACCTATTTCTATTAGTATATTCACTTATATATATACCGTCTTTTCGTGCTATCTTACCTTAGAGAGTGAAGAAATGAAGAAGTAGTTGACTTATACACTATGAACGTAATTGAATCAGAGAGGTTGTAGTAAATTCAAGGCAGACCTAACAAGTTTTTACGGTTCAGCAATTAACACACGTGAAAGCTGAGAATTACACGGCAGCGGTTTTTTAGCTAACTTTACGCTGCTTAAAACTAATACTGGTTTAATTTTTTTATTCATCTATCACTTTACCTTTATTTTGTCTTATATTATATATAATACTTCTCTTTATAAATCCTTTGTTTTTTCCCTTTTAGTTACCTAAAGGAGTGCAAATTAGGGTTCCTAACGAGTTCCGCAAAGCAGCAGCTATTAGCAGCTATATTATAACCCTATTCTATCTACTTGTGCAGCTGTATTCTTATCTAATAACATTAAATTAAAAATAGAGCATAAATCAACGTTTATAGCTGCAAATAAGCTCAGTTCAAACAAATCTACGAAATTCGATGATCTGCAGGATTTCTGGGCACAGTCGCTCACCCAGCTGGGGAGATTGACCTGCAAAAGCTCTTACCCCACACAAGAGTATCCGACCCTAAAACAGTAACAAAGATCGGAGGGGGGTATCCAATTAGAAGAGGAGGTGGTTGAATTCCTGCGGGAAAATCAACCTAAAACAACAGGTAAGAGAGGAACTGGGTGAGAAGAATAGCAAAAATAGAACCAGCAGTCCAAACTATAGCAGTCCGACGAATACGTTTCTTGGCTAAAACGTGAGCCTTAGCAGCCGTATCGTAAAAATGTGAGTCAAATACCTCCATAGTGTTATAATGCTGATTCAAGCGTTCCTGTAGAGCCTCTGGATTGACCTCGAGCACGAACTGGAGCAGATTGCGATGTGTATCAATTCTTTGCATACAGTCCTGGTGATTAGTAATTATCTCCATAGAAATAATCTGCTTACAACCGGCACAGCGGATCTCACCATCACCAACAATACTCATTTGAACTTTTATCCTCTATAGTATTTCATATTTCACAAACCTAAAAAAGCAGGTTGATAATACCCAGTCCGATGAACGAGCCCACAAACGCACCGAGAGCAACACTCACAATATGAATCAATCCGCGGTGACGAGCATACATACGAATAGCCTCTCGATTATGGCGACGAATACCTTCACCATAAGCCACCATCAGAGACTCCATACCAGCCCGATAATTAAGGAGCGAATTCCGCAGTCTCTCGTCGTTGACCTCGATCTCAATCTCCAAAGAAGTAGCATGCCCTCTCTCCAACCGAGCAGCTCGGAAAGCCGTCATCAGGTTCTCAAGGCAATCCATATGAACCAGAATGTTCTCTACGGTCACTTCTTGCCTGCAACCAGGACAACGCCTCTCACCTTCGTCAACAACACTCATTTCACAGACCTCTTATCAAGAGAATGCGTTAAAGCAATGACCGCAATAATGAAGGTCACGCGTTCTATAGTCGGTTCCCCGGTAAGGTCAATCATAGACATAACTATAACAACACCAGCGGACACGAAAACAATCAAAATAGCATAGATAAACGATACAACACTCATCTGAACCAGGACTCCACTCCGATAGTCAATAAACCATCACGAACACCAACAGCATACGTATCACCAGACTTAAGAACAACTCTTTCACAGAAACCAATAGTCGACTCGATAACATAAGCCTCCTCAGTAAGAAGAGTGTTCTCAGTATCACACTGTGTGCACATCAGAACAATAGAGTGCTCATGATCAACATTCGATCTGCCTCTCTCGAGATGATAATAATGGAAGCTCTGTCGATGGGTGCACTTCTGACAGGGATCATGCATACTCATTGAACTTTATCCACCCAGCGTTTCTTGGCAAACTTGACAATTCGATCCAGAGCCTCAACCACGATCTGACAATCAGCACGGAACTCCATTAGCTCATGATCACCAGTCACCTCGGGATCATCTATGCCAAAAATATCAAACAACTTCATTTGCATCTTCAATACCTCGAGGGCAGCCATTCCAGCCTTGATGGCGTCTTTATCTTCTTGATTATCCATGTTAAAAATACCCCAACAATACATCACAATTACCACAGGAATGCTTGTGTGGAGGATTTATATTCAATGTCTGGGAATATCCTACCTTTAGGAGGTCCGCTTTGCACTCGGGGCAGACATGTGGTAGTTCTTCTAAACTTTTAGCTTGTTTGTGTGTCATAGTAATCACTTGTAATAATATTTATATGTTAATTGGACTTCCACACTACCGAGAGTTGGTTCCATATCATCAATGACGAACAGGTTGAACGACGGACCATGGAAGGTGATCTCTCGAGCTTCTTGACTAAAGTAACCATCAGGCAGTCTCTCCAGACAATCGACGTGTTCACCTCGGTCTATGTAGCCTTTGCAGCCAGCACATCTCTCTCGATGATCGAAAATCTTCATATGGTCACTTCAACGCAAGGAACCTGACCGCCAACATCCGGGTGAAAATGGGCTGGATACCAGAAACAAGCCACAGCCTTAACATAAGGATCGGGGTGAAGTTCACCGCACTTCTTGCAGAAGCGAGTAAAGTCACACATAACAAATCTCTCGTGATGCTCAGTAGATTCGTGCCCACAGGCAGAACATATACCGTTAATGAAAGTCATAATCTATCACAATAAAAATAGGCGGTTTTGCCACATGCCCAGGTGGGTTCATATTACTTACAGGTTGGTCTATCTAATGCAGTAATCATTATTTAAGTCTATCGATGCCGGATCTGGCTTGTTCGATAGATTTTCCGACGATATTGCCGGTCTTATCGCGAAAAACAACTTTTCCCTTTCCCATGGTCTCGAGAGTAAAACCACCGATCTGACCGAGTTTATTGCTTACGCCGGTTCCAATGGTGTCTAAATAATGTTGGGCTTTCTTTCCGAGCCACTTAGCCCGCAACCACAGCCACGTAATAATAGTCTGACCAAACAATCCGAGGAATAAAAGTAGTCCTAAAATTGCTTCTCCCAGACCCGTCAACATAGATATAGTAGCTAAAACCACGAGTATCGACCAGAACAAGAGCGTCAGGAAGGCATAGAAAAATCTTGGCGGGAAGCACATCGCGAACCATAGTTTGGACCATTTACCCATTATTCATCATTTCTGTCTCGGCTAACTCTCTCTCGATTCTTTTGTCATCCCAACCACATAATCCACAATTAGCTCCGCTCATAAAGTAAATTCCTCCGATTTTATGGCAGCTCGGGCATTCAAAATCGTTCATTATTTAACATCTTTTATTATTACAGTATTTTTCTTATGATAATCACAGACAACCATTTCTTTTCCTATATACCAGTAACAACCGCATTCTTTGGAGTGAAAAGGCGGAACAAACATAATATTTTTGTTCATATTTTTCAACTCATTATATTATATATAGAAAGAAAATTGAAATGTCCAAATTTCAATTCAGGCAATCTTAAACAGCTCAGCGACGTAGTTATGGAATGAACAACCGTCAATGAGAACTGCTTTTTCGTTAACAAGCACGATAGCCCAGCCGTTTGCGACTCGGAATTGGACGGAACTATCTTCCTGTTTCTCGGCGTCTATCGGTAGCCAAGCTTCTAATGATTCGCCTTCTTCAGCCAGACTTGGGAAGAAGTCTATTATCTCATCATAGATAAGCTGTGCAGACTTACCAGCGGTAAATGATTTTATGACTTTCCTTTTTAAATCAACTTTGTAGTTGTATTTAATCTCGAATTTGTCAAGCTTAAACTCCGTTCTGAACTTCTTGTTCTCTGCTTGTGCAATATCGAGTGCATCCTGACATAACTTGAGTTCGTCAGCCTTCGTAAACCAATTAAATATCCAGACCATCATGATCACTGGCAAGTCCTGAAAACACTATTTCATAAACTTTTCCCTATCATGTTTCGTATTCAAACTTGATAAGGGCTGCATGGAAGCTTAATTTCATTATCTGGATAGTATCAGCTTCTATTTCTGCTTCTATCTTAAAAATACCATGTATCTCTTTACCGTCAATAAAGACATGTGTATCGTGAGCTGGGGTAAGCCCATCTTCTCTTGTTTTCAATTTTATTACTATTTTAGACAAATTGTTCATATTAAATCACTGATACCAAAAACATTAAATAACCTTGTTTTTATCTCCTATTCAAATGTCATCAGATGCTAACCGCCGGCGTATTGATTGGTGCTCTGTGCTCCCAACGCCTTGTCCGGTCGGTCTCCACCCCAGAGTGTCAGAAATCAATCAATCGATCGCTGATGCTCCAGAAGAAGAAGTTGCTCGCTTCTATCATATCTCTGTTCAAGCTGTCCGAACGCATGTTGTCGAGGGACACCATTTATCCTACCAGGACTCCAGTTATTATCAGACCCGAGAGGAAAACAACACTCAACAAGCGGCTGATCGAACGAACCTGACCGAAAATCTCGAGGAACTGGTAAAGAAACCACATAAATACTACATTATTCAGCAAAAGATCCTCACTCGTGAACTAATCAGACTACTCTCGGATACTCGTGACATCACAAAGATCACGAGAGAGATTAGAGATACCTTCAAGGCTATGAGCGAGCTCCCAGTTAATGAGGAGACTGAAGTCAACGTCCAAGAAGAATACGATTATTTCTTCAATCTCGTGACCATGGAATTGTGTCCAAAGTGTCAGATCAAGGTTCTCGATAAGATGGAAGAGAAAGCTGATGTTAAAGAAGAAAAGGAAGCTGAGGAAAAACTCGAAGTCGTGACTAAACGCGATGAGGTCAAGAAAGTTCGGGTCAGGTCTCGCATGGACGATCACCTGAGTCATTTAGCTAACAGGAACAGGAATCAAGACAGATGAGGTTTCTCACTATTTGCAACCAGGGCAACTGCAGGAGCTATGCTTTAGCTCGTATGCTCAAGTATATGGATCATGAGGCTATCGCTATCGGTATTGACTTTACTGGTGACGTGTCTCTCCAGGAACTCGGTCATTGGGCAGATAAAGTCGTAGTTCTCGCTCACAGGGGATATGATATCAAACGTGTTCAGGAACACATCAGCAAGGAAAAGATTATTATTTGTGATATTGGGACTGATCGCTGGGGTAATCCCTTCAAGTTGCAATTGACGGAAATTCTCTACGAATATGCTCAAAAAATGCTTGACTCTCTCGATATTACTTATATGAAGGGAGATCAGGTCAAGAATACTATTTTTGCGGCGACACGATATGGTTAAGAGCTGGGGCAGACTTACTGATCTGCAACGAAGAACAAAAATGTATAAGGGGTTCCTCGATCCAGTCTATCTTATTTCTGATCCTTATTTTCATGGAGGGCAATATGTTGAGCCGACACCACTGCAAAAGGAGGTCAGTCGTCGCTTGTGGAGTCCGTGTAATACCGTAAGGGGTATTCCCAACCAGAATATCAGAGAAATGGTCGTAATGGGCGGTATGCGTCTAAGTAAAACGACTACTGCTGGTATTCAAGCTTTCGTAGCTATGTATAAGATGCACAGGATTGCAGATAAGCCAGGCTGGACTCCTGCAAAAGAATTCGGTCAAATGAAGGATCAGCACATTAAAATCACTAATGTTGCTACCAATAAGCCACAGTCCCTGGACTCGGTGTTCGCCATTAGCAAAGCTATGTTTGATAGTTCACCCTACTTTAGGGAATATGCTCCTGAGATGAACATCAGGAGTGAGGAGATCAATTTTCCGAGGGAGAATGTTGATGTTATTGCACTTGCGAGCAAGTCTGGCGGTGCGGCTGGTAAGACTGCTGCTTTCTTTAGTATGGACGAAGTAGATCAGTTCGATGATACAGAGGGACCAAGTGGAGTCGATAATGTTTATAAGATTATGAAGAACTCGACTAAGACACTCTACCAAGCTACTAAAGGTCTTTTTGGGAAGGTGTTTATGATTTCGAGTAGTGGACTGGCAGGCTCTAAGATGTGGAGGTTAAAGCAGCCTGCTGAAGCCAGTGGTGGAGAAACTATCTGGATGAAGGTCGTGACCTGGTATGATGAGGTTACTAATCCCTTCGGGAATAAGCTTTACAAGTTTGAGGACTTTGACACCGAGCGAACGACCGAACCTGCTGAGTTCTGGCAACTTTATGGTTGCGATCCCAGTTTTGCTTCTAATGTTTGGATCAAAGATTACGACCAGACCATCCGACCAAACATCCAACCCAACTTACCCAATCTCTTACAACCCATTGGAGAGATCGTGGAGGAGCATGGCTATGCGACGGAACGTCTCGACGTTCTTAAACACGAGTCTGGTATGCCTATTGATAGTAATGCTTACTATATTATTGCTGGTGATCCGGCAACACGACTCGATGCGTTCGGCATCGCAGTCGGTCATACTATTGGTGAGGGTGAGTGGCACAAGGTCTATAAGTATAATACTGCTGGTAAGTTGATGGGTTCTGAGGCTGAGGATCGATTGCTTTATCATATTCAGTTTGATGGTTTTTACAGGTTTGTTCCGAAGGAGTCTGATATTGATGCCTTTAAGGTTAGGGATTTCTTCCTTTCTTGTAATTATTTGTTTCCTTTGAGGCGTGCGATGTTTGATACGTTGAACTATCCGATACTTCAACAAACACTCGATCGAGAGGGTTTGGACGTAGTTCAACGGCAGATCCGATTTCCCGAAGCGGAACTGTTTAAGAATTATGCTCAATTTAGGATGTTCACTATGCCGGAGTATCCTGTTTTCACAAGGGAAGTTAAAGAGATGCAATTGAAAGTTACGGCTACCACCAAGGGTATCGACCATCCACCAAAGGGCTCGAAAGATATTCTGGATGTAGCTGTGCTGGTCATAACTGGTGCGAATCTCATTCAGGAGATGCCAGAAGTGGGAATTGGACCAGCTCTTAGTGCTACGTTCAGTCCACCAACTGCTATCCCTGCCGTAGTAGCCAAAAGTATGCCTATGATGAGTTCTGCTCGTAGAATGGGAAGTATGGCATCGAGATCTCTTTCTTTGTCACGCAGGCGAAGATAGAGGAATCTTTATAGGTTGATATTACATCCAGTAATTCAACCATGGCAACAGAGTTCCAGGATGCAAATTTCGGTCCATATAGTCACGTCAAGAAGTGGATCAACGAACGTCCAGTCTATCATAATGGGAAGAATGTAATACTGTCCGATATTCCAGTCGGTGGAATTGATAACAGGAGTGCATTCAAGATAGCTATGTCTCGACAGACTGATCACCCATTGAAATTTGCGGTTGATGCAGTGGAGAGAAGTTTCGTAGATAGGAGTAATCAGAACGAACTTTACAGTTATATGAATTGGTCAGATGCTAACCTTGGAGCCAGTATTGGAACAAAATCAGGGCTCGTTAGTAATGCCTATAAGGGATTGGTCATGGATGCGGGGCGTGAGCTGGATGATCAGGAACTATTTTTGCTTACGACAGGGGAGAAGATAGCTGAGGAGTTGCTTGACTATAGGACTTTGATTTATCAGGCTACGGCTAATGCTATCACTTTTGGTAATGCTGTTTACTTGAAGAGTGTCAAACACGGTTATCCGGTGCTCAGATCCTTGCCTATTAATTATCTAACTATAGTAGAGAATATGAAGCAGTTGTATGGGATGGGTCAGGGCAGGGATTTTCAGGTATGGGAGCCCAATTACTATGTGCTAAATGAAGTGATGGATTCACGGTTATCAAATGTGATGAGTAATATTATGAGACTGCATCACAAGGACGATCCGTTGCCAATCGTGTTCGATGAGAATCAGATTATTCATATTCAGGTTAATAAAGGGGATGATCAAGTAGATGATTCTATGAACAGGTGGACATATGGAGTGTGGAGCAGAGCACCCCTGCAGAGACTGGTTACTACCTGGTGGTGGAAACAGGAGATCATGTGGGCGGATATGTTAGCGAGGGAGCAAACACAGCCGATACAGTGGCATCAAGTGGACTTGAGCTGGATTAATGAACAAACTGTAAACTTACCAAAAGGTTCGACTGACTCGAGGATGAGTCACATAATTAAACAGAGGAGAGACTATTTGAATGCTTATATTCAGATGCAGGAGTTGAGGGCACCAGATTCAGCCCTTGTTACTGATGAGCATGTCAAGGTGCAGATTGTTGAGCCACAGGCGGTCACTTACCTGCAATCAAATGACTTACTCAAGCAGATCGATGAAGCTCATACACGAGCCATCGGTCTTCCGATCTCCGAAACGAGCACTGGCAGCGGGAGTTTTGCGACTGACGTTAATAGAATGTCTCATAGCTCTGTTACGACCGAGCACCTGATTAATGTAGTCTTCAAACCATTAGAAAGGTATATCAAGGAGATATTATTGGGAATCTATCCCCTGTTTAAGAAGGAGATCTCACGTATACGCATCTCTCGTAGCACATCACTTGACAAGGATAAGGACATGATGATGAGACGAGCTGCAGTGGCTAAAGAGCTGATGATCTTCACCGAGGACGAATTAAGATTGATTGCTGGCGAGGAGAAACGCTTAACTCCCAACGAGAAGAAAGAACGAGACAAGTTCTACGAGAAAATTACCAGTTTTGGAAAAGAAGTGGGTGTTCAACCAGGCGGAAAGACTGGATCGAATGCCAGCACTAAAAAGATAAGTTCTCAGACCGCTGGTAGAGAACCAGCTAAGAAACAGGGTCCTCAAGCAAATAGACCCACAACAGATAATTCAAAATTACAGAGGCAGAAAACCAGATGAGTCCCAGAAGAAAAATGATGCTTGGACCGGGCGGTTCAGAGGATGATTTATTGCCCCAGCGAACTGACGGAAGGAGTCGAAGTTTGCTCAAGCGTCCACACAAAAAGGCGCCCAATACAGAAAAAATGAAAGAATTTGCTAACGACGCTAAATATGACACTAAGCATAAGAGGAAAAAGGAATGAACGATACCGATTCATCTGGCGTAACTGCCGTAAATATCACCCTCACAGCAGGGAATACACCCAGCGTAAGTTCGTGCTCCGTGCATTCGGGATCTGACGTGATAGCACAATATGGAGTGAGTCCACAGATCACAATCGGACAGGAACAGGGCGTAAATTGGGTGCTCCAACAGGACGAATTATACGTTGTTAAGGGAGTAGCACTTGCTGAGGGTGTGTTTAAGGGAATTGATGGTAAACTGATTAAGTGGACTTCGACTAATCTACAAGATTTCTTTGCTGGATTATTGTATAAACCGATAGGATTGCTTCATCCAGCTATGGTGCCAGGAGGCAGGTCTCCAAATGTGGGGACAATTATAAATATTGGATATGCAAAAGACTTCAAAGAAGTGCATATTACATATGTGGTAATTAACAAACGGATTGCTGATGCAATAGAGACCGGTGATTTACAGAATTCTATTGAAGCATCTGTTAAACTTGGTCAAAAAGACGCTGAAGGAAATCTTACTGTTGATCAAGTTATAGCAAATAGGGTTGCACTCGTGCCTAATCCTGCTTGTAAGAGCTGTGTTAATTATCACAGTCAAACTGTGACTTTGTCTCAAACAGAGGAAGGTATCTATAATGTCATTATGCCTATAACCACGCTACCCTCTTCCCATGATACACAAATTATTAAAAACACCTCGTTAAACATGAAAAGTATAAAAGATGGTATGATATCTATGACTGGTTCAGAAGAAGAAAACAAGAAAAAAGCACAGATGGAATTATTGGCATCGCTTAAGGACGCAGGTTTTGAAATAACCCAAGCTGCTCCTGCTGATAGTGTCCAACTGTCCAATCCGTCCCCCTACACAGCTGGTGGGCAAGATCCAGCTAATGCTGGAGTCAATGCTTACGGAAATATTGTAGGTAAATTGGTGACTGATGCTATGGAAAAACAAACGGAGAAATTCATGGCAGAACTTACACCAATAAAAGAGCAGGTGCTCGCAAGCAAGATTCAAGCAGATGCTTCAGAATTAGAGGCTCTGAAAACAGCAGTTCTCAAAGATGACCCAGAATTCAATTTTGAGATAGAGCTTGCTGGAAAAGACACCTTCTGTTCTAAACGTGAATTTTTATCAGGAATGCTAAGACGCAATAGCAGGATTACAGCATTAGCCCAGGCACCGCCACCTGACGGACAACAGACACCACCAAACCCTCAAGTGACACCTGGACAAACCGATTCTACTGTTAATCTTTCCGCTGGCGATCCAAACAAACCTGAAAAAATAGAAGATTTAGAGAAAGAAGCTCTAAAAAGATTTGGATACGAATAAGGAGAATAAAGAATAAACAGAATTAATATGGTGTAAATTATGGTAACAAGTATTCATTACAAACCTCCAACAAAAACCGGTGGATTAAGCAGAGTTGTGACAGATCATCGTAGATATGAAGCAGCTGCCCCAGTATGGTTCGGTGGACTCGCTATCCAAAGAGACGGAACCGACCAATCATTAGCAAAGATATGGGACACGAATGATGATCTAAGACAGAGAATTATGGGTGCTGCAGTTTCTGGGACTGATCCCAATCGTAATTATGGTGAAAAATTCACGGATTATGATCATATTATACGAGGAGATATTTCTGCTTTTAACCAAGTAGCTGTCGCACTCGTAGGGATTTTCTCTATGCCGGTCGATAGTGATTTTTCAACTGCGTTCGTTCAAGGTGACCAATTAGGTCTCGTTGTAGATTCCCATGTATGGGAATCATCAGCAGGAAATCTGCCCTCCTTAACTCCCTTCTATGAAGAAGACGAGGCTGGATCTGCCTATGGAGCAACCTGGGTAGCTGCCGTCATAACTGACGGTGAGCCTGTCGATGGTTTGAACCTTAGAGATATTATGCAAAAGGCAGGGTGTCAATATGTAGGACAATCCGACCAAGATGTCGGTGCAACACCTGGAGACGTAAACATAGACGTAATTCTAATGTTGGGATCTCCTGTGTTCTGGGTGCCCTCAGCTTAAGGTGATTATATGACAGCACAAGCAACTGTAACCCCTGAAATGGCTGCTGCCGCGAAGCAACAGGCTGAATTTGCTGCTCAACAGAAAGAGCATCAGCTTCAAGAGCCTAATCCAGCTCGTGGCGATCACGCAATCAAAGAATATTTAAGTCAATTTAAGACTTCCGAACAAATCTTATCTGAATATCAGAATAAGTCTTATGCTCTAATCAAACCGGGAGAAATCCCTGGATTTGGTGGAAAATGGATTCCTGAAAGTGCAATCCAAAATGGCACATTAGTCGGTGTGAAAGCCGATGAAAATGCTTGCTATTTCCCACAACCGTATGCATCTCACCTGGCGGCTGGATCTACTACGATTGATGGGGCTATTGTGCGAGAAATCTATCGTAAGCTCTGGTATCAAGCTACAAGGAACATATCAGTTGGATTAAATGTAGTCTACACTGAGAGTTCAAGCACGCTTGAGATGGGATGGCTTCGTCCTAACGAGTTGACTTTCGAGTATCCACTACCTATAGAGTCTGGAATTGGAAATATCCAAACACTGACCTACTGGGGATACGGAATGGGTCTCAAACTCGGTTCAATGAGTATGTATATTACCGATGCTTCAATGGCAAGCAATCAAATCGGACAATTCAGATCAGACTTCATGAAAAGACAATCTGAGGCTGTGGCTTTAGAAATTGATAATAACATCCTTGCGGAGTTGTTTTCATCTTCTTTCGGAGTCCTCGCAGATGTAGCATCTGCCGACAAATGGGATGGCTCTGCAGCTAATGAACCAGATTTCGTTCAAGACTTCGGCTCTGCTCACTCAACACTATTGGATCAAACTCGGAAACCAGTAGGCGAGCTTGGAGATAAGAAATATGTAGTTGCACCCTTGGTTCTTAAACCTTATCTTGCTATAAAGCCTGGTATCACCCAAGGTGGACAAACAGCTGGACACCCAGCCGTTATCACTGAAGGAAAAGTCGGAGCAGCCTTATCTGCTGAAGGATTTGAAATATACTTTACCAGAAACGCAACCTTTGACAACGATGCTCTTGTAACTTATAAAGGAGCTGATACTTGTATCCATGGAACATACAGTGGTGGAGAAATCCCCTTAATGGAGCAAGAACGCTGGAGAGGTCAAGGAACAATTGTGACCTGGAAAAGACTCTTCAATACTCAATTCGTGCCCGCTCTTGAAGGTGACACTACCTCAAGAAACGTAGGATTAATAACCGATATCTTCTCAGAATAAGTCGTTTTCTCTATAAGTTATTAGTCGGAATATTTTTATATTCCCTTTCTCTTCTATTATTTGGTGACCATTAGTGATTACTGTAGATGACACACTCTCATATTTACCATGGATCATAGCAATACTTGCTATATTAGCCTTAATTCTTGTCTATTTACGTGGAGCTAAGAGAAGACATCTTATGCCTGTCCTTACGAAGAATGGTTTTGATTTAGCCACCAGTGTAAGAGAGATGGCAGATGGTTCCACACCGGAGGAGTTATTGATGTTGTCGGATACTTTATATAAGTTGTTTTACACGATATCAAATGTATTCGGTGTTTCGGTTGAAAATTTACCACATATTCAAACATTATATGAACTTGAAAAGAAGCAAAAAACTGGTGGACGAAAGGATGTCACAAAATGATGACTCTGGTATTATTGAAGGGATAATAAGATCTCCAAGTTATACGGAACAGGCAAGGGAAACAACTCAACTTCTTAAGAGAGAAAGAAAACGAATGGATGGGTTCACTAAAGGAATACGAAAAATAAGGGTTATTATTCTTGCAGAATGGTTGGTCAAGTGGTTCTTTATTGGCGCCATGTCCACCGTAGGAGCTCAGCTCCTATCCCTTAGATTAGGTCAAGAAGGACTGTTCTATGTATTTGTAGCATTGATTGTATTAGCATTGTTGATGTTTTTCTGGGGTATTGATCGTCTGAGGACTGAATATAAGACCAGGTGGTCATACAGATTTAGTTTATTTTTTAATGAGATGGAACGTGAAGCTAAGAGAAATGTGCTCAAACAGAACCAGAAATATAGAAGTGAGGACGGAAAGGTTCACGATCATTACAACATGTTGATTAAAGAGGAACGAGACAACGGAATCAAACAGGGTATTAATATTGGAAAAGAAATGATAGAGGAAGAGTTTAAAGATGAGGTTCTCACATACAGACAACAAATGAAACGTCAGGGTGACGAGCTCGGTCGAATCAAAGCTCGGTTCTCTGGTAAAGTTGAGGCAGTTTGTCAGGATTGTCCTAACAGGCGAGACTTCGGATTGCTGTTGACCGAAACTGAGAACATACTCGAACCCCCTATAAAAAAGAAGAGTAAGGTAAAGTTTGAAATATGATTAAGAATAGTAACAATGAAGTGGATATCAAAACACTTGAAGAGATCCTCGGACAGCTTCAGGAAATGACACTTTTGCGTTCTCTAAATGATCAGCAGTATAGCCCTGCGTTAGTTACGATTATCAAGACTCGATATGATCAGAATGTCGTAATTGAGGAAGAATTACGGAAATGGGCAGCTATGTCCCCTAAGGAACGATATCCTTACCCAGACAGGTATGATTCGAGTAATCCAATAGATGAGGAAGATGAAGAATGAGTAATAAATCTGTGCATTTAGATCCACTAATAAGTGGAACCACAACCGATGTGTATTCGGGTAATACTGTATATGTTTCTCCAATTAATCACTTAGATTATAGTGTAGCAGGAAAGCCAGTTATCTCTATCAGGAATACACATGCTGCTAATGTGATAAAGTTTACCATAACTGGTTACTATAATAGTGCCAGGACTATGTCTGCTCTTATACAAGCAGAGACCACGTTAGCTGGTGTAACGACTGTGAATGTAACTATTGATAGTAGATTCAGAGAATTCAGATTAGAATTGGCTGCTAATTTAGCTGGGAACCAAGCCGGCTTTATATCGGTATTTAATGGACTAAACTTAACAGGCGGAGTAAGATCAGCTACGAGTCCAACATAATGACTGATTTTACGGTTCAGGAACCACACGGAGCTCTATTATATGGAGAAATTTTTACTTGGTCTATGCAGGTCAGGGATGGAGTGGCAAAATTAGCTGATCCTGCCGGTCAGTCAGTAACAGTGGATGTTTACGATTCTGCTAATAATCAGCTGATAACTTCGGATGCTGCTACTCGAACAGCAGTTGGTTTATATTATTATTCTTATACGATACCATCTGCTGGTCCAACTGGAGGCTGGAAGATATCATTTTCCTATACACTCGGAACAGATTCTCCTATCAACAGCAGGAAGTTCGAGGTCGATCAAATACAAACCTTTGATTATACGACGACTCCTACGATCATTACTGTTAGCTGGATGCGAGGTTATCTGATAAATATCTCACAGAACATACTTCCTAATTCAACGATATCAATGGAGATCACTGCTCAGAGTTTGTATATCGATCAGATCAAGAGTGCATTGGCAGATTCTGATGTTATAATATGGGCTAAGATATTCAGGATAGCACATCATGCATACGCTATTTATACAGCTAATCATGAGAGGACTATGACCGAGGAAGACAATATTAATAATGAGAACTTGGTCAGGACTTTTGAGAGTAAGGCTTTTGAATTTGAGATTCTCGCTAAGACTGGAGATACAGTTGGGATCGATTTCACAATGGATACGATCGCAGCAGTCTATGGGAAGTCGGTTTCCCGAAGATTACCCGGTGGGGGAAATATCGGAGGTTAATTAGTGCCTGTCCAAACAACCGGATTACCCAGTTTAAATCCTCCAGCTGATGCTCAACTCATAAAGATAATCTGGGGTTTTAGACCCTCGAGAAGAATGCATCTTGCCGTTCGTCAAGGGCGAAAAGATTCTTACGATACTATGATTAATAGGGTCATTATTCCAGAACTCAGGAAGAATCTGCTCGATATAGTCACTGAATCTATGCAGAATGCACAAAGCTTCCGAGGAACCAAAGCACCTACCCGAAAAGATAGGTTGGATTATGAGCCAATGGTAATGGAGGGAATCAACTTCGAGGGAGGTCTGATGGCTGGAAACTTACCAACCATACGAAGTTTAAAAAGAAAAGCCACATATCGAGTTGGAAACATTGTTATGACGGTCAGCAGGACTTATTGGGGTGAAGTCTATCATTGGCACGATAAGGGAACAGAAGCCTCCACAGGTAGATACGTCCCGACTGGTCTTAAAAGTCCCAATAGGAGTAAAGGAGATCCTAAGGGGTTCAGATCTAAACGAGGAGATCGACCTGCTCGTAGAAGAATAACTCCAAGTGCGGCAATCGAGGAGATACGCAAGCAACGACAAAAAGTTTTGTCGGATCCATTCAAGACCACTTTTATCGATGCCCTGACATCAGGTAGAGCAGAGACTGAAAGGATCAGGAGAAAGCCACCCAGAAGTAGATCAATCAAGGAAATACGACAGTTGATTCAAATTGGTCCACCTCAAGATATAGGCGATGTTAATACTACCCATCCAGGTTATCCGTCCAAAGACTTTACCCAGCAGTTTTCAGATGCAGATTATGGTATTAATGACGATTCAGCAACAGGTAATATCTTTGCAGATATGCAAACTCTACAATCACAGGTTATTGCTAATCATGGAGCAGATATCGCCCGAGCTATCGTAGAACAGCTGGCAAAGGATTTAATTAAAGAAGGAGAATCTCGATAATAAGATATAGGAATCATTAAAAAATGAAACTTTCAATAATATATATATAATATTTATAAGAGGAAAAATATAATGGCACAACCAACTATAGTATTTGAGCGAACTACAAGTGAAACCACACCAGTTTGGGTGGATATTGATACTAATACCACTATTACCTTTACTGGTGCGGGTTCTGCTGATGGTGACTTGAAACCAATTCCAGTTCCTACTGGAGCTAACTTGGTAAGAATTGCTGACGAGCTTTGGGTCGATACATCTACAGATATCGAGATAACTATTTATGCTGATGACCCTGCACCCGGACAGGAAACGGACTCCTATACAGTTGATATGTTTGCCTCCAATCCAACTACAACCAACACGCTTGGAATACGAGCCACTGTTGATATAGAATCACAGGCAGGAGAATTAGAGGCTTGGGACAATACCTCGTTTAACTCAACAATTAATGAGATTTTAGCAGGCACAACCAATCTGGGGGTGCATTCACAGCTTAGAGCTGTTGAAACTGCCGTTAATGTTATTTCTACTACTGGTATTGGAGCCATACCTGCTGGTTATTCTTCACAGGCTGCTGTTACTACTACGTATCAGTTACAGGGAGATACCAGGAGTTTGACCTTTTCTGCGGCTATTGGAACTGTTGATTTTGGAAATAGGATTGCTATGCATGTGTTCGTGGTAGATGACTCTACTGCGGGCGCATCAAGCTGTGAGTTAACGTATAAGTATTACTATACGTAATCAGTCAAAGTCCTTGTCGTGTTTTTCGTATTCCTTATTCATGTAGCGGGCTCGGGAATGATAGCCTTGAGCTTTCTCTTTTTTTCCTAATTTTAGATAACAGAACGCTATCTGTTCGATTGGGAGCCATGTTTTGAACGCAGCAAAGATTGGGAATGGTCCAAGAGAATCGGGTAGACTCATAGCATGTTCAAGCCATACTATAGCTTGCTCATGGTGATTCATAGAGTATAGTGCTCGACCAATGACGAAGTAGGGTCGACCATCATCCATATTATGTTTGAGGGCTTCTAAGCCATAGCGGATAGCTCTTAAGTAATCTCTTTCTTTTGAGATCGAATAATAATCAGCTAAGTAATAAAAAGCTTTGAATACTGCAATAGTATCTTTTTTACCAAGATCTTTACCAGTAATCTCATGGAAGATCTCGACTGCTTCTTTTAATTCTTCTCCCTCTTTGATACCCTGTTTCAGGTATTTAATATATTGCTTTTCAGCAAAGAAGAACTTAAACCGTGGACTAACATTGCCTTCTTTCATAATTTCTTGGGCTAAGGTATGATTGCGTTCCTCTCGATTGTTCTTTTCTACTTTCTCGTAGTCGTGGATAATGACAATTTTATCAGCAAAGATTTGTGGTAAATCATCAATATCTTTCTCTAATTGCTCATGCATCCTGTGTTCCCAATGGGCATCTCCATGGGACCAGAATCTCGGCTGTAAAAAGTGACCATCACCCTCACTATTGATAATTTTCACAAAGCCTACACCGGGAGACTTCTGTGCTAAGACAATTTCTCGGGCTAACTTACAATCCTCTATTCTATCATCAGTATCGAGCACGAATATCCAATCACAGTCTTCTGGTAACTCTTTCCAGGATATGTTGCGAGCAGCTGAGAAATCATCAATAAAATGATGTCTCCACTGGGGATTAGTATAATAATGAGAAACAATAGCTTTGTATTTTTCTGCTATTATTAAGCAGGGTTGTGTTATTAATGTAGGTGCGTGAACTATAGTTACTGAAAGGTGGTCATATAGGTGCTGTGCTGCCTCTAAGCAACGTTCTAATTCTTCCGGTCTATCACTTACGATAATAGAGAGTCCGATTTTAGTCATTGTCGATTACTCGAAAATAGAAATCTTTTAAAGTAGATAGGATAAGATGAGAGCATCTTATAAGTTTGTGGGTCATAAGACCGGCACGCTTACCTAAAATTCATATTGTTACGGATGGTAGCACCGTGGGTATAAAGAACTTTCATTTTCCGACACCGGTATATATGCAACAGTTTGATGCTCTTAAACCTCTTGACTGGACAGTAAACTTTGCAGATGGCACGTCTGGAAATAAAAAACAATACAAAAACTTTCATCTCATACCAGAGGAGAAACGTCTGAATATCAGAGCTCTACGATTAATCTCAGGTGATAGAAACATTACTATCAGCAGGAAAGTTAATAATCAGATTATCGAGGGCTTCTTTTATCATATCAAGGCTGGTCGCAAGATTGCTATGGGCTCACAGATCGGATTAGATGTCGGTTATTTTGAGGAACGCATCGGTTTCTGTTATAACTCTAATGGCGACGCCAAGTTTGTGAAGCTCGATCATATTGCTTATGCTCATCCAGTAAGGATGAAGTTTGAGAGGATCAGAGAAATACTGGCTGGTCTACCGAACAATCATCCAGAGCTCCAGAATGAGAATATCAACTTAGATGCCTTCCCTCAGATAACCAGGATTTTAAATGCCAACATTAAGTATGGTGTTGACATACAAGAGGATACTGAGAATATTAACTCACAGGATCAGTTTGCTGATGGAACGCCAACTATTAAAGACCCTAAATCTATGAGAAATAGCGTTGCTGTAAATATCGCCCGTTTTGGTCGATTAGAAGATTTACCGGAGTTGGGAACACCTCCTCGTATTACAACTAATATCGAGGAGACAGTGATTGGTAAAGATAGAACTTGAAATACCAGATTGGGCTATTGGTAGGCATATTACTGTTTTAGCTGGGGTTGAGCTTTTAGCTCAGATGCAATTTATTTATACTAAAACTACTAACCCAGATGGCACTATAACCAGGATCAAGAAATATATGCCTATGGCAGTAAAGCCCGAAGATGGGAGATGCAATGGCTGTGGGGACTGCTGTTCCACTGGCGGCTCGCCATTCTCTAAGGGATTATTAGAGAAAATCCAATCCAGACTAAAAGATTACGAGTGGCAGGGAACAGGGAATCCTTGCCCTTTATTGGGAGATGAGGGCTGCACATTAGGGACTTCTATTCCTTATTCTTGTATTTCGTCTAATTGTGAGGGTTGGTCAGAGAACTGCACTGAAAAACTTATTTCAATAGATGATATTCAAGTAATAATGTCAGAGGAGACTTATTAATGACTGCATCTGACTACGACTCTGAAGGTGGTAGGATTGCTAAAGATCATGCAACTACTATGACTTGGGAGGCAGCTTGTGGAGTAGATGTCACTGGTTGGGTCAAGACTAATAAACTAATCTTATCGTATGGGATAGTTTCAACAAAGCATACTCCTACTGCGGCATCGTTCACTCTTCAGTGGAGAAATGTTACTGATGCTGGTTCTTTTACTAATTTAGTCAGTGGTTCTGGAGAATTAAGAACAGGTGTGTCTGCTGGATTATTAGTTAATAATGATCCTATTGGAGATTCAGCAGGATGTGAGTCTGGAACCCTGGATTCCGAATCTCACGAAATAGATACTGAATCTCCTTATACTACTGCTTCGGTAACGGGCACCCAGAACAATGGTATAGAATTCCAGTTTCTTATTGATATGTCTAATGCTTTAGACAATAAACAATACGAATTTAGACTCTATGATGAAACACAAGGATCAGCCTTATCAACGACCTTAGCTGCACAGGTCACGACTGAGGCTGGAGTATTATCAGCCAGAGAATCCAGGACACTAACAAGGGAGGTTCAAGTTTGGGATCGAGAATCACGAACCCTTACCAGAGAAGCACAATGGTTTGATAAGGAAAGCAGAACTCTTAGCAGATCAGTAATCATCGTAGATAAAGTCAGTAGAACCTTAGCACTAATAGTCCAGGTCTATGATAGGGAAAGTAGACCTCTTACAAGAACCGTGCAAGTTTGGGATCAGGAATCAAGAACATTAGTTAGAACCGCACAGATTAGTGATAGGGAATCAAGGACACTAACCAGAAATGTTATCCTTACTGATAAAGAGAGTAGAACATTAACAAGAACTGTTGTTATAACTGTAAGAGAGTCAAGGACACTTACAAGAACTGCACAGATAATGAATCAAGTAAGCAGAACTCTTACACGATCAGTAATCTTAGCATCGAAAGAATCAAGAACATTAGCCAGAACCGTATTAGCTCCAAGTAAAGAATCAAGAACCCTGACCAGGACAGTCCAGCAGACTGATAGGGAGAGCCGAGCACTAACAAGGACTGCACAGATATCCGATCGCGTTTCAAGAACACTAACAAGGTCAGTCATATTGACTGATAAGGAAAGCAGAACTCTTACAAGAACAGTCAAACAGGTAACTCGTGAGAGTAGAACACTTGTAAGGACTGCACAAATAACAGATAGAATATCGAGAACACTTACAAGATCAGCTATACTGACGGATAGAAAAAGTAGAACCTTGGCACTGATAATCCAACAATTCGCCAGGGAACCAAGAGCACTTACGAGAGTAGTTAGAATCATTGCTCGTGAGAGTAGGACACTCACCAGGAGTGTTCGTATTACTGTCAGAGAGAGTAGAACCTTAGCTTTAACTGTGCAAGCTTTTAATAGAGAATCCAGGGCACTTACAAGAAGTGTATTAACTCCCGTAAAAGAATCAAGAACTCTTACACGTATTGTTCAGGCTACTGCTCAAGAATCAAGAACATTAACAAGAACTGTCCAGCAAACAGCGAGGGAATCAAGGGCAATAGCATTAATAGTTCAAAGCTTTGCTCAAGAAAGTAGAAGTTTGACCAGGTCGGTCGATATCGGGTCTATTTCTGCCAGGGAATCAAGAACCCTGACCAGGTTTGTCATTAGACCGGATATCAGAATTGGTAAGGTCTTTACGAACTATACAAACTTATTGATTGAACTACGAAAACTCATGTTGGATTTTGTAATAGAACCAAAGACAGTCCAGTTATCTGATGAGTTGACCAAGATAGAAATGGAGAGGTTTGAGTTCACGGATGTGTTCATTGGGAACGAGAAACTGGGAGCAGTGCATCCATACTGTGTAATAGACTTTGATTCAGTAGGTGCTCAATACTATACGATTGGAACAACACCAGGACACAACATCCCGATCAAAATAATGATATTTGAGAAGTTCAATCCAGATACAGAGTTTATAGAAAAGATAAGGATATTCTCTTACTTTAATGAGATATTCATTAATAGTGTTCCAAGGACATTGCTAAATGGAACTATAGATTTAATAACAACCCCACCAGAAATGATATTTATCAGTGAGGCTAAACCCGGAGTCAGTGCGTTCAAGATAACTTTAACTGTCCGTAAACACAGGGTTGCTTAAATGAAATCCTAAGATAGCCAAACAAATAAAAAATGTATGTAAATAATATATGTAAGTGGTATAAATGTCTCGGATAATAGGAATAAAGAAAGAAACGACTGCTGGAGTTTACGTAACACCTGACACGGTCTTTAAAGACGTAGACTCGACCAAATTTGAAGCTTCTAACGATTTACAGGAACCACCAGGAGTTGCACGAGCAAGGACTCGATTCTCACCCGGAAAATTCGTGACGGATTCCGGTGGATTTGCGGAAGCCATCGATGCAAGAACCTTTGGGCAGATGCTATTCGCCGCATTGGGTGCAACTGAATTGGAAGCGGATACTCCTACTACAGGAGCAACAGAACATGTATTTTACCCAGAGCTTAATCTCCCCAGTTATTCACTGGACTTAGGACTCGATGACCTCGGTGTCAGACGAATTTCTGGGGCTGGTGTAGACAGGTTAAGCTTGACTTGTGAGGCAGGTGGAATTACCACTGCTGATTATGATACGCCTTACCATCTGGACGAGTTTAATGATACTGCGATTACTTCTACTTATTATGGATTCGATGGGACATTCCATCACGGTATTCTCTACGGATTCCATGAAGCTGCTTTAGCTTTCGGAACTGAAGGAGAAGATATTGGATCACACGCAGTTAGACACGCAACAAGGTTCACTCTCGAAATAGGAAATAACCTTACTCCAGATTACGTTCTTGGACAAAGAACAGTCTATAAGGTCAGAGAGGGTGGACGTGATGTTGGTGGTAATATGGACTTTCTGTTTGAGGACGATGTAGGTGCAGCCTATGGTGCAGAGGACGAATATGAGAAATTCCTCGGTGCAGCAGGTGCAACCGGACCACAGACCTTCCTTGCCGAGAATTCGATCTCCTTTGTGTTGACCAGTGCCGAGGCATTCACGGTTGCTCAGGCACACGAAGCCAAGTTCTATCTACCCAGAACGGTCTATGAAAGCGGTCCTCCGAACCTCGATGGTCGTGGAGCGTTGGTTCAATCGATGGTGTTCCGTGCGTATGAGTCTTTGGTCTCTCCAACAGTTACCAATCTATATGATGGACTCGCTTACTCGGGTATACCCGATCAATACGAAATGCTGGCTGTAATGGTGAACGATATCGCAACACTTTACGATACGTATTAGGGAACGCTTTTAAATTCCCTTCGTGGAGTGGCAGTTGTGATATACTATGTCCACAAAATTTGATGAAAACGACGAAGACTTGGATTTGAGACCATTCCAAGCTACTATAGTCGCAGATGATACTCCTATTAGCTCCGCCGAGGCTTATGAGGAGAGAATTGAAAAAGACTATGCCATAAAGTTACCCCAATCAAGGCTTGTCTTTAGAGCAAAAATATTAAGTCCAAAGTCAGCTAATATGCTAACGTATCGTTTCTCTAACCTTCCACGGTTGAAGAATGGTAACTTTAAGAAAGAAGCTTACAACGATTTAGAAAAGCTGGCTGACGAATATATACCACGTATTATAACCAAACCATCAGTTAGTAAACCACCAGCAGAGGATGAAGAACTTCTCGATGGAGTGCTATCAACCAGGATACTTACAGCAAACGATCAAATAGCCATATTAACATGGGCATCCACAGGAGAATTACCAGAACTAACACAAGCAGAAATAGATTCCTTTCGTGACGAGTGAATTTGGTCGGTCACTGGGTGCAACTGCTAAATATTGGCAGGTGCGTCCATCCGTCCTTATAATGATCAAACGTTATCCAGATAATCTATTTTTCGATATGACTCTCGCCGGAGAAATGATTCGGTTAGAGACTGAAGCATCAGATGAAGCAAGAAGTAAAACAGGTCAATCCAAAGCCAGGGACAAACACCTGTTAGGTGATACAAGAAGAGATAGACCAGAAATCCAAAGGCAGTTAGATATATTCGCCGATAGACCAATACCCAAAATGTCAACCAAGAAAGTTATGCCTGTAAAAAAAGGGCAATTTGAGAAAATGGATCAAAGAAGAAAAAGATGAGTGCACCATCAATAGAAATCCCCATTGATTTAGTTATTGGAGAAGATCAGGCTTCTAATATTATACGTAGCCGATTGAAGGGAATCAGTGGTCAATTCGATGCAGTAAATAAAGCCATCAATCGAATGAGCAAGTCTTATAATAAATTTGCTAAAGAGGAATTAGGTAAACCCTCTATCAAAATACTGACGGAATCACAAACTCGTAACATGGACATACAGTTAAGAAAATCCAATCTTATCGTTCTAATGAAACAGAGAGAATTAGTTGGCGTCCGTCGTCTATTAGAAGCCGAAAAGAAACGAAACCAGCTCATACAAACAGAGAGAAGAGACAGTGAAACAGGTAGAAGGGTGCTTGAACACAATCTCGAAACACGGAAGGCGAGTCTAAGATTCAGTAAAGATATAACCATACAGTTACAGGCAGAAGAAATTGTCCTTAAGAAGCTGATAAAAGATGAAAAGGAGAGAGAACACTCTCTTCAGTTCCAATTGGAACTAATAAGAAGAGCCAGGGGTATGCTTGACTCGCAACGGATGCCAGCAAGAACCGGGAAAGGTGGAGTAACCGGAGAAGCAGAAGGAGGCATGCTGATTTCATCATTTGAGAATAGAGCAGGTCAGGCTCGTATTTCAGGAGCAAGGGAACAATTGCAGAATATTTTAATGGGAACTGTAATCCCCGGGCAAACAGAGACCGCCGCTGGATTCGAGAAATTGGCAAAAACAGCCTTACAGTTTAGAAAACGGGTAGAAGAATCCATGAAAGCCTTAGATAAAGCTGGGAAAGATCAAACTGAGATTATGGCAGCAGTAGGAGCAAGTCAGGAGAAAATACTTTCAGTAGAGGAGGAACTCGGAAATAAACGAGATCAAATGGCTACAGCCATGGCTGTCGCAAAAACCGCTGCTAAATCATTTGCTATCCAGATGAAGTCCTTGGCGAGAGAAGAAGCCTTAGTTGCCAAGGAAACAAAGAAGATCACCCAGAGAAAGACAACCTACAAGAAAATCTTAGAGGATACTCGAAGGGATCTCGTAAAGTTCAGGAAAGAACAGGAGAAAGTCAGGAGAAAAACTAACAGCCTGGGAAGATCTCTCAGTCGAGCAGGCAGACAAGCCAGGAACTTCGGTCGTAATCTACAGTTCACAGCCCGAGACATACTATTTACTGTAGGAGCATTGGGTTCATTTGCAATATTTGGAGTCAAATCGTTCGCCGAGCTTGAAAAATCAGCTATCCAGTTAGGAATAGCTATGGGTGAGACCGGAGATGCTTTCGATGTAGGAATGGCTCAGATCAAAGACGGCTTCGACATAGCCAGGAGCTTCGGAGTATCGTTACAAGAGACTGCAGAAATGCTTATCGAGGTTCAACAGGCAGGATTCAGGGGAGCAGAATCTATGATCGTATTCAACCAGGCTGTGCTACTTGGTAAAGCCACATTTTCTGATACACAAACAGCAGTCGATACCTTAACAGATGTCATGGTATCATTCAGGGAATCATTACCACAGGATACATTCTTATCAGCAGCTAAAGCCTCAGATATTTTGACTAATACAGCTAACCAAACTAACATTACATTGAGCGAATTACGAACATCAATGCAGTTCGTCTCAGGTATTGCAGAAGCTTATTCATTCAGTTTAGCAGATGTAGCAGCAGCACTCGGAGTTTTGCAACAGGCTGGTATTCCACCTTCAGTTGGAGCAAGAAGGTTCGGTAGTGTCCTGGATTCATTAGCTACCAAGGGTAAGCTCTATATTAGAGACTTCCTCGATCCAGCAACCGGAGAGCTTAGATCGATGGGAGAACAGTTCGATTTACTACAAGTCCAATATGATAGTTTTGGAACAGACCTTGACAGAGCTGGGTTCTTATCAGAATTGTTCGGAGCCAGACAGGCAGAATTAGTTAAGAAGATATTAGCTAATAGAGATGCTCTCGATGAACTGGCAGAATCTAATAGAAACGTAAATGGTATAACAGAAGAATTTGCTAATGACACTACACCACGGTTAGATCTGGCATTAAAAGCAGTGATCAATACTATTGATGAGATGAAAATAGCCACAGGAGAAGCCATAGGAAAACAATTAATGCAAACAGGTGTCTTAGAGAGATTAGTAGATGTTCTAAAAGATGCGGCACCATTCTTTGAAGAGATTGGGGCGGGAATAGGAAAAGGAGTAACCAGATTTCTGGAAGATGTAGTCAACTTATTCCGATGGATTACCAAGGGGACCGATGCCGTCACAAATGGATTAGAGGCAACTACTACACACGGTCAACGCTTTGCTAAGATGATGATGGATCTACTGGACAGGATAGGAATAAGATTTGGATTTATAAAATTTATATTTGATGGAATAGGTAAGATAATAGATAAAATCTTCGGTGATACAGGTGGATCATCTGTAGAAGCTATAGCATCCGGATTAACACAGATAGCATTGTTTGCTGTTGCAGCTGTGCCAATATTGGCTGGATTAGGAGTAGCCATCGAAGTTGTAGGAGCAAGCATTTCGCTTTTGACACCAGTTCTTGGTGGATTCATATTTGCACTTAATACACTCAAGACAACCATGGCATTAGGATTCCAGGGAGCAGGAGCCGCAGCAACTGGAGCAAGCGGATTCAGTAAGATTATGGCTGGTATAATAGGTGGAATCATTGGTGCTACCATCGGACCGATCATTGCAGGAGCTGGAGGCGGACCCGAGGCTGCTGCTATCGTTGGAAGAGGAGCACAACTTGTATTTCACAAGGCTCTATTTGATGCCGGTGGAGGACTCATGGGATTTGTAAAACTCCTTGCTAAAGCATCTATTGTTATATCAGTAGTAGCATTTGTTATAGGAGGACTCGTAGGAGCAATTCAAGCAACGATCAAGATTTTTGATAATCTTGGCACCAGCATGGAAGGTCTGACTGGAATTAGTGATGGTTTAGGAGCAATCTTCGGTGCAATTATGGGTGTCATTAATCCACTTATGCAGATACTTGGAGATATATTACGTCTATTCTACGAACTCGGAAGATTTGCAGGAGTAGTCTTGATACAGGGTTTATTAGGAATCATTGATGGATTCGCCAGGTTAGTAGGTGGTCTATTTGGAGCAATAACTGTATTACTTAACCTACAGGATCTCTGGGACGATCTCGGTAGATTAACTCAATGGTTACTGGATGGATTGGATAACTTAGCTAATGGGTTCACTGAAATGGTCGATGGAGTAGCTAAAGCAACAGATATACTAATAAATTCGCCGGAGATCCTGGTAGAAGGCATTTCTAATGTTATCGTTATGATAGGAGATGCTATCGTCAAGGTTATTGTGGATGGATTTAATGCACTTACCTTTGGTGCAAAGGGTCTGATTGAAGACTTTGAACAGGATCGGTGGCAACGTAGTGGAAAAGGCTCGATAGAGGAAAGAACATGGAGTAGTCTCGGAGACGTTGCCAGGTGGTTTAGTAGTTTCCAAACAGGTGGAACAGTTCCAGGGGCAGGCAGTGTTCCAATTATTGCTCATGGAGGAGAACCAGTCTTCTCCTCAAGAGATGCAGATACTCTAAATACTGCTATACGTATAGCCGATGGTAGAAGCACCACAAACAATAATAATAACGTTACTCAGAACATTACTTTTATTATCAAAGCAGATGATCCCATGGAAGCAGACAGAACAATTAAGCAAATATCTGAAAAATTAAAACAGGTAATGGCATGACTACCAAATATAAGTTTAATGTAAAACAAACATGGAAATGCATCAAAGCTGGACTTAAGCACGTGAAAACATTAGAACCATGGCAAGTAAGGTTGATGCAGAAATATTATCCACATCTGGATTGGTGGGAAGTATACAATAAATGACGTTTAAAGTATTCGCTCAGTTCCAACAGATGGAAGAAATAGAAATTAATTTTGTCAGTTTTACTTATACTCAAGCCATAAATCAGGTTGGGATCTTTAGTGTAATCATGGAAGCAGACATGCTTAAGTTTATGATCCCAGGGATGGATATGCGAATTGAATGGAGAGGTGAACCAATGTTCTCTGGGAGATTCGGAACATTAATAGATGATACTGAAACTACTGTTACGTTTAATGGGAAGGACGAAATGGGTAAACTTGGTGATCGATTAATAGATTGGGCAGCAGCTAACACCACCACACCCTTCTTATTAGAAGCCGTCAATGCAACTCTTGCATTAAGACAATTGTTCAATACTTACACTGGTAAGACAAGCACAGATACGGATTACAATTATATTACTTATGTTGATGCTACCAACACCTCCAAAAAATGGAAGTTTAATAATCGAACGCTTGCTGATGCTCTGATTGAACTGGCTAATAGTTCAAGTGTTAGTGTAGTTGATATAGGATTCTCTATCTGGATAGATGGAAGAAAACGAGTCAGGTTCAACCCACTTGGTTCGGGAACCTATCACGATAATATTACCTATAAGGTTCAGTCCCTGAGCTTTGACAATACACAGGTCGTTAATGATGTTAAATTCATTGGTGGAGTCCCACCAATAGTCCCAGGTGACAAAGACTTCTTTACTGAAGACGGAACCCCAGGTGGAACACCTACAGGTTGGTCATTAACCTATAACCCCAGCTCAGATGCTGGAATACAATTATATGATCCAGAACAAGATGCTCCAGTTGTCAATACTGGTGGGGTGCGAGAGGGAAATTATGCGATCAGAATTAATATTATTAATGATACTCCATCTATAAACGCTTACTGTAACTTCTCCAATCAGACCGGTTCATTCGGGTTTGAAGGAACCTCAGCCGATTGGAGTGATGGCGAAGGAGATGTTTGTAATTCAGCAGTCAAAAGAGCCAAACAATATGAAGATGTTGATCTGGGTAATTTAATCCTTGATACTATAACAGTATCATTTAGGTGGAGTCAAGATCAACACGGAGAGGTTGGACTAACCAGGAATCCGGTAGTAGATTGTGCATTCCCACTTTTTCAGGTTTATATCAATACAAATGATGGACAGGAATATCTTACCAATGGGAACTCACCAACAGCTAACCATATTGCTACAAAAGAGATTAGGACAGGTGACACTTTTCAGATTTATCCCAATAAAGGCTGGAAAAGATTAGTTCTTTACCCGGTCTCAAGCGGTTCAGTATCCCTAAAGGCTAATGATATCGAGGGTATTATTTTCAGAATGTCAGGTATCACTTATAGTATGAAAGCAGCGAACTGTCATTTATGGATCGATAATTTAAGCTTTCAATTTCATCAGATTAATATTGTCAAAAGAAATACTGATTCTATTAATAAGATAGGGATCAGAACTAAGTCATTCAGTAATCCAGATCTTAAGGATTGGCAGACTGCTCATCAGACAAGCAGGGGGATACTTGCCAGGTTAGAAAAAGAAGTTATTACTGGAGATGTAGAAGTGCCGTTCAACCCTAACATTCGACTTAATGATATGATCAATATTATTTGGAAAGGAAAGCGTTTTAAGCTACTGGTCAGAGCTATTACGGTCACGTCAAAAGAGAAAATGGTAATGATCCTCGGATCAGAGAACCCTGATATGTTAGCAATATTATCTGCGTTTAGAGTAATGAACGTCAACACACAAACAGCGGGTCAAGGATACAAGCTCAATGCGACCTTCGATCAAGATACATGCTTTGAATTTTGTCAAGCACAATGTGAAGAGGTCTGCCAGAATGATAAAAATCAAACGGTAACCGGGATACTTACTACGGAAGGTATAGTTGTTAAGAATCCCTGTTTAGAAAATTGTGAGACCTACTTGGAAGTTGAGACCAGATAATGTCCAAAAGAGGAACTGCAATATTTTTACTATCAGTATGGACTCTAACATTATTTATAGGGATGATTCTATATACACCACCAGATGATATATCTGATGAGTGGACAGTCATAGAAATTCAGAGCATATCAGAAGAGAAACGAGATATCAATATCAGTATTAATAATAAACTTACACTTACCTGGAATGTTGAATATACATGGATCTCACTACCATCACAAGATTACGAGATAATATATAATAGTCACCCGGACACGCGATGGAGATTTTTCACATACACCAGAACAGAAGCACCTACAAACCTATTATTTGGTGATGCTATCTTCGATGGACCGTATGGAGTCAATAGCACCAGTATAACTATTACATCAAAGTGTGAAGCTAAATTTTCATTGTATAATTATGACCTTGATCTCCTGTATAATGTGACTACCAATGATTCGTCCATTACGATCCAATTACATCAACGAACTTGGATACTTGCTAATGGCTCACTATGTTTCTGGAATATAAGATCATAGATAAAGCTTAAATAGGCTGTATAAAATATGCAATCGTCAAGCTAAGAACCAATCAACGGTTCTACTCAATATCCCTAAATTTATGGTGAAATAATGGCAGCCCCTCCAGAAAAAGTTAAACCACAACCAGAAGTTGCACCCGTTGTAGCTCCGGTTAAATCAAAAAAGAAATCCACTGCTAAGAAAAAAGCAGTCGCTAAAGCCCCGGTAGAAGTCAGTAAAGAAGGCAAAGAACAGGCACGAGTTCCTGTTAAGTCCGATATTTTTATTTGGCAACCCGGGAAACAAATACAGGAAATGTTTGATTTTCAAGTCAAACTTATTGAAAACATACAGGAAATTGTTTTGGATCTGTCCTCTAATAGGAAGCAGATCAATACTGGAATGATTCATACCGTCCTGAAAGAATTAGATTTCGTAAAGGAAGCAGGTGTAGAAATTAAGCACGAAAGTATTAAGAAACTATTAGCTAAACACTTTAATATCCATAACTCAAGAGCTGGTAGACACACGTATGAGTCAGCAAAAATTCAAGCCCTCTACCCCTCCACAGCAGAATAACCAGTATAGTGAGATTACTGTCAACTTAAATGAAGAGTGCAATTTTCGTTGCACTTACTGTTTTATCCCCAAGCAACCAAAGTTTATGACCGTGCAGGAATCTCTTCATGTCTGTGAGGTCATTAGAGATTTATTAGAAGATGGAGGAAAGATACACTTTTTTGGCACAGAGCCTATGTTATCCTACCCTTTAATGACAGGTATGGTGAGCTGGTTCCAAGAGAATATGAACAAAAGCTTTACTCTTGGGATGACAAGCAACGGTTCTTTAATAGATAAAACTAAAGCAAAATGGTTAAAAGAAAATAAGTTTGGTGTATTGCTTAGTTGCGATGGTATAGCTGAGGCTCACGATTTGCACAGAGTGTCTAATACTGGTGATGTTACTCATAGTAGGGTTGTGCGTGGTTGGGATAACCTCTTGGATTCGGGCATAGTGCCAGCCATTGCTGCAACCGTAACCCCTGACACGGTTAAGATGGTGAAAGACTCGGCGGCTTTCCTTCTTGGACGCTCGCAACAATTCGTGCATTTCAACTTAGACACTACACATTCCGGCAAGTGGTCAACCTGGGAACTCCATAAACATTGGCTCAACCTTGCTACATGGTATGTTAAGGAAGGATTTAAATTAGGAACAATAAGAAACTTTCAGAATGTAAAACGAGCTTATAAAAGAACTGGTGGAGCAAAACCTCAGAATCGTGTTACCTGTGGAGCCTGTCAGAAGTCTATCGGTATCGATACTGACAGCTCTATTAAGCCCTGCCACCGTTCTAACTTAGAACCAGTTGGACAGATAAATGAAAACGGAGCCACTTTCTTTAACGATAAGTTTTTGAAGATCCAAAACTACGACTTTAATCAGTGTCATTCCTGCCCTGCTTATCCGTGTAGCACCTGCTATTCAAACTTCCAAGATGCAACCGGAAGTATGTATGCTCTAAATCAAGAATGGTGTAAGACACAGCTTGTAAAGTGGCAGGTAAACGAAATAATCTTTAAAGATGTAGTTCCCTATGCAACGATTCGAGATTGATGGAACACCCTTTCATGCTATTCGTGAACTAAACTCTAATGTTAACATCTCTCTTTTAGAAGGATATATATCCTCTTTCCCAACCTCTTCAACTATTCCAGTATTTACACTAATGTTTAATGGTATAACATACAAGGAATATATTGCTTTGACTACCAAAGCTATTAGTGGAGCCAAGAAGATCAAAGGACCAGATGACGTCAATTATATGGTTATTGCCAATCGTTTAAGCTACTCAGAGACATCAAAGAATCGATATAATATTGACATAACTTTCCAGAAGGTCGAGGGCATTATCGTAACCTCAAAAGCTATTTATATTGAGAACGACTGGGAATACATCATTGATGAATCATTCGAGAATGCGGAATGGACAGGTTCAGATATAACAACTGTAGATGGCATAGGGAGGACAGGTGGAAAACAACAATCTTCTATCACTTGGGAAAAAGAAACTGGCACTGTTAAATCGGTAGCCGATGCAGAAGCATATGAAGGGGGAGATGTCCTCAAGACAGATGGAGGACGAGTTACTATTAATGCATACGCAAGAGATGTCCAGATCGAAGGAATGTTTAACTGGCATCTTGAACCCAATATTATAACCATTGATCTCTTAAAGGATGGAAATTTTGATAATGGTAATTTAGCAACTGATTGGGATGATTACGATTCTCTTCATCCAAGTCTTCCTCCAGCTGCAACTACAGGTGCCTTTTTTCGTCAAGCAGGGGCATGGGGATGTAAAATAACTCCTTACCAATCTCCAACTTATTACGAGGGCTATATTGAACAAAATGTCATGATCCCTGTTGATAATATTACAGCCTTTACTGGATATTCCAAGCTTTTCTCGACTCGAACAGTTACAATGAAGGTCACATATACCGATGACACGACAGATCAATATACTCGCACATCATCTTCTGGAACATGGGTATTAGACAACTACCTGAGCACATTGGCTGCTGGTAAGATTATTAAGACCATACGCTGGACACATTCACCAAATAGAGGTTCAGACTCAGCAATTGACAGTCTCAGTATGACTACAAGTGGCATCAGTGAAAATGAGGAAATTGATCTCGGACCTCTCGATCCTGCGGACTATGCAATTATACGGTGGCATACTCCGATCGATGGAGATGGATATAGCGATAGTATAGAATTATATATGGATCGAATCTCTAATATCATTTACTTGGCTTATCGAGAAGGAACAACACAGAAAATTATCACCCCTCAAAAACCAATACCAATGGATATCGATACATGGTATAGTTTTAAAATCATAAACATTGGTCATAATGTCAATGTCTGGATAAATGGAACACATATATTTTCAGTTCAGCTCGAGAAGGCAGTAGCTGCTGGTATCAATACTACTGGAGGTATTTCATTTGAATCAAACGGCGCTGCTACTAAAACAATGTGGTGGGACACAATCCAGGTATCTACACCTAAAAGAAGTGTTATATCATTACCACCTGGATCAGAACCGATAGGATCTTACTCTAATATACACACACTCGAGACTCCATACGGAAAAATATATAGAAGCATAGGAAGAGAGAAACAGCTTATCGGGAGATGGGAAGAGACTGGACCAGACTGTATCCTCTATACGGACTTCAGAGACAAGAATGCTTCCCATCCAAAAAACTACGCCTTTAACCTGGACAGTTCAGTTACTAATGATGGATTCGATCTGATCTCCAATGGATCAATCATCGAAAACGGGGGGATAAGTGGTAATGCTTTGCGATTAGACAGTAACCTTAGTGTTCCAGCGACAGCATCCCCTGAGAAAACTAAGTTTATAATCTTTCCTTATCAGTTCGGATTTAATACTAATGGTAAGGCGACCGTTCGTATTAGAATGAAGTTCCACGAGTTCTCTACTGGAGAAGAACCTATGGTCATCTATGCCCATCGGACTTCAAGCCATAAAGAAGCCATAGAACTTCAGATGATATATGAAAGAACATCTGTTCAGGAATTTGCTGGGACAAGCAAGATTTATCGGGTAAAGATTATCCAGTGGAGCGAGGGCTCAACAGGAACTGCCCACTACATGGATCTCGAATTGGAGAAATACTATGATTTTGTTTTTATCTGGGATTACGACAATAATTATAAGATGACATACCTGGACGGTCAACCAATCAGTAAAGATTATGATATAACTGATGCTCCAGCTGCTATTACATTATACAGTATTATTGGAGGTAACACTTCTACCGACACATCAATTTATCCTACTGGCAACTACAGGATAAATGCGACTGTCGATCTAATAGCTATCTATAGAACAGTTATCCATCCTATTAAGGGACAAGGTTTGATATCAGCTGAGAATGTGCGAGCCTACCGTATTCCCAACAGTTCTATACTTGACTGGTGGAGAGACTCAGCTAATGTCATCGATCAACTGGAAGTGGGTTGGACACAGCGTTGGACAGGAAAGACCTCTCAATATGAGTTTGCAGCCTTCAATGATTTTCCAGAAGTAGCAGCTCTCTCAACTGGCACACTACACGGTGGAGGTATCTGGAGTCAGACAGATATGCCCGATCTCGCATTCTATAACTCATTTATTCTTAATGGATTGGACTCACGTATTCGTATAGCAGATCGTCAGTTTTATAAGGAAACATGGCACGGAGCACCAACCACTTTTGTTATCTGGTTCAAGCACGATTCCGCTGAAATTACAGATGGATATCTCTGGTCTATTCCATATAATAGTAATACAGAATACGGAATTTTTTTCTTATGGGATGATTCAATTAATGCGTTAAATGTTAGGATTCTCCAGACTATCTCAAGCTCAGAAACCGAAGATATGCTGATTTATATCAACTCGAACGATGACACCTGGCACCAGTATATTGTAGTGGTAAGTGCCAATTACTGTCAACTCTATCGAGATGGTAGATTAATCCGAGATCAGTTCCTTACATGGTCAGATTGGGATATAGTTAATGCCCATAATATTTCCTATCATTCGGTTGGATCAGTATATCCTTTTGAAGCACCCTGGGCTGGAATCGCTACTCATATTTTAGAAGGAAATATTCATGGCTGGTTCTGGATAAACAAAGCTATTACCCCTGCTGAAGCCAAATTACTTTACCAGACATATCCAAGAAAAGCATGGTATATCCCCGAATCACGCCAAACCTGGCAAGGACATCAATATTTATTAAAGGAGAACAATGAAGACTTTGCTAAAGAAACTAATGTCTTGGGCATGTGGACTTTTCATGACGGAACACCAGACCATCAATTGACCTATATCCATGATACAAGTGCTAATGTTGTATATTTACAGAGATATAATAGCGTAACACCATTAACTAATAATGTTCCTGATGCTAATGGTCCACAGTGGAACCCAGATACTCCCTCTAAACATTGGGACTACTCTCTCTCATTCAATGGGACAAATCAACAATTATATAGGACAGGATTGTCTGGGGTAGAGTATGGTTTTCCTGGTGGATCAGATCAACGAACTTATAACTTCATTCTTAAGACAGGCGATACTACTGACGAAGCGACTATTTTCAACAGTGGTTCAACCACGGAATTCATACAAATCAATTATGGTAGTGATACAGATACAGGCTTAGAAATAGAGTTGAGAGACGGTGGAGTCCCTAATATATATACCGGTAAGAAGTTCAATATCTTTGATGATGTATGGCATCTGCTAACTATTACAGTAAATCGATCTACAAATACCATGGTCATCTACGTAGATGGAAAATTTGATTCAAGCACCACGATAGCTGGGTTTCCTTCAACATCAGCAGAAATCGCTATTGGTAACTGGAGGAATTCAACCAACTGGATAGCAATGAAAATGGTTCACTTTTCAATTTACAGTTATGCCTGGAGTGCGTCTGATGTAAGGGAAACATATAAGAATTGGTTTGGTCCAACCATTCAATTAGAAAGAACCGTTCAGCGACTGTATCGTGCCCGTGATTGGAGATGGCACCAGAAGAAAAATGTTAATGTGCTTGGCTCTCCTAATGATACTCTATGGATAGAAAATGGACTAATAGGCTTACGAATAAGTAAGCAGAGTAAGTTTGATGCTGGACACATCTCTCAGTTTGTGTGGGATCCATCAGTGGACAATTGGGATTACATAGGTAACATTGGGGTATATGCAGAAACTGTTGAATCTACTGGTGATAATGATCAATACGTAAGGAGTTTCGATATCGTAGAAATTACCGGCAACTCTGTTATTATCGATTGCCAGATGATGAATAACTGGGAACTCGATCCTATCATCCAGACCACAGATGTCCGATCATGGAAGGAGAATGATATTATTATCAGGGTAGAATTGTTTGGTGGACAACAGACTGTGGTCTTCAGTATTGTCTCCACTCCTATGAATGAAGAAACATTCTCTACTACAAGTTTCCAGTGGCTCATACACTTCATGGAAGGGGCATACTATCACTTCACTGTGCTCGGGGGAATCAGTGCCTCAACCGACGTATTTGGTAGAACAGCCTCAACCAGTCGAGATGAACCTGATCATGCATGGATGCCAGCTTCTGCCTTTGTTAGGCATGGTAGGAAATGGGTTGGCTTTGCTGCAGGAAATAAATATTCTTCTGCAACAGACAGATGGTATTTCGCTACTGTTAGTGGCGTAGCCAGACAGATGAGTATGCGTTCACTTGATGTAGATGAAAGATTTATCGTCGGAGCAGTCCCTACACCCTTCTATCCCTTGGTCTACCCACGAGACAATAGTGAACCTGGTGTTACCTATGTAGGAGGTGCTGCTGCAGAAATCGCTAACTCTATTACAGCTACTACCACCCCTGATGGTTATATCACAGAACTAAATTCTGGCACTGATACAGTAAATGTTGATTGGGGAACAGTAGATGCTGGACATTACTGGATGGGAGGTAGATTCCATGGAGGAGGTGCTACTGGTTCTTTAAGACTAAGAGATGGCACTTCAGATATCTATGTTAATTCTTCTACTGGAGAAGTTGTAGTTATGATTGATCAATACTATGATCAGACCAGCAATCTGAATACTCATTTTACTGCCAGTGCAACAAACGTAGAAATAGACTACGCTATCTGTATACCGATGAGTGGGCAGAAGGACTATCAGGGAATCATGGATACCATATACTTAGCAATGATTAAATGCAAGAACACTGTTGGTGGAAAAATAGGTGCAAAAATAACATGATTGATGAACCAAGACTTGGTATCAAATTCGGTGATCACTGGATATATGAACAGGAAACTGTAAGCTTTGCTACTAATATTATGGTCTCACAATATACCACTGGCTTATTGGAACAAAAACAACATCAGCATTCTTTTGATCTAACCATAACTACTATCTATGAACCAGAATTATTCCAGGCACTAAAAGAATTAATGGAAAATGATAACTTCGCCGTGCAGGGATTGCAATGGACGACCAGCTACGATGGTGTAGTAATTATTACTGGTGCAGAATTTAAAGAAATAGAATATGTTACTAAAACTATTACTGCTCACTTAAAAGGATCATATAACAAACTTAGATTAAATGCCAGGAGCACCAGACTACCTATACCAAACTTCGTAGCTGAAGAGGATGTAGATACTAACAAACGAAGACAACATGGGATCTATGATCATTACGAAACCTTTTCCAGCGTCCCTTCGCACTGGGAAACTTTAGTTGGCATATGGAGTGTAGGTAGCGGTTTCTTGTTTACTACAAGCTCTACAACCTACAATTCAATACGAGCAACACCCTATCACACAGCAGACTTTATTTGTAGTATATCATTTAATTTCGGAGGAGCAGAAACACACGCAGGTATATATTTCCGAATACAGAGTTCCTACGCAGAACATGCAGACTCTGATGATGCTGGCTATTATTATCATCTCAATGGATCAACCGTTGATAACATAAAAATAAATCGGAACCTGCATGGAGCTTCAGACGTAACTATATGGGATCATAACCTGGGAGTAAATGTTAGCACCACCGATCAACATACATTAACAGTAATAGCATCCGGTGATACATTCTACTTATATTACAACGGAAAATTCTACGTTAAGATCATAGATCCAACCTGGGTAACAGGAGGAGTAGGAGTAAGGACTGGAAGCAGTTCAACTCAATTCCAGAGCTTTCATTGTGAAATACTACGGGACAATCCGATTGTCAGAATTCCGAACTGGCAAGCAATAAGCAGGAGACACTCGAGTTCACGGGGCTGGTTGGATACCAGCCGGGGATTAATCAATAAGATAGTTTATGCACGAGAGCCGGTGGATTACGTGCCCTGGTTGGGCAGGGTCGGGGATGAGGACGTTAAGGTATGGGACACCAACGAGAACAAATGGACAGAAGACAAAGGATTTTTCTTAAAGCCTCTCTATTGGAGTCGAGTCTATGACCCTAATCATACATTCAAGGGAGATTGTGTGATCGAGAACGGGATCATGGCTTACGTGCAGACCTCACAGACCAGTATGATCTACCTGTATCCAGACGTATTCCGATTCAGGACGATGTGGAAACAAAGCCTAACAGCTGGAGGAACAGATACAAGTCTGCCCAATCCACGGATGCGTAGACTGGACGTCATACCAGAACAAGCAGGGAGAAGTTACAATAAAGATGATCACCTGGACTTACGAGATCAACACGAGCAATGGATTGACCGTGATGACGGATCACAGGATTTTCACCACGCACCATTGTTCGAGTCAAGAGAAACTGACCTGACCTATGGTCATAGCTTTTATGTTGGAAAATATAGTTTCGAGGGCTGGAATATTTACACAGAGGTAGAATTCACAGTTGAACAATTCAGTAAGTGGAGGAGCTCTACAGAATTCCAGGGAATATTCTCGAATACTGATGACTTCCAGAACGATGGATTCTACATCTATGTTACGAGTGGAACAACCCAGACCATATATGCAAACTTTGGAAATGATGCATCAGGTGATACGGTCTGGAATACAGGGGTAAGTATAGATCCTAATACAGTAACACGAATAATGCATATTCTCTCTCAAAACAGGGAAATGCTTTACAAGAATGGAATATTAGTTGCTGTGCGTGATAGAAGTAAAACGGTTTTCATACAATCTGGAAGGACTCCTCGTATTGGATCAACAGAGCGAGAGCGACCATGGGCAACCAATCCTCTCAATGGGAAGATATCTTATGCAGAGACAGGACTCAGGAACAGGGGAGAAACAATGCCTGTCTCGAATGATACTCCTGTATGCTGGATCACCTTTGATCACAATGACTGGGACAACGGTAATACTCGAATGACTGATAAAAGTGAGAATGGATTACATCTCCTGCAGAATGTTAATAATCTGTTTTTGATGAATTCACATGGTCGGTTTAATGAGTGGGCATATCGGAAATCAGCTGTCATTGGTTGGTCTATGGGTTGGATCGATGGATTGGAAACTCCTATTGGAACTACCTGGTCTATTAGTCTAACCTTTATGTATATTAATACTCCTGCTGCTGCAACATCATATTTGTTATTTATTATAAATAATGGAGCAGGAGAAGCAGTCGCTATTTTCATACAGGATAATAATACCTTTGATGTGAACATTAATGGTACGATTGTAGGAGCTGTTCCTATTGTTATTAATACAATTCATCGAGTGCTTATATCGTGGGATGATGGATCTCTGAATATATATTTGGATGGGGTATTACAAACTGGGTCTCCTTTTACGACACCAACTCCTACATTTACCAGTAATTTTAATATGTATCTTGGTGGCAATGGTGCAAATGTGATCTCAACATATGATGGTTATATGGACGAATTCATGGTCTGGGATAAGGTTATTACCCCAGATGAGGATGGGGTAGTAATTAAGGATCAGTATAAGACTGGTGAGGTTTATCTAAAGAGTGAGTTTAGATATATCGATAAGCGATGGGTCAAGAGACCAACCGATAGGTGGAGAGCACCGATCTACTGGTTCAGCCAACATTCCGATAATGGAAGATCTATCCAGTTAGATAGCCATGGAAGTAGAGTGGTAGAAGGAGCAGAAGTAGTAACGAACCCTGGATTTAAATTTCCAGGTATAACAGGAGATTTCATGTGGGCGTGGAAAAGTCGAGGCGGTGTCGAATTTAATCATACTGGAGATATCGAGTTTCCCACTGTATTTAGTTTGCAATTCTCCGTATATATCTTTACATTACCAGCCTCCCATATGTTACCATTTGAATTATTCAATACCTCATATGAAACAACTGTCTATTGTAGGATCTACAGCGATGGAGATATAGAATTTGCATTAGTCGGAACAGGAGGAGTATCTCGTTATATGATTACTACTGATACTCCATTGGCTGTTAACACTTTATATACTATCTCATTCAGGTGTGACATACCAAATGATACTGGAAAAATAGTAATTAATGGAACAGAACATACTGTAACAAAGACTGGGACTGCCCAGACTACTATCCGAAACCTTCGTTATATGCGTATTGGTAGATATGTAGCGAGCGAATTCCATAATGGAGCAATTGGAAATATTATTATCCATGATTACTGGTTGAAGGATGAGGAGCTTGGGTTCTTTGTGGATAAGCAAATGGGACCAAGCGCTGGAGCCATAATCAAGCATTACAGTGAGACAACACTTACTGCTCCTCATTTCAACAAAATAGAACTCGAGGAGATCAGACCAGACTTCGTCAGAGCACGAATAAAAGAAGGAGCATACCAGACAAGTTATGAGATGAAGTTCCGTGGAGATATTGGTGGAATAGTTCTCAAAAACTATAAAAGATATGGAAGCCAGAAATTACCAGCGAATGATCTCAGATACTTTCATATCATGCGAGACGATAATCTGTTTCCAATGGCGACCTATAATCCTATTGGAACTGAGTTCGGGAATGTTAGGCTTAAAGTAAATGTTTTTGGAACCAGAAATGATGATAATGCTATCAGATACGTGGACTCACGCAGAGATGTCTTAGGATCTGATTATCCGATTGCTGCTACCTTGAACCATGTGGAAATCATCCATGCGATAACCTACTCGGCATCCAGCAATGTGATCTGGGTATCAGTCTATAACTACATGACACCGGGTGTGGATGGGACTGCAGACTTTAGCACCGAGGGTGGAACTAAAAACTACTTCACAGACAACCATTTGTTCTGGGTAGAACGGGGAGATTTTGATGATGGTCAAATGGAGACAGGACTGATACCGATACCTTATTTCCACCAGATATTCTATCCAATTGGTGATATGTCAGCTAATAACGGTGGTTCCTTATCTACGTATCTGGGTGAACAGAACCCATCTACCATATATTTTAGTGTAAATAATCAATATGTTCGGTGGAGCAATATCTATTTGGAAGCTGGGAGCTATGCAGTAATTGTTGGAGCCAGGAGAAATGGTGTCAGTCAGACTCTTGATATCGATGTTAGTTCTGGATCAAAAACATTAACAGACCAGGTTACTAACAGTGTTAATACGGACGATTGGAATAATCAAATATTCGCTGTGTTCACTGTTGACAATGAATTCTTGACTGATATACAAGTCGAAGTTCGCATGAATGGGAGCGGATTTGTGTTCACAGACGGTATGTGGATTATTCCGATAAGCAATGGTCATAATTATCCAATGGATATTATCCATCAGTTTATGAGTGAAACCAAAATAAGTAGACAAGTAATAAAGGATGTAGACTAAAATGAGAATGTGTAGAATACCCGAATTAGATTATGCAGATTTTGAGAAGATTCGCGACGCGATCTTCAGTGTGATTCCTTTTTCTGTGTTTGAAGTGCAATACAGCAAGGAATTAAAAACAGGATACTTTAACTTCTGGGACTCAGATTATATCCCAGCCGAGATGAGTAAATATATTGTGCAACCACCGCTGAGCAGGGAGAATAAAGCACTACTCCACAAAAAATTGATTGGTGTTATGAAGTCTCTACAGAACAAGGACAAGGTTGCTAACATAGGTTAGAGATTAAGATTCGGAGGACGTCCACCGAGTAATACTGATCTTTTTCCTATAAAATTAAGTGGAGGAGCATAATCTTTCATCTGCTCATCATACCATAAGACCATGGCTCTAATTACAATAGAACGAGTAAGAATTATCCCGATGATCCGCTTATTCAATTTCTGCTCTATCTGATATAATTCAGTGTCCATAGACTGGGAGATCTTAAAAGACAATGGATCAGCACGGTGAGTCACAGGCATATTTATAACCTTGTGAACCAGGGGCGGTAGTAGCTCTACATTCCCAAAGATCAGGAATGACCTGATGGATGCACGCATGAACTCAGAATACGTAAAGTGAAGATGATTGATATAATGGGATGCTATCTCCTCTAACCATAGCTGGGTCTTCATACCCACAGATACAACAGCATCTCTTCGTTTGGGAGCCAATTTCCTGGGCGTAGGGGGCGCACGATTACGGGGATAACTACGGATATCAATCACTCTTCTTCTTCAGCTTCTGCAATTTCCATTTGAGGTAATACCTGTATATCTTCTCCTTCAATGTGTTCTGGACAACCTTCAGTGATCTGAAGTCCTACTAATTTATAGAACATGTCCAGATTAACCTTGATCAGATTAGGTCGCTCGGTTATCTGTTCTCTCAAAGCCTCGATGTTATCGATGCCTCGAATATAATCACGGATAGAATACTCTTTATCATCCATGATATATGTTCCAGCTTTCATAGCTGCATCCTGCAATTGCTTGGGTCGGAACTCTCTATCAGTGCTCCTATTGTTATGGAAGTTGGAGTTCAGTCGAGTGACATTCATCACTGCATCCCAAAATGATGCTGGATTAGCGATCTGAGGTCTGGTTAACAACTCAAATAACATATCGACTGATTGAGCACATGCTACATAGAGCATTATTTCATTGACTACAGTCAACCGCTTTCTCATAGCCTCAAGCATAGCTTCCTGGTATTTCTCAGCATTGTTTTTCCAGTTCTCGACAATCACAGAGACATCAAGATCAGCTACCTGATCAGTAGTATGCACTACTTTGGTGTTCAGCAGGTTATACTTGGCTGAGGCTGATACCAATAAGTGTAGTGCGTTCATACAATGGATAATACTAACTGTATATCCGAAGATAAATGAACGACGTCCACTGTTATACGAAAACATGATCGTAGGATACATGTCTACTTTCTCAGTATTATCCTGTTCACGCACACCCTCAAATGAGGCTGATTCTAACTGAGGAAACTGCATGAGAGAGAAATCCTTTCTCCCAAATGTAATTTGCTCCGGCTCACCCATAATCTCGTAGATCTTATTCTTGATAGTCTCGAGTTTAATAGGGGCATATCTACCAGAGAACACGTTGATAACATCAACGCGGTCGAGCTCAGTCTCCAGATACTGTAACTGTAATACGTTCTTATATCTATAGATGTCTCTTACTTGTTTTTCATCCAGATAGAATGTCTTACCCTCGTAAGTTAATGGAGTAGGGTAATCAAATTCTTCCAGTGCTGCTTTGCTATCGACATTACGTATAGTGTCAACAGTGACATGATCAGAAGGCACCATTTGATACTGCAACTGATTGTCAACCTCAATAGCATCATCTATCGAGGTAATTCGTTTAAATGGATCGGGTCTTGTCATTATGTTCCACTTGATCCAAGACCGCCCTTGCGGTCAGGGGTTAAGGAATCCTTATACAGGTCTTCTAAGCTTAGGACAGGTTCCCAAACTGCAGAATCTTGATATGATGTTACTGGAAATTTTTTAGTATCCAGATAGACATCTTTTTGAGTCTGAACTAAGCGACCTTGACAGATACGTTCCCCAGCCTTGAAGCGTTTGGGAGTTAGCACTGTCATACGAGACACAGAGCTCAGTATTAATCTAATCTCGTCTCGGTAGCCCGGATCAATCTGACCCGGACTGTTCACCAATATCATACCATATTTGGCAGAGAGCCCGCTTCTCGGGTAGATCTCGAAAACATAACCCGGAGGCACGTCTATCCAGAGACCTGTTCTAACCTTCAGCACGATACCCTGCTCGAGAACAAAGTCCTCTCCGCACTGGATATCTACATTAGCTGAATGTGGTTTTTCGGGCTTCAATTTATACTCAAGAGCAGAATAATACTTCAATTTAACCATGTTTATCAGTCCTTATTTAGGAACTCTACTCCTTCAATAGAGAGTCCACCGTGTTTCTCGAAGGCTTCCTTGATAATTGCCTGGATCTTTTCCCAATTCATATCTTGTTTGGGCTCTATTCTCAATTCGTAATACAATTTACTTCAACCGTTTTTCTAATTCTTCAGGATTGACTCGGATCAAATGGTGAAATAGGGCATTCTTTTCGAGTTTATTCTTTACAACTTGACTGTAGTAGTATTCTTGTTGATACATACGATCTTGACGCCTGTTACCTACCAAATGGTAGATCTTAATATCCCAGAATACAACCTCTGAACGGCAGAGTCCATTCTTATCATAGACCTCATAGTGGGTGCCATCATATCTAAGGACGTCATCTTCAGGGATACGGAATAAACGAATAGGAGTTCGTAGATCTGCCGGATGAACTTGGTCTTTGGCAAAGATCGGCACTCCAATAAAGCTGTAATCTTTGGGGTCTTGTTTGAATAAGGTGCGTAAATTATTGTTGTTCCCAGTATAGAGTTCATCTGAATCAATTACAAATGCCCACAATGCTAAACCTGCTGGGTGTGTCCAATCGGATAACAATTCAAAGTATCGGGATCGTTTGTCGATTTCTCTCTCCCAGGGTTGACTCATATTATTATCAATAACGAACCGTTTCTTCCCCATCAGTTTATAGATCATTTCTCGGGTCTCCTGATTAATATCATAGATGTTCTGATCCTTGAACAGGGGATAATACTTATATGGACCAAGCAGGAAGATGAACTCATCGACCTGATCCATGATAGAGCTGATAGCTAATTTGAGGTTAAAATCATCATCCCAGACATTCATACAGGCTACGATATATGATTCCATTATTTAGGCACCCTCAATTTATAGGAAGCGGTGACTTGGGCGAACTCCTCGAGTGTCATAATGCAATGTGGGCACTTATATTCCACGTTCTCAACTTTCTCCTTGACCACAGCAGTCAGGCTGACTACTGGGCACTCTATATTTCTACAGGTAAATACTCTATTGTGAACCATTTGTTTGTTCCTCGTCCTTCTCAATTGTTGGTAACATCTTATGATCTGTATCAAGAAAATGAATCAGGGCATGCCTGACAATATCCGATTTGGTGGGATAGATTCCAAGATGGATTAAATTGTCCATGTAAGTAATAATATACTCCGGAATACGATACGATTCCTGTTTAAGTTTCTGGGTTCTGATGAGGTTCACGCTTTCCTTCTAATTGAAATTCATTTCTCATTAAATAATACTCTCTCTTTCTCCGCAGACGTTCAGGATCTTTCAGATCTTCAACGTGAATAAGAGAGATGTTCCAAAGCATAACCTCTGGCACAACGACAGCAGCGAGCTTCTTTTCATCCCTCTTAGTAACATCAATTATAGTAGAATGATTGATTGAATACTTGTAGTTAGGTGACCATCTAAAGATACGCATCATAGCAATAGCATCAGTAGGACGTCTGAATCCTCTATGATATAGGGGAACACTAAAACGTGTAGGGTTCTCAATATCAAGCCCGATACTCTTTTTGTTTGATCTTCGCCTGCCGATAGCTATGGTTTTCCTGTTGGCAAAGGACAAGGTTGCTCGGAGTGTAGCGGGAGAAACTGATAAGAATAACTCATCGTCATCAATAATAAACAGGTAGTCTCCCTCTTTTAACCCCGGTGCCTTTAAATACATAGTCCGCTTCTCTATTTCGTTCTCCCAGACATACCTGGAAATCCACATGATCTCACTTTTATCGAAAAATTCTAATGCCAGATCCAGATGACTACGTTCCTCTTCATCGGCTTCTTCCTCGGTCATGATACCAGTAGGATCAAACACCAATTTGTATGGTCCATACACAAAGATTACTGCATCTACATACGGAGCAATCGATGATAATGATATCTTCAGTGAAGTTAAACAATCATAAATATTATAACAGGCTATAACCCTGTTAGGCGGATCAAAGGTCGGTTTATCAGAAGATCTATAGACCTCGGTCACATGGTGGACATGCTCATAGAATAGATCTAAGGTAGCCTGTTCGATATTGATCGAGACGTTGCAGTCATGACAGTAGAGTGGCATGGTGAATCATTTCTTTATGTAGTTGGAACAGTCTTTGCAGTTGGCTGAACCGAACAAGTCACAAGCATCAAGTATTACCTTATCATGGTAGATACAATCAAGTTTAAACTCAGGGATTACACCCATATCAAGATCTATTAGTGTTTTATTTAATTTCAATTCACTCATTTATTTCATCTGCTCCATCGGTTTCGTTATCCTCACGGACACTAACATTGAATGCGTTGTCTCTGACCATGCCTAAACGAACCAGCTCTTTAATATTGTTTTTGATTTCTGTTGGTGGTATGTTTTGCATCTTAACAAAATGCTTGACGATATCTTGCTTACGCATCTTACCATTATTTTCCTTGAGAAGTTGTTGGATCAGAGCTAACTCGGAACCGAACTTGACTTCATCCCTCCACTTAATTTGTTTCAACATAATGTTCTTGATGTCATCAGTGAGTTTGATGTCGATACCATCAGAGATATCGGTGGTCATAACAGTCCAGCCAAGAGCAATACGAAAAAGTAATTCTATCTCGAAGTGAGGCACACCCATATTCATAACAAAGTCTTTGAGCTCATCCATACCGAGATCAATACGCTCAACAAGTTTTAGTGTTTGAATCTTCGCATTAACACTCGCACGAATAGTTTGTAAACGATTGTAGTGGGCATGTGCTCCCCATGATTGAAACCAAGCTTGCCTCAAGTTATCGTAGTCAGTCTTGGTAGGAATAAAATTGATGAAACATATTCTGCGTGCCATACCAGACGACATAGATATTCTCGTCGGCTGGATGCCTCCGTGAAGAGTAGCATAAGTAGTATATTCGAGGGTTCCCGCTGCAAGTGATTTGGATACGTGTCCATGGTCGAGGGACATCAATAGTTGATCCTCGAGTGTATTAGAATGGGATGCTCCCATTCGCTCAATAATGGCATGGAACTCGTCCACTCCAATAATAGACATGGCATTCATGTAGGCTTCACCATGCTCTATGTGAGTCTGATTACGATCAAGAGTCATAGTTCCGATCCAACCAGGTTCGGTCATGGAGCCTCTAAAAACGGGTTGAATTAATGTCCCTCTCAGGAGTGCGTTCTCAATAAAAAGAAATTGTTCCATATACAAGGTCTTGCCGGTTCCTACCGGTGCAACAGTTATAATATGGATACGTGTATCCTTGGCATTAGCATTAGCCTCAGCAATTGGTCTAAGCCAACGATTATTCTGACGAACAATAACATCTCGGTATTTCTGTCGATAATGGAGTGGAATCCGAGGGGTATCGGGGTTGAGCATCATGCCCTGTTTATGCATACGCATCTTATTCTCGATATTAAACATGTGAGCTCCAGTAGAAGCTATGAATAATCTACCCATCTCCTTTACTTCAAGGATTTTTCTGTAGATCAGTTCCTCCTCGATTAGAGCCGTAATGTTATCGACGACTTCAACCACTTGTTTTTCCACCCGCATTACGCTCTGTGCCATGCACTCCTCGTTTTATATGAGTAGGAGTCTCGTCTGTAGGAATAATTACAGGCGGAGTCGCAATTGCGGGGACAGGAGGTGGTTCTCCTCCAAAGAATTTATCGTAAGCATCTATTCGTGACTTCAATAACTCATACATTCCCTTGAGCCACTTGTAATCATTCTCAAGAGTATTATATTTGTCTTTCATTTCATTCATGAATCTCATAAACGGGGCAACATTACTGGCGGGATCTATTACCACTTTTTGTAACGGATCACCTGGGGATATCCCCGGTTGGGCATCCACTGGATTTTCTGGATTTAATTTTGATTCTTCACCTGGCATAGTCTACGAACCTCGTAACTTGTTAATTTTAGCAAGGGTTTTTAAATGAACCCCTTGAATAGCAATGAGCTGGTTGTCTGTTGCTTGAAGGATCTTCTTAATGTTCCCAAATGTAACGATTAAACGTTCTGCAACGTCTATGGGGATCTTTAGACCTCGAGCAAGGAATAGTAAGTTGGGATCTTTAAGTTTATTATATCGTGCTGGTGTTTCGTATTTGATCTGACGACTAAGTTTCTCACTTTCTTGAGCCATAAACATTATAGATTCCAGTGCATAAAGTAACGTGTTTTTTGGAGTGATATCTGGATGATTGTCGGTTCCGAAGAAGGCGAGAATAGAGATTAGAGGATAACGTAGCTTTATTTCAGAGATTATATTCAGTATATCTGAGCGTTCCAAATAATTTCGAGTGACCTCTTTGCGCATATCGATATATTTTTCGATATTACCGTGGACAAACAAAGCAGGCACGAGGTTGTGCTCGACACAAAACTCCACCATACCATTTAACTGATATGGCATTTCGTTCTTATTCCATTTCTCATACAGATCACCGATGGTTTTGCGTTCCCATAGAGTATCATAGATCTGGAAGTCTCCCCACGGTAGAGGTTGAACCCTATAAGGAATGCCGACCTGTCTGGCTGCTGCTATTAATTCCCCACCACGAACATCCTTTGGTTCTCTCGTATCACCTGTTACAATGAGTTCACGAGCACCGAATACCCATTTATCAAAGTCCTTCAAACTTCTCACCTGAGCTTATAATGCCCGGCAATATGCCCCAGTCGGTGTGTGACTGATAAATGAATACATTTGGTATATGATAAAGGAATTTGAAATCTGATAGCATAGGAATATCCTCTGTAGCGTGCACTACAACACTCTTCTGGACGATATTAGCCCAGTTAGTCAGTTCAATTAACCACTCTTGCCAGTCATGATCCTCAAACAACTCTTTATTTAATGGCACATAGTAGATCTCATTACGATCTCGAAATTCTCCAGTAAATAACTCTATATCTTCAAGATCTGGTGCTACTCTTGGATGTAGGATCCTGAACAGCTCCTTACGTTTAGGATATTTACGATAGAAATCATCAGGTTGTTCTACCTCAAGCTCGAAGAATGCAATATGATGAATTGGATTATTAGCTACTGGATACTCGTGTCTTGTATACGTAAGGAAAATATGCTCCGGATGATAAACCGGATAGCTCCTCATTCCCAGAGGATACTTAGTTTTATCGTATTCTGGGACCATTAGAACGATCTTACCAGCAGCAAGACCGAACGGCATGAAAAAGGGTTTCATATGAAATCACTGGTTGGATAATCACCAAATTTCTTGACGATAGATATAGTCCTCTGGATAACATAACGTTGCTTACGAGTAAGATTCTGTTCTAATCCACGAACAAGAATACTGCTTACCATCTTAGCTCTCTGACCAGAGAATTTATCAGTAGCATGCTTAGATATAAACTTAGCTAACGCTATAAAGGACTTGAATTTGACCTCGATACCTTTCTTGGCGAAATGATAGAGCACCTCGAACAATTCAGGGTCGATATTTTCAGTCTGATCCGTGAAAAAATAATGTTCTCGCATAGCGTATTTGAACTCAGAAGCATACAATGTGGCTGATGTGGACTCAAGCTGATTCAGGTAAGAGTCTGTATACATGGAGTGTTCTGTTTCAACTCCATAATCAGTAATAAGAATAGCACAGTTCAAACAAGCATCCTTTCCAGCAAGTTTCTTCTCATAGAAATCATCAGTAGGTTTTCTGCACAGTCCACAGTAAGATTGTTCGTCTTGTATACTGTCCGACAGTGTGCGTTGTGTCATCCACCATTCCACCGATATAGTTCCGTATTCTTGTTATAGTAAATAAATTTCATATCCATAAAGCCAGCGAGAACTTCCTCGATTGTAACTTTATTAACATTAGTTAGCTTGATTATCTCGGGCAGAGATACACCTCCACGGAGCATCAGAGCCTCACGGATGAGGTCGACGTCGGAGGCTTCATATGGTTCCCAGACATCAATATCACTCATAAGTGATATCTGGAACAGGAGAGCTTAAAACTTTTTCGTTTGATCCTGCATCTTGTCGTCATCGGACAATTCTCGATGCCACGTAAAGCCATCGATCAGCTCATCCAAATTATCAGGATGTTGATCTATCCCTGGAGCTAAGATCGGTTGAGCACTGCAGATGAAATGCACCTTGCCATCATAACCCAGCCCTAATTTATTGAACCAGCACTCATTACAGTCTGTCACAAGAACACCCTGTTTATTCTTATCCAATGGACAGCTATTCCTAATGACGTCGTCTTTATGACCGGTATACTTATAGCTACCTTTTTGAGTCGATCCATCAGGGTTTAATATAACAAGATTCTTATCGTAGACTACTGGTTTTGGGTATTGACAAAGCAAGAACTTCTTCTTGGTCTCGGTTGGTTCACGAAGAGAAAAGGACATAATCAACCATGTAAGAGTTGAAAATATAAATGTTATTATTTTCCAAATCTCTTGGATAGGAGATTCATAACCTTTGTTAAGACACCAGCAGTCTTTTCGTAAGCCTCGTATTCTTTCTGTCTCTGATAGAATACCCTGAAGACCAATGTAAAAAGTAGGACATCCCTAAAATGATCAAATGTAGGCTGTCGTGAAAAAAGCCGATCTAATATAATACTTACAAAAAGAACTATCAATACAAATATGATAGACGAAAGAATCCAGTCATACCATTTGATACCAAGATCAAGGGGCTTTAGATCAGTCATTCCCAGTCATCCTTGGGAACTCCGATTCGTTCGATCCAATCAACTTGGTCGAAGAATTTAGGCTCAGATAAATTGTCCATGAGCCTCATGATAAGACCAGCTAAATCCTTTTTGTCTTCAGCATCATTACTTATAGTTGTTGTGTTCAGCGTCATCTTTAAGATTTCGTAGAACTTTTTTGTATCTATTTTAACTTCCATCTTTATCTTTCAACGCCATTGCGTGCTGTTCTTTAAATCTCTCGAGTAATTCGAGGGCTGTTTTAACCACAGGTCCGAAGATCTTTATCTGCTTAGACAGCTTACGATAATCATTAATACTCATAAAATGAAACATTATTATATCTAATCGTTTGAACTTATCAGCCTCGTTCATCAGATCAGTGAGCTTAGGTTCGAGGGCACCAAGCTGCATGATCACACCACGTAGCTTTATCAGGAGAATATCATACTCTCCCATCCCTGTTTGGTTCAGGAAGCTCCATGCCTCGTCGTCAACCAATTCCTTGAGACAACGTGAGCACTGGAGTTTAACATCTTCTTCAGTCATTTCTTAGACATCCTTGTTATATATCCATATAATAGATTAACTAATTCTTGAGCACCGAAGCCGCCTCTCTCAGCTAAGCGTTCTAAACTTTGAGAGTTCCCATATTGTGCCTTATATTCCTTATAGGCTATCTCTGCTATCTCCCAATCGATTTCCCTGAACTCATCTTTATCATAGCATCGCTGGATAGGAAACGGTTTGCACTCCATCAATTTGAAAGTCTCCATATCATTTAATTCTTCTCCGCATCTCGTGCACTTAAAGATACGATTTAAGATATCCTTTACTACGATTTTATGATTAGCCATTCTTTAATTCCTCGTAGAGCATGAGATCAGAAGCGGTTAATAAGTTGTCATCTATCTCTTGCTGTCTAAATAATATTGGTAATAAGTTCTTCTTGCTGTAGCATAATCCACTGAGCTCACACCAGTTGCACATGATATCAACCATGATCCGCTTAAGGGGTTTACCCATGATAGGCTCGTAGATGGTCTGTATATTCTCGATTGTGCCTTTGTAATTCTTGGCGAACTCCATGTCCTTGAGGAACTCTGCAAAAGCTTTCTTGAAATAGGTGAGGGAGATCTTCTTGACCCGTTCATATAGGTCGTCAGATTCTGGATTGTAACCGAAGGCTCCCCAGTGAGTGATATACATTAGATATGGTTCCAGTTTCTCGGGTGCCATGAAGCCGAACTTTTGTCGAGCTATCCTGTTGTGTTGAGCAACCCATGGCTCGAGTCCAGTGTAATAGAACGCAAGTTCCTGTCGGATGCTATTGATATCGACCTTGGATTTCCACTCGATCAAGGCATACTGATTGATCGTCCCGGGCACTCGCTCCAGTCGGTCCACATTCATAGCTATGTTAAGTTGCGGCTGTTCGATATAAGTCTCTCGTAGAGCGACTTTCCAATCTCGCATTCTCATCCTGGACTTGGATCTACGCATACATACCATCCATCTTTGAGATTCAATACTGACTACTTTTTTCAGATAGTCTTTATACATCTCAGGAGGATCTTCCTCCAGTAATAGTTCCCACAAATATTTCTTAACAGCTTCAATGTGGAAGAAGCTCGACATAATCTTAGGAGCGGCTTTTTGGTGTAGGGTATCCACTAAGGCGTGAATATCTTTACCGATCTTGAGCCACATACGAGGAAGCTTTTCATACTCCTCTATCCCCGCTAACATCTCGGTGGCATTAACTACTCCGAAGTATTTACATTTCCTCCACGCCATGAACATAGTCTTATGATAGAGACCACGTTTTAAGTTCTCGGCGTGTTGTATTGCTATTGGATCTTGACTCATGCTATCACCCATTCAATCATTGGTCTGCCCCTCTTCATAGGTCGTGATTGTTTCTTGACCAGCCCTTGCTCCTCTAATCTTACCAGGGCATCGAATACACTTGAGCGTGCCATGGTGGTAACCCTGACCATCTCGTCTCGACTACAGGGCTGGTAATCAGTTATAACATCAAAAATACGCTGGTCCAAACAAGTAGTGCATACTCTCCGATTACGATTAGTTTCTTTGAAACAGTCCTGACAGATCAAAAAGTATTCAACTTCCTATGGGGTATAGTGCCCACAATATATTCATAAGACTCCTCATACCATGAGTGCTCACATCTACGGCACATCAGCCACTTATCGGGATCATCCCAGGATTTTTGGATTGGAATATCATCATCATATTTAGGAAAACATTTACTACAAACGATAGGTATAAACAGTAGTGTCATGTTATTATTGGTAATCTTGAAAATATGATAGAAGCTCTTGTATTCTTCCTCAGATACAATCCAATTACTACGTTTACACATATTCAAAAGTGATCTCATAATCTGATCCCTTGAATAGATGTGTCCCTCCAAGAACTTATCGTGGAAGGATTTGATACACAGAAAAGAATTACTCTTGTCTACATGGACTATGGTTGTCATCTTCTCACAGGTTTACCATGCTTGAACCACTCTCGCTCAGCTCTCAGAGCTGATCTACCGGGTGGAGGTTTCTTATAATTATCAGGAATACGATTGTGACCACTCTTCACACGTCTCTTATAACGAGGACACATATCCTCAACATAGAATGTCTTGTGTGCTTTACTGGGATAATCAGGATTCTTAATTAGATACTCATCATTAGGATCGAACACCCAGCGATAGTTAACTCTACTGACCATTCCATGAACTCGGAGATCAGCTAAGGTGGAACGTAGAAGCTTCATATTTCCTCCTTCGTATTCCCATTTGTTAATGAGCCATGAGCGGACGATAACATTAGGATAACGAGGAATCCACTTGAGGACAGCATTTTGAAGGTTGAGTCGACGCTGTCTCCTCAATGTATTATACTGGTTGTAGATGTTACCTGACATTACGGAGCTCCGGGATGATAGTAGCCAGCATCGGTAGCATCATTAGCAGAATCACCTGTGCCCGTTATATATGCCCATGAATCAGTTAAATAGGTGCTACTGGAAGTAGAACTGGCATACATACTGACAGTATACGTTCCTGTTGTGTAAACAAAACTCACAGTTGTTGGGGCGTCAGCCATCCGACGAATATATTCTTCCCGAGTTACTGGCTTGCCATCGCCAAGATCAAAAGCCCAGCGATCTTCGGTGATACGACCTTTCTCGACTACTCGGAAGTGCATGTGTCCGCACTCTTTACAGGGAATATCTAAGTCCCCTGACTCTTCTTCCGATATCTGGAAGCGGAAATACTTTTCACATTCCATACAATATACTTCATTTAATACCATTATAATTTCTCCTCGGTAATTAAAACTTCCTTATCCTTGAAAGTCATCCAGTGTCTGACTGTTGTTGGAGTAATTTCGAGGCGTTCTCCAACAGCCATCTTTTTAGACATCTCTCTGATCATATCCCAGTAAGTGGTATCTATCCGCATCCTAATATTAAAATTCTTTGGATCAATTTGCTCAATTAGTTTCATTTAATCGCCTAATGTGTTCGATAGTCATATCAAAGATCATTCTATAAGGTTTATCATTGAGTTTCTCGGGTGAGAGGTTGAATCCCTTTATACCCTCCTCTCGAATTTCATTAATAATATCAGTAAAAGTAGGAACATACAATGGTTTCTTTTGGTTTCTTTTTGATTTCCATACATTATAAATGGTGGTATGAGTGACTCCGAATTCCTCAGCTACCAGATATGCAGACATTACTCCCTTAAGGATCATGATACGATCCTTCTGAGCATCAGTAAGCTTATCTTTTTCTCCTCTTGGCATAGTTTTTCACAACTCCATAGAAACCACTATGGTTTATAAAGTCTTACATCTCATCGATGTTAGCAACATATTGATAATAGTGACCTGGAATATTAATATCTCTACGTCCTTCATCAGGTCTTATAATTTGTTTTACTACTTTCTTATCTGTTACCAGATCATGAATAGAAAGCATAACAACTAACCCTGAGATATCGAGATTATCAGCAATCTCGTTCAGGGTGCTTAGACCGTAGTAGTGTAAATACAACTCTACGCCTCTCTTTACATCTTTTGCTTCTAATTCTACCATTTTATTCACCTATAATATCTTGTCGGATGATACACATTACATATATTACACATAACAAGCTTGATTATATAATCAATATTACCCATCATACTCGTTCGACCGGTGGGGTGACCACAATAGGGACACGCACCGTAGCAGGCATCTATATCTTTTAAACAACTTTCACAGGGAGGACACATACACATTTTAATCTACCTGCTGATATGGAGGTTGCCACGGATGTTCCACACTGTAGGGACCATCATGTTCAAATAGTTCATCTATAATATTTTTATAGAGAATAAACATTATAAGATCAAGATCATAGTGTCCTACGTTCTTATTTTTGATCATGTTCATCATATATTCAATTTTAATAATATCTACATTCATTATAACCAGCTCGTTAAACTTTTCTGACCGGAGATAAGCATGTCCCAGTTCTCACCTATGCCTTTGATCAATAACTCAAGAGGAGAGAAGATCTTCTGACGCTGAGTTTTCCAATCGATCTGCCAGTGATTCCAGAAGTCTTGAGGAATATCGTTGAAGGACTCGGTCAAACTAACGACTGCTTTTATGGAACGGAGGATGCCATCGTAACAGATTAATTGTTTGGGAAACCTCTCCGAGGATTTCCCTTCGATGGGTTTAATATATAATAGTTTGGGCTTGATGGATGTGTCGACCTGTTGAGTGAAGTGTCTCTCAGCGTATCGAGCACCGTTAGTGTAGACGTTGTGGGTCTTGTAGAATTTGGGGTGTTTGTTGAAGCCCTTGGTGAGTGCGACTTGATCGAGATCGTAACTTTCTGCTTTCTTGAACTCAGATCGAATATACTTCATGGTGTTGGAGATAGTGTCACGCATAAGCTTTTCACCAGCTTCCTTGATTACCTGTCTGATGATAGCTGCGGTATCGGTTCTCTTACCAGCTGAGCCCATCTCGACTATCTTATCGACCTCAACGAAGTTGCCGGTCTCATCTTTTACCGCTATGCTGTGATAAATGTATTGTTTCTTGACAGTCTTCTCTTCTTCTAACTCCCTGATTTTCTCCTGTATGTGAGGGATATCCTCATCCCAACCGAATGCGTCGGCATCCTTGAGGGACTGGTGGAGCCACATCAACTCTTTTTCTTTCTTGATGGTAAGAGATCGTTCCTTGAATACAATACGTTTGATAATCTTTTCTGCTTCTACACTCATAGGGATACGATGCTGATTCTTACGAGCGTAGTCTAAGAACCATTCGTTGGCGGATCGTTCCAGATCGAGGCAGTAGTCGTAGAGTTTTCTAATATCAATGTTGTTTTCCACGATAAAGCTTGACTGCCGTAACTTAATAAAGGTAGAATCGGTATCCCCAGCAATGGTAGTGAGAGAATGCTTAGCACCATAAAAAGACTTGAGAGCGGTGAGGTATTCACGTCCACGACCCGTAATAGCCCTGCCGACATCATAAGAATAGTCAGAACTATGACGGTAGACTGCGTCTCCATATATACTTACTCCTAAGAGTTTAAAGGCTAATTGTATGTCGTCATACGTTTTAGCTAAGTCCTCTTTACCTAACTTGGTATAATACTTTTTTAAGTCTTTGGCTTCCTTCCGATATTTCTTAACAACCTGAACGATAAGACTATTGATGGAGACAACATCTGTCCTGAAACAGATCCCATCATGAGACTTGATGTAGGGGATACCCATGTCTTTTGCGAATCGTTCTGGGATAAGTGTATCAGATCCCATGTTGTCTGACTCAATGATGGTCGTATACATTCCAGAAAAATCTATGGCTACTACCCAGTCGGTAATACCTGGGACAGGCGGAAACACGAATGCTCCTGGAACGGTAGGATCTCCTGTCTTCCATGTGGTATTGGTCCGCATGGGTGGACGTCCTAACATCTTTCGCATTCTGATTTTTAGAAACTTGATGAATTTGTTATTGGCGAGACTATCATGTGCAGCTACACCTGCAATTCGCCTGTAATTATCGTATTGAATTATGATCGGATAAACTTTAGTAATTAAGATATAGAGACCAATAGTATCCAGTGCCGAGTATTTCCATGCACCAACAGGATCGTTTTGTAATGCCCACCCGAATTTCCGACCGTAGTCTGGGTGACCCTCATAAAAATCTTCGCCAAAATTCTTTTCGATGAGAATCTTAAGACTATAACCTGGCTCCTTTTTTTGATAAGTGTATTTTTTGATAACCGGGATTGTGTCCATACAGGAACATCCCGATATAACGACTGGCTGAGCAGAACTCGTTTGACCAGCTTTTCCTTTATCACCTGCTCTAAATCCATCGCTCAACAATTCCTTTCTCATATATACTCTGCGTAGGGGCGACAGCCCCGTGATATCGACTCCGACGTGATCCATGCGTGCATATAAATAAGGTAGATCAAATTCGTTACCGAAATGTGCGTAATAATGGTCAAACCTGACCAGTGTAGCGTATGCCACGAAGGCTTCTAATAATTGCTTGTCGGTCGGAAAGATGGTAGTTACTACCTCGAACTTCTGTCCTTCACGTTCAATCTGTGTTATGTTTGGGATATCTCCTTTTGATCGAACCCAATACACACGTAAGATGCCTTCTTCGTAAGAGTCTATGAACTGAATTGATTGCACTGGAAAAACAGGGTGTTTCCATGATGGGAAATCACCGCCGTCTTTATTGTCAACTTCTATGTCAAAAATACAGCAACGTGGTCTTATCACTAACTTCTGAGCTCTATCAAATAATTCTTTATTTTCTGGTTCCTCTCCAGGGAATAACCATGGTCTAATAGGAACAATCTTATTATTATCATGAGAGTCAAGGTAATACTTATCGAAGAGACCCAGATCAATCATGGTTCTCTCAGGGAAGGTTATGTTAGCCTCATAATGAGTGTAACCCATGGACTCATGGTTTGTCCTGAACTCTTTGGTTCTCATTGGGTTCACATAATCAGGATCAATATTGTGATCAAATTTTAAGAAGTATTCTTTCTCACCAGTAGACTGGTCAACATATAAAGATAGGTTGTCGTGATCTTCTGGATACCCCTGTGATGTTGACCCAAGGGATATACTATAGTGTGGTCGATGATTCTTTAAGACATGTTTAACAGCCTTACCTTGTTGATCTCGTGAGAAAAAATAGACCCATGGTTCTCCGTATTGCAGCTTGTAGGCTTGACCCATAAGAGTGTAGATCTCAACCATTTGAGACACCCAGCCTTTTTACTGAAGATTGCTCTTTGCGATGAAGATGAAGTAATTTATGAGCAAGTGCCTCATTGAAACCTATTATTAATAGATCTCTACAGAGATTACACTCATAGGGTTGATCTTCAAATTCTTCTTCATCTAAATCAAGTTCGACCATGGTAGAATTAACCTCTAACTGTTTATGCAAGGTGGTAACCAAGAAAAAAGAAACTGACCCGGGGAGACCAGCTTTGTTAGACAAAACAAAGGCTTATGCACCAGTCGAGGTTTATCTCACTATCTGTGGAACAGTAATAGTGTAAAGAATCACAACCAAGGCGATGAACGCATTGACTTCCGTTTGGAATGGTTCCTCCAATTCGACAAATAATCGAAAAAGGAACACACCAATATATAATACTGACGACAAGAATATGGCAATGGATTGATC
>LAZR01000145.1_pt1 | contig 90835 bp, 80 predicted proteins | sample 329461 | NCBI WGS metagenome assembly LAZR01 (sample SAMN03002196, study PRJNA259156) | marine sediment metagenome | biome: sea floor; feature: Hydrothermal impacted sediments; material: marine sediment; isolation source: Loki non-amplified sample from Loki's castle hydrothermal vent sediment ... | reverse complement strand
CATATATATATGGGGTTTTTTGATCATTATGTCGCATGATCACGATCATTTTTTTTCGACATTTGACAAAATTTTCATTATTGCAAAACATGATCGATCAAAAAAGAATAATCAAATTACGAAAAAATAACGATTTCTAATGATGAAAATTGATAAAAATGTTTCGTTTTCTGAAATTATTTGGCTAGTTTTAATGATTTCAACAATAAATCGTGAAAGAGTATCTTTTTTTAATACTTTTTAATAATATGCAAAAAAATTCTAGGATTATTTAGTGTTTTCAAAAATTATACTGCAAAATCTTACTTTTTTTAATAATTTTTATATTATATCATTCCGAAAAAGTTACTACCTCACATAATTTCCGCATTTTTCTATCATCTCCTTCCCAAAATTAATTACTAATTTCATAATATCAAAATAGGGATCGAGATAAAAAATTTAAAAATTATATAAACAATTAATTTTCCCTTTTTCGGAATTTTTATAATTGAAAAAGTCATATTTAAGATTTTTTGCCTAAAAACGGAAATACTTTGAAGATTTTTGACAGAAAACATTTATATATGGGAATTGAATTATTATTATTAGGAAAAAAAACAAAGAAAAATGATGAAAAAAATCAAAAAAGTGTGATGTGATAATAAAAAATGGAATATATATCTAAAATTGAACAAAAAGTTGAAAAAATATCCGATATCCAAAGATCTCACATTTATGAATTGGTAAGGAAAGTCAGTAAAGAAACAATAGATGAGGTATGTCCTGCTTTACTAAGAACAATTCTGAATACTGAAAAAGGTCCTTTAAAAACTCAATTAGGTAATGTAATTTTTCATCTCCAAAAGAATGATCGACTCAACACTGTGATTGGTTTGCAGAAATTGCTTGATGCTTCTTTACTAGTTGCGCCTGAAGAGATGTTTAAAATTCTCGAGAGTTCTGATGAGGACGCTAAGGAATTAGCTCAAAAAATTAAAGCACTTCTATAAATTTTTTAATCTTTTTTTTAATTGAATAATGATTAGGTTCTAAAAATCCAATCAGACAACCAATCAATTTTTTCAATTAAATCAATTCTGCATTCTCATTCTCTATAGATTTCCCACATTTGCTACAAAAGCTCGCATAAAGAGAAATCTGTTTTCTACAAAAAGGACAGGTGGTTTTGGGAGCAAAGTTTGCTATAGGAATAACTTTTTGTTGCCTATTTCTATTTCCTGCATCTGAAAATGAAATAATAATTCCCATTCCCATCGCAAGAATGCTTCCGAAAATCGGTCCCATAGCCCCAAATCCCGCATTTAAAAAATCCCATATACCATATGTAAAGTTTCCCTTATAAGTATAGAATTCTAATGATACTAGTGACACTATTGTCCCGCTTAATATAAGGACCCCACACCCTATCCATAGATTTCCTATTTTTTTTTTATCGAAGTACCCTTGTCGGTATAAATAGCTTGTTATAATTAGTACAATTGAAAATAACACGATCACTATAGTTGTGCTAATTCCAGTAATAAAAATTATTTTGTCATCGATAAATTCAAAAGAATTATCAAACATTCTTGGAAGAACTAATCCCCACATCCAAATGTAAAAATATGAGTCAAAAAAAGCGATTGGAGTTAATACACCAAGAAATGCTAATATACCGCCAATAAAGGGAAATGCCCACCAATGTTTTTTCATTTTAACAACACTATAATTTTTAGAACTGGATTTTAATTTAATAAAATTATTTAATAATGATTTAGATATAAATTTTTCTAAGATTTGTTTTGTTTTCTCTATATAAAGGAGAAATTGTTTAAGTTCTTTAACTATCGCACATAATAAGATGTTTAAGGTTTTAGAAAGTGCAGTTGAGGATGAAGATGCTCAAGAATTTGCTAAAAAAATTAAAGGGATATTATAAAAGAAATTTTTTTTAATTTTCTCTTTTTTATCATACTTCAATCATTTAAAAATACAATAATCTTCAAACTCTTTGTTGGCATATTAATCATTTTGACTTTACCTTATATTATATAACAGAGAAAAACTATTCCCACCGTTCTCCCCTGGCTGCCGCTTCAATTGCTTGTCGAAGCGTAGGATCTTTTGGGCCAGCAACAATTCTTGTTATGGCCTCCCCTGCGGAAGTATCTTCAGCATCTTCCGCGTTACGATTGATTCTCTCAATACGTTGCCTTGTTTTTCCATCTTCACTTATTACTAGATTACACAATCTCTTTAGATAAACCTTTAAGTTTCCTTTCCCACTATAGGGCATATCTAAAGAAAGTTCATCCATTTTACTTCTAAGATTTTCTCGTTCTTTCTTAGGAATTTCTTGTTCCTCAAAGATATCCTTTAAGTGACCATCTACCTTAGCTTCTAGTGAAGATTCTTTAGCACTTGTAACGTGAGGTAGAACCTTCTCTGCTATAATCTTTTCAAGGATAGTTCCAAGTTTTTTAGAAAGAAAACCATAGTCTTCACCAATCTCACTATCTACAATTTCTGCTACAGTCTTAGCTTGTTCCTTTATTTCTTTCTCTTTGTCTGGAAACTTCACTATCATTTCTTTTAGGGTAGAGGATAGTCCTTCATTCTTGATTTCACTTATATGCAGGGTATTCGCTCCTGATATAGATTCTAATCGTTCTTTGGTCACGGTCAAAGCCATAGATTGATGGTCTGTTTTTGGCTTTTCATTTTGCGATTTAAAAATACCCAAACCATTATCAATTATACTACAATGCAAATGCGTTTTAGAAGTTGTGAACCCTATTGACAGCCTTCCCGGTTTATCTCCTTTCAAAATTCCATGTCTAATAGCATTCTCTACAAAAGGCTGAATCAACATTGGCGGAATTAAAATTTCTTCTGCATCTGGCTTAGTTTCTATGTTTATAGTATACTCAAAAGGTTTTTGCGCCATTAACTTTTCTACTTCTATATAATGTCGTAGCGCCTTAATCTCTTGATCTAAACTAATATGCTCCTTTCTAGAATTCTGCAGCGTCTCTCTAAGCAGAATGGCAAAGCTATTAATGGTTGCATCCATCTTTTCTGGTTTGGTTCCAGCCATTGCTTTTACACCATTTAAGACATTAAATATAAAATGCGGATTCATTTGTAATTGCAGTGCTTTCTGTTCTAAGGTTAGCAGGTAATTCTGAGTCTTCAATCGCTCTTGTTCCGCTTTGTTCTTTGCTTTTATCTTACGGATGTAAAACAAACCAATACCCAACAACACTAAAATTGCCAATGCCAAAACAGACCATTGAAACCAGTCTTTTTTATACATTGGACTATCAATAAAAAAGCTAAATTTTATCGGCTCACTTTCTTGCCATCTAAAGTTTCTAGATTGTACCGAAAAATCATGTGGACCATATGCCAGACCTGCAAAATTTTGCTTGTTCTCCTTTACCCAAGGGCTCCAATCGGTATCATCTAATTTTGTTCTGTATTCTATTTCATTTGGGTGATCAACATCTACCGTTCTAAATGAAAACCCTAGTTGTGTCTGCTCCGGAGTTAGTTGCAGTACCTTGTTACTATTCGTCCAGTCTTTTAAAATCAAGGAATCAATATTCTTATAACGCTCCTCTACTCCCGTAAAATATACCGTTGGTGGTAGCGATGCTTTTTTGCTTTCGCTTGGTATATGTTTCGTTAACCCATAAATAGCACCGAACCACAGGTTACCTTGTTCATCTTTATCTACAGCATTTAAACAGGTTTCTATTCCTAAAAAACCATCGTTTCTACCAAAGTGATAGATGTCGATAATCTCATTGGCACTATTCATTTCTATTTTATCTACTCCTCTTTCAGAACCTGCCCATAAATAGCCTTGGTCATCAAAAATGAGTTGATATATGTTATTTGATGATAAGTTCTTAGCACCTTTCAATTGTTGAAAATGTGAAGGGTCGGTACTATTTGCATACCAAATACCTTTGCCCGATGTGCCTAAGAAAATATAATCTTCATGGAATAATACCGTACCAATTGCGGTTTGTTGTTCTAATCCGGTTTTAACAACTGTAACTTTGTTGTTCTCTATATAACCGAGATGCCCATTTTGTGTGGCATACCAGAAAGTACCATTTGGTGCTTTAACGAAATCTCTAATCAGCATATCAGAAATGCCATCTCGCATTGAAAATGTCTTTCGAACTTTTACACTATCGTTTTCTGAATAGTAATTGAATTTCACAATACCATGCGCATACGTTGCTGCCCAAGTATAATCATCTTCAGCAATAATCGTACGAACCCAGTCTGATGGAAAGCCTTTACTTTCATCAATAATATGATTCGTTGTTCTTTCTACCGAAACGGTATCAATTTGTATTAAATAGGTTTCGCTAGATGAAAATACCAAGCTGTCGACCATTTTGGTTTCCCTAAACAGCAAACCTCTATTATCTGACCCAGCCCAAATATTACCTTTGACATCACTGGTAATCGTTTTAATTTTTACATCGAAAAATGAACCTTCGTTTGGTAATGGATGAATACCCGTAGAATCAATTTTTGATAATCCAGCTTCTGAAGTGGAAAACCATAATCCGTCTAAGGCATTGTGAACCGCATAAATACGATTGCCTTTTAAGCCCGTTCGTTCATCAAAATGTTTAAAATTATTCTGGAAGTATTTGTAGAATCCGCCACCAGAAGTTGCAATCCAAAGGTTGCCGTTATCGTCATTGATTACTTTTCTTATATGCGGAGTAGCTAATCCGCCAGCGGTATTTAATCGCTTTATCTCTGAAAATTTTTCGGTCTCTACAATCGTAATTCCATCATTGTCAGTGGCTATCCATAATTCATCTTCATTTTGGATTGACATTGAGTTTATACGAGATGGTTCTGGCATTAAAAACTGATCATCAGTATTCTCTACGTCCATTATAAAAACTCCGTCATCAAATGTTGCGGCGAGTATCTTGTTATTATGTAAAAGAACAGACTTGAAATTATTAATTTCAACTTTCGATTGTTCAGTTGCAGATTCACTTAATTCATTAAGCTTCCATAAGGCATTATTGGTAGCTAACCAATACCAATTCCCATCAAAAAGTATGGAATTGACTTCACTTCTATCTATCTCTGGGTTGATAGTGATTTTTTGAAGTTCTTTGTTTTTAGAATACCTATATACTCCCTTTTTAGTACCAATGAATAGAGTATTTTCTGCGGAATAAATTTGGAGTATTTGGGGAGATTCAAAATTAATAAAGCGGTTCTTAACTTTTATAGATAATCCTTTTCTACTCCCGACAAACAAGGAATCGTTTGAGTAGTATAAAGCGTTAATGTAGTTAGAAGGCAATCCATCGCTTTCATTCCAAACTTCAAATGCATCTCCATCAAAATTTGCCAATCCGCCACCTTGTGTTCCCAACCACAAGTAGCCCATGTCATCCTGTAGTATATCATATACTTGAGACTGTGGCAATCCATCTGCAATTGTATAGGATCTTAGCTGACTGTTTTGCGCAAACACTTGTATTGTTCCGAAGAAACAAAACACAATCAACACGTATTTCAAATGCAGTTTCAAAAAAGGTTTTCTATTTTATAGTTTCAAGTATCTTTTTAACGCTGATACTGTTATAATATTTGATAAAGCGAAGGGTCATTTACTGTAACGCTTTGGTATTCATTTGCATCATTAGACCGCAAAATAGGTGCCAATACGCATAGTACCGTTGTTTTTCCTTTTATTATTAATTTATTGCCCTCAACAGTACTTCTCCAACGGAATTTCTCTATTGGAATATTCAATTTAAAAAGCACCTCAGCCATTTCTGGAGATTCTGAAATCCAATCCATTATTGCCTCTTTGTCTTCTAAAGTAGGTATATCGGTAACAGAATCAAAAGTAAACTCCCAATCTACTGGAATATTAAATTTGAAACTATATGCTTTACCAAAGGAAGACTCTTGTCTTGTCTTTAAAGCAGTGAACCAATCGATGTTTACAGCTGAATATTCTTGTTTAAATTCTTTGGAAAGATGAGCAGGTCCCTTAGATTCTGATGTTGGGTAGTACCCGTAATATGGTTTTGCTAAATAGTGTTCTGCAAATTTTCCTCCAAATACATTAAAGTATGTTGATGCAGATACTTGTTTTGCGCCAAGCGTATTTTTGAGTTCTTGTAACAAATCTTGATTCTCACCTAATCCGCAAGAATGAAAAATCACTTCTGAATTCGAAGTAGATTCATTTTTAATTGACTGAATTTCCTGTTCTTGAATAGCATTGTGTAATGTCTTAACCGTAATTCGTTTACCCGATTTCGTTGTCTTTAAAGACACACCTAACCAAGCATTACTATGGCTTACGATATGTATTTCTTTAAAACGAATATGATTCTCCTCTGCCCTATTTATAAAGTTTATAATCTCATCCATAGAATACAAACCCGTTACAACTTGCATTTCTTTCTTGGTGAAATAACGTTTTGCATTGGAGTAATACGTATTATCACCCTCGTCAAAACCTGCAATAAACACTATAGATTCTTGCACTTTCGCTTTGCTAAAAGGCGAAGCAAGCGCCGTCTCCGAGCTTTTCGAAAACGGCTTCTTGCAGCCTAGCACTAAAACACAAACCAATACTAAGATTGTATACTTATTCATTTTTATCTTTTAATAATCAGCACTTACGATAGCATCTTTTGTAATAGCTTGAGTCTTTTCCTTTTTTGTCAACTTAGACCCATTCCATGTATATGGCGTTGTAATGAATTCTACATTGTTCTGAGCCAAAGCATCATCTAATGTTTTGATGTTTTTTGTAATGGTCGTCTTCAACAAAATAGTACTCTTCACACCTTGCATATCTGAAGGGAAAACGAATGACTCGGTCTTTAAATACGATGCATCAGCGTAGTCGATTAAACTAGCAACTTTTTTAAAATGTCCGTTATTCCAAAAAATGTAACTCTTTCCTACTTGGTAGCCAGAATCTGAATCGGCTAAATCTATCGTAATTACATCTTCTACATTGAATAAACCTAAACTTCCATGGTTTTCAATATGTACCGGAATTGCACCAAGGCTATCTAAAACCATCTTGTCTAACTGCACTCCATTTTTAAAAGCACGTAGTTGGTATTTTGTTTCTGTCATGCCCGATTCATTCGTGGCAATACTTTCATACCCGTATACAAACTTTACCTGGTTGTCTGCTATGCTTCCAAAAGATTTTTGGGCTATCATTCCTCCCCAAACCCAACCGGTCTGATCTCCTGTTGTTACTCTGTACCAGTGACTTTTTATACCGTCGATTTCTTTGGCATACAAGCTCTTTTCCCAAAGCACCATTTTAGTACCAATATCAAGAAGCGTTATCTTTTCACTTCTAACAGATGGCTTTTCGCGAAGAAAAACTTTGTGCGCCAAAAGATATTCATAGGTTAGTTCTTCTGCGGGAATTTCTTTGTCCATTATCTCAAATTCTACTTCTTGTGCATTTTGAGCGAACATGTTTACAAATGCAAATAAGCATAGGAATAAGGCACTTTTCTTTAAATTTCTCATAATTCTAAATTTTAAGGGTTATTAATAATTAATTGCTGTAATAGCGTCTTCAGTATCAAAGTCATCATCGTTCCAAGCAATGCTGCGAAGCACTTTAATGTCTTTAATCGTATATGTTTCTGTGTATTGTAATGCTGCTCTTAGAATTGTTCCTTCCTTGCCAAATGACTGATTAGGAAAAATGTAGTGTATGTCTGAAATAGGTTCATACCCATACTCATTTTTGACACTTGGTAGCGCTATAAAATCATTATCATTGGTTACCAAATAATAGAACTCTTCTGTACTTGCACAGCAAGCGGAATATTCTAGAGTTACTTTTAGTACTTCTGATACATTTTCTAATTCTGGATTCTTTAAAACTGAAATACGTATTTCGTCTAACAAACCAAAATCTGAAATAGTCAATGTCCCTAAACGATTACCTGGGCTCTCTGATACAATTATATCAACCAACCATGTATCTTCCTGCTCTTGATTATTCATTCGTTGATTAGTCACATTATACTTATCCGTTAATTGAAACTCTTGTGCATTGGTTACACAAACACCTAGTATAAAGGCAAAAAGGATTAAATTTTTCATAGTATTTATTTTAGTTGTTTTGTTTCTACACCTCTAAATTAGGGTAGACATAGCGTGTTTTAGGTGCTGTTCTAGTATTCGTAGACCTTCATCTAGAATTCGTTGAATGCTCCGTATTTATTATTATAAAAGGGTGCTCTTCAGTAATAATTAGCAAAAGAAAAACCTGCAAGAATTTACATTCCCACAGGTCTTCTTCTCTCTACAGAGAACCAACTAACCAAAAAACTAACTCACTATTTTTTCAAAGTCAATGTCATTTCTTTCTGGATTGATTTCATAACTATTTCAGCAAAGTCTACTCTTATCTTTTCCTCAGAAACCCATTTTCCATTTTCCAGCTTTTCAACACCAACTACTTTACCTTGGGCGTTAAATTTTATGCGTAGACTTTCATACTTACCTAGATACTTTGCTACTAATTCTGAATACATCACTTTAAACTCCATTGTTACTTGTCTTTTATCTTTTTTATCCAATTCGGCATCAAAAACCAATATATAAGTTGCTTTGAATTTTGTTTTTTCTTTTACTTCCGCTTCTGCCCCAACTGCGGAATTATTTACATTATTTGGCATTGGTAACGGTTGCTTAACTTTCGTCAATGTACCGTCTTCATTAACTATTGCTTCATCTACAGCAACAAACGAGGTATAATTGGTAACCAAGTTGTACTTAAGTCCTAATTCTACAACCTCAGCTTTCACATCTTCATTAAACAACTTATTGTAATCATCTAACTCCCCTATTTTCTTTCTTGCCCACAAGTAGCGTAATGCTTGGTTCGATTTACTCAAGTGTCCGTCAGACACATTGTAAACTTCTCTAAACCGCTTCTTACCTTGATACCCCGTAACGATAATCTTCCCTTCTGCCTTACCTCTATATTTACCGTGAATTATTACTGGTCTTGCGGCAAAAACATCTGGTATACTCTTTTGAGCTAGGTCATACATATCAAATCCTTTAGATTCAATTTTTACTCGTGTCAGTAATGGTGTGGCAATGTAGTTAGCAAAGTCTTTAGCTACTTCTTGCGCTTCCTCTGAAGTCGTCGCAATAAAAGATTCGCTATTCGATACTTTAGACATTCCCTCTATTAAATATCTATTTACACTAGAACCTATACCAAAAGTGAAGACATTTGCTTGATCTAGATTAGAACTAATAAGCTCGAAAGCTTCTTTTTCAACGCTTACATATCCGTCAGTTATAATTACCATAGAACGGGCTACATTTATGTCTTTCCTTGGTAATTTGTATGCTTCATTTAGTGCACTTAATAATTGGGTTCCTCCTCCTCCTTGACCTTCGGATAAAAACCGAATGGCTGCTTCAATATTCTGTTCATTAATCTCTACCGGAGTCGGACTAAAAATTGTTGAGCTCGATGCGAATAATTGTACATTGAACGTATCTGTCATTCGTAATCCGCATAAAAGATTACGCATTAGTTCTCTTGACACCGCTAACGGATACCCATTCATAGAACCCGATACATCAACGATAAATAGATATTCACGCGCCGGAATATCCTCTAAAACAACATTCTTGTTTGGTTCCATTTGGTAGGTAAAGAAGTTTTCATCTTCGCCTTCGTATAGCAGTAATCCCGATTGTATTTGGTTACCACGTAGGTTATAATTTAAAATGAAATCTCTGTTCGATGGATTCTTATTTTCCTCGGATAAGAACACCTCAGCCGTTTTTGCATTTGGGTAATTGACTTTTACATTATGGGTAGCACTATTGATATTCTGAATAATCATACCCGCATTTAGGGTAACCGTCATATCAAAATCGAAAGTGTCTGCAATTCCCATAGCAGTAATTGGCATATTGAAGCTTTCTTCATTTTCAGCACTTTCTCCCGTAAATCGAGGTCCAACTACCGCTGGTGCAACAAACTGATATTCGCCATTTACAGGAACCAGTAATTCTGTGTAATAAATAGCAATTGAAATTTCATCGCCCGGCATTATATTACCCACATTCATTTGAAATACATTAGGTCTGTTCTGGTCTAATTTTGCAGCGCGTTTACCTTCATCTATTGCTTTCTCATATACTTTTTGAGCTTCTTGTTTTTCAAATATTTTAGCCTTCACAATTCGGTTTCCAATAGTCATTTGCATTTTATGCACTGCTGCTTGTGTAGAAAGCGGAAAGACATATTTAGCTTCGATAGCCTGGTTTCCTTTATTCTGATATACTTGTGTAACCCGCACATGGGCAATGGTACCAGATATTTCAACGTCTGTCTTTGAAGATTTTAAGGGTATAACAGCATCTTCGGTAGATATCAATAAATAAGGACTTTTATCGTCCTGAGAAAAACCTGCGAAGAACGTGCAGCAAAGTAAAATGGTGTAAAATAGTTTCATGATTGTAGTTTTAGATTATTAATTCTGATTCAAATCTAATAGTGTACAATCGCTAAATATGTGGGCTTTTAGTATTCGTTAGGTATCAACTAGAATTCGTTGATATCAATATGAGTGTAACTAGTATTCAAACTAAAAAACACACTTTTAGATTGGGACATAGACAAAACGTAGAGGTACTTTTAGTGCGCTGCTAAAGAAGTAAACAACCATAATTGGGTATAAAAAAATGGATTCCACCTCATGTAAACAAAGTAGAATCCATAATATAAAACCAGTAAAGATTATTTGTAAAAATCCAATTCAGCAATGGCTGCCGAATCATTTTCTCCTGCAATTTCTAATGCCATTAGTTTAATATAACGTGTTGAAAATGAATTTTTAAACTTATGGATTCTAGGGGTAGGATCATTAATCAGATTACCAAACTCGAAATTTTCTATTGCTTTCCAATTTTCCCCGTCCAAGCTACTATAAATGATTCCTTTTTGAATCATTCCTGTAGCAACAGTCGTTGGTGGTGTATACTTAAAAGCACTAATACTATTCTCCTCACCTAAATCTAAAGTAACATACTGTTTATTTGAGCGGTTCTTTTCAGATTGCCAAAATGTATCTTTATTTTCATCAATTAGCATATCGCCATTATGCTCTTTAACGGAACTATTATTATCAACTACTTTCCATTTGTTTTTAAGTAAGCCAAAGTTATGCTCAGAAATACTGCCTACTTCATTGTTTATAACTGCTAATGCCTTTACCGTACCATTTGCAAATGCAAATGGCTCCTTAAATTCGAGAGAACTTTCCGTTGGCAACTCACCGTTTGTAGTATATACAATTTTCATCCCCTTAGTAAGATTACTACTTGCATTTTCACCATGAGGATTCCATTTAAAATCAGCCATTTTAGGAGCTATATTAACCAAACCTAATTTTGTTCTATTCATTTCTAAAACGGGCGGTCTACTTTTATAGTAATGTGCAGATACATTTTGGAGTATAGGCACAGCTCTATAATCTAAAATGCGTAATCGAAATTTATTTGTTGTCACCTCTGGGAATCTAAGTATTCTTTTATATCCAATATTAGTGCTAGAAATTACCTCTTTCCAGTCACCGTTTACCCAAGCATCTAATGCATGCTTAGATACTCGTTCGCCATGTCTTTTTATATCTTCTTGAATTACAAACCTATTGATCTTAACCTCTTTTGGTAGTTTAAACTCAAGCATTAATTTATCATCGTCTAAAACCAAAAATGTATCCTCATTGGCATCCAATAATTCTACAGGACCTTCGGCATTTTTCAATAGGTCAATACCATAGGTTTCCTTAATACGCTTACCCGTTTCTTGTAAAACCTTAACATCTTTCTCTGAAAATCTTCCTTCTCTATTGGGCGGAATGTTCAACAAGAAAATTGAATTGCCACCAACAGATCTTTCGTAGATATCAAAAACATCGTCAGTGTTTCTTACCTGCTGTTCATCATCATTTCTATAAAACCAGCCCTCCCTAATAGACGTGTTCGTTTCTGCAGGTTGGTAATGCAAATACTTCCCTTCCATTAGTTTATCTATACTAGCTACATCTTCACCTGTAATATCAGCGAATAAGTTCATAGCTCTTGGATCCTCGGCATATGGTATCGTATTCCACTCTGTATCTCTGGTAGCGCCAGCTTCATTACCGCACCATCGTGTGCCTTCTTTACCAAAAATAACTGCGTTAGGTGCCAATGCTGTAATCAACTTCTTCCAGTCTCTGTATTTGTACTGCTGTCCGCCTTTTCTCTTTGGGTGAGCACCATCAAACCAAACTTCATCAACGGGGCCATATTCGGTAAGTAGTTCAAATAACTGATTCAAGAAATACTCGTTATAATCATCGACTTCAAATTCAAATGTTGCTTTATTTTCAAATGGACGACCTTCAACCTCTCTAGGAATCGTGCGTTTAGTATAAGGACTTAAATTACCATACAAACCCTCTTTACTCTCTATTTGAAATAAATCTGCAGGCGACAAATAGACCCCCAATTTTATACCAAACTTTTTACAAGAAAGAGACAGTTCTTTTAAAATATCTCCTGCTCCATTTTTAAAAGGTGAAGACATAACCCCATGTTTGGTATACCTACTTTGCCATAACACAAAACCATCGTGATGTTTTGCAGTTATAATAACTTTCTTCATACCTGCATCCTTCATTGCTCTGCACCACTGGTCGGTATCTAAATTTTTAAGATTAAAAACCGCAGGGTCCTCCATTCCATTTCCCCATTCTAATTTTGTAAATGAATTAGGTCCAAAATGTACAAATGCTATAAATTCATCTTTTAGCGCATTCATCTGATTTTCTGATGGAATTACATGTGCTGCCTTCAGGAGAACAGAATCCCTAGAATCATCAGCATCGAGTGAGATAGTGTTAGCCGTTGGCAATAATATACCTTGCTTCGCATTATTTGTACATGAAGAAAAAATAAGTACTAGAATGGTAATTTGTAAAGTGTTGATGAAACTCTTTGTTATTGGTTTGGTCATTAGTCTGGTATTTGGTTTCTTTTAGATGCAATTAAAAAATTCGAACAACTTCAAACCTATTATTTTGTTGATAGCTATATCTATTACTAGTACTCTATAATTGCTTTACCTTTTTTCTCAAAAAGTAATTAATAAAAATAAAGCTTAACCATCGATATTACCTTCTTATTCTAAGATTTAATAGTAGTTCTGCCATAACTGACCAATATCATGTTCAACTATGTCAATGATTTATACTTTTAACGCATCATAAAACAACACTAGGTCATGAGAAGAAATTTGGATCAAAAGGAATGTGTAGCATTTCTTGAAGAAAACTACATTGGTAGACTAGCTTATATTTCGGGTGGATCTCCACATATTGTACCTCTAACCTATTTCTATGATGCTGAAACCAACTCAATAACCAGCTATTCTTCTGAAGGTCATAAAATAAAGGAGATGAGAAAAAATATAACTGTTTGTTTGTTCATCGACGAAATATCTTCTATCACCAATTGGAAATCTGTTTTAGCACAGGGTACTTTTGAAGAACTTTCAAGTATTGATGCAAAGCATATGTTACATCAATTTTCTGATGGGGTAAAAAAAGTGATTCGTAAAAAATATGATGAGAAACCGAATTGTATAAGTGAGTTTTCAGCCAAAATAGATACGGAAGATACACCTATAGTCTTTCGAATTCATATTACAGAACTGACTGGAAAAATAAGAATAACAGATATCTAAATATTAGATTATTTCTAAAACTGTATATAAAAAAGCTCTCATTTAAAATGAGAGCTTTTATTATATTTAATTACTTTAAAATAGAAATCTTTTTTCAAAACTGTCTTTTAATAATTGTCTTGCCGAAGACAACAATTCTTCCACTTGGGTAAGTGTAGCTTTGCGTATTTCTGCAATTTCTTCGGTAGTTAATCCTTCATTAGCATAAAGCTCAAAAACTGTTCTCATAGGCATATTCATCTTATCAAGCACTAATTGAATATGTCTATAAATACGTTCTTTATCTAATGATGCGTCAAGCTTATCTGCCAATTTCTTTTCCTCCTCCGTTATAAAAACGTGGTTAAGAGAATAGTTGCTTTTATCTAAAGACTTATCATCCATCTCCTCTAAAAGTAAGAAGTCACCATCGCCATCTTGAGTATAGTTTTCTTCCATTGCATCCCACTCTGGTTTAGAATAGGTATCAATATTCTCAAAAAACACATGGTCAAATTCCTCCTCTACCAAACTATCTTCTAATAATTCATCCACTTTTTTAAATAGAAAAATATGCAATTCATTTTCTGTCTTTATATCATCTATATTGTCGTAAACCTCAATAAACAGCTGATCCGTAAAATCATTAGGATTAAACATTCCCTTATTCAATTTACCATTGGCAACTGCACTATTTAGCCTTTTAGATACATACCTATATATTTGAGGCAACACCTTTAATAATTCGGAATTAAAGGATTCTCTATTCTCTTTGCGTTTAAAAGAAACCAATTTAGAGTATGTTTCTTTCATAATAATGCGCACATCGTTTATTACAGTTTCCATTTGACTTTGATTCTATTATTAGTGGTATAAATTTGAGGATATTTTGCTTTACATAATATGATAAATATCAGTGAACTAAATAAAGGTTTCAGATACTTTAGTGTCTTATTATTCTAACACATACTATCGGCAAATCAGTAAAAGCTCATGATAAACCCTACAGACTTTGGAATTGCCGGACTTACCAATGAGCAAGTGAATGCTTCGCAAAATGAGCATGGTAAAAACACCTTTAATTACAAGAAAGAAAACAACTTTTTAGATGCACTTAAAAACATTGTTAAAGAGCCAATGGTTATTCTATTACTCATTGCTTCTTTAATCTATTTTATAACTGGTAATTGGGACGACGGTATATTTTTAGCTTCTGCTATTATTTTAGTTGGATCCATATCGCTTTATCAAGATTCTAGAAGTAGAAAGGCATTGGATACCCTTGAAAAGTTAACCCACCCAAAAAGCAACGTAATACGTAATGGTGCCGTTGTTGAAATTGACAGTCAAGATATCGTTGTGGGCGATTATCTTATGGTTGAAGAAGGCACTAACATCTCTGCCGATGGTGTAGTTGTCCATTCTAATGATTTTTCAGTAAATGAGTCTATTTTAACTGGAGAATCACTTTCCGTCTATAAAAACTCCAATAGTTCCGATAACTTAATTTTTACTGGAACTACTGTTGCTAGTGGACTTGCCATTGCACAAATTACAGCAATTGGCAATGCTACCAAACTCGGAAAAATAGGAAAGAGCCTTGATGATATTATAGAAGAAAAGACTCCTCTAGAACTTAAAATTTTCAATTTCGTTAAATTAATGTCCATTTGGGGCGGCGTCATATTTCTATTGGTATGGGGTATTAATTACCTACGTTCTGGTGTTATACTCGACAGTTTATTAAAGGCATTGACATTGGCCATGAGTATTCTACCCGAAGAAATCCCTGTAGCATTTACCACTTTTATGGCTTTAGGTGCTTGGCGATTAATGAAAATGGGCATTGTTGTAAAGCAGATGAAAACGGTTGAAACCTTAGGTAGTGCTACTGTTATTTGTACTGATAAAACAGGTACCATTACCAAGAACAAAATGGCTTTGGCAAAACTGTTTACTTTAGAAACTGAATCTGTTATAAACGCTGAAGATGATCTGGGTGTAAACGAAAAAGATTTAATTACTATATCTATGTGGGCTAGTGAACCCATACCATTTGATCCAATGGAAATTACTATACATGAAGCTTATAAAAAAATAACATCTTTAGATGAGCGTACGAACTATAAAATGGTTCATGAATATCCATTAGGTGGTAAGCCCCCCATGATGACGCATGTATTTAAGAATGCAGAAGGTAAACGAATAATAGCCGCCAAAGGTGCACCAGAAGCCATAATTGCAGTATCTAATCTTAAACCATCTGAAATTGAAGTCATTCAAGAAACGCTAACCAATTTAGGAAAAGATGGTTATAGAATGCTTGCCGCTGGTAAAGCTATTTTTGACGGAGATATTTATCCAGAAGAACAACAAGATTTTAAATTTGATTTTAAAGGAATTGTTGCTTTTTACGACCCGCCAAAAGATAATATTTCGAAAGTACTTAGAGATTTTGAAAGTGCCGGTATCAAAGTTAAGTTGGTAACAGGCGACAATGCAAATACCGCAATGGCGATTGCCAAACAGATTAATTTTAAAGGTTATGAAAAATGTATTTCAGGTGATGAATTAATGAAACTCACCGATGCCGAGCTGCAAGAAAAAGTGAAGCATATTAATGTTTTCTCGCGCATGTTCCCTGATGCCAAATTGAGAATTGTAAATGCATTAAAGAAGAACAATGAAGTAGTTGCCATGACCGGTGATGGTGTAAATGACGGACCTGCCCTAAAGGCTTCGCACATTGGTATTGCTATGGGTAAAAAAGGAACTGAGATAGCGAAGCAAGCCGCTTCTTTGATTTTGGTAGACGATGATTTATCTAAAATGGTAGACGCTGTTGCCATGGGTAGAAAAATATATACGAATCTTAAAAAAGCAATTCAGTATATCATCTCAATTCACATACCTATCATCCTTACAGTATTTATCCCTTTAGTATTACGGTGGATATACCCTAACATATTCTCTCCGTCACATGTCATTATTCTAGAGTTAATTATGGGACCTACTTGTTCTATAATTTTTGAAAACGAACCTTTAGAAAAGAATTTGATGTTCAAAAAACCTAGACCATTTTCAACTACATTTTTTAATTATAAAGAACTTACTACTAGCATTATACAAGGTTTATCAATAACCATAGGTGCATTAGCTATATATCAATATTCCATTATACTTGGGGTCTCTGAAAACACCACACGTACGATGGTGTTTATGGTTTTAATAGTTGCAAACATTTTTTTAACCTTAGTAAATCGGTCTTTTTATTATTCAATTTTCACAACTTTAAAATACAAGAATAATTTAGTGCCGTTGATTATAGGCTTAACGGTTATTTTGTCGCTGGCATTATTATACATACCTGCCCTAACCCGTTTTTTTGAATTTGAAAGTCTATCAATTTCTCAGCTAGGTTTAACCATAGCTATAGGTAGTGTCTCGGTAATTTGGTATGAATTGGTAAAGTGGAGAAAGCGATCTAAAAAGAACATATCATCATAGTTTTTGACCATATGCCAAATCGCCGGCATCACCAATACCTGGTATAATATAGCCTCTTGAATTCAATTCTGGATCTACAGCTGCAATCCATAAATGGGTGCTCTCAGGGAAGACATCTTTTACAAAACTAATACCTGGCTGAGAGCCAATAACTGATATGATATGAATTGCCGAAGGTGTACCATGACGTTCTTTTAAAGCCAAAAGAACATTTTCTAAGGTTCTACCTGTAGCCAACATTGGGTCTGTTAGCACTAAAACTTTACCTTCTAAAGAAGGTGCAGCGAAGTAGTCAACGATTACTTCAAAATTATCTTCGTTTCCTTCATGTTTACGAAAAGCAGAAATAAATCCATTTTCAGCAGCATCCAAGTAATTTAAAAGTCCTTGATGAAGTGGCAGCCCTGCTCGTAAAATAGAGCATATAACCACTTGGTCATTGCTTAAGTTTATTGATTTACTACCTAAAGGTGTTTCTACATTTTGCGAACTATAAGCCAATTCTTTACTAAACTCATAACATAGTATTTCTCCTATTCGTTCAATATTTCTACGAAAACGCATGGCATCTTTTTGAATTTGCGAATCGCGTATTTCTGATATAAACTGATTAAGAACTGAATTTTCTTCTCCTAAGTTATGGATGATCATGAATGCTAATTTATTTTCTAAGATACTATTTTCAAAAATAAAACTTGACATTATAAATGTCACCATTCATCTTGTCAAGTTTTACCAAATCATTTAAATACCTATTAGCTATGCATTTAGCATTCCACCATCAATAAGATGTGTACAGCCTGTAATGTATTTGCTTTCATCTGAAGCTAAAAACAACGCTATTTCACCTACTTCTTTTGAAGTGGCGTAACGCCCGAAGGGTACTGTAGATGTAAATCCGTCTTTAACAGCATCTGGACTATCGGGAGACATATCGCTCTCTATTCTACGCATCATATCATTATCTACAGGACCAGGGTGAATTGTATTTACACGAATTTTACGTACTGCGTTTTCTGCAGCTGCAACTCTCATAACCCCAACAACGGCATGCTTTGTAGCAACATATGCTCCTAAACCTGCAAATCCTTTTAATCCTGCAACAGAAGATGTTATAATAACACTGCCACCTTCTTCCATTTTAGGGATTACATGTTGGCAACCCAACCAAACTCCTTTCAAGTTTACGGCAATCACCTTATCGAAAATATCTTCTGGATACTCTGAAATTGGACTCGAAATACCTTCTATACCGGCATTGGCAAAGAATATATCTATTTTACCAAAAGTCTTTAAAGCATGATTAAGAAACTTGATATTATCTTCTTTCTTTGAAACATCGGCTTGAAAAAAGGATATATTCTTGGTACTAAATTTAGCTCGAGACTCTTCAATAGCTTTTGGATTATTATCTACTAAAACAACATTTGCCCCTTGTTCTAAAAACAGGTTTGCCGTTGCAAGACCTATACCTCCAGTTCCACCTGTTATAACCGCAACTTTATCTTTTAGTCTATTCATAGCCGGTTATTTTTTGGTTTCTAAATTATTAATAGTCCAGCTTAAATTTACATTGTGGGTAGCTACCAAATTCTTGTTCAGAATTTTAGCACCTATTTCAGGAATTTCATAGCGACTTACAGTCATTTGAATATGGTCTCTTTTATCAAAATAATTGGTTATTTCTCCTGATGTACTAACACGTACATCAAAAAACTTATATTCAAAAATCTGCAGCTTAAATTCATTCTCTCCTTTAATGGTCTTATCAAAAAGCACCGCAGTTGTGAATCCGTCCTTAAATGGATATATATTTAAAAACTGTGGTTTAATAACAACAGTTCCCGTTTTATCTATAAAGCCATATACAGGCACTCCATCTTCTACTGTGTTTTTAATTAGACATAATCCCTCGTTAAACTTTGGGTACTTAACACCCAATATATCAGCTTTGGTTTCATCAGCTTTTGGATTAACGTAAATGTCATCTCTAAACTCAATAACCAGCTTACCTGCTTCGTTAACAAAACCCCACTGGCTTCCCTTACGAACAGCCGCCATGCCTTCACTAAAAGGAGCTATTTCATCTATATTATTTAAAACTTGTGCAGAAATGGGTGTAGCAACCATTAGTGCCAAAACCCATAGAATTAGTACTCTTTTCATAATTTCTAGTTTTTAAAATGTGGTATGAATGTAACTTGTTAAACTAGCAATTACTATGATTAATATCAGTCTAGTACCGAATTTAAATATTCAACCTTTTATTTATTTTATTTCACTCGACCATACAAATACCATGTTGAAGAGGCATGATATTTATCATAGGTTTTTTTGATACCCTCTAATACTTTTAGAGTATCAAAAAAAAGTTAGCTATGAAAAATATTCTCATTCCTACAGATTTCTCAAGCAATGCGGATTACGCTATTACCTACGCTACTAATATTTTTAAATGCGAGCGTGCTAATTTTTATTTTCTTCATGCGTTTGCCGATGAAGTCTATGGTCCTTTTCATAATCTTAATAAAGAAAATTTTGAGAAACAAAAACAAATCCAGTCGACAAATTCTGAAAACAAACTAACTAAGCTTGTTAACGTAACAAAGACAAAAACGCATAATCCACTGCATAAATATGAAATGATTTCTTCATTTGAATCTTTGGTCGATGCCCTTAATAATGTTGCGGACTCTAAGAATATCGACTTGATAATTATGGGTACGAGAGGTGCAACCGCCAATTCTAAAATAACCTTTGGTAGTAACACAGTACAGGTGTTTAAGTATGTTAAGTGTCCTGTGTTGGCTGTTCCTGATCACTACGACTATAGTCAACCTAAAAAGATACTTTTTCCAAGCAACTACATACTACCCTATAAACGACGAGAGTTAAAGCTACTAGACATTTTAGCTGGAGAATTTAAGGCGGAAGTCCATTGCCTATACATTTCTGATTTTGAAGATTTAAGTATTAGACAATTGGATAATAAAAAATTCTTAGAAGATTCCTTGCCACATGCTAGATTATCATTTGTTAGAACCACTGTTGATAATAGAGCCAAAGCTATACTGGCATATATTAATGAAAACGACATGGACCTACTAGTTATGGTAAATTCAAGACATTCTTTTTTCGAAGATATGCTGTACCGATCTACCATTGATGAAATTGGGCTGTCCCCTACCATACCGTTTTTGGTAATGCAAAACCTGTCTCGTTAATTAAAATACTACCGCCATGAAAAAAATACTTATAACAACAGATTTCTCTGAAAATGCCTGGAATTCAATTTTTACAGCATTAAAATTATACGCAGAAATTGATTGCCATTTATATTTATTACATGCCTTTGAACCCTCACCATTAAATATAATAGGTTCTAAAAATCAACAAAGACTTGGTGTGATCTATGATTCTCTTTCTAAAAATTCCAAAAAAGAATTAGAAGAGTTACTATCCTATTTTACAATAAATCACAAAAACCCAAAGCATCAATTTACCACACTTTCAAAGCCAAGTAATTTAGAAGATGCCATTGAACTTGCTACTACCGAAAATGACATAGATATCGTTATTATGGGTACCCAAGGTGCTACTGGGGCAAAAGAGGTGTTTTTAGGTAGCAATACCGTGAAAGTTTTAAAAAAGATTAAAAATATTCCCATACTTACAGTACCTAGCGGATATAACTTTCAAAGCTTGAAATCTTTGCTATTTGCTACTGATTTTACTTCGCCATTTAAAAAGAATGAATTAGAGCCAATTATTGAACTTTCGAAAATATGGAAATCAACTATAGAAATAGTGCACGTCTCGGTAGAATTTATCTTGAACGAACATCAAGAATCTTACAAGGAAGTTTTAAAAGAACGATTATCTGGTTTTGACTACAAATTTGAAAACATACCCTTTGAAATTGATGTTTCTAAGAGTATTGATAATTATGCTGAACATAAAGAATCTAGCATTTTATGTTTAATACGTCATCAACATACTTTTTGGGAAAAAGTTATTGGAGAAGCTGTTGTAAAAAAGGTTGCTTTTCATTCTAGAATACCGGTGTTGTTCTTACCGCAATAGTGATATATCTTTTTTAACAATAAAAAAATTACAATGAAAAATATATTAATACCCACTGATTTTTCTGATAATGCATGGAACGCATTGTTATATGGAATTTCCTTTTTTAAAAAGACGCACTGTACCTTTCATATTGTTCATATTAATGCAATTAACACCAATTCTAGTGGTGAAGCTGCTATGTATGTATCTCCTGATCTTTTAGAGAAAACAATATTGGCGGAAAGTAGAGAAAAACTGAAACTACTTACCAAAAAAATTGAACAGATTACATTAAACCCTAAGCATAATTTTAAAACACAAGCTATCTATGGTTTTCTAACAGACCAATTAAAAGATGAGGTAAAAGAGAAAAATATTGAACTTATTATAATGGGCACCAAAGGGGCTACTGGTCTAAAATCTGTATCTATAGGTAGTAACACGGGTAATGTAATCACCAAAGTGCCTTGTACACTAATGGCCGTTCCTGAAGATGCTACCTATGAAAGTATTAAGGAAATAGGTTTTCCTTCCGATTTAAATTTGGCTTATGATGTAACCATTTTAGATACAATTAAAGACATTATTTTTTTAAAGAATTCTGCTTTAAGGTTGTTATACATTTCTAGTAAGGGAGAAAAATTAAGCCAAAATCAATTGAAAAATAAAAATTTATTACTAGACTTTTTTAAAGAAACGGAATGTTTCTTTCACCTGGTTAGTGGAAAAAAAATAGATGAATCTGTTCAATGTTTTACCGAAAGTAGAAATCTTGATATGCTGATAATGGTGGCTAAGAACCTAAATTTCTTAGAAAGTATTCTATTTAGACCTACGGTAGAAAGAATTAGTTACCATACCAAAGTGCCCTTTTTGGTTATACATGAGTAATAAAGCTTTTGGTGGTCTTTAAATTTGAAATAACTTTAAATACTTTCGTTTATAGCGGTTTTAATTTCAGCTACTGGCATAACACCAGAGTGTCGCCATAATGGTTTTCCATTTTTAAAAAGAATTAAAGTAGGTACACTCTTAACACGATACCTTTTTACTATCCCCTTTTTGATTTCTACATCTATTTCTAGACTATTTAGAGCATTGCCCATTTCTTCTTGAATCTGTAGAACAGTTGGTTTCATCAACTTACATGGAGTACACCACGTGGCATAAAAGAATACCAGCGTAGGGACATCTGACCCTATCGTTTTTCGAAATTTCTTTTTCATTATTTTCTATTTAACACCTAATAATAAAGCTAAATAAAAATTTTGATGATGACGAATATCATACTAATTGTCATGATCTATATTTAATTTTAAGGTATCAAATTACAGTATTATGACACGTATTTTATTGCCAACAGACTTTTCAGAAAACTCTCTAACCGCCATTCGTTATGGACTTACACTATACAAAGATTTAAAGTGCTCTTTTTATCTTTTAAATAGTTACATGCCTCCAGTATACCACACAGAATATCTAATGGGTAGTCCTGCACAAATTGGTCTTGGAGATATCGTACAACAGAATTCTCAAGATAACCTTGAAAATCTAAAGCAGAAATTACAAAATGAATTTGAAAATTCACTGCATACTTTCACTACCCACTCTGCACTTAATGTGCTTTCTAGTGAGGTAGCAAGAACTGTAGAAGCTGAAGGTATAGATATCGTTATTATGGGTACCCAAGGTGCTACTGGGGCAAAAGAGATATTATTGGGCACGAATACAGTACATGTTATTAAAAATGCTAAATGTCCCGTATTGGTTATTCCTTCTGGTTTTGAATATGAAGTACCAGAGCAAATACTCTTCCCAAATGATTTTGAGGTTTCGTTGGATAAAAAAAGCCTGGCGCCACTTCTTAAAATTGTCAACTCTCACGTGTCGCAAGTAAACGTTATGCATGTTTATACGGGCGATGAACTTACTATAGTTCAAGAGAAAAATAAAGAACAACTAGCTAAAGTACTATCTGAAAACGGATTTTTTCACGAAGTAAAAAGTAATGAGATCATTACGGCCATCAATGAATTTCAGGTTAAGCAAAAAATAAATTTACTGGTTATGGTGCAAAACAAACACACCTTTCTAGAACGCTTATTTATAGAACCGGTAATTAAGAAAATTGGCTTTCACGTTACCGTTCCTTTCTTAGTAATACCACAACAATAATTATGAAAATTAAAAATATTCTTGTAGCTACAGATTTTTCTAATGAAGCCTACAATGCGCTTTATTATGCTACGCAGATTTTTGCCAAAGAACAATGTACTTTCCATATTGTTCATTCGTACGATGATATTGTCGTGAGTGCTAAAAACGCATTATTTACAGGACAGAAAGAAATGGAGAAATTACAAAATTCGTCTCAAGAAAACCTTACCAAGACCATGCATAAAATTGTACTTGATACGGAAAATGAATTACATAAATTTAAAACAATATCTAGCAAAGGAAATCTTACTAAAGTAATCTCCAATACCATAGATAGTCATGAGATTGATCTTGTTGTTGTAGGCAACAAAGGTAAAACAGGTGCTAAAGAATTATTTATGGGTAGTAATACCATTCAAATTGCAAATACTATTACTACATGCCCTATTCTAGCTATACCCAAAGAAATTGCCTTTAAACCTGTAAATGAAGTAGCTTTTGTTACCGACTATAAAAAAGGATGCACAAAAAATACTATTTCAATGTTATTAAATATCGTTTCTATAACTGATGCCTCTATTGCTGTTTTGCATGTTAATGAAGAAGAATTAATGACAACTAAACAGGTTTCTAACCAGAAATTATTAGATAAGTGCTTAACCAAAATACCCCATAGCTACGATGAGATTTGGAACTATGCCGATAAGGCAAATGTAATACAAGATTTTTTAGTGGAAAGAGAAATAAATATACTGGCAATGGCATACCATAGAAGAAAATTCTTTGAACGCTTTTTGCATGAACCGGTAATAATGGATTTAAGTATTTATGCTAAAATTCCATTTTTAATACTACCGGTACAAGACTGATATTTATCATAGTAATTCATTTGTTTGTACAATACATTTAAGAAACAATCTAAATCTGTCACCTATGAATAAGCGTATTTTAATACCTACGGATTTTTCTAAAAATGCTTTAAACGCAATTAGGTATACTATTGATTTATATGCTAGGTTAAATTGTGATTTTTACTTTTTAAATGTTTTTAATTTTGAACAATACACTACCAATAGTTTAATTCTTCCTGAAGAAGGCAGTGCGGTATTCGAACAGGCAAAACAAGATTCTGAAAATAATTTTATTAAATTAATAGATACGCTTGCTTTACACATAGACAACTCCAAGCACAATTATTATACGATGTCTACCTCTAATTTTTTATCGGAAGCTATTAAAGTACTAATAGCTGAAAAAGATATTGATTTAGTAGCAATGGGTACAAAAGGTGCTACCGGAACAAAAGGTGTTCTTTTTGGCAGCAACACTGTAATGGCAATGGAAAAAATTAGGGAATGTCCTGTATTGGCAATACCTGAACATATTTCATTTATGTCACCAAAAGAGATTGTTTTCCCAACAGATTTCATTGATGTTTTTAAACGATCCGAACTTAAATATCTTACTGAATTGGCTAAGATACACAATGCTGAAATTGCCATTCTACACCTTAACAAGAAAAAAGAACTGACCGAAACTCAACTAAACAATAAGCAGCTATTAGCTTCAATTCTTAGTGACACGCCTCATCATTTTCATACAATCACGGAAAAAAGTTTAGGTAAGGGTATAGAAAGTTTTATTGAAAGTAGAGATAGTGATATGGTAGCATTCATTAATCGTAAACATTTCTTTTTTGGAAGTGTTTTCTCTAGACCTCTAATTAAGGAAATTGGCTATGATAGTGATGTGCCAATTTTAGCTTTGCATTGATTACTAGCTAGTGTTACAATAAGATAATTTTTAGACATTTTTAGTTGGTTAATGTCTAAAATTAGAACCGTCAAAGAATTCGCTTCGTTGGCGGTTTTTTTAAAAACTACATATGGATATACTTTCAACATTATTAGAAAACGCTACACTAGTTAAGATAATAAAGCTAATTACATGGATACTCTTCATTATTTTCATTATTGGGTTTATTAGAAAAATTCTTAAAAAAAGAATTGAAGATATTTCTATTAGATATAAAGCTCAAAAGGGTGTAGAAATTGTTGGTTACGTACTTATTATTTTCTTGGTACTAATGGCTTTCACTGTTGATAGCATAAAGGATTATACCATTATAATTGGGTTATTTACGGCAGGAATCACTTTTACTTTGCAAGAACTAATATTGAGTATCGCAGGATCTTTCTACATTTTCTTTGTTCGTGTTTACAAACCTGGTGACCGTATCGAAATCAATAATATAAAGGGTGATGTTATCGATATAGATAGTATTTATACCACCATTATGGAAATTGGTTAATGGGTAAGCAGTGACAACTACTCTGGTAGAATTGTAAAAATTAGTAATGCATTTGTTTTTAAAGGACCTATCAAAAATTATTCGATGGATTTTCCTTTCGTTTGGGATGAGTTAAATATCCTCGTCGCCTATGGTTCTGACGCTGATCTAGCAAAATCTATTATGATGAACAGTGCTAATGAATTGCTATGTGATTATACTGAAAAATCTAAGGCAAAATGGGAAGAAATGGTGGCTCATTATTACATAGAAAATGCGACAATAGAACCAACGATAGCAATGAACTTAACAGATAATTGGATTCAGTTGAACCTACGATATATTACAGATTACAAAAGAAGAAGAAATACAAAACACACATTATTTCAACATATTGAACAAGCAATTTCTAAAACCAATGGCAAAGTGACCTTAGCTTCTACAACATTGCAATTACTAGAAATTCCGCCACTTAATGTTAATTTAAAAAAGTAATATGCAAAACAGGGAATCTATTGACATTGTAAAATCTTCAGGGCGAAAAATGAAATTTTCATTAGATAAGCTTCGAGATTCACTTAAGCATAGCGGTGCAACCCATGATTTGGTGGAAGAGATTGTAAGTAAAGTTTACGATGAGCTTTTTGATGGTATCACTACTAATGAAATCTACAATAGAGTATACGCTCTTCTTAAAAAAAACAAATCTGTATTTGCTTCTAAATACAAACTTAAAAAAGCGATTTACGAATTAGGACCAACCGGGTTTCCTTTTGAACGGTTTATCGCTGAAATATTAAAATATTCTGGCTACAACGTAAAAATTGGTGTCACATTAACTGGATCTTGTGTTACGCATGAAATAGATGTTGTGGCAGAAAAAAAGGAAAAGGTTACTATTATAGAATGTAAATTTCATAATGAAGAAGGGCGCAATTGTAATGTAAAAGTGCCATTATATATACATTCTAGATATAACGATGTAAAAAACCACTGGGGTACTAATAAAAATAACACTAAGCCATTAGATGTTGGCTGGGTGGTTACCAATACAAGATTTACCCAAGATGCTATTACCTATGGTAAATGTGCCAATCTCTATCTTTTAAGTTGGGACTACCCAGAAAAAGACGGACTCAAAGATAGAATTGATCGTTTAGGCCTCTACCCTATTACTGTCTCAAGTCTTTTATCTAAAAGAGAAAAACAATTTTTACTGAGCAGAAATGTGGTTTTATGCAGACAACTAATAAAGGATAAATTTTATCTGGATCATTTAGGAATATCTAGCGTAAGAAAAACGAAAATTCTAGAAGAAATTGAACAACTCTGTAAATCTTAATATCATGAAAAAAGTTAGTCTAAAATTTTTAGGTGCCTCTGGTACGGTTACCGGTTCCAAATTCTATTTAGAAACTCCTGAATTGAATATTATGATAGATTGTGGCATGTTCCAAGGTCTTAAAGAGTTAAGGGAAAGGAATTGGGAACCATTACCAATAGATACCAGCAAAATAGATGTCGTATTATTAACGCATGGTCATTTAGACCATACCGGCTATCTACCTAGATTAGTAAAAGAAGGGTTTAATGGTCCCATCATTGGTAGTTACCCTACTTTATCAGTTGCACAAATAATACTGCTTGATAGTGCCAAAATCCAAGAAGAGCAGGCAAAGAAAGCAAATGAAGAAGGGTATTCTAAATACCCTAAAGCGCTACCTTTTTATGATTTAAAGGAAGCTAAAAGAACTATTGATTTGTTTTCTGGTAGAAAGAAAGATGAATGGGTTCAGCTGTCAGATAATATCAAGGTCAAATTTAGATACAACGGTCATATAATAGGATCGACCTTTATTGAATTAGAGATTTTCGAAAAACTATTTGTTTTTTCTGGTGATATTGGTAGATTGAACGATGCACTTTTATTACCCCCAGAAAGACCTGAGTGGGCAAATTATCTATTTTTAGAAAGTACCTATGGCAACAAACTTCATCCTAAAGAAGATATTGCCGAAATTCTTAGCGACCTAGTTCAAAAGACCATACAGGAACGAGGAACACTTATCATACCTTCATTTGCCGTTGAAAGACTACAATTGCTCATGTATTTATTTTGGCAATTATACAAGAAGAATAAAATACCCAACATACCCATATTTATAGATAGCCCAATGGGTAATAACGTTCTAAGTGTATTTGAACAATTTACAGACTGGCATAAACTTAGTAAAGAGGATTATGAAGCTATGTGTAATCATTTCACAATCATTACATCATACGCAGACACATGGAAAACTATAGATGATAAAAGACCTAAAATAGTTATTGCAGGTAGTGGTATGGTAACCGGTGGTAGGGTTTTAACTTATTTAAAACAATTAGTTGATGAACCTACAACAAGAGTATTACTCGTTGGTTACCAAGCCGAAGGCACACGGGGCAGACAATTACTAGAAGGCACGCATGAATTAAAATTGTTTGGAAAGTATTATCCTGTAAAAGCCAGTATTCATTTTATAGAAAGTCTTTCTGCACATGCAGATCAGGCAGAACTACTACATTTTATAGAGAATATTAAAAACACACCAGAAAAGGTCTTTCTTATTCATGGCGAGCCAGGCGCTTTAGATGCATTTAAGGTTAAAATTAGAGATACTAAGGGTTGGATCTGTCATATTCCCAAACTAGAAGAGAACATAGATTTATGGTTATAGGTAGTCAATAACCAATAGGTTCAATTCATATTTACTGACCATCGTCATATTCTTGACTTTTTCTAAATAGTACCTTCGACTTATATTCCAACTAAATATACCTTTCTTATGAAAAAGTTGATTGTAGTATTATCATTGATGTTAATGGGTTGTTCTTCTATTAGCTTAGTAGAAAATTGGAAAAATCCAGATATTGTGTTGTTCAATGCCAACAAGGTTTTAATTGTAGGTATGGCACAGAGTGATGATACTAGAGAAAACTTTGAAAGTGAACTTCAAGAAGAATTTACCAATAGAAATGTAGAGGCATGGCGTAGTATTGATATTTTCGACTTATCGCTTACCGATTCAAGAAAAACCGATAAGGAATTAGATAACGTAGAACAAAGTCTTTTAGATAAGGATTTTGATGCCATTTTATTGACCAAAATTACAGGGTCAGAAAATCGTGATAATTTTGTCAAATCTATTTCTCGTTGGGATGATCACCAATCTAGATTCAATGATGATTATTTGGAGCACCAAGGTATTTATTACGATGATACTTACTACGAAAAATATACTGTTTACCATGCCGAAACTACATTATATTGCATCTGCGAAGGAAAGGAAAGAGCTATGATATGGAGGGGTATTATTGAAATTACCGAACCTGATAATATTGATAAGGCTATTAAAGATTATGTGAAATTAGTTATTATAGCTATGGAAGATCAAGATTTGGTTTTTACTTCACAAGTAGATTAACACTTAGAAAAGAGGGCTAAGAACTTTACCTACTCCTTCTTTTAACCTTTTACCCCAAGGTCTATTCATAAATTCGCTGTACAGCAATTCATTACTAACGGCACAGTCATTTAAAAAGTCTGCTTTTAAAAGCTTGGAAAAATTCTTATTGTAGATGATGGCATTGACCTCATAGTTCTGTTCAAAACTACGGTCATCTAAATTAGCTGTGCCAATAGATGTAATAGTATCATCACTTACTATTATTTTACTGTGCAAAAAGCCGTCAGGGAATAGGAATATTCTAATGCCAGATTTTAAGAACATTTCAAAATAAGAATGTACAGACCAACTCACTACCTTATTATCTGCATTTTCAGAAACCAATAACCTAACATCAACACCGCTTAATGCAGCTGTTTGCAATGCTTGTATTAAAGCTTGACCTGGTATAATGTAAGGGTTAGTTATATAAATATATTCTTTGGCTTTATTAATAATTGAAAAATAAGTCTGTTCAAGAACAGGAAAATCATCGTCAGGTCCTCCAGCGACAATTTGCACCAGTTCACGAGAGTTCATAGGCATCTGATTATATAAATGTTGTAAAGGCTGTAGTAATTGGGTACTTACTAAATACCAATCTGTCATAAAAACCTGATCTAATTGCGTGGCTGCCGGTCCCTCTAACTTTAGGTGCATATCATGCCATTTGCCCAGACCTACTTGTCCTTTTAAATACTTATCAGAAATATTAATACCACCTGTAAAAGCTACTTTTCCATCTACAACAATAATTTTTCTATGATTTCTATAATTCAAAGAATAAAAGTACCTACCAAATTTAAAGGGTAGAAAAGAATACACCTCTACCCCAATGCCCAATAACTTTTTTAAATAGTTTTTGCTAAGTGTAAAGCTTCCAATACCATCATAAATCATTCTTATGGTAATCCCTTCATCTAATTTTTTCTTAAACAAAGCCATTAAGCGATCCGCTAACTCCCCTTCTTCAAAAATATAATACTGTATATGTATCTGTAATGTAGCCTGTTCCAAAGCGTTGAAAATGGAATCAAAAGTTGTTTTACCATCTTTTAATAATTGAAGTTCGTTATTTGCCGTTGGTGGAAAGTGAGCGTTTTTATAATTGAGGGTCATTAATTTTTTATACTTGCCATTAAACAAGTTAACCTGTTCGATATTCGGTTTGGGCAGTTTATTGAATAGGTCTTTCTTTAGACGTATAAGCTTTCGTTTTCGCCTATTTCTTCCAATAACCAGATAAAGAAAAATACCTCCAACGGGCAAAGCAAAAATAGCCATTATCCATGCCAAACTTTTTGTTGGTTTTGCTCCGTATAAAATAATGGACAGTACTATTACAATAGTAATTAAACTATAAATAACAATAAAAATAGTGGTCCACATGGGTTTATAGTTTTGAGAATATCTCTAAATAAAGCATTAAGATAGCGCTAAATTTTTCAACAAAACATGACCACAATCAGCCAAAAAACCAGCACTGCGGTAAATTGATTTAATGAATCATTATCCCATTTTCATATCTTTAGGCAGCCTCTTTACCAAGGGCAATTACAATTCATTCTAAAACCTTGATTATTAAGGGTAAACCAAAAACACCAAATTATACCAATGATTAAAACCACTAAACGTTCAATAAAGCAAATATGCTTTTTGTTATGCTGTGTTGTGCTATGTGTAAACTGTACAAAAAAGAAAGACAAAATCTTAGTTTTTAGCAAAACACAAGGGTTCAGACATGGCTCTATAGAAGCTGGTATTGAAGCTGTTAAGAAATTAGGAGAGGAAAATGGATATAATGTCATCGCAACAGAAAATGACAATTATATGGTAGAAGATTCTCTAAAAAACTACGCTGCCGTTATATTCAATAACACCACCAGAGACATTCTAAATGATGTTCAACAGGCAGATTTTGAGCGTTACATTCAAGCTGGCGGAGGCTTTGTTGGTATTCATGCAGCTACAGATACAGAATATGATTGGCCTTGGTACAACAAACTCGTTGGAGCTGTATTTAATAACCACCCACGTATTCAAGAAGCTAAATTGATTGTTAACGATAAATCTCATTCGTCTACCCAGCATTTAGACGATTTATGGATTAAAAGTGATGAGTGGTACAATTTTAAAAATATCAATCCAGATATTAACGTGCTTATTTCTATTGACGAGAGTAGTTACGAAGGTGGTACAAACCCAGAAAGCCATCCTATTTCTTGGTATCACAGCTATGATGGAGGTAGAGCCTTTTACACTGAAATGGGACATACGGATGAAACATTTCTAAATCCTAAATTTTTAAATCATTTACTCGGCGGAATCAACTATGCCGCAGGTGATGGCACATTAAACTATTCCTTAGCGAAAACAGATAGGGTGCCACCAGAAGATCGTTTTGTTAAAAACATATTAGACTTTAATTTGTACGAACCTATGGAGCTAGACGAACTTCCTGGAAAAGGAATCTTGTTCATAGAACGCCACGGTGCTTTAAAACTATTTGATTTTAAAACAGAAAAAACGAAGACCATAGCACAGTTAGAGTTGTTTTATGGTAATGAAGATGGTCTTTTAGGCTTAGCCGTAGATCCTAATTACCTTCAGAATAATTGGATTTATCTTTTGTATTCCGTTAAAGGAGATATGTCTAAACAACATGTTTCGCGCTTTATATTAAAGAACGATGAACTTGATTTAGATTCTGAGAAAATTTTAATGGAAATACCTACAAACCGTCACTGCTGCCATAGTGGTGGTGCTTTAGAATTTGGTCCAAATGGCAATCTTTTCATTGCTCTTGGTGACAATACAAACCCTTTTGAATCTTCTGGGTTTGCCCCCATGGACGAACGCCCAAACAGATCCGGATGGGATTCTCAACGTTCTGCTGCAAATACTAATGACTTAAGAGGTAAGATTTTACGAGTAAAACCAGAAGCTGATGGTAGTTACACTATCCCAGAAGGCAATCTCTTTCCTATTGGGACTGACAAAACAAGACCTGAGATTTATGCCATGGGATTAAGAAATCCATTTAGACATTCCATCGATAGCAAAACAGGTATTTTATATTGGGGAGACATTGGTCCAGATGCAGGTAAAGCAGATTCTAACCGTGGTCCTAGTGGTATGGGTGAATATAACCAAGCTAGGAAAGCTGGTTTTTGGGGTTGGCCATTTACCAGAGGTTATAATGAGGTATATAATGATTTTGACTTTACAACAAATATTGCAGGTGATAAATTCGACCCCGCACACCTTATCAATAATTCGCCAAATAACACCGGTATTCAAGAAATGCCTCCTGCTCAAAAATCAATGATACCTATGACTTATTATAGGTCTGAGGAATTTCCTTGGATGGGCGAAGGCGGAATTAACCCTATGGCGGGACCGGTATTTCATGAATCGGACATGGCTGGTGCTGAAAATATTTGGCCAAACTATTTTGAAGATAAATTATTTGTTTATGAATGGATGAGAGATTGGGTATATGTAATTACCCTAGATGAAAACCAGAATTATGTAAAGGCTGATGCATTTATGCCCAATGAAGAATTTTCACATCCTATGGATATGATTTTTGCCTCAAACGGAAATATGTATGTGCTAGAATATGGTCAAAAATGGAATGCACAAAATTTAGATGCTCGTTTAAGTAGCATTACGTATATAACAGGAAATAGAGAACCAGTTGCCAAATTTGAACATGACAGAACAGTTGGTGCGTCTCCTTTAACCGTAAAATTTTCTGCAGAAAATTCTATTGACTTTGATAACGATAAACTTACCTACGATTGGTATTTTACTAAAGATGTATCTCAATCTCAAGAGCAAAACCCCGAATTTGTTTTTACAAAAGATGGCAGTTTTAATGTTGTTCTAAAGGTTACCGATACTGATGGTAACACTTCAACAACAAGTTCAAAAATATTGGTAGGTAATGACACTCCTTCTCTTTCAATACATATTACAAGAAATGATTCCATTTACTGGGATGGCAAGAAATTGGATTATGAAATTATCGTAGAAGATAAACAAGATGGTTCAACACAAAATAACTCCATTTCTGCAGAGGATATAAAAGTGACTTTTGATTATATACCCGAAGGTAGAGATTTCGTTAAAGCCACTTTAGGGCATCAACGTAACCTTGAGCCTCTTGGTAAAAAAGCTATTGAAGCGTCTGACTGTAAGGCATGCCATGCTGTATTGGAAAAGGTCAACGGACCTAGTTATACCGACATTGCAAAACGATATAGTAAAGAAGATACAGGGTATTTGGTTTCTAAAATCATAAAAGGTGGCGGTGGCGTTTGGGGCGAGAATGCTATGTCTGCACACCCGCAACTTAGTGTAGAGGAGGTTTCTTTAATGGTAGAATATATATTGGACTTAAAACCTACGAATGGGGTAGTTAAAAAATCTCTTCCACTTAAAGGTACATTAACGTTCAATGAACACATGGGTAAACAAGGCGAAGGAAACTATGTGTTAATGGCTTCTTATCGTGATAAAGGCAATCTAAACCAACCTAATTCTGAGCTTACCGTTAGTGAGCAATTTATCTTTAAAAGTCAGAAAATTGAAGCTGAAAACGCAGACGAGATTAAGGAAGGCACCGGAACCTGGAGTACAAAAAAATCTAGAGTAGTTGGCGTTCTTCAAGATGGTTCATTCTTAAAATTTAATAGCATTAATTTAAAAAATCTGGAACATTTAAAATTTGCGGCTTTTTATAATCTAGATCAAGAATTTAAAGGTGCTGTAGAAATTCATGAAGACCGTATAGATGGTCCAATTATAGGTAAACAATTATTGGCGCATAATGGTAAAGAAGAAACAGTTTACTACAACATACCTGTCTCTACAACTAAAGAAAATGCCACATTATACTTGGTCTTCATAAATAAAGAAAATACTACACAGAATATTTGTCATGCAGATTGGATTTCTTTCGACTTTAAACGTTAATAATAATGCTAAATGTAACAAAAGAGGCTTCAATTTAATTGAAGCCTCTTTTGTTTTAAAAAACTATCTAAATCTTTATCCCTACTCATTTATCATGATTTTCGTCATAATATCTAACAGTCCTTCTGTCTAACTTTATAGTCTATTAATAATTAAATATTGATGAAATGAGCAGCTTTAGAAATAGACCCAAAGACAATTACATTCACGAAGCAGACTGGAACTCGCTTTATGTACTAACTGAACATTGGAAATCTGATATCGTTTTTTACAAAGAAGACTTAAAGTTCTTACATCATTTAATAGAAAAGTACTTTATATGGATGGCGAGGAAAGAAAATATTGATATGGTGAGGGAAATTGAAGTAAGCCTTATTGACACTGATAAGAAGTGCGATAAATTAGTTAAGCAAGTAGATGTCCATTTACATCACCTAGCCGAATTAATAGATAACCCTTTTGCTTATGATTCACATGAATTTAGAACCGAACATGCGCAACTAGAAGATAACCTTACCCTATTTGTAAAGCAATTTAGAGCTAACCGTAAGGAAGTTTTTTCAATTACCGAGCATGTAATTGATGGCGAAGAAATGGTGAAACAACTTGGATTGGTTTCTTAGTTAAAACATGAATTATTATAGCATTTTCTAAATATCAAAAAATGAAAAAACTTCATAAAATACTTAATGAAATTACAGAAATTACCTTAAATATAGAAAAGAATTACCCCGAGTTATATCGTTCATTAGATGAAAATCCCATGACCTTACCTGTTAGTAAACATCCCCATATGGACAAGGAAGTAATGCAAGAATATCTTGAAAGTTTAAAACAACTATTAAATCATTATTTAGATGAGCATAAAACGGCTCTTTAAAAAGATTTAGGCGAAATTAAATTTTACACCATAAATAACAATATATCGCAATAGACCTATACCAAATGGCCATCTTAAGAATTCCTACTCAAAAAGAAATAAAAAGGTACGCAACACTATTTAATGTATTAGTAAAATACGGTTTTGAAGATGTGCTGTCGCATAGTCCAATTTTAAAATTAGTTCCAAATAAGTATTTAGAAAACCACCCAGATACCAAGAAAAATTTATCTTTTTCTAAATACGAACGTATTCGTATGGTCTTGGAAGAATTAGGACCTACTTATATAAAATTAGGGCAGATTTTCAGTACTCGAGAAGATATGTTACCGCTAGAGTTAATCAATGAACTTGAAAAGTTGCAAGACAATGTGCCCATGGTCAAAGACTTTGATGTTTTAAAAATGGTCGAAGAAAATCTTGGTGAAGAAAAATTTAAATATTTCGCTACCATAAAGTTAGAGCCATTAGCGGCGGCATCTTTGGCACAAGTACATAGAGCACAACTTATAAATGGCGATGAGGTCATCTTAAAAATTCAGAGACCAAATATTACAGAAGTAATCGAAGCTGACCTTATGGTCATGAAGCAAGTAGCAGAAAGCCTAGAAAAATACAGTACACAGGCACAAGCTTTTCAACCAATTCGAGTTATAGAATCTTTTGAAAAAAGTATAAAAGAAGAGCTTCAGTTTGCAAAGGAAATAGAAAATACAGAACGCTTTACAGCTAATTTTAAGGGTAATGAATCTATTCACGTTCCAGAAGTTTATCGAGATTTATCTTCCGATACAATTATTTGTATGGAATATATTAATGGTATTAAAGTCTCTAATATAGATGGCTTAAAAGCAGTAAACATCAACCCTAAAGCGGTAGCAAAAATTGGTGTAGACCTATATATTGAGCAAATTTTAGATTTTGGTTTTTTTCATGCAGACCCACATCCAGGAAACATTTTTATACTTCCAGAAACGGGACAGATATGCTTTCTTGATTTTGGAATGATGGGAAGTATTCTACCAAATGAAAAAGAAAATCTAAGTGATCTTCTTCTTTATTTTTTAAGCAAAGACGTTAAAAGAATAATATCTCTACTCGAAAAAATTGCCATAAGAACCAATATTCCCGATTATAAAAAATTAGAACAAGATTTATATGAATTACTAAATGGTGTTAGCAATATTGCCATACAGAATATTAAACTTGGTGATACTTTATCTCAGTTCAAAATTATTTTATACGAAAATCAAATTATAATACCCCACTACCTTTATATGCTGATAAGGGGCATTGTTCTTATTGAAGGTGTGGGTCTTAAACTAGATCCTGAATTTAATATCACAAATAATTTAGAGCCGTATACAGCAAAAATAATGCGTAAGCGTTTTAACTTTAAATACCTTTTAAAAAAGAACCTGAAACGTATAAAAGAAATCAATGAATTAGCGGATACGTTACCTGATGATATTAATACCATCATTAAAAAAATAAAAGAAGGAAAATTAGAAATAGTTCACGAACATAAAGGTCTTCAAGAATTTCAACTTGCTACAAGCAAAGCTGTTAATCGCTTAGTATTTGCCGTTATTATAGCTGCACTCTCCATAGGATCTTCACTTTTGGTAATGGCTAAAATGCCCCCGTTAATAAATGGAATACCTCTTTTAGGCGCTATTGGCTTCGTATTATCTGCACTCTTAGGATTTTACATTGTTATATCAATATTTAGAAATGATCAATTCTAAATGTAAAACTTATGGACGAAATTAAAATTATAAGTAAAGTTATAGACCCCTATATTTTAGGTGTTATTATCAGTTTAGGCATTGGTCTTATTCTTGGTCTAGAGAGAGAATATAATAACCTTAAAGAAGACAAAGGATTTGCCGGAATAAGAGCTTTTCCCATTGTTGCCATTTTAGGCTTTGCACTAGGAAGCCTAACTGATATCTATACAGTATGGCTACCAATAGTTGCCCTAGGTGCTTTTATTTTCTTTTTAGGTTTCAATCATTTATATAAAGAAACTATAGATTATGAAAGAAGTTTTACCACCAACTTAGCTTTGATTGCCACCTTAATACTAGGCTTAATGGTTTCTGCAGCTTATTATAGAAATGCAGTAGCTACAGCTGTAATTATAGTAACCCTACTTTCTCTCAAAACCCGTTTCCACACCGTTATTAGCAATATTACCTCGGACGAGCTTTTTGCTTTAATAAAATTTTCTATTATAGCTTTATTGATATTACCCTTTTTACCTAATAATAATTACGGACCCAATGAATTATTAAATCCGTTTGAGATTGGATCTATTATTGTAATTGTTTCTTTCTTAAATTTCATTGGCTATTTTTTAGTCAAATTTGTAGGCTCTAAAAAAGGAATTTTACTAACTGCAATTCTTGGCGGACTAATATCAAGTACTGCGGTAACTTGGAGCTATGCATCAAGAAGTATTGAATCTCCCGAACTGTCCAAAAAATATGCTGCCGGTATCATCATTGCCTCGGCAATTATGTTTCCTAGACTTGCTTTATTGACTTATATTTTTAACAGCGCACTATTCATGTATGTCGCCATACCTTTTGCAATTTTCTCATTAATATGTCTTACCGTGTCTTTAGTACTAATTAAAGAGGATACAAATAAACCTGATACGAACATTAAATTGGGAAACCCAATGAATCTTCTTAACGCCATTGGATTCGGTGTTATTTATGTAGTAATTCTATTTGCTGTCTTTTACAGTAATCAGTTTTTTGGTGAAAGCGGATTATATTATTCAGCTTTAATTGCTGGTTTAGCAGATACCGATGCCATTACCATTAGTTTAGCAAAATTTGCTTTGGACGGAGAAAAACTAAAATTAGCTTCTTCGGTCATCGTCACCGCCGTAATGAGTAATATGCTGGTTAAATTAGGTATTGCCGTATTTAAAGGATCAAAAATTACTGGTAAACTGGTTGGGTTTACTTTTGGTGGAATCATTTTTATTGGTGCTGTATACGCTGTAATAACCCATTAAAGTACTACCATTTAGAATTTATACAAGGCATTGGCTTTACTATTGAATCCTTAGGTCTAAGAATTGCTTTAAAGTTTTTCCGGTCAGAATCTTTCTTTTTAATCCGCTTATATATTTTTTCACCTCTTATTGAAAGAAATGTTAAAATATTTCGTCAAAGATTCTAAATCAACCTAATGAGTACAAGTAAAACCATCAAGTTTCTAGGATATTTAGGATTAATCGGATCTATTTTAGTGGGTTTAGGGGAATATTTTCTCCACTACTCCACTAATATTCTAGGTCATTCCGAGAATTATGAATTCTTTACTTTCGTAGACTTAAACCACATGACAATAGGTCATTTTTTAGCAGTCATTGGTCTTCCCTTTTATTTTGCTGGCTACATTCATATATACCTAATGCTTAAGTCGGGTAATGAAACATTAGCCAGAATGGTACTAGCTATTGGCTTTATTGCTTTTGCGGTTGGAGGAATATGGATAGGCTCTCGCTCTTCCATAGGAAACATAGTACATCTTAAAGAATCGATGAACTCAGAAGTGTATAAAAACCTATTAACACATTATACAGATCACATGGAAGTATTAGTACAAGCGCTACGCGTTATAGTTGCACTATTATCTATTGTTTTCATTGTTGCAATTTTAAAGGGCGGTACTTACTATAAAAAATGGATGGCAATTTTCAGTCCAATCGTTATCTTAATTGCTGTGGCATTAGTTGGGTTAGCAATACCGGCTATAGGTCAGCATACACTACCTATTTTAATGAATATCACTCACTTTATCCTTTTCGGACTCTCATTATACCAACTAAATAATATTAAAAAACCATTACAAAATGATTAAAAAGTTATTTAAAATAACAGGGATACTCTTATTGACGATGATGATCATAGTATTTTTTAGATTCTGGCGTGATTCCGTTTCTGATAAATACGATGTAAGTATTGAATCAATTGAAATTCCTAAATTTACTAGTACTCCTCTAAATTTTGTTCATAAATATACAGGTGAAAAATCACTTCCTTTAGCTCCTTCCGCTCTTATAGATATTAATAATGACAATATCGATGAAGTATTTTTTGGTGGAGGAATGAGCCAAGAAGATGCTATCTACGCCTATCGTAATAATGAATTTGTTTTGATTTCGGATGAAGTGGGTTTACCAAAAAAAGGAAATACCACAACTTCACTAGGTGTAGTATCTGGCGATATGGATAATAACGGATTTACTGATTTAATTATTGGTCGTGAAGATGGTCTTCGAATCTATTATAATGATGGTAAGACCTTAACAGAAACAATTGTAAATACACCTGTAAATAAAAAATCTACTCCTACAGGTATTACCCTTGGTGATATTGATAAAGATGGAGATTTAGATATTTTCTTAGCTACCTACCTCAACAAAAATCTAATGGAAGGTCAAAACATTTTTGAACGATATGACTATGGATCCACAAGTGAGCTGTTACTAAACAACGGCGATAATTCTTTTAAAAGTATAACCAAAGCTGCTGGCTTAGATTACATACATAACACTTTCCAAGGGGTTTTGGTAGATATCGACAACGATTCTTGGTTAGATCTTGTTGTGGTACATGATACTGGCGAAGCTAGAACCTACAAGAATAATGGGGACTTGACTTTTACTATGAAATCAAACCCATTAACAGGTAAGTTCGCTTACCCAATGGGGCTTGCAGTTGGCGATTATAATAATGACGGATTGGTAGATTTTATGTTCTCGAATGTGGGTACCACTGCCCCTAACTTTATGGCAAGTGGTGATATTAAAGACAAATCTCTTTTTAATGACAAATGGATTCTGTTTAAAAATGAAGGCAACTTTCAATTTACAGATGCTGCAGAAGATGCTAAAATTGCTGGGTACGAGTTTTCATGGGGCTGCACTTTTGCCGACATGAACAATGACGGACTGCAAGATTTAATAGTAGCAGAGAACTATGTCGATTTTCCTTTCAGTAAAGTATTTAAACTTCCAGGACGATTATTGATGCAAAAAGAAGACCATACTTTTATGCCAACAGAAACAGAAAGTGGTGTTGAAAATCCGTTATACGGTATAACCGCACTTGTAAGTGATTTTAATGCTGATGGTCATTTAGACCTTATTTGGACTAATATAGATGGTCCTGCGAATGCTTTTATCAATAAGGGTAATTCCAATAATTTTGTACAAGTAAATTTAGAAGATGCAGCAGAAGCTATGGGAGCGAAAGTTACCGTTGTTACGCCAGACCAAACGTATACCGATTGGCTGGTAACTGGTGAGGGTTTGGTTAGTGATCAAACCGCGTTGCTTCATTTTGGTTTGGGAACAACCCAGAACATCGAAAAAATAAAAGTAACCTATTCCAATGGTAGAATCGACGAAATTATTGCACCTAAAATCAATTCAGTTGTCGATGTAATTAAGGAACGTAATCTAACGATAGCAAAGGATACCTTAGAAACAAACTTGAAAATAAAATAATGATAAACTCTCTAAAAAAATTATTCAATAAAAGACCAGACGAATTCGATAAAACTCCAGAAGACGTATGTCCTAATTGTTGGGGTGATCAAGAGTATGGAAATGTAGTTCGTAAAAAATACAAAGATTTACAAATTGAGGTAAATAATAAAAGTAGTAAACATGCCTTTATTCAAGACTTTGTGGTTACACATTTAAAAGGAATACATTTAAAGAGTAAAGTAAATGGCCTTGAATGCCCTACTTGTCATTTAACCCTTAAAAATGAAATCAAGTAATCTTATATATTGGATTACAAATGTACTTTTCGTCATCGGTATTTTCGGTGCGGGAAACCTAGTTATTACAGAATTCACAATAGGTAATGGCTGCCCTAAATTTGGGGCAGTGCCTGCCTGTTTAATTATCCTAATTTGCTTTACGCTTCCCCTTATTTCGCATTTGCTAAAAAAATGGAACCTTATTTACTTCCTATTTACTGGGATTGCAGCTCTAATTGCATTGGTCGCATCGGTAATGCAGTTTATGGATACTGCAGAATGTCCTAAAAGTGATTCGGGAATACCTATGTGTTATTTATCATTACTAATTTTTACTTCACTTATTATCCTTAAAAAAATTCAGCTTAATTATGTCAACTACAAATGAGAAAATGAAGGCTAACGCCTCCTCACTTTTTTGATTCTAATCGTTTACATAAGCTTTGTTTATGACGCTCTTGTAATCAAAAAGTGAACCATTCACATGGTTCACTTTATCGCTTGGTCGGGATGACAGAACTAACCCACCAAACCTCAATGCTCTTATTATCAAATAATTACAGGTTTTTTAAACTTATCAGGTAACCGAATAGGTAACTTTTGCCTCGAAATCATTCGTATATTTAAAGGTACTTCAATAAATGGATACAAAACATATCAATCTATATTATTTATTCGTCAAGTGTTTCAAAAACCTATTTAATTTCAATTTATGGAATTCTTGCAAAACTGATATGGAAATTAGACATAGAAAAATGGTAGAATCAAAATTCTAGATGAAATTTCCATATCGCTAATAAATCAATCAAAAAGAAGGATAGTGAATAGACATTAAACACATAGGGGTTTAGATATATGCCACCAATAACGCAAAACCAAAGAGTTTAGAAAGAGAAAGACGTTATTTATTCTGGTCAAGTTCGCGAAACTGCACGACTTTCATTTCTGATTTTCTAAGGAAACCCTAAGTAATGGCGTACCGATTGAAACAGGCTTACAATATATTCGTCTTTAGGGCTATTGGTTTCCATTATATCATTATATTATTGATGGTCTTCATGTACACGATCAATAGGGAATTTGGTGCTTTCAATACCATTTTTGCCAAGCTGGAAATGAAATCTGACGTATCGGCAACTCTTAAATTAATTGAAACCTTTCACACTAAGTTTAATCCAAACTTTCCGTTCAGCTATAAGTTTCTCGACCAAGATTTTCAGAACTTATATACATCTGAAAGAAAGCTATCGATACTATCACGGTATTTCGCCATACTCGCGATAATCATATCTTGTTTGGGGTTGTTTGGTCTTACGACATTTACAGTTAATAAACGAAAAAAAGAGATTAGCATAAGAAAAGTTATGGGGTCAACTGGATACCAAATTATAATTTTGCTATTCAAGGATATTTCAAAACTAGTGTCCATAGCCTTGCTTATTGGCATTCCCCTTTGTTACTATTTCACCCAAGATTGGCTTGAGAATTTTGCCGAACGGATTGATTTAGACCCATGGTTTTTCATATTGACAGGAGGGCTATTTTTTATTTTGATGATTCTGGCTTCCGGTTTTCAAATAGTAAGAACACTGTCGATCAACCCGGCTAAAACGCTAAGAGATGAAAATTAAATGATTTTGTAAGATTGCATCGAAATATCAGATTTTATAGTTAAAGACCATACAAGTCTTTATCCTTTATTTAAACTTTGGCAAACTAGACAATGGCTTTTTATCGGAGATTACGGTGATATAGTTTTTATATTATTTGAAGAATGAATATCAAGAAAATAGCTGGCCCATAAAGCAGCATATCCAAGCGGGTAAATCTCCTATTGTCAAGCGGGTCCCACTTACTTCGTGTGAGAGTGACAAATTCCTTATTCTGAAAGTTTAGGCTTATCCATCTTAAAATTTGAAACGCAATTAAGAAAATCCAAAAATTTCTAAGTCCACGTATTGCTGACCAATCAGCATTGTTAAGTCCGTGTTTGTAGTAAATTACTATTTGTACAAGGGAAAATCCAAACCAAAGAAGCCAGACATCGAAATTTCTCAACGCTACATAATTAAAACCAATAGTAAAAAAATAAAGTCCAAACGAATAAAATATAATTGAATTTCTATTTGAAAATTCAACAGGTTCAATCATCAGAAAATAGATAGAAAAACACACGCAGATCCCCATTGGGATAAAATTCAAAATATTTATTTTATTTCTTTTGAAAAATCTGTTTTCCATCATTTGCGAAAATTATCCATAACATTAAGGACTATACGTGGTCAGGTGGTGTCATTTTGCACAATACCGATTTACCCCCTCTGTTTAACCATCCTTTATTTGAACTCTAAATAGCTACTTCAAGTCAGTTTTCAAATTCTTTATCAGCAATTAAAGCTTTAAAAAAATCGGCAACCATCGAGGTTCCTGTGTACCCTCCATCATCAACATTAGACAAAATTATTACCGTATAGTTATCCTTCATAAAATCCATAAGCTCATTATGTACCCCATACCATCCTCCACTGTGACCTTGGATCGTCTGATTATATCTTAGGTCTATATCGATTCCATAACCCAAATTTGTATTATAACCCTTTACTTTGGGCTCAAACATTAGCTCGGTAGTTTCTTCTTTCAATAGGATATAGTTACGAAGCGACTTTGAAAACCTAAATAAATCATCTATTGTCGAGTAGTGGAAGCCTGCTGGAGATGCTTTTGAAAGATAATAATCATTCTTTTTTAGATAATTGTTCTCACCGAACAAAGTTGTGTAACCACTTGCTTTGTTCGGTACAATGGAATCGATTTCCAACTCCGTTGTATGGCTCATTTCTGAAGGAATGAAAATATGCTCTCTAACATAGTCGTAATAATCTTGCCCACTGACCTTCTCTATGATTAAACCAAGAATAACGAACCCTGATCCGCTGTAATCGTATTTTGTTCCAGGTTTTGATAATAAAGAATCATTAATAAATAGCTGCGCAAAATCTGAAACATTTTTATAATCCAAATTATTCTTTTCCCAATAATTCATTGAATTATTATTTCCCGAAGTGTGGGTCAAAAGTTGATGAATAGTAACCGAGTCCCTTACAAGCTGATTTGGGTAGTCAGGCAGATATTTGCCAATCGGCGAATTAAGTTCCAACAAACCTTTTTCATACAATTGTAAAGTAGATACTGCTGTAAACATTTTGGTGATAGAAGCAAGATTAAATTTAGTGACAATCTTATTAGGTACACCATATTCAATACTGGCCATACCATAGGCTCTCCTTTCGGTTATTACGTCATTATGAGCTACTAAAATAACACCAGAAAATGAATCATTTTTTAAACTATCCAAAAACGAATTTATTTTACTATCATTTCTATTATTCGATTGACCAAACGTGCAAATACCTGTAAGCAAAATAAGGATCGAAAATTTTAATCTTAACTTCATATAATCAGTTTTGGGATGTTGTAAAACTTAATATTCAGGTATAATTTACTAGCACTTTAATTTAACCCGATTCTTAATATACAATCATTCTTAATTATCACTACGCACTTCTAAACTTGCTAATCCTTCTTGCGCTTGTTTGAATTTAGGTTTTAGTTCTAATGATTTTTCATAATTCAGTTTTGCCTTTGATAACAAGCCATTTTTACTTTCTGCATTAGCCAGGGAGAAATATGAGTGATAGGAATTTGGATAATTTATGATGTTTAATTCAAAATAAGAAATTGCCTTTTCTATCTCTTTTGTGCTATCTAGAAAGTAATTACCCAGAATATCAATTACCCTTTCCTCGGGTAGAAGTTTCAATCCCAAAGTTTTTGAAATACTATTGAAATGTTCTTGAATTTCATTTGCAGATGCACCAAGCATATGATGCATTTTATAATTTTCAAAAATGAATTGAAGCCCTTTATAAATAGAAGTTAAAGGAACAGTACCGTGGTCTTCATTTTCAAAGATTTCATATTTAACTTTAGAAGCAATGTTCGGTTTGGATTGAACGGCTTCGTAAAATTTTACTTGATTAACCCTCATCGCTGTTGTGTCATTAATTGAATTGGAATTATTGGCACCTGAGATGTATATTTTCTTTTTGTAATACTCTTCTTGATTGAATTCTGAAGATTGAACAATTTTTGTTAGTAGTCCCTCGTCCCACCATAAACTGGGGTCTATCGCTAAATATCCATCAAATAGTGAATCATCTGAAATAAAATCAGAGACAGCTGTAAGACCTCCAAGAGAGTGTCCTGTTAGAATTTTAAAGGAGGATGTTCGATAGTCGCGACGTATTTTAGGAAGTAATTCATGCTCAATAAAATTTAAAAACTTACTTGAGTTACCACTAACTTTAAATGCATCTACGAAAACTCCTTCTGGATCAATAGTTGAATTTGAAGGTGTATAATCTGAAATTCTATTCTCACTATTAATGCCTACAATAATATATTCAGGTATTAATTTACTATCCAATCTATTACTCATGAAATTTGCTATACCCGTAGTAAGTTCAAAGTGATCTTGAGCATCAAGGAGAAATAATATCGGATAAATTTTAGGACTGTAAATAGTATCATTATAAGATTTGGGCAAATGAATTAAAATAGTCCTTTCCTGATTTAGGGTATCTGAGAACACAGAGATTTTTTCTCCAATTATTATGTCCTTAGTTTTTTGACTAAATCCTATATTCAAGCCTAGTAGAAAGAAAAGAAATAGGACTTTGTTTTTTAAAATCAAAATATATTGTATTAAATTTCGTGTGATTTTATGATAAAAATGAAGTAGCCATTTGATTATCCATATTAGTTTCCAATTTAAGAAATAGTATAAGAAGAATCAATATATCGCCTTTAAACCACCTATAATTAAATCCTCATATTTTTTCCTTAGCCTGTTTTAACCTTTCTTGAAAATCAACTAATTTTGGTTCAATATCTGTTCTATTCGATGAAAGTAAAGAATTAAAAACAGAAACGGCTTTCTCTAGAATACGTACTTCTTCAATAGGCAACTTCCTTTTACGATATAAAATAGCCAATCTCCGATAAGGAAAACTTCCCTCAAAATCCTCAGAGATGTTTGCTTCGTAAAGAGCCATAGCATTTAATACTTTACCATCTTTTTCTAACTGCTTACCCAATATATTTCTTCGGACTTGAGCATCGAACTTATTACTCATCTATTATTTCTACTTTAGCTTAGCCAATGAATCCTTTATTTGAACTTTACACGATAGGCCTTTATTTACCAATCAAAAATAAATTTATAGTTTAACTGATATTTTAGGCCGACAAACCGTGATGTATTTCTCCAACTTCGTAATCCTTTATCAATATATCAGCTGGCACGTGTAATCTTTTATTTATAGCCCTAATATGGTTTAGGGTCAATTTTCTAGTTCCACTGAAAAGTTCGGACACCCGAGACCTACTATTTATAATTTTACCTAAATCACCTTCACTGATTCCATTCTGCTCCATCATAAATCTGATTGCCTCCAAAGGATGTGGCTCTTCTATATGATAATTTTCATTCTCATATTTTTCAATTACTAATGCCAATAAGTCGAACTCATCAGATTCAGGTGTTCCTTCTTCTGCATCGAATATTTTATTGAATCGTTCCAAATACTGTCTGTACTGATTTTCTGATTTGATAATTTTGATTTCCATAACTCTAACAGTCTTTTGTTATAGCTTGAACTATAAAGGTTATTATTTAACTAAAGGCTTTCTATGTCCAATTTATCATACTCTTTATGTGTGCCAATAAACCTTATAAAGGCCGCATGTTTTTGATAATTGAATTTAACGATCAATCTAAAATCGTTACGACAAATATTGAATATTATTTTACCATCCTTAACCACATCTGCAGTGTTGAACAATGCTATCACCTCGTTAGAATTTTTAAACTCAGTGTTCTTGATAATACTGTAAAAAGCCCTTAACTGTTTTTCCGCTTTTGGGTTCTTTTTCCAGAATTCAATTAAAGTGCTTTTCGAATATATTCTCATGATTAAGATGAATACCTTGATACAAATATATTTATTATTTCCCGTTATGGGAAATAATAATTGTTAAAATTTCCCGAAATGGGAAATCGGCTTAAATCATCAACTGGCTCATTATTTAATTCAATTCAAGGAATTACTCATAATGCCCTAATTAATCCTTTATTTGAACTTTAGTTTTATTCTCATTAAACTCTTTAGTTGATTGCAATGCTAATTTATAATTTTAATGTCGTCATACTGTAGTCCTTCTTTTACTCTACTCTTGGAATCAAACCTATAGGATAATGAAATATTAATTTGTGGTACTCTGTTCTGGAGCTCTAGTTCTCGAATAAAATCACTTCCGTATGAAGTAACCACTCTTTTATTAGAATTTAAAACATCACTGTAGTTTACGGTTAAAGTATACTTGTCATTAAAAATATTATTACTTAATCCAAAGTTCATGTAATAAATACCCTTACGCCTATATTGACCAGTTTCTATTGGTCCCCTATAATTATTTTGCCATTGAAATTTCATTGATTTCAATAAACTAATGGTCTGGTTAAAACGTCCATAAAACAGTAATCCTTCCCCGTCAAAACTTGCCCCTCTAAAACTTCCCACTTGCTTAAATCCATTGAATGTAGTTTCAAGGTAAATATTCCACCAATTGGTCGGCTCATAAGAAATACCTAGTTCCAAACCATAAGCTGTATAATTGCCAATATTTGCTATGGTCGAAGCAAATACTTCTCTAGTCTCAGAACCAACAGTAATAACACTTTTTTCCACAAAAAATTCCGATTCGTTCTTTGTATCCCTAAGGTATAATGTTGGATTAATTTGAAATTTTTCAAATACATTTCCTGAATAACTTAATTCTGCACTACTTATGTATCTAGGATTAATATCGGGGTTTCCAACAAAAATATTTCGATTGTCGGTGTAACTTGAAAAAGGTACTACTAGTTTATAGTAGGGCCTTCCGATCCTTCTTGAAAAACTCAAACCATAACTTCCAGTTTCTCTGGGTGTAAAATTAAAAAATAAGGAAGGGAACAAATCCGTATAGTTTTTCCTTTGTTCAAAATTTGAAGCATTGGCCTCTATCAAAATACTCGTAGTTTCTGACCTTAAACCGACTTTATACGAAAAGGTTTCCCAAGATTTCCCATATTGGGTATAAAATGCATGTACGTTCTCCCGATACTCAGTTTCATTTGTAAACTCAGGAATATTGACAAATCCTGTTTCCGAAGCCGTACTTACCCCGAAGTCATTTTCTGTAGAACTTAATGTTGCTAAATAACCAATTTCGAATTTAGCGTTTCTTAGTAGCGGCAAAATATAATCCGCGGATAATAAAAATTGCCTCCTATTTTCTTGATTCGAAGTTAGATCTATACCATCGTCATTTGGATTGGGAAATAAGGTACTCTCTAAAATTCTGGCATTATCAAAATCATTGGCAAATTCTCCACTTATGCCTAACTCTAATTTATGCCCCAAAGTATCCAGTAAAATGGAATAATCTGTCCTACCTTGAACAAAATTACCTTTTTGTTCTTCCTCCTCCGACCGATTGATAATCGAAGTAAGTTCCCTATCCTTGAAGTCCTCATAATTGGTGAAATTTTCATTATCGGCCTTTACTTTTCGATATGTAATACTGCCTGAAAGGGTCTGTTTTTCATTAAGGTTTCTACTTCCACCAACATTCAATAAAGCATATACCTGCTTACGCAAACGATCAGATATTTGTTCCGTGCTGTCCGGTGTGGTTTGAAAATTATCCAATGAAATTCTGCTCTTTCCAAGGGGCTCAGAATATCCAATCCCAGTATTGGTATACCATGAACCATTTTTAGTTGCACCGTTTAGATTTACGTTGGTACCTATATTAAGTCTATACCCTGTAAAAAGTTCGGCACTTCCGTTCAATTTCTTTACACTCCCCTTTTTAAGAATAACGTTTATTATCCCTGCATCACCTTCAGCAGTAAATTTTGCCGATGGATTTGTTATTACTTCCACTTTTGCTATGCTACTGGATGGAATCGAGCGAAGAAATTCAGCCCCACTTGTAAACCCACTTGGTTTTCCATCTAAAAGTATAAGTACATTGGCGTTACCTCTGAGACTTAAACTTCCGTCAGCATCAACCTGTACGGATGGAACATTTTGCATTACATCCAAGAGCGTACCACCTTTGGAAATAAGGTCCTTTGAAACATCGTATACTTTTTTGTCGATATCAAGTTTAGTTGCAGATGTTGTATTTCTTACCACAACTTCCTCCAGTTGAGTCTCGGCCTCAATGATAAGTTCCCCTAATTCTATTGAATCTTCACTATTTAAAAAGTTAAACCTAAATTTTTTAGAGACCAATCCCGCTACCGATATCACGGCTACATAATCATCCTTTTTCAATGTCAATGAGAAGATTCCATTCTCATTTGCCAAGGTTCCAGAAGAATTTATAGAATCCTTGTTGGTTGTAAAAACAACACTGGCGAAAGGAATCTCTGACCCTGAACCATCAACAATATTTCCAGTAACATTTACTGATTGGGAAAATAAACTAACAGAGGTTAGAAGTAATAAAAGGAAAGAAAAATAAAATTTCATTTTAATTTATTATTAAGTAGTAATTACCCCTAACCCGGCGAAATTGATTTATCCTTTATCCAAACTTTGAAATCTAGTCTATGTCTTGAATTACAGTTAATACATTTGATTATGTAGGAGCCTTTTCTGATTTGTTTTAAATTATTCGATCCACATTTACAACTTTATTCAACCAGAGGTAATTTTACAATAGCATCAATTTTCCTATTATGATCAACTCTTCTTTTAGTTTCAGCTTCTCTATTGTATACTTCAACGTTTGAAGATTGACTCATAATTAATCCTTTATTTGAACTTTACTGTTTCGCTAATAAAGATACGATTAGAAATTATAGTTCCGAAAAAGGTTCGTTTTATGGAACTTCAATATAATCGGAACTCTGTTTATAGTATTTATCTGATTACTAATCAATAACACATTATTTTTCAGAACAATATCCACGCAACCTTATATAAGAATTTACATCTTTTTATAATAGAAGTCTAAATTTAACATAAGATTTTTCTTACCTAATAATTTTATTAAATTAATAACCATGAAAAAAAAAACACTCTTTTTCTTCTTCTTACTTCAATGTTTTATAAATCTTTCTTGTTCTAGTGACAATTATTCAGAAAGCTCGCAGGTTTTTGAAGATTTAACAGCAACGGTAAAAGGTCAGGTTTCATGCCAAACTATGAATGACGGATTTGTTTTTGAAATAGAATTGGATGAGCCGATAAACGTTTCTGCTCAGACAAGTTTGAAGTCTATTGGGATTACTAATCTTCCAGAGAATCTAAAAATGGAAGGCACAAAAATATTGATTAGTGTAAGACCAGCTGAATTTCCTAATGGCACATGTGTTACAACATTTTCCCCAGAGTATTTTTTTGAAAATACAAAAGCAAGTTTAACCCCTTAAATATTAACCTATGAAATGTAAGTTACTTCTATCAATCTGTTTTTCTCTTTTTCTCCTCAACGGTATTAACGCTCAAGAATATTATTGGTCAAGCCAAAAGAAAAACCCTTTGACTGTTGATTCAAAAAGGGCTGTATTACATTTAGTTGAAAATTCTGCTCTTGAAGCCAGGTTACGCACAAATAGTTCTTTTGAAAAGATTGAACGTATTAGCGAACACTCTGTTATGATTGTAATAAAGGATAATGGTAAACTATTATCTGACGAAATTACTGGAATTGCATCAAATAGTATTGCATCTTTTTTGGATAATAATGGAGAACCTATTATACCTACAGGTGAAATATTGTTTGAGCCGAAAAAAGGAGTTTCTATTAGCGAGGTAAACAAAGTTTGCGAAAATCAATTAACAGTATTAGACAAAGAATATTCAAATTACACAGTTCTAGTTAAAGATTATGCAAGAATATTTGAATTAGCTAATAAGTTGTACGAAAGTGGATTGGTAGAGTATTCCCACCCTAATTTTATTGGGACTCTGGTTAAATTTCAAAATGATCCACTTTATCCTCAACAATACTATTTAAATAATACAGGTCAGTTTGGTGGTACTGCTGGAATTGATATAAACGGACCACAGGCCTTAACTATTACTGAAGGACTTACTGACGTTAAAGTTGCTGTGATTGATGATGGAGTAGAAAATCATATTGATATTAACGGGAGGGTTTTGTCTGGTTATACGGTTGGAAATCCAAATGGTAACGGTTCACCAGCGGCGGGTGCGGCACACGGACAAGCCTGTGCGGGAATAATTGGAGCTTCTTTAAATAATAATGAGGGTATTACGGGTATTGCCCCCTGCACAGAAATTGTTCCAATAGATATTTTTTCAAATATAAATGCATCTGCAGGACAAATTAGGGATGCAATCGACTGGGCTTGGGATGAAGGAGAGGCAGACGTTTTAAGTAATTCTTGGGGTTATCCTGCTAGTGACGCAATTACACAAGCTATTGGAAGGGCAAGAACTCAAGGTAGAAATGGCAGAGGATCAGTAGTTGTTTTTGCATCCGGTAATAGCGGTGGTGCCGTTTCGTTTCCAGGTAATGTGTCTGGAGTTCTAACTGTTGGAGCTATTGATAGGAATGGTAATCTTTGGGCATATAGTAGCCGTGGCCCAAAAATGGATGTGGTTGCACCGACTGGTAATGTTAATCTTTTAGGAGACGTTAGAACCACAGATCGACCAGGAATAAATGGTTATGTAAATGGCAATTACGTTGATACTTTTGGTGGCACTTCAGCTGCTTGCCCACAAGTGGCAGGGGTAGCTGCCTTAATGCTTTCTTTTGATCCCTTTATGACAGAATCCCAGGTAAAGAATATAATAAAATTCACGGCTACGGGTACTGGATTTAATAATAATGTCGGCCATGGTAGGTTAAATGCGCAAGCTGCATTACAACAAGTTACACCAAAGATTTTAGGTCCAAGCAAATTTTGTCCGTCTGGAGTGATGAAAGTCGGGGAAGTTTCTGGAGGAACTATTTCATGGTCTGTTAGTCCTTCAAATTCATTGAGTTTTACTCAAGGCGCTTCGACTAATACTTTTACCAGAATAGGTAGTTTTAGCGGAAGCGCTACGATAACAGCTACATTAAACCCAGCTTGCGGAACTACTAGAGTTATTACAAAAAATGTTACTGTCGGAGGAACAATTAATTTTACTTGGAGTGGCGTTGGCCCGTTTGGACAACTTGATGTCAATGTTACAAGCGGAACGGCTCCCTATAAAATTTACAGAGGGAGTACGCTATTATACTCTGGGTATTCTAACCCTCGAACGGTGAATTTTGGATGTAACGGAGGAGTACTTAAAGTAGAGGCAAATACAGCTTGTGGAATAGCCTCAAAAAGTGTTATTGTTCCGCAAGGTTGTGCGAGTTTTAGAGGTCAAAGTGCAATGGTCGTGTTCCCCAATCCCACTAGTTTTGAACTGAATATTGCTCAACTAGATGAATTTAAAGAGGCTAGGTCTGAGGATGATATTGGTTCCGGTGAACTTCAGTTATATGATTTTGACGGAAATAAAATAAAATCGCATAAATTCTCACGAATAGGTCACGATACAAAGATGAACTTAAGCGATTTAAAAAAAGGTGTCTATATACTTAGGATAATCGCTAAAGAGGTCGATGAAGTTCATCAAGTAATAGTCAGATAATTTTTCAAATTAATTATAGGTATGAAGGGGCTATTAAGCCCCTTCATTGTTTCGATTTATTATTAACAGGCTATTTCTTTTTGAATTTTATAAGTAAGGCTATAATAACTTGACATTTTTAGGGATTTTTAAATAAAATTTTAAAAAGTACAGTCATAGAATAGGGGAATGTTTTCTTCTATAAATAATATTTTAAAATGTGTACTTCTTCTCTAGATGGAGGCTGTATAATTTAAAAAAGATAAATCAAAGATGAGATTAATTTTATTAGTTTAAATAAATGGAGATAGGTTTATCTAAACTTTGAGAAGTTAAATACAGTCCCATAAAACGGCCGTTTTACGGTACTACCCTATTGTCAAAAATATAGAATGGTTCCCAGTTCCATTTGTCGTTCTTTTTAGTAGTTCCAGTAATTTACCTTTTACGGAACTAAAAATTATTGATTATTATAGAAGTGAGTTTTTGCCTTAATTAGAGGTAATAAGCTATCCTTTATTTGAACTATAGGGTTACCTAAATACTCGATTATTAATGTTGATTAAGAAGGAATCATCTGAACCTTTATAAATAAACCCTGAAAATTTTATTTTCACCAAATCTCTTACTCTTTTGTCTCTAAAGTCTTGTAGTCTAATTTTTGGATTATATCCTTTTGCTGGTACTACAATTGTGACTTGCTCACTGTTCTTCCCGTCAGAATTTTTTAAATCAAAAAGAAAATCGACTAAAGCATTCTTCAACATAATGGTATTCTCTTCAAGAAGAATTTCAGACAAATGGTTCTTTCGTCTCTCCCCAATCCTAACTACATCAAATTTCACATCCATATCGTATCCTATATTTAAACTTTGATAAAGTTCGGTATACATTACCTATCCTGAAAAAGGATACTATATATTTTTTTTAAACGGAGCTGAATTTTTAAGTTCAATTTATCAATATTTAAAAATTTTGCGTTTTCGCAGTTAAGCACAGAACTCACGGAAAGCACGTATTAGTTATGTTTTTACCTCAGTTCTTTGTTACCTGCAGTTTTTATTTCGTCAACTTTTAATTTATACTCGTCGGCCTTTTCGTTTCTACCTAGATTACGATAAATTCTTTCTATTTCTTCAAGTATATATTCAGATGACACTCCATTTTCTTCTGATATTAGAAAATATTTCAATGCCTCTTTTAGTCTGTCTTCGTCGCTTAAAATATATCCCAAATCTTGGGCAATAACATTTTTTTCCTTTACTTAATTTTAAACCTTGTTCAAGCACTTCTATTGACAAGTCAGGATTATTTCGAGAATAATATACTTCATAAGAGCCAAAACAATCAGAAGCGACCGCTGGTATTACCTCTATATTTATCGAATCATAAACATAGGAATAGCTAGGTTTTTTAAGGTCGTATATGACATAATCAATAATTCTTTCAGGTGTGTTCACATCAACATAGGCAAATTTGTATACTCCATTTTTTTCAATTCGGTAAGCTTTTGTCAAGTAATGTCCCTGTCCATTTGGTATTAGTTGTAAAGTTGTTGGCTTAATTTCCCATTCTAAAGGATTATCGTTATCCGAATTCAATATTTCGAAAATCCCACATTCAGGATTAGCTTCAATAGTATTGATTAGTGTTGAAATCGGTTTCTCCATACTCTCTTTCTTAATAGAATAGTTACATCCAATAAGACCAAAAACTATTAATAGGATAAAAAATCTCATTTTGATAAATTGCAGGTAACAATTAAATATATAACATATGTTATATATATCTTTTATAAAGTTCAAGTTAATAATTAATAGAAAAGTATGTAACCAAGGATATTAAATAATCCTTTTATTAAACTTTTGTAATTCAACAAATCATTAAATCGGAATTTAGTAGAATATCAAAATCTTCCTGATGATTTAAGTTTGCGATTACTTCCGCCATAAATTTTTTATAAATCAAAACAACGCCACCTTTTGCTTTACCATAATGTTCAACGCATACAGCAAGTGCCAATTGAGATGGTCCAGATCCTAGATAACCCCAGCTAAACCCCGTTGGTGAAAGCTTACTTATTTTAAGCGATTCTTCTAAAGAAAGTTTTAATCCGTTATAAAATACTTCAGTTTTACCATTGTTATATTTCCCTTGTAACTTAATCATATCTATCATCGTTTAATTAAACTTTTACTGTAATTGATTTTAACTCAAAGTACTATTCGGCTTTTAATTTACTTTTTAGCATATCTATTTTTTCTTGAGAAAAATCATTTTTGCCTACCTGTAATGCCTTGGTAAAATATTTTAGTGCTTGAGTAGAGTCTTGTTTGGCTAAAAAGCAATCCCCCATTGAATCGTACACATTAGAACTTCTAGGATAATTCTGTATGTTCAAATTAAATAATGCAAACGATTTTTCATTCATATCGTTGTTCATGAATCCATATCCCATATTATTAATAAACTGTTCAGATGGGATAATCTTGTAACCAAATTTATTTGAAATATTCTCATAATGTGAATTGATCATTTTTAAAATATCGTCGGTGGACATTGTCGAATTTTGGGAATATAAATCATTAACACCATCAAGCCTGTACCAAGGAAAAAGAAAACGTAGTGCATCGTACTCCGTAATAAGTGGAACACTACCATGGTCATCATCCGGATAGTATTCCCATTTAAATAATAAATTATTGTATTCCTTGGACTCAAGGGATTTTACAAATTTCATTATCGACTTCATCTGTATAGTGTAATATGTGTCGGGAACGGTATCACTTTGGACACTTTCAATGTCCATGCCTTCTTCCAATGTATTTGCGACACCAATAAAAAGGCTCTTGTTTTCAAACCTATTCTTTGTCAATAACGAATCGGCAAAATTAAGAAACCCTCTGTTATCCCACCATAAACTTGGATCGATTGCTACATAATTACTAAAAAGCTCAGGTCTGGTCACAAGGGCATTGATAACGCTTAAGCCTCCAAAAGAATGACCGACAAAAGTTCTATAGCCAGATGCCGGGTATGCCTTTTCCATGTGTGGTATTAATTCTTCTTCAACAAAATCAAGAAAATTGTTTCCTCCGCCCGAGATATATGGAATACTATCACCCGAAATAAAGTCGATATCGACCTGTGATGGTGTTAAATCCAGTGTCCTATTAGTATTGGCTATTCCTACTACTATCATTTCCGGTACAACCATATTTCCACTGGCGAGACTTAATTGATCTACCATGCCAGCTAAAGACTTGAAATGAGAAGGTCCATCTAACAAATATAGTACTGGGTACTTAGCTGCTTCATTTGATTTCTCTTTTGCGCTTTCAGGAATATAAATCCATATTTCCCTAGACTCGCCCAAAACATTTGAATATATACTATCCACTTGCCCTATGACCAGTGAACTTTCATTAATAATATTTTTTTCGGTTTTCTTTTTGCAACTTATAGAATTCAAGGTGACAAAGGTGAATAATACAATTCTAAAAATTAGTCTAAGGCATTGGTTTTCCATTTCGTTATCGTCTTATAATATTTCACTGTTTATGACAGGTTATTACAACTCAGCGTTTATTTGAACTTTGTCCTTCTAAATTTACGAAATTTCGTCAAGCATGGGAAGGCGGTTTTTTATTTAAAGCTTTTTGTTACAAATGACCTTTGAGTCTATTTTTTAAATTGGTAACGCAACGTTTTCAATAATTGACATCTCTTCTAAAATACCTTTTATGCAAACTAAATCCGTCTTGCTTTTAATATTCGTCTTATTCTTGGCCTGCAACAAAAACGATGATGGGGAACCTTCTTTTCCGAATAACTATTTCATTGCCCAAAGAGCCGATATTACATGGCAAGGATCCACCGAAATCGTTTTGACTGCTAGTGACACACTTATCTTTTTAGCGGTCGGGAACGGTCTGGATAATGGTGTATTGGTCGCCAAAATAAAATTTGACGGGATCGGATCCTATATCTTGAATGACCTCGATGGTATTTACTACAATACTTTGGGCGGTGATGTTTTGATAAGTCAATACGCCATTGAAGATGGCTCAAATGGTATATTTTCCATCTCAACTTATGAGGAAGGAAACAGATATATTGAAGGTGGTTTTAAAATGCCCCTAAGAGCGACTATGCTAGCTAATCCTGAAATAAAAGATAGTACACTTACAATTTCCGATGGGCAGTTTAAAGGCTTTATACGAGGGGAAATTTTACAATAATGGAATTAGCTATCCTTTATTTGAACCTTCACCATAACTCGGTACGAATAGTTGTGTGATTAAGCCCCTAGTTTAGTTAAATCCACACTCGTAATTTCTTCAAATATTTGAGCAGCTAAATCCGTGTCAATTTTTCCCATTCCAAAACTTACAATCTTCCCGATAAGCATCATTTTCAAATCTTTTTTACTAATTTTTTTACTTTTTGATTTTAGTTCCTCAATTTCATCAAATATTATTTCTTGTCCATAACCAAGTTTTTCAAGTTTCTCCAACACAGAGTTAATTCGGTCGTGAAGTTCTGTGAGTTCCTTTAGAGAGTAGTCAACATCGTCATCCGTTAATAGATTTTCTGGAACTTGGTAATTTTCAAATATATTTTGCTGGCGTTGAATTTCAGAGTTTAGATTCCGAATATTGCTCAATTCTGAACGATTAATTTTCTCTTTTTCCTTTAAAAAATTCAGTTCCTTACTTTGTCTCTTTTTAGTTGCAGTATCTATGGCTTTTGTCAAAGAATCCTGATTTCGGGACAACTCTTTTCGTTTATCGGCCAGCTTTTTTTCAAAGTCGGCAACTTTAGCACTTACACGAATTAATTCTTTAGATTTAGTATCTATTTGTCTTTGATAGCTTTGAAATGTAGCAAGGTTTTTTAATGAAAAAGCTTTTTTAGATAAATCATTGATTTTAGAATTCAAATCAACTTCTTTTTTCCTTTCAGCAACCTGCCTTTTCATTAAATCGGCAATTTGAGAATTTGTTTGGTTTACTTTATTTTGATAGCTACTTACTGACATTATTGGCTGGTTTTCAAATTACTTGCAAATTAGGGTCATAGTGCATACATCTTTTATATCCTCAAGTTAAGAAATATTAGAAAAGCGCGTATTTACCTATTTTAAACAATCCTTTAATTGAACTTTGAGAATATTGGTATAATAGTTATTTCTTCTCAATATGATTATCAGCCCAATTTAGCCACTTATTCAGTACACTTTTGAATTGTATAGGATTTGAAATATTATGACCCGCTCTCGGGTAAATAATCATTTCTACATCCTTATTAGCATCTTTCATTGCTCGATACATTTCCCAAGCCTGTAATGAAGGACTTCTTGTGTCGTTCGCTCCATGCAATATGAGAAGTGGAGTTTTTACATTCTTAACTAAAAATATAGGCGATGCTTTTCGATAGTTTTCAACATTATCAATTGGTAATGCTTTATATTCCCATAGTCCGACTTTTCTGTTGCTAAATTCGTGTTGTCCATACAGACTTACCAAATTAGATACTCCGGCAACACTAATTGAAACCTTAAATCTATCGGTTTGCGTTATCGCCCAATTTGCCATATAACCACCATAACTCCAACCACCTATAACAAGTCTATTTTTATCCGCTATCTTCAACTCGATTAGTTCGTCAATTCCTGCCATTATATCTTCAAAGTCAGTATGTCCAAAAGCATTTCTATTTCCAGCATAAAAATCTCTGCCATATCCAATACTGCCCCTAAAATTTGGTTGGAATACGACATATCCATTATCAGCGAAAAATTGCCCCATCCAGTTAAAATCGTCCATAACTACTGAATCTGGTCCACCGTGTGGTATAACCATAAGTGCGTATGTTTTAGATTTGTCATATGCTATTGGATAGGTAACTATACCTTGAACTTCTATGCCGTCATTGCTCACATAGTTTATAATGCTGCTGGTAGTTTTAATTTTCGAGTGTAATTCCGAATTGAGGTTTGTTAATCGAAATGCACTTTCAGGCTTATCGCCAAGATTCAATTTGTAAAGTTGTTTTATTTTTGAACTGCGTGAGGCGATAAAGTAAATTTGCTTGTTGATAATCTGAAAATCATAAATTACCCAGTATGGATTTATGATTGTAGAAATCTTGCCCTTGATACTTAAATTGTAAAGACCTGTATAACCATTTTTTGGCGTAGAGAAACTAATATTTTTATCGTCGATCCATTGAATTTTTTCGATGGTTGGGTCAAATTCATAAGTTTTGTTTTCAGTTTCTCCCGATTCAATATTGGCGATGAAAAGTCCATCATTGGAAGCAAATCCCTCGGTACTGCCTACAAAAGCAAGTAATTTGCCAGAGGGAGAAAATTTTGGATTGCTTAAAGAATTGGCATCATTGAATTTGTATATGGGGTTACCACTTTGAATTTTGATTACTTCTACCCAATTATTTGTTATCGATTCATAAGTGTCATAATTTTTAGCTGCCAAAACCGCAAGATTTTTACCATCTTCACTTACATCTAAATCAATTATTCTAAAACTCCCGTCTGTAATTTTTTTCTTTGTGCCAGAATCAATATTATACGTCCAAAGAGCATTCGTGTAAAATTCAGTGCCTACCTGATAACCACCTCCATTTATTGCTTCTGTTGCTACCAAAGTACTATCGCGTGGTTCGTCATCGACGTAGGCAATGGTTTTTTCATTCAACCATCGGTAGTTGGATATATAATTTTGTGCGTCAGAAACCAATTTTGGCTCTCCGCCAAGCTTTGGTATAGTATAAATTTGCTGCAGATTGTTACGATAAGAAATAAAGGAAATCCATTTTCCGTCTTTAGACCACTTTGGGTCGTAATCATACTCATTTTCGGTAAGCTTGATTTGATTTTCTCCGTTTAGGTCGGAAATGATTATCGATGAAAACGATTTTCCGTTCCAAACGTCTTTTGTTTTTTTCGCAAACAAAATGCTAGATTCGAAAATCTTAGGATTATCAAGATTTTCCATTCCCAAATGCTCCTCAACAGATAACTGTGCAAAACCGAGTATTGGTATTGATAAAAAAAAAGAAATCAATAAATTAAAAATGTTCTTGTACAAATTTTTTAAATAATATTTATTTAAACTACATGAGACTAAGTTAACAAATAGAAAGATAGAATGTACGTGCTAACATTATTGAATCCTTTATTTAAACTTTAAGGATTACAACATGGAATCCTAATTCTTCATTTATTCTTAATCTAATTTTATATCATTAGACTTTTCACGATTATTCTGCGATTGGTAGCAATAATATTTTACCAATCTCGGTAATACATCATTTTACCGTAATTAATATTTCATGGATCTTTTCAAATTTGAAAGGCTTTGTGATGTACTCGGTAATTTCTTCGATTTCCTCGGCATTTTGCAAATCGTTAGGGTTTATCGACGAGGAACACATATAAATCTCCGCTATTTTATCAAGTTTATCTTTTAAACCTTTATACTCTATCATGAATTGAAACCCGTCCATTAAGGGCATATTGATATCAAGGAAAATGACATCTGGAAGTTCTCCCCCTTCCATTATTCGCCTATTATAAAAGTCGATGGCTTCCACACCATTAGAAAATTCTATGATACCTAAGTCATTAATTTCCAACTTTCTTAGCATTCTCCTGAGCGCATACTTATATAGCTCATCATCATCTATAATACTTATCAATAATTTTGACAATTGTTCTCTTTTTAAAATTCGGCATCAAAATATCTTTCCTTATTTGGCGTCCCCAAAGGCAAGGATACTTCCTGCCAGCGTCTCCACGTATGGAGGTCCTATAAAACTACATGCCTTCGGAAACAGAATCACAATGGAATAATTAGCTTGGACTAAATAGTTAGTCACCATGTATAGCCACATCCAATTCCATACCTATATGGGCATATGTTAGAATAGTTCTTTTCTTTATATTCATTAATCTTGGATATTCTCAATGGATGTTTAAGACTGAAATATTTTATACTATCGCTCATCAGGTTCTGTAGAATAAAATCAAGTTATAATTATGAAATATCATGTCCTTTGCTATCTTTAAAAATAGGTTGAACCTATTTTTAAAGAGATAGAAGGTGTTCCCCTTACATAAATATATACTAAAATTCGTACATTATAAAAAATAAGTATATTACAAGTACTAAATTGCAAGGTGCAGTAGTATTGTTAAAAGATTTATCTAAAATTGGTAACTTACAATTATGGCATATTCAATTTGAATGAATTCTAGGCATTTAATTATTTGGCTCATTATTTAATGATTCCGTTCAAGATTAAAATAACCACCTGATTTTAAACGCTATAATAACTTAAAAACTATAGCGTTCTATAATTAATATCTTACAATACCCTCGCAAGTATGAAATCCCCCCCCTTATGCATTAAGGCATGTTTCTTTCTTTTATTTATACTCAGTGCATTATTTGCTCGAACTCAAACCGTCCAGGAACTACAATATTCCATTTCTCGACCCGAGCTTACCGAGAAAGAGCGGATCAATATTTTATATACCCTGAGCCGGGAATTGACCTACGTCGACAATATCAAATCACTGGAATACGCCGAAGAGGCTCTTACACTGGCGACCGATATCAACGATATCGATGGTATTGGACTTGCAACAAAAAAGTGGACAATTAGATAAGAGTCATGCGGCTATTTTTTGGTTAGACATTTCGTTTTCAAATTCTTCTATTGTTTTGTACCCCAAAGTGGAGTGTATTCTTCTTCTGTTATACCAGGTTTCTATCCATTGGAAGACCGACAACTCCGCTTCGGTCCTAAGTCCATAATCATGTTTGTAGACCCATTCAACCTTTAAGCTCTTAAAGAAGGATTCGGCCACTGCGTTGTCCCAACAATTTCCTTTTCTGCTCATACTTTGTTTTACCCATCCATTATAATTTTTCAAGATATTTGTAAAACTGTAACTAGCATATTGCGACCCCCTATCGGAATGGAATATGAGTTCTTTGGTAACGGGGTTTGATATGACCGCCATCTTCCAAGCTGGGATTATAGTATCATTAGTACTTAAAGTTCGGCTCATTGCCCATCCTACAACTTTTCGATGGAACAGATCTATAATAACCGTTAAATACATCCAGCCTTGTTTGGTTTGGATTTATGTGATATCAGAGACCCATACTTGATTTTCTCTATCGACTGTAAAGTCCTGATTTAATATATTGGGAGCTATTGGATAATTATGATTGGAATCTGTCGTAAACCTGAATTTACGTTTTCTTCTGGCAAATAGATTATTGGCCCACATTATCCTGGCTATCCTAGGCCTTGAGACACGATATCCCTTTTTTGAGAGTTCCACTTTGATCCTGGGTGCCCCATAACTCCCGAAGCTATCTTTGAAAATATCACGGATAGCCAATGATATGGCCTCGTTCTCGTACCACATCTTCGATGGTCCCCTCACCAACCAATTATAATACCCGCTTTTACTTACATTGAACATTTTGCACATCTTCCCAACCGGAAATTTGAATTTATGGTGTTTTATGAACCTATATTTTTCCTGTCGCCCTAGGAGAAGATGGCTATTGCCTTTTTTAGGATATCGCGTTCAATCTCGGTATCCCTTAATTTTTTCTTCAACTCCGCAATCTCCTTCTGTTCATCGGTCAATTTTGGGTTTCCCTTTCCCGGAAAACTGTTTTTCCATAAGCCTGGGATTCCCTTCGCCATCGGCTCAGTACCGAAGTGGGGATGTCCAGTTCCCTACATATCTCCACAACACTGCCACGGGCATAGCTCAGTTCCACGGCTTTTTCTTTAAACGCTACACTGTAATTCCTTTTTTCTCTTGACATGTTTTAAAGTTAATTTAAACAGCCAACACGCTCTTAACTTTGTGTCCAGTTAAATATAGTAAGTCCACAATGCAAGGCGTTATATGACAGGATAGTTTTAAAAGGGAAGAGTAAAAAATTAGCTTTGATCGCAGTCTGTAATAAATTGATTAAACAAGCTTACGGAATAGCTAAATCAGGTTTGGATTATGATAGAAATTATATGGGTAGATTGAGCTAGATTTTATTTGTTTTTCAGCTCAGTTCTTTGTTATCTCTTGTTTTTCTGCGTCTGAGTAAGCACGTTGTATTACTTTTACTTTAGCAACCAAGCTAAAAAGTCCATCTGCGCAACAGTTGCGTTTGAGTAAAGTCCATTTACATAATCCTGAATTTTTTATTCGTATTGTTCACATTCAAAAATCAAATGGCTTTTCATTTCACTCGGTTTAATGACAATTGCATCGAATACTCGATTCGGAAATGCTCCAATCAAATAATTTTCCAGTTCTAGCTTATCTAACCACTCCAAAAACGGACTTAACTCGACTCTCACAACATTATGGTCAATCCAGTCCGAGTTTAGGAACTCATTTGCGAACTCCATTTCAGGCCATACCGGAATGCATTCCGTTTCGCCGTTCGAACAAGTAACGTAATCTCCATTTTTGTCCGAAATCAAGAATATCTGCTCAAAATCAGCAACTTTACGCACTAAAAAACCATACCTCTCGGATGGTTTTAAGTTAAAAACGTTCTCGATTTTTTGATGGTTCATAATTTTTATAAAATAAGAGATAACGGTTTAGCGTCGAGTAGGCAAGGGGAATTTCACCCCAAGCCTCTCACAGAACCGTACGTGATAGTCTCCCATCATACGGCTCTTGTTATACAAATCTAAATTAACGTTTTCACTTTGTATATCCCATTTTCCAATGGTAAAATAGATTAGGAAACTGTTCCTGAATTCTGAAGAACCATTTGTATGCACGTTTTATACTAGTCTTATAACGTTTATACCTTTTTCTTGCCCATTTCACTAAACGATCGTTCAATAGTTTGAAAACTCCGTGGAGCATAGATTTCCTGAATTTCGCATAGTAATTGATCCATCCCCTAATCATGGGATTGAGGATTTTGGCAATACCTACGATACTATTAGAGGTCATTCTATGCACTTTAAGTTCTGCTAACTTAGCTGCAATACGTTTTCTCGAACTTATACTAATGCTACAATCGAAGCCTAGAAATAGCCCACTTCGCTTTTTAGATCTGGAAGTCCTAGGTTGAAAAGAATAGCCTAGAAAATCAAACTTAACGTTGTGATAATTTCCTTTTCTACGATAATCCTTACAGTACACAATTTTGGTCTTTTCTGGATGTAACTCCAAGCCAATTTGATGCATTCTGTTTTGGATAGCCTTTAGTGTTTGTTCAGCATGTTTTTGACTTTTACAGTTTACGATAACATCGTCGGCATAACGCGTGTAACTTACTGTTCTGTCAGTCTGTTCTAACCATCTGTCAAACCCGTAATGCAGAAAGAGATTCGCTAATAAAGGGCTTATAACACCACCCTGCGGAGTTCCTTTTCCTTGTTTTACGAACAATTTTCCAGATTTGGTCATTACTGGACATGCCAGCCAACGTGCTATATAGAGTTTGACCCATTTTTCGGTTACATGTCTCTCTACAGCAAGCATCAATTTGTGGTGGTCAATGTTATCAAAAAACCCTTTAATGTCCAGATCGATTACCCAGTCTGTTTTCCAGCAGTTTTTCCTGACCTGTTCAAGTGCTTGATGTGCACTCTTTTTAGGTCTGTAACCAAATGAATTTTGACTGAAATTCTTTTCTAAACGGGGTTCTAGAAACCTCTTGATCACCATTTGTCCAATTCGATCACCTACAGTAGGTATTCCCAGTTTTCGGACTTTCCCGTCCTTTTTGGGGATCTCCACTTCTTTGACCGGAGGGGGGAAATAGCTTCCCGATGCCATACGGTTCCAAAGCTTATACAGGTTTCCGGACAGGTCGGTATCAAATTGTTCGATACTGACTAAGTCTATACCTGCGCTTCCTTTGTTGGCTCGCACTCTCTTGTAAGCTTGCCATATCATGGCTTTGCTTATAGGTATTGATTTTGTTTCATCGCATAAAGTCATCCTCGAATAGTGAGTTGTTAAATGTAATGCAACTGTATAACCTAACCCCTTTGCTCCATTCCCATTACAGAAACTTCAACGCTACTACGGGTTGGTCCGTCCCTGAAAATAACTTTGGTATTCTACCTCTAGGTTGATCCTATTGTGTATTTCCCTTAGCATTTATAGTCAGGTTCCCGAGTTCCGTAACTAAGCCTAGATAAAATTCATGCCCCCTGAATGACGCCTGCCGCATAGCCAATAAATAGGTGTTCGCTATACTCTTTAACTCCGTATCATACTTCGTAGCTTTTGACAGGGTGTACCTACTTCTCGACACCTCAAAAGGGGTTCACTTTCGTTCATCTCTATTATCCATACCTGACTAATTCTTGACTAGCCGTTTCCTAAACGCTCAATACCATTGCTCTTTACAACAGCACCTTTAGGTGGTTTAACGCCTTCTCCTATAAGACGACATTGGTGGGTCGGTTCCACCATCTTACAAACAGTTACGTGAAGCTTACACTTCACTCACAGCACACGTCGAGTAGACAAGGGGAGTTTCACCCCGAGCCTCTCACAGAACCGTACGTGATAGTCTCCCATCATACGGCTCTTATTATTCAATTAATACCTTTTAATTCGAATAACCAATGTGCCAATGGTAAAATAGACTCGGGTATTGTTCCCGAACTCTGTCCAGCCATTTATAGGCTTTCGTTAGATTATTCCTATACCGTTTATAGCGATATCTTGCCCATCTTACCAGTTTTATACGCAATATATAAAACACTTTGGACAAACTATAGCCTCGGTATTTACCAAAGGAACGTATCCACCCTCGGAGTTTTGGGTTCAAGTGATGTGCAATGCCTAAAATACTGTCGCAGCGCATTCTTGGGATCTCCATCTTCCTGATCTGTTCAAATATTCGTGATCTTGACTGGATACTGATTGCACAGTCAAATCCCAAAAACAGTCTCCCTGCTTTCTTTGATTTTGAAGTGCGTGGCTGAAAAGTATATCCCAAAAAGTCAAATTGAACTTTTTGATACTTTTGTTGCCTTCTAAAATCCTTACAATATACAATCTTCGTTTTATCTGGATGTAATGTCAATCTACAATTCCCCACCCTTTCTTTGATTTGCCGTAGGCTTTGCTCTGCCTGACTTTGTGTCCGGCAATGAATGATAATATCATCTGCATAACGTACAAATTCAATGGAAGGGCCAAATCTTCCAAGCCAAACATCTAAGGTGTAGTGCAGAAACAGATTAGCCAATAGTGGACTGATCACCCCACCTTGCGGTGTGCCGTTCGTTCTTGTTATAATTTCACCTTTTCGGGTTTGCAGTGGAGCTTTGAGCCATCTTTCAATGTATCTCAGCACCCACTTTTCTTCCACGTGTTTGCCCAGCGCTTTAAGCAGCTTGTCATGGTCGATGTCATCAAAGAAATTCTTGATGTCCAAGTCGATCACCCAATCATATTTCCAACAATTTTTTCGAACCTGATCGAGTGCCTGATGGGCACTACGTTTTGGTCGATAACCATAGGATTGTGGATGAAAGACCCTTTCTAACCTTTCCTCTATTTGATTTTTTATAACCGTTTGGGCTACTCTGTCGCTAATGGTAGGAATCCCCAATTGACGGATGGAACCGTTTTTCTTTGGGATTTCGACTTGTAGGACCGGTGGTGGGAAGTAACTCCCCGAGGCCAAGCGGTTCCAGACTTTGTATAAGTGTCGATGTCTTTGTAGGTCATACTGTGACATACTCAAATCATCTACTCCTGCACTCTTCCCTTTACGCCTTACCTGTAGGTAAGCTTCCAATACCATTTCTTTGGTAATCGGTAATGATTTTGTCTTCTCAAATTCAATCATCCTCTTGCGAGTTGTAAAAATTGATAAAACTGAATAAGTCAGTCCCTTCGCTCCATTTCCATTACAGAAACTTCATCACTACTACAGACTGATCCGTCCCTGCGCCAAGCATCGCTATTCTGCCTCTAGTTTGTGCTATTGTGCATTTCACTTTGTATCTTGGCACAGGTTCCCGAGTTCCGTAAATAAGCCCGAATAATGGTCATGCCTTCTAAATGACGCCTGCCGCCCAGCCAATAAACAGGTGACCGTTGGACTTATAATGTTTGTCATACTTCAAACACTTTTGACAGAAAGTAGCACTTTCTCGACACTTCATCAGAGGTTCATTTGCATTCATCTCCATTATCCATACCTGACCAGCTCTTGGCGTAGCCTTTTCCATAACGCTCAATACCTTGGCTCTTTACCAAAGCACCTTATGGTGGTTTGATGCTCTCCCCTGTAGGACAACATCGGTGGGTCGGTTCCACCATCTTATAAACAGTTGCGTAACGATTTTCAGCCGTTCGTTACTCTCGGCACACATATGGCTCGTAGCGTGTTTAAGCACTAAAGTTAGCAAATACCTCACAGATAAAAAGTCCGCGAGGACTTTGGTAAACTGGCTAAAACCAGCAATTAATTTATTACGGTGTAAGCCTGGAATGCTTCCTTTTACAATGTTTCCCTTAGCTCCGACTTCGCACCCAAGGTCTCTTTACCGATTTACACATCGTAAAATTATATTCGTTCATGTTCTTTAAAAGTCCTCTTTGCTATGGATGATTTTGTCATTGGTACGACTTGAAAAGAGAAATTTAAAGTATTATGTACTAAAATCCTAATTACAAATTTCATAGATATAACAAATCAATGGGGCAATCGCACAAAGGCCATAGTCAACTTAACGATTTCAGATAGAATTCCAGAAAATTCATCCTTTCAATTTTCCTTATAGATTTTTAAATTTTATTGAAAATATCGACACCCAATTTAATCTCAACCCATTACCAAAAATCATTGGTTCTGCATATTTCGAAAATTCAATCGAACAATGCGATGGGAATCTTTACGTTTTTGAACCTTAAGCTTTCATGTTTAAGAATCCAATCGAAATTATCCATTCTCGATTTTGGATTCGATAAATAACTTGGGGTAATTAAATAACAACTCCTTCCTCAACTTTTGCTTCGATTAATTTCTCCGGAGTTATCGGAAGGCTGCGCATTCGCTTCCCGGTTGCGTTAAAGATTGCGTTGGTGATTGAAGCTGCTACACTCGTAATTCCTAATTCTCCGATGCCTTTGATTCCCATCTTATTGGCAATTTTATCTTCTTCAGGAAGGAAGATAACTTCAGTATTTGCCATATCCAGATTTACCGGAACATGGTAATCTGCAAAAGAACGGGTTATGAAATTTCCGAAATTAGGTTCTACATGTGTTTGTTCGGCAATTACCATCCCCGCACCCATAGTTAATCCCCCAATAATCTGCCCATAGGCTGTTTTTGGATTCAGGATTTTCCCAGCAGATGCTACATTCACCATTCTTTTGATGCGATATATACCTGTATCCTTATCGACCCAGACTTCAGAAAAATTTGCTCCAAAAGAGAAAATTGAATATTTTTCGAATTCCGCAGATGGTTCTGCCATTCCTTCAGCTTCAAATTTAGTAAGCTGATTCTTTTTTAGAAGTTCGACAAGTGCAACTTCTTCATCTTCCTCTATATTTCGATTATTCTTAAGTGTTTTAATTGCATTTTCACACGCAGCACGTGCTCCGTTACAATAGGAAGCCGCTCCCCAAGACCCACCGGAACCTGGAGTTACCGGGAAATCTGAATCCCCTAACTCCACTGTTACCTGCTCTACTGGAATCTTTAAATATTCTGCGGCAGTTTGAGCGACGATTGTATAACTACCAGTACCAATATCGGTTCCATCCATCTGCACCGTAGCATGTACTTCATCTTCCTCGAGATTTAGGATTACCCTTGCATTTGATTTCTGATAAGGAGAATTTCTGGAAGCTGCACTTACACCATAGCCTATCAGCCAATTCCCTTTTTTATTGGAGCGAGGCTCTGATTTTCGGTCTTTCCAGCCAAATTTATCAGCACCGATACGTAAACATTCCACCAGTAATCTGGAAGAAAATGGTCTGTTCTCATGCAAATCGATCTGCGTATCGTTCTTTATACGAAATTCTAGAGGATCCATTTTTAATTTCCAGGCCATTTCATCCATAGCCGATTCCAATGCAAAGCTTCCAGTAGCTTCTCCAGGAGCTCTCATTGCAAAAGGCGTTTGAATATTCATGGGGATCAACTTATAAGTTACCTCATTGTTGGGCACATTGTATAACATCTTCGAAACCATTCCGCAAGGCTCTTGATATTCTTGCGTAGTAGAAGTATGTGAAAGCGTTTCATGGGAAAGTGCCGTAAGAGTGCCATCATTCTTGGCACCCACACGCATTTTTTGCTCGTTCTGTTGACGCATGTTCGTATTGGTAAACATTTGTGTTCTAGTTACGGTGACCTGAACTGGCCTTCCTACCATTTTAGATGCCATTACCGCAAGTATCACATGACGATCTAAGTTAAGTTTTGACCCAAATCCACCACCTACAAAAGCAGAAACTACGCGTACATCTTTCTTAGGAATCTGGAATGTTCCAGAGATAGCTATTATAGCATCTTCGACAATTTGCTGACTTGCATAGGCCAAAACCTTTCCATTATCCCAACTGGCTATGGTTGCATGAAGTTCCATTGGGTGGTGATGCTCTATTGGCGTATTGTAGGTTTGTTCCACTACCATGTCAGCTTCAGAAAGCCCTTTATCCATATTTCCTCTTGAATAATTTGAGCCATTATCCGGAGTATATGCCTTCGACTTGGATTTTTCAAAATTAATAACAGCAGCAGCATCCTCTTTATATTCGAATTTCACCAAACTGGCCGCATATTGTGCTTGTTCGAATGTTTCTGCCACCACAAGACCAATATATTCTCCGTAATAATGCACTTTATTGCTTTGCAAAACCGGGGCTATGCTATCCGTTGCAATTTGTGGCCTTTCTCCTTCGAAGGTCTTCAGTTTTTCGGCATTCCTATACGTAATAACCTTTAGAACTCCTTCAAGTTTTTCGGCTTCAGAAGTATCTATGGAAATTATCTCTCCTTTGGCGATCGTACTATTAATCCCTTGGCCATATACTTTATTCTCTACCGGAAACTCAGAAGCATATTTAGCCTTCCCCGTCACCTTTAGATGGCCTTCTACTCTATTAATGGCTTCCCCGACTCCGGATGTATTTAGTGTCTTTGTCATAATCTTAATGTTTTGAGATTGGCCTATACTTTTCTTTCATAAGCTTGGGTTAGTGCTCTTACGATTGCTTTTTCACCCATTTCTACCTTATACTTATTCGCTTCAAACGGTTTAGCCCCATCCATGGCCAGTTCTGCAACCGCTTCAAAATTAGATAGGGTCGGCTTTTTGCCTGAAAGGAACTCTTCAGCTTTTGTAAGTTTCCAAGGCTTGTGAGCCACACCGCCCATTGCAAGGCCAGCTTTGGTAATCACTCCGTCTTTTACCTCTAATCCGGCTGCAACTGAAATCAATGCATAAGCATAGCTAGAACGTTCACGGATTTTCAAATAATAATAGCAATCTGAAAACTCTGGTTTTGGTAAATGAATCGCAGTAATCAGTTCTCCCTTTATTAGTGTGGTGTCTTTCTCTGGCTGATTTCCCGGCAAACGATGAAAATCGTCGAATTCTATCATTCTGGAATCCCCGTCAGGTTTATGAACTTCAACAGTAGCTCCGATAGCGGCCAGTGCAACACACATATCAGATGGGTTTGTTGCAATACAATGCTCACTATACCCAAAGATTGCGTGGTTGGAATTCATTCCGTTAAGAGCGCCGCACCCAGAACCGGGTTTTCTTTTATTACAGGGCATCGAGGTCTCAAAGAAATAGGGACAACGTGTACGTTGCAGTAGATTTCCGCCATTACTCGCCATATTCCTAATTTGCGCCGTAGCGGCAGAAAGCATGGCCATGGAAAGCAAGGGGTATTTTGTTCTAATTTCAGGATTATTGGCAGTTTCAGAATTACTGAGCATCCCACCCAGCGTTAGACCACCGTTTTCATTACTAACTATTTTTTTATAATCGAGATTGTTAACGTCTATAAGCTAATCTGGTCGCTCAACATCTTCTTTCATCAAATCTACCAGATTTGTCCCTCCTGCGAGATAATGCGAAGTTTCGGTGAAAGCCTGTAGTGCCTGATCTTTAGTTGTTGCGTTTGTATAATTGAATGGTCTCATGATAGATAAATTTAAAGGTTTGAATGGTCAACTTCCTCCCTTTCGGGAATCAGTTCAACGGTTTAGGCATTTTTAGCATTATCCATCTGTTCTTGTGTAGCGAATTCCCAGGTTGGCATTTCATCATCTCCGGAATGAACTTCTTTGAATGCCAGTACAATATTGTTATAGGCTCCGCATCGACAAATATTACCTGACATTCTTTCTCGAATTTCTTCTTCAGAAAGTTTCAAATCACTTTGAAAATTCTTGATGTCTTCAGTTACATAACTTGCTTCACCATTTTTAGCTTCTTCCAAAAGGGCTATTGAAGAACAAATTTGTCCAGGTGTGCAGTAGCCGCACTGAAAGCCGTCATGCTTTAAAAAAGCTTTTTGCATTGGATGCATTTCACCATTTGAAGCAAAACCCTCGACCGTAGTAATCTTCTTGCCTTCACAAGTAGCCGCTAGCGTTAGGCAAGAAAGGTTACGTTTTCCATCTATAATTACGGTACACGCACCGCATTGACCGTGGTCACAACCCTTTTTAGTTCCGGTAAGAGTCAGCCTTTCCCGCAATGCATCCAATAAGCTCATCCTTGAGTCTAAGGTCAGCGTTTTTGAAGTATCATTAACTTGGAAATTGACTTTGACCGCATTGAGTAACTTCCATGGTTTTTCTGAAAAATCGGTTACGGAGTTTGCATAGAGTTCTGAGCTAAAATAGGAAGATGCCCAAATACTCAAACTAGCAGCGGATACTTTTTTTACAAATTTCCTTCGGGAACTTTTACCCATCCCCATTTGATTGAAAATCTCCCTTTCGTCGGCATTTAAATCGTCCAATTCAATCTTTTCCTTCCATCTTTCCAAATTTTTCATAACATAATATTTTATTTCAACAACACTGAAGCTTGGTGACATTTCAAAGGACGCTATGACCTTGTTATTTAAGATTTTTTGCAACTGGCCTTATTAGTTTCTACATTCAGTAATCGTAATTTTTTTATTGGATATATCTTATTCGAAAGGTCCCCGTGTGATTCGTGAAATCGTAAAGTACAGGTAGCAATCATATAAATCAAAAGTATCGGTCCAGCAACATCGCTAATAGATTGGAAATAATATGTGAATTAAGAAATTTAAAATCCGACCTCTCTCCCTCATGTCTCAAAATAACACTGAGGGATTTGGTGTTTATTAAGCTTTACTTCCCAGCATGTACTATGCTAATTCTTTTAAGTCTAATTTACTAGGTGAACCGTCATCGCCCTACTAACTTTAAAAATTTCTTCACGCCTTCTCTGATACTAATTTATTGTTCATTCATGTATGCATGAACTACCAACTGAAATTGAAAAACTATTTGAGAAATTTTAATATTACTAAAAGTAATCGTTCTATAATTTGAAAATTGAACCAAAAACTTAAAAAACTAACATTATAAAACTTTAAAGGTAACCACAGATTACTCAAATAGCTATTTATACAATTCGAGAATGAGACATATTAATTGAATCTATTATACCTTCGTTGGTCTTACATAGAGCTAGCGTATATCAAATTTTTTGCGCACGCATACAGCAAACAGGTCTGTAGCGAAGATTTTCAACAGTATTCAATGAAATTATTTCATTAATAAGGCTAAAATGCGCTTCATTAGAGTTAATATCCCTCTTTCATCTATTGGATGATTTCACTACATTAACAAACTATCGGAAAAAAATTCGTTAGTACAGAAGGTCAATTTTTTTTTAATTACATGTAGATCCAAAAATTAATTCAAATATTTACAAATGAAACAAGATATAGAGTACAAAAACGACACATTTACTGTAAATGCTTTTGGTGCAAAAGGAGAAGATGATACGACTCTGATAGAGATGGAAATTGAGCGGCCGATGATCAAAGAAGATGAAGTAATTATTGACGTGCTTTATACGGGAGTTTGCCATAGTGACATACATCAAGTTGCCAATGATTGGAAAAACACCCGCTATCCGTGTATACCTGGCCATGAAGTAATAGGCAAGATTGTTAAGGCCGGTGCTAAGGTCAAAAAATTTAAAGAAGGTGATATTGTAGGTGTTGGCTGTATGATTGATAGCTGCCAAACTTGCGCGCAATGCAAAAATGAGGAAGAGCAATTTTGTACCGGGCCACACGGACCGACAATGACGTACAACGGCTATTTCGGAGATCCAGATTCAGATTACAATACGTACGGGGGTTTCGCAAGTCATATCGTATCTACAGAAGATTTTCTATTGACCATCCCCAAAGCACTGGACATAAAAAAAGCTGCACCTATACTCTGTGCTGGCGTTACAACGTATTCACCGCTTAAGCATTGGAACGTAAAAAAAGGTGATACGGTCGGTATTGTAGGTATTGGCGGATTGGGTCATATGGGCGTACAGATTGCCAAGGCAATGGGCGCTAAAGTTACGGCCATAACAACTTCTGAATCTAAAAGGAAAGATGCGCTAGAGCTTGGGGCAGATGCTGTGCTAATCTCTGAAGATGAAGATGAAATGAAAGCAAACCAAATGAAATTCAATTTTATTTTGGTTACCATTCCCGAGGCGTTTGATGTGAATCCCTACATCAACCTCATGGCACCAAGAGGAAGTTTAGTGACCGTTGGTTTGTTGGGCCCTTATAAAGAACCTACTAACAATATGAATGTTGCCATGTATGCCCGACAATTAGGTGGGTCATTTATTGGTGGTATCAAGGAAACGCAAGATGTATTGGATTTTTGTGCCAAACATAATATTCATCCTGAAGTAGAAATGATTAAAGTTGAAGATGTCAATGAAGCTTTCACGAATGTAAATCAGGAAAAAGTACGGTACAGGTATGTTATTGATATGAAGGCTTAGGTACATATCGCGAATTAGCGCTTCTTCAGTACCAATTAAAATACTACGCCTATGAGGTTATTGATAAAAACGACGGGGATTCAGAATATTTTTAGAATTCTATTGGCCCTCTTTATTATTTTTGCAGGATTCAGTCACTTAACATTTAATAGGATAGATTTTCAGGCCCAAGTACCTGATTGGTTGCCATTGAGTAAGGATTTCGTTGTAATTTTATCCGGAATCGTGGAAATTAGTATAGGGCTTACCCTGTTGTTCTGGAAAAAGCAGCGCGTGAACATCGGATGGGCCTTGGCGCTTTTTTTTATTCTGGTGTTCCCCGGAAATATCGCCCAATATTTAGATGGAAAAGATGCCTTCGGTTCACTGGATTCGGATAGGGCGCGATTGATTCGACTTTTCTTCCAACCGGTCCTTATTGCATGGGCACTTTGGTCGGCAGGATCATGGCAGTCTTGGAGAGCATCCAAAAAATAAATAGAATTAGAAAAAATCAGTGATAAGAAAGCATTACAGATTGTAAAATACGGAAACATTAAAGACAGTCTATCCATAAACGAGATAGACAAACCGACCATAAAACCGTGCGATATGCTAGTTATGGTCAAAATAGCTTCTTTAAACCCTATTGATTACAAATTAGTTGAAGGTCATTTGATAGAAATGGTGACGCTAGACTTCCCAAGTACCATTGGTTTCGATGTAAGTGGCGTGGTGGTGGAAAAAGGTGCCAACGTTGAAAATTTTGAAGTTGGCGATGAAGTATATGCTAGAGTGCCACAGGAACAAATGGGCACAGTTGCAGAATATGTAGCGGTCAATAATGGCGTAGTTGCCAAGAAACCGGTAAATTGCTCTTTTGAAAAAGCGGCCGGTCTGCCGTTGACCGGACTCACGGCAATTCAAGCCTTGGAAAGCGTTGGCTTAAAAAAAGAGGATAGGGTTCTTATTCATGCGGGGTCGGTAGTTTTGCGATTCAGTATGCTAAGGCTAAAGGCGCGATTGTATATACGACTACCAGCACCAAAAATGTGAATTGGTTGAAAGCTTTGGGAGCTGATCGTGCCATCGATTATAAAACGGAAGATTACAAGACGGTTGCAAAAAATTTGGATATCGTATTTGATACTTTAGGCGATGATTACACATTTGAAGCCTTTAATATCATAGAAGAGGGGGGAAAGGTGTCGACTATAGTAGGTCCTCCCGACCGAGAAACTGCTAAACATCTGGGTATGACCGATTATAAACTATCTGAAAAATTGTCAAAATTGATCGAAAAAAAATTAGCCAGCTATAAATTAACTTGGAAGCAACCCAACGGAGAACAGCTGAAGACCATAAAGACAATGGCTGAAGATGAGGATGTTAAACCGATTGTTGACCTTATCTATGCTTTCGAAGATGGTATATATGCCTATGAATACCTAGCTACCGGAAGAGCACAGGGAAAAGTAATAATTTCTTTTTCAGTCTAGTTGTTGCATTGATAAATAATTAAAACCAAACCTATAAAAGTTTCCAAGTAGCCATAATCATTTTTACACATCCGAATTACGGTACCGGATTCAAAAAAGGCAGTGAAATTTTATGAAGAGTTTATGGGTTGTTCTGTTATCATGCAGCCCTCTACCGTTAAAAAAAGGAAACAGATACGGCGATAGGTAATCATGAGTATAGATGTTTTTGGTGACGATTGGAAAGAGTTTGAGATTGCCCACGTGTCTACTGCTGATGGTATAGGTATCGAGACGTTCTCTTTTCCACATTGTTGTAAAAGAAGCTTCGAAATTTAACCCTTTCAACGCGGGGCTTTACCATTTTTGTTTTCAAAATCCAAATATTGAGGCATTGGTTGAAAAAATTGTTACTTTAGGAGGCAGCCAGCGTTTGCCCATAAGGGAATAACATCCTTTATTTATACTTAACGAATTACGACATGGTGTCCTAACTTATCGTTTTTTTGAACTTTACGAATTACGACATGGTGTCCTAACTCATGGTTTATTAGAACTCTCACAATACAATTTAGTAACAATTTCGATAACTAAATTTCTATCCCCTCCGATTTGAACTAAATAACCTCGCAGTGCCATTCGTGGATACGTTCTTAAGTTTGAATTAGCTAATTTGAGCCGGTAAAAGTTATCGGCTTTTTTATTTTATCAATTCGCGAAGAAATTAATCCTTTAATTAGCTTTTCGAATTACGCTATGGTCTCCTAATTCATACTATTTTTTTTCTTTTTTCTTAAGTAAAGATTGTTTTGTATCGTTCCGACCTTAGTTGGAAAGCTTTTTCACTTCCTTCCATGACATCACAAATTTCTTTCTTAATAGCACTATTTTCCACTGTTCCAGAATGAAGGACTTTAATATCAGTTGTAGTTGAATCCATTGATAGAATATACTCTGCATCACCATTTACTGGAATATTTGCATTATGAGTAACAACAATAATTTGTCTTTTCTCTTTTGCTTTTTTTAAACCTTTTACTACTAAATCATAAACCAATCTGTTATCAAGGTCATCTTCTGGTTGGTCAAGTAATAACGGAATATCGCCAAACGAAAGTAGGAATGTTAAAATAGCTGCTGTTTTTTGACCTGCTGATGCAGTTGATAATGGTTTAAAAGTTATTGACCCTTCAGGTTTATATTTTACAATAATCTCATCTTCGGGCATTAAGAGTTCAATATTATCAATCTGACTTGGGCTTAATTTTCGAAGTGCATTTTTTAAGTGACCTCCAAAATGTTCAGATGATATATCGCTGTAATGAGCATCTAATAGTGCTTTTTTACAAATATCAATTTGCTTCTCAACTATGCCAGTAAAACATAAGGATTTTAATTTTTCAATGTCATCACCAAATGAAGAATCATTGCTCATTATAGATCTTATCTGACTTTCAAAATCATCTTGATTTCTAAAACCTTTTATTTCTATTTTTATATTAGCATCTGTAATATGGTCTGAAATGAAGGTAGAACGAATTTCTGTTATCTCTTTACAAACGTCAACATAGTCTTTTAATAGCTTAGTGCATTGGATATTGATTTCAGTAATTTCTTTTTCAATAGCTTCAATCGCCTTTAATTCTTGCTGTTTATCAATTACAACTAATTTTAGCTGCTGATACGTAGATAGTGCCTCTATGTCAGATTCAGATAGTTCTTTTTTCTTTTCCTCTATTTCAGCAAGAAGTGAGCTGAAAGCTTTCTGCCAGTCAGAATTTTGAATGGCTAAATCAAAAGTTGATTTTACTTTAGCAACCTCTAAAATAATTTTATCTAATGCTTTTTCCTGCTGAATTATTGATTGAGAAGCGATTTTTATTAAATTTTCTATTTCTGCTTTGTGAGATGCTTCTATATTCTCGGTGTCAATAGCTGGAATTAAAAAACTCGTCTTTACCTTCTCTAAGGCTAATTTTAAAGTATCAATAATTTCAATGAATGACTTGATTGGTTTGCGGTCTTCAACAAAAAAATCTGTACTTTTAATAGTGGTTGTAATGCCTGATTTATCTATGGCTTTGAGAGTGTTGTTAATATCCTCTAAATCAGTTTTAATTTTAGTCTTACCACCAATTGCCCCTTGTTTTGTTCGTAGGCTTGTTCTTTTTTCTAAAAATTCATTAGCAATCTTACCCTTTCGCTCCAAAACATCTTGTAAAACAGGAATAGCGTTATCAATCCTTTCACGCAAAGCGTTTGGGTTTTTTGCTATCTCATAAATCTGTTTTTGTGAGTACTGCTCAAATTCAAATATTTCTAAAAGGTCCTTATCATCATCTTTTACTAAAGACCAAGAACCATCAATCAATTTAAAAACTTCTATTAATTGACTTGAAGAAGAATTTATTTTACTTGCAACAATTTTATAGAGAACCTCTTTTCGTACAATTTCTATTTCAACAACTGATGTCTCTGGATTAAATACTCCAATGATTTCTTTTTTGTGAGATGCGTCTGCTTTTTTATAAAATGAGTTTTGTTCTTTTAATAAATCTTCAAAGTCTGCAAGGTTTACAGTTCTATTAAAAACTCCTCTAATGAATCTTAAAATACTTGACTTACCGCTGCCTCTACCACCAATAATAGTATTTAACTGTGGATTAAAGTCTATTTCTAAATCTTGTTTTGTGGTTAAATTAGTGCCAGTTACTTTAAGGCTTTTAAACCAAATATCTGGTTGATTATTGGGGTCTTTTTCTTTAATATCAAAATCATTTATTACTCTATGTTCAGGAAGTAGAAATGCTTGTCTTAAACCTTCTAATGAAGATGTTTCATCCATTTTTATCCAAGTAAAAAGAGAGCCGATACCCCAAAGACCGTGTTTAGAATCGCCTGCTTTATGTGGGTTGTCTGAAAATGTTAGGATGGAAATATCTTTTGCTTTGGCTAAATCGACTGGTTTTGTCCAAGCGGTAACATCAATGGTACTTTTAGTGTTTCCATAATAGCTTACTAATTGACTGTGAAAATCGGCAGGAACATCATTATCATAAAAAGCCTTATGAACTACTTGAACCGCATTGATGTCTTTACGAGCATATAATCTTTCTAAATTTTGATTACTTAAAGAGTTGATACCTGCAAATTCATCAATATGTGCTGGAATGACTAAAGCATTACATTTATCTGTGGCAATATCTGCAACTTCAAATACTGACTTAATAGTAGTAGCATCTTGTTTACCATAATACGTATGCTCAATATCACATTTACTAAGAAAACTCTTTATTTCTTCTTCGCCTTTGGATGGGTCGAAAAGGATTAAAAGATGCACTTTTGAAGGGTCACAAGTAATCTCTACTCCAGGGAATATGGTAAGCGGTTTGTCTCTTGCGGCATCTTGAATTTCTGTTATACCTAAAGGTGTATTATGGTCAGTAACTGCAACACAATGTAAGCCTCGTTCAATAGCTCTATCAACCCATTGTTCGGGTGTAACTTCTCTATCAGCAAAACATTCACTTGCTGCTGTGTGTAAATGCAGGTCACATTTGTACCATTTTGAGCCTTTAAATTCTATCATACTCTATCTTTTATTTGAACTTTTACGAATTACGACATGGTGTCCTAATCAATGTTTTTTCTATCCTAACAATGGCCATTCGCTATATTGCCCTTCGGCTTGTTCTATGACTTCTTTTAAAAGCTTATCTAATTCTGAGAAGGGAACTTTTCCTCTTAGTTCTTTTTTAACGGCTAAACGTATGGCTGCTCTTGCATTTTCTTTTTTGGTCCAATCTAGCTGAAGGTTTTTCTTTACTGAAGCTACTACGGTATGGACCAAATCTTGTACTGGTCCAGCTTCATTTAAGATGGCGCTATTTGCTGAAAGTAAATCATAAAAAGCGAGTTCGTCTTCGGTAAGCCCTAGTTCTTTTGTTCGCTTATCGTCTGCTTTCATCTCATTTGCAATGTCTATCAAATGCTTTATTGCTGCAATGGAGTCTAAGCTATTCTTATGGTATTTGCCCAATACTTTTTCAAGTTCGTCTTTAAGCTTTCTGCCTTTTTTAATGTTTTTGCTCATGCGTACTTTCAATTCGTCATTGATGATACGGCGTAAGAGTTCTATTTTAATATTTTCTCCTCCCTTATCTTTTACAATGGCTTGGAAAGAATCGTCTACGATAGAAATATCGATCTTATCTAGATTGTACATAGCAGCCAAGTCTACAATAGCTTGCGATTCCAATGATTTGCTTATAAGATCTTTAATACGGTCATTTTTGGTACGCTGCGCTCCCGGAGGATATTTTATCTTACGTATCTGTTCTCTAAATTTTTGAATTATAGCCACATCTTCTTGAATCTCCCAAATCCGTTCATCTGAATTTGTCATAGCCATCAGTTCGCTTAATTTTCTTTCTTCTTTTAGGTAGCCTTCTGTTGTAGCATCATCTTTTAATAACCCATTTAGGACGCTGGTGGTCCATTTCATTTTATCTGTAGCCGGCATTTCATTAATCGCATCTAAATCAAAACCGCCAACTAAAGATTTAACGATACTTAGTTGCTCTAAACATAACTCCACAGCTGCATCTAAATCTAGAGTAGGTTTGCCAGCCCCACCGCTGCCTGTGTATTTTTTAGTGGCTTCTGCTAAAAAGCCTGATATGCCAATGAAATCAACTACCAGTCCATTTGGTTTTCCTTCAAAAACACGGTTGACACGTGCAATGGCTTGCATTAGGTTATGACCTTTCATAATCTTGTCCACATACATGGTGTGTGCGCAAGGTGCATCAAAACCGGTTAACCACATATCTCTTACAATTACCATTTTCAGAGGGTTTTCAGGATTCTTGAATCTTGACTTTACCGCTTCCATTGCATCTTTGGTTCGCATATGTGCATTCCAGCTCACTGGGTCTTTTCCTGGGCTACTGGTCATGATCACTGCAATTTCAGGACAATCTTCTAAAGCTGTCAAAGCATCGTGAATTTTAACGCAATTACGGCGGCTCATACAGACCACCATTGCTTTTCCATCTAAAGTTTTAGTACGTGCCGTAAAGTGTTCTAAAATATCTTTAGCTACAGTCTTTACCCGGTCTTCTGAACCTGCGGCATCTTCAACAGCTGCCCAAACGCCTACGGTAGTATCTTCTGCTTGTTCTTCAACTTCTTCCAGTTCTTGAGTGTATTTTGCTTTTATATTAAGCGGTACCATTTTTGGTTCATAGTAGATGGGTACCGTAGCACCATCTTCTACCGCTTGTTTGATATCGTAGGTGTGAATGGTGGGACCAAAAACTTGCTCAGTATCTGCATCTTTGCCATCAACGGGCGTACCTGTAAAACCAATAAAGGAAGCATTAGGTAATGCACGGCGAATATTCTGTGCGAAACCACCACTTTCAAAACCGTATTGGGTACGGTGCGCTTCATCTGCCATAACAATTAGGTTATAGCGTTCACTCAAAATTGGGTGTTGAGTTTCTTTGCCGTTTTCTAAATCTTTCAACCTAAATTTCTCAATGGTCGTGAAAATAACACCACCACCGTCAGAGCTTAATAATCTTCTTAAGTCATCGGTACTTTCGGCATGCTGAACATCACCTACCAAATCTTTGGCAAGTATAAAGTTTTCATAGAGCTGTTGGTCCAAATCTGATCGATCCACTTGAATAACAATAGTCGGATTCTTCAATTCTGGTCGCTGGCGTAGAATACCTGTTAGTATTGCCATACTGATACTCTTGCCCGAACCTTGGGTATGCCATATAACACCTAATCGTCCATCTCCATTTGGTTTTATGTTCTTTAGACTACTTTCCACTGCTCGGCTGATACCCCAATACTGGTGGTACTTTGCGCCTTTCTTTATAATCTTGCCATTGTGGTCTTCATGAAAGATAAAATGTTGTAAATAATCTAATAGCGTCTTTTTTGGGAATAGCCCATGCAATAGGGTTTCCAATTGCAATTCTGCTTTTTGCTCAGTATCGTCTCCATCCAGACTTTTCCATGGGGCGAACCATTCTAAAGCGGAGGAATACATGCCGTGTAATGCCTCTAGACCGTCTGATGCAACACAAATGGCATTGTAATCGAATAACTGCGGAATATCAAGAACGTAGTTGTGTAATTGCCTATGTGCATTTTCTACCCCTACGGTGGAATCGAACGGGTTTTTAAATTCAAAAACAATAAGCGGTAACCCATTGATGAAAATAAGAAGATCGGTACGGCGGCTATTTTTGCCTACAATACTGACTTCGTCAGCTACTATAAAACTGTTGTTTTCTGGGTTGGCGTAATCAATAGGGTATAAGTGCTTTGCCTTTTCGTTGCCTTGGGCATCTTTCCAGGCGATGTCCAACCCTTGGGTGAGTTTACGGTGAAAATCTTGATTGCGATACGCCACCTCCATACCCTCATGTTGGGTAAATTGAGCAAAAGCCTCATTACCTGCCGTTTCGGGTATGTTGGGGTAGGTGGCTTTTAGAAATTTTTTTAGTTCCTTTTCTAGTACCACTTTTTTAAGGTCACGGTCCAAGACATTGCCGGGTATATGGGTATACCCTAATTCTTGTAACCACGCTATGGCAGCATTTTGGGCGGTATGTTCGTTTAAGCTCATAGTGCTGCAGTTATTTCTTCTTCAAATTCTTTTAGACGGACTTCCCCTGAAATAAGTTTGGGGAGTAGGGTGTCACGGAGTTGGGTAAGGGTTTCTGTTTCATGAGAATTATTCTTTATCTGATTAAAAAGTGGCAGTACTTCTTTATCAAAGGATTCATTAATATGGTTTTCAGGAACAATGATTTTCATTCCTTTTATAGTCTTAGAATTTACTGCGGTTGCAATTGAGGAAGTGCTAGCCAAGGAATTATAATCGAAACATTTTAAATATAGATAACTGTAAGTATTAGGAATTCTAGTGTGTTTATTTCGTTTTAGATGCGCAATTGCTTCATTACTAGCCATTTCTTCTGTTGTAATTGCTACGCGACCAACGGTCAATTTAAAACTTAGTATCACGGTTTCTGAAGGAATAACAGGTACATTTTTCTTTTTTATCGCTTCTTCCGTAAGATATTCCGAACTATTGAAAATATAAGTTCCTGAATTGCCCATATCTTTAATTGAAATCCATTTGATACCAGAAATTTTAGAAAACCAATTAGGTTCTTTTCTTGGGGGAGTGCGCCCAATAGTAATACTAAATTCTTCATCTAAGCTTTTCACCTCCCACCCTTCAGGAATCAATCCCAATTCAGAGTCTATGAACTTACCTTCTTGAAATGGACCAAAATCTACAAACCAATGTTTGTACAATGCCATTGCCATGTCTTCCAAGGTTTTATTCATGGCAAGGTTGTTCTCTATTTTGTCGTCTATGGCAGAGAGAATGCTGGCTATTGCGTGTTGTTCTGGGAGGGGTGGTACTAAAAATTCAATCCTTTGAAAAGTTGCTAAATTTATGTTTTCTTGTACAGAACCTATTGAATGAGTTTGTATTTGTTTTTTGAAATATTGCATCAAATAATCCACAAAGTCAATGTCACTTATTTCAGGGTCGGCTACAAAACCGATTATGCTATCAGGAAAACATGCAGGATATTCAAGAATAGCCGTTTCAGCAATATTAGCTGCTATTGTAATACACATAGTTCCTTTTGCCCACAACTTACTTTGAGCTAAACCAGCTTCGCTATAAGTTTGTTTATGAATTTTCAATCTATGATTTGACGCCTTAACATCACCTGTTTGTATAAATGGATATTTGCCTCCATATAAATGAGCAGCATCTCTAGGTCTATGCTTTGACTTTCCTCTGGCGATGGTTCCAAGATCTGTAAGCTTATATGTTTTCCAGTTTTTGGGCATTTTTTTCAATTAACACTGTTCAATGAACAGTTAGTTTTTGGTGTTGCTTATTTTTTGGTTTGCGTTGCTTAAACTTTGTAACCCCTTTTGAAATAAGGAAAAAAGTGTTTATTTTTTGCGTTGCTTAATGAGTGTTTAGGGTTTCTTAAATATGTATAGTGCATCTGCATCACGTTGTTTTTCGCTCAAGCGTTCTACAATATCCATTTCTATAAATTGATTAAGGTTGCGGCCCATGGTATTGCTGTGGGTTTGGCAATATATTGCTAATTCTTCTTTGGTGGCACTTTGGTTCCTAAACAAATAGCTCAATATTTTATGCTGTGTTGCATTGAAAATGTTCCAGTTTTTTTCAATGGCGTCTATTACTGCATTATGGATTGTTTTAGAATGATTACTTATTCTATTTCTTAGAATGAGGTATACATTTTTATTAGCTTCTTTATATTCTGGAACAGATAGCATTGATTTTTCCATAGATTCATAAATTCTAGAAACACCTTCATTCAATTGTCTAACATAGCCCATATCTTCTAAAACCCTTGCGACTCTTGGGTTTCTAGCAAAACGCTCGTTCTTTATATTTTCTATGGTTACTTGTGCAGGTAATGGACCACTGTTAGAAATTTCTAATCGGTCATCAAAATGTTTTATATAAATAGCATTGCCTTGCACGTTATAAGAACGATGACATAGTGCGTTAACAATAGCTTCAAGCCATGCTTCTTCTGGGTACTCAGGAACTTTTTTGAATTTCCCTTCTGTAATATCTAGAAAGTAATAATCTCTAAATGATGTTTTTAAAAAGGTTTTTAGGTGTGTTATTAATCTTGGAATATTGTTTTCGAATCTTTCATCTTTTACGATATTTAAGTCTATCCCAGTAAGTGCTTCGGTGCCATCGTACCGTATGTATCTTACTGAAGCTGAAGGAATATATTTTTCGGGATCTTTTGTAAATAGCAAAATTGCTGCATTTTTAATAGTGTAATCACCCGTTTTCTTATTGGCCAAGTAGCGCTTAGTCAATAAATCTAAGGCATCTCCCTTATAATTTAATTTTTCTTTATACTCATCTAAAAGCTCTTTATCTAAATCTTCAAATTCAAAATCGGCTACATACTCTTCTTCAAATCTGCGTATGGTTTTATCATACTCAAGCTTCTTTACACCATCTCTATCTAGTTTACGGTTGGTGTCCAACACTCTTATAAAGACCTGCTCATTATCTTTTCTGCTGAAAATTCGCTCCAATTCTTGTTCAATATGATAAAGAAATATAAGTTTACCATTAATGACAACTTCTTCTAAATCAACATTACAGGCGGGGTGAATAAAGTCAAAAATGAGGGTTCTATACCCGTCTAATTTATTGCCCAATGTATTTAAGTCTTCAATGTTACCATCGTCTGATACACCGAAAGCTAAAACACCACCATCTGCATTAAGCATTCCTATTATTTCTTCAGCAATTTTGGTGGGCTTAATATCTTTATCACCTAAACCTTTGCGCTCAAAATATTGGTTTTCTTTATGTGAGCACAAATATTCCTCATCGATTAATGTATTTATTTTGGATATAAATGTCGATTTCATAGTTGCTTAATTGTTGATAAATGTTGCTTATGCAAACTTTTAAGTTTCTTAACCTCTTAAAAGACCCTTAAAATAAGGGTTTCTACCTAATAAACCATAGTTGCTTAATTGTTGACAAGCGTTGCTTAATCTATAATTTAGAGCAGTTGTCAAGGATTCCTTGACAACTGAACCTTTATCTAATTCTCCTTCTCTAAAACAGTTGTTAATGTGCAAACTAATGTTTTGCTTGGTTTGTTGAAATAATTCGCTCAACTGTCCTTGCGATAACCATGCAGTATCACCATCAAACTGAACTTCAATTTGATTGTCCTTTGCTTTATAAATAATTATATCCTGCATAACTGCTAATTTCTAAAGTCGGGTTATCATTGAACAATCGTATTTCGCCTTCTAATTTTATTTGGTTATGAACTAGTGCAACTTTTGCACAAGTTCATGCAAATTTTTGTTTATTTTTCTACTTTGTTCACGGAACATGAACACTATTAGTTAGTGAACATAGCTGACTAAAATTTATCAAAATTGGCTAAAATTTGTTCTTTCAAAGTTTCACCCTTTTCAAACTGCTCCAACAAAGTAGACTTTAAAACCTCCATCTTTTCTTCAAACGGGATACCATCATCTTCTTCAGCTTCTGTACCCACATAAATGCCGGGAGTTAGCTTATAATCTTGTTTTTGTACTTCCTCTAAAGTGGCGGCTTTGCAAAAGCCGTCAACGTCTTCGTAGGTTTTTCCAACCGTTCTCCAGTCGTGATAGGTATCCGCAATTTTATCAATATCGGCATCTTCGAAAACTCTTAGTTTGCGGCTTGCCATCGTGCCCATTTTAGCGGCATCAATAAATAGAACCTCTTTCATTCGTTCACGGTGCTCACCATCTTTACCATCTCGGTTTTTGCTTAGAATAAACAAACACGCAGGTATACCAGTGGTTAGAAATAGCTTGTCTGGCATACGAACAATACAATCGACCATGCCATTATCTACCATATACTGGCGCACATTCTTTTCTCCTTTTGTATTAGAGGTCATAGCTCCGTTTGCCATTACGATACCAGCGGTGCCGGTATCGCTTAAATGGTTCCAAAAGGTTTGCATCCACATGTAATTGGCACTGCCATCTGTGGTAAATTCTTCTCTTGGTCCAAAAAGTCTAGGGTCTTTTTCAGAAAGATCTTCAGGGTGCCAATTACTCACATTAAAAGGTGGGTTGGCAATGACATAATCTGCCTTTAGGTTAGGGAATTTATCATCTAACAATGAGTTACCTAGCTTAATATCAAAAGATAAGTCTCGTAATAAAAGATTCATTAGACACAAACGTAGCGTTTGCGAAGTCATTTCTTGACCGTAGATTGAAATATCACTTTTATTACCCCCGTGCTCTTTAATAAACTTTAAACTTTGTACAAACATACCGCCACTACCACAGGCAGGGTCAAAGATTCTACCTTTGTAAGGCTCTAAAATCTCAACCAATAAACGAACAATACTACCCGGTGTAAAGAATTGACCGGCACCAGAACCCTCTGCCATAGCAAAACGACCAATGTAATATTCATAGATACGACCCAATATATCACTTTCTGGGTTTTCCTTTTCAGAGAACTTAGGGTGAGATAATAAGTTAATTATACCTCCAGTTTGTTTAGCCGATAATTCGCTTTTAACAAATATTCGAGGTAATAGGTTATTTAGTTGCGGGTTATAGGCAGATAGTAATTCTTGTATAACATCAAAAGCATCATCTATTATTACTTTGATATTATCCTGCTCCGCATTGTCCTTGAAATACTGCCATGAGGCTGTTTCTGGAATCATAAATGTATTTCGAGAACGAAATTCATCTGGATCAGATAACACGTATTTCTTCTCATCTTCATCTGTCGTAAAATAGGATGATGATGGCTCGTTAAGTTCATTTGAAAGTTCTTCTTGAACTACCTCAAAACGCTCACTTAAATGTTTTAAAAAGACAAGTGGTAAAATGTAGTTTTTATAGTTGTTTTCAGAAACGGCACCACGAAGTTCGTTGGCGGCGTCCCATAACTCTTTTTCAAAATCAATATCTGCTTTTGCCATATAGGGTATTAACTCTTATTTGTTGGGGGAAGTTTGTCTTGGAACTAGCAAAATAAACAAACCTTTTTAGATTAATAGCTATCAAGCACAAATCTTACTTGTTTATTTTTAATTCAACCAAATTTATTCTTTATCAGATTTGTATGGCCTTAGCTTTCCATTAAGTCCGCGATGTCTTAAATACTTGTAATAGGTCGCCCTAGAAATAGCAACACGTTCGCAGATTTCAGAAACGGTAAGCTTACCTTCTTTAAAGTACTGTTCGCAAATTATAGCTTTTTGCTGGTTCTTTTTACTGATTCCCGTAGGGGCACCAAGTATTTTCCCCCTTGCCCTTGCAGAAGCCAAACCCGCCTTTGTCCTTTCAATAATAATGTCACGCTCTAACTGCGCCAAGGCTGCAAAAAGGTTTACTATGAATTGTGAATGCGAAGACTTGTCTGTAGTATCTAGGAATGGTTCGGTAATACTGCGAAACTTGACACCTTTTTCATTTAGCTGGTTTATGAAGTTTGTAAAGTGGATCAAGCTTCTGGCCAAGCGGTCTAATTTCCACACTACGATAGTATCGCCTTCACGGGCATACTCCAAAAGTTTACTTAGACTTTTACGTTCTTCCTGGGAACTGGATACTTTATCTGTATAAATATTCTTTTCATCAATACCTTCTTTTAAAAAGGCATCCAATTGCAGATCAAGATTCTGTTCTGCGGTACTTACCCTAGCGTAACCAAAAACCATAACATAAAGTTTAAATAAACGTCAAAATACATACTAATAAATTAGTACGTTAATTTAAACTTTTTGAAATCAATAAACAAGGGTGTAAACTAAAGTTTAATAAAACGGTCGTTTAATTATACTCTAAGAAAGGTGGACAATGACCAGTGTGCAAAAATTACAGTAACCAGAAAATATTTACTCTACTACGTGATTTCACGGAGTTCAAAAAGATGAAATTGTTTAAAATTTTCATAATTAATAAGAAAGAAAGTAAGGACACATTTTGTAAGTTGCGTGCTAAATTGACATTAAGATATTGCAAATGGATGACGCTCAAGTAAAATTTAATATTTTCGATTTTAAATTTACTCCCTTAAATCGAAATGCTAAAAGTAAAAATTCTCTAAGTATACTAAAAGAGGCCATTCAGCATATTAATGACGAAAAGACTCAAAAGCAGAAAGCAATAGTTATAGACAGGCACGATAACCGTGAAGGCACAGAATCACGAAATATTTTTATTAGCAGTGCAGCATATTTATTAAAAGATAAAATTTTCAAATGTAGGATTGCGTTGATTAGAGAACATAAAATTCCAACTTTAGTAAACCGAACCACATATAGTTTAACGTCTTTTGATGAATTAGGTGATAAAGCCATAGCAGAAACTACAAATTTCTACATCGATGTGAGTGGCGATATTCCAGTTGTATGCTGTGAGTTCAATAATAATGGTCCCAGAATACTCGATATAGAATATTATTTTAGGTATATCACCTCTCACTCGATGCTCAAAATATCGAAAGCTTGTAAGGCCTCTTTACACATGGATAGCTCAGTTTCTAATGTATTAGATTCAATTACGGATGTACTAAAATTTAGAATTAAAACAAAACCAAATAGACTTAGCTATCTTTACCAAGAGGTTGAAGATCCTTTTATTTCAAATTTGAACGCTCTAGCCAACACAGTAAGTCCAAATTCATTAAAGATAGAAGCTTCGTTTAGGGATATTAGTAAGAGTTCTGGTCAATCAAAGAATATTCCAGCTGTGAATTTAATTAAACGAGTACTTAGTGCTATTAAAAACGATAGCAATGTAACAGAGGAGTTTGATGACTTTTATGTGGAGTATGAGGGAGAAGGTGGTATTGAAGATTCATTCAACTTATTAAAAGGTAAGAAGGAAATAATTATAACCTGTTCTTACAAGTCACCAGGTAATTATAATACCAAGGAACTCTACGATTTTACAAAAATAGAATTTGCAAAGTATTTGCAGGAACGGATATTCGAGAAACCATGAAAATTTTAAACTGGTACTATAAGCGCCCTATTTTAATAGATTATATTTTATCTGCGTTCATTTTAGGTTTTATGTTCTTATTAAATGATTTATTAGATTTAAATATTATTAACGCAAATACAGCTAATGATATATCTTTAGATATAGGGGCTATAGGATTAACAGTTTCAGGCTTTATATTGACATTAGTAACAATTCTAATTACATTTAAATCAGGAGAAATCTTATCAGACAATAGATTAGATAATGATAGTAATCCTTTCAAGATATTTCTAAGTTCACCACTTTATAAAAAATCAATCAATATTCTAAAATATGGTGTTCTTTCCCTTGTTATAATATCTATATCAATTTTTATTATAAAATTATTTTCTGGTAATATTTACTTTAAATATACTCTTAGCGCAAATATTATTGGTATTGTTATTATTTCGTCAACCTTTATAAGGTGCTTTTATGTCTTAAATATCATTTTAAAAATGCAGGAATTTAATCCTGAAAATGAATAAATAATATTATTCTAGGCTGATATAGCAACAGCTTAACTGTTATAGGTAGCTGTTTCTTATCTTACTATAATATACTACATTAAATTCCATGTTTAATCATACTATAAGATTAGCAGGTTTTCGATCTCTTTAGATAATAAATAGCTCATAATTTTTAAATGGCATATTAAATCCAAGATGGAACATTTAGTTTTTAAGCAAGTTTAATGCGGCAGAACTAAAGTATCGGCATCATCTTCGACCGAAGATTTATCTAGGAAAGCTATTTTAATGATAATTTATTCCGTCATTATTATTTCGGTACTCTGGCAAGGATTGAGCATTGAAAAATTTGTAAAATGCTTAGAAATGTAGGTTGATCAATTCATATCATTTTGGTGGTGCTGCTTTTAATTCCTTTGTCATGGAAATGGATTTTTCTACCAATAAGTTGAGAATAATTTCCAATGAGTCGCTATTTAATAGATGTAAATCTTCATTATACATTCGTGTAAACGCAAAACCTATCTCCAAGTCTTTCAAACCCCAATACCCCATTTTACTGGTGACATTATCCATCAGCAAGCTCCTCATTAATTTTATAGATATATCATCTATAGTTTTAAAGACAAAATCGCTATTCAATGAAAAATATAAAAAAGATTTTTTTCTTGTTATGGATATCTCAAAGGTTCCCTTTTCTTCTCTTACAAAAATTACTTTTGCTTCTTTTTTAGTGATTTTTTCTAATGCTATATTTTTGTTTTGGCAAAAAGTTCTTATGGCATATTTGAAGTAGTATCCATTCTTTTTGACAATCTTAGCCGCAAGTTGGGTCAGTTCCAATAAATCATCGTCAACAATGGAATTGTTAAGTTTGTCTAATTTGTGCCAGCTCCTCCCTCTCTCGGAATCCTCCTCGTAGTGTTTTAATTCGACCAAAACTCTTAACAAATAGGTGGGAACTTCTTGACCATTCTTCTTATATGTTCCTACTAGTATCGGAATCGGTATCCCTAGTACTCCTGCCTCTTCATAAGCTTCTTTAGTTGCCGATACAGTAGGCTTTAACGATTCCTCTATCGTCCCCTTGGGTATTACCCATTTAGTATTACTACTATTTTTAATAAGTAATAATTCTAATTGCCCATCTTTAAATCTATATGGAATAATTGCCGACTTATCTTTCATGTCTAATTTTCTGTTCTTTCTTTTGGCTTTCAAGATAACAACTTATGTCAATAAATATCTACAACTTCAAATTATAATAAATGGCTTTAATACGTTGATAATTCACTTGAAATCCTAATCCATCACCTTATTAAAAGGCACCTACCACAATATAAACGTCTATGAAAAGTCCTAGTCTAGTACTCTTCACTTCAATTAAAACTACTACCTTATTCAACTAGTATGTTTAATCCCACGTTTATTGAGACTATCTAGAATAGTCTCAAAGTTCACTTAAATACCTAGGATAATTACATTCCTTGAAATTC